>Ga0209488_10002940_pt1 | contig 13817 bp, 12 predicted proteins | sample Rivendell_Oct201_8_FD_188349 | JGI IMG/M metagenome (GOLD analysis project Ga0209488, IMG submission 188349) | Vadose zone soil microbial communities from the Eel River Critical Zone Observatory, Northern California, USA -... | ecosystem: Environmental > Terrestrial > Soil > Vadose zone >...
GCCGCAGGACATGGAATGGCAGCCGACGCAGTTCGCTGGCATTTCGATCAAGGTGCTGTACGAGGACAAGGCGAAGGGCGAGATGACCTGCTTCCTGAAATGGGAGCCGGGCGCGACCTTGCCGATGCACAAGCACCCGGAAATCGAGCAGACCTACGTCATTGAAGGCTCGTTTTACGACCATGACGGGATCTGCCGTGCCGGCGAATACGTTTGGCGCCGGGTCGGCTCTTTCCACGAGACGCATTCCGACGAAGGGGCGATCATTCTCGCCGTCTACCGCAAGCCGAACGTGTTCCAGCACGGCTCCGGCTATAACCGCACCGGCGGATAGAAACACCGCGGACCGGCGCCGCGCGAAAGCTTGCTTCCCTCAGCGGCCGGGTTCGATTCCCCTTCACCCGCTCCAATCACTTAGCCGGCTGAAAGACGGCCTCGTGCTGCGGGTCGTGCGGTGCGCCGGAGCCTTTCAGGCGATCGACGAACCAGCGGCCGGCGGGGCCGAGCGGCGTATCGGTGCGCCAGACCGCCGACATCGGCATCAGCAAGCCGTCGGGCGGGAAATCCTCGACATGGATCCGCACCAGCGCGCCCTCGGCGATGTCGCGCTCGACCGCGGCGAGCGGCATGTTGCCCCATCCCAAGCCGGCGCGCAGGAAGGCGTGCTTGGCGCCGAGATCCGCCAGCCGCCAGGTGCGCGGCGACAGCACGCCGAACTCGCTGCCCCGCGACAGCTCGGAGCGGTCGGTCAGCACCAGCTGCACATGGCGCGCGAGCTCGTCGGTCGGGATGGGTGCGCCGTAATCCGCCAGCGGATGGCGCGGCGCGACGACCGCGGCCATCTCGAAGCTGACCAGCCGCTCGCGGGTGAAATTCTCCGGGACGAGGGCGAGCGTCCCGATGACGCCCAGGCTGCAGCGGCTGTCCAGCACCGGCTGGATCACCGCGCCTAGGGCTTCGACATAAACGCGCAGCGGCGTCTCGGGAAACGTCTCGACAAAGGCGGCGGCCGCTCCGGTGATCGCCGCCATCGGGAACATGACGTCGATGACAACCGAGAGCTCGGGCTCGAGCCCGGCCGCCATGCCCTTGGCCTTGGCCTTGAAGCCGTCGATGCCGGCGGCGACCTCGCGCGCGTCGACCAGCAATGCGCGTCCCTCGCCGGTCAGCTGCGGATAGCGGCCGGTGCGGTCGAACAGCGTGACGCCGAGCTGGCCTTCGAGGTTGGCGATCGTCTGGCTGACCACCGACTGGGCGCGCTTCAGCTTGCGCCCGGCGGCGGAAAAGCTGCCCTCATCGGCCGCCGCGACAAAAATCCTGATCTGGTCGAGCGAAACGCCGTCGAGCATCCATCTGTCCTGACGATGGCAGACATCGAGATATATAGGCTGTTGCGCTGCTGCGCTGCAACATACATCGACGGGAGCAGAACGAGGAGGGCGGGGGTACCGGCTCTCCAGCACCGCCGAAAGGATGGTCACGATGAAGCTCCTGCATGTCGATTCCAGCATTCTCGGCGCCGGCTCGGTGAGCCGCGCGCTGTCGGCCGAGATCGTCGCGACGCAGCGCCGCTTGCACCCCGGTCTGGAGGCGACCTATCGCGACCTGGCGGCCGAGCCGCCACTGCACCTGTCGCCGGCCCACATCGCCGCCTGGCAAACGAAAGCCACGCCAGAGGAGGAGGGTGTGCGGCAGGATCTGGCGGATGGCGAGGCGATGATCGCGGAATTGTTCGCGGCAGACATCATCGTGATCGGTGCGCCGATGTACAATTTCACCATTCCGACGCAGCTGAAGGCGTGGATCGACCGGCTGATCATCGCCGGCCGGACCTTCCGGTACACCGCGAACGGCCCGGAGAGCCTGCTGCCGAAGGGCAAGAAGCTGATCATCGCCTCCTCCCGCGGCGGTTTCTATGGTCCCGAAACGCCGGCCCATTTCCTCGAGCACCAGGAGAGCTATCTGAAGGGCGCGTTCGGCTTTATCGGCTTCACCGACATCCAGTTCATCCGCGCCGAAGGGATCGCCGTCAGCACCGAGGCACGCGCCCAGGCGCTCTCGGCCGCCCAGACGGAGATCACCCAGATCGCCGCGTGAGCGAAGGCGAGCTGCCGCTGCCGCCGTGCGGGACGGAAGGGCTGACCCGGCCGCGGCCGTGCGGCGGGCAGATCCCCGTTATGCCTTGCTTGGGTGCGTGCCCGCCCGTTGCGGCAACAGCAGAATGGCCGCCAGGATCAGCACCGCGATGACGGCCGAGGCGATCGGCCGGCTCAGGGCGAGCCCGCCGTGATTCCGGGGCTTATCGAGGAAATCGCCGACCGTCGCGCCAAGCGGCCGGGTCAGGATGAACGCCGCCCAGAACAGCAGGACCCGCGACACATCGGTCCAGTAATAGGCGCCCGCGAGCACCGCCAGACCGGCCGCGAATACCAGCGCGCCGCCCTCATAGCCGAGGCCGGTGCTATCGGCCATCCAGTCGCCGAGAGCGGTTCCCAATGTCTGGGAAAAGGTGATCGCCAGCCAGTAGAAGGCTTCCACCTTCGGCGTATTGACCGTTTCCACCGAGATCGAGCCGAGTGACGCGTACCACAGGCCGAGCACGGCAAGCAGGCAGAGAAACAAGGCCGATGAGCCGCCGGAGTAGCCGATTCCGAGGGATCGATCGGCAAAATCGGCCATCGTCGTGCCGGCGGTGGTGGAGGCCACGATCGTCGCCCAGTAAAGGAACGGGTGAAACCTCTTGGCCGCGATCTGCAGGATCACCAGCACGACGAGCAAAGACAGAAAGATCGCGGTGCCGGTCAGGTAGCCCCAGTCCAGCGTCATCGTCACCGAATCGCCGCCGGTTTCGCCGAGGGTCGTCGCGGCGATCTTGATGACCCAGAACGTCAGGGTGACTGCGGGGACTTTGCTCGATACCCGATGGCCTGCGTCGTTCATGCGATTCCCTTAGCGCGTGACCTTTGCCGCGAACGCAATCACGCTGCGGCAGTCCGATCAGTGCGGCGAAAAGGCGCTGAGGGTCGAACCGGGCATGTGCTTGACTCGCGCAGCCACCCGCCCATCGAAAAATGGCTCAGGAGATCAGAAGCACGCGAGCGGGCCGTCCGGCGATCCAGCTTAGTTATGCCTTTGTACCGGGTAGCCCCGTCGACGGCCGGTAGCCGGGAGGACCAATTGACGCCATAACGAAATGGCAGCCTCCAGACAGGTGATTTTTATCACTGAGCGACACAATATACCGATTGCGGATCCACCGCTTTGGGCGAGGCAAGCAAAAATGGCAGAAGGTTTGTTGGGCCGCCTGAGCGGCCGCGGCGCGTCATCCAAAACCGGAACGGACAAAAATTTCGAGGTGGCGCTCAGCGATGAGGAATGGCGCCAGCGGCTGACGCCGGAGCAATACCGGGTGCTGCGTCAGCACGGCACCGAGCGCGCCGGCACCAGCCCGCTCGACAAGCAACATGGCGCCGGCATCTATCATTGCGCCGCCTGCGGCCAGCCCTTGTTCGATGCCGGCAGCAAATTCAACAGCGGCACCGGGTGGCCGAGCTTCTCGGCGCCGCTCGAACAGGCGGTCGAGACCGATACCGACCGGAGCTTCTTCATGACCCGCACCGAGGTGCATTGCCGCCGCTGCGGCGGACATCTCGGGCACGCCTTCGAGGACGGGCCGGCGCCGACCGGGCTGCGCTATTGCATGAATGGCGTGTCGCTGGACTTTCACGCCGGCGAGACGCCGCCGGAGAGTGCGCCCGCGGGCAACGCGCCAAAAAAGAGCGAATGACCGCCGCAGAACTTTCCGGGTTCGATCTTATCTTTCAGATGTCATTGCGAGCGTAGCGCAGCAATCTCGCGCCAAAGATCCGCAGAGGGATTGCTTCGTCGCTCCGCTCCTCGCAATGACGGCGTGTGGTTACACCGCGTCCGGGCCGCGCTCGCCGGTGCGGATGCGCAGTGCTTCCTCGACCGGGATCACGAAGATCTTGCCGTCGCCGATCTTGTCCGTCTTCGCCGCCTGCTGGATGGCCTCGACCGCCCGGGCCGCCAAAGCATCGTCGAGCACAACCTCGATTTTGACCTTGGGCAGGAAATCGATCACGTATTCGGCGCCGCGATAGACTTCGGTATGCCCTTTCTGACGTCCGAAACCCCTGACCTCGCTGACGGTCATGCCGGTGACGCCGATTTCGTGCAGGGCATTTTTGACTTCGTCGAGCTTGAACGGCTTGATGATGGCTTCAATTTTCTTCATCGCTTGATCCTTCAGAAGAGGGAGGGCCGCCGCCGCGGGCCTATCTCATATATGGATCAACGCAGGATGCGCGCCGATCACCTCGACCGTCAAAATATGATCCCGGCTTCGAGCAGCAGGCGGGCCTGGCTGTGGGAGCCGCCGCTTTTGCCGAACCCCAACCCCGGGGTGATGCTGCTGGCTTGCACGAACGAGACCTCCTCGCGGAGGAAGTAAATGCCCTCCTGGTAGGTCGGGGTGAAGGTCACCGACCAGGCCGAGCTGCCGGGCCCGTAGAGCACGTTGGCCGAGCCGCTGGCGAGGCTGCCGCTCGATGAGATGTATTCGGCTCGGCCGGCCACGTTGACATTGTCGTTGACCGCATAGTTGGCCAGGATCGCCCCGCCAAAAGTCTCCGCGCCCTTGATTGCACCGAGGAACGGGTTGCTCGGGACATGGGTGTACTGAAAATACGGCGTGATCGTCCAAGGCGCCGCATTATACGTGTAGATGATGTTGAAGATCTCGCCGTTGTTCTGGAAGAACGGCGTCTTGACGACCACCGGCAGGGTGGTGGAGACGGCGTTCTTGTCGGTGTGGTCGAAGTTGCCGCCGCCGACCAGAGTCAGCGTATTTTCCTTGTTGATGGTCCAGGCGGCGGAGCCGGTGAGCCAATTGTAGCTGTCGGAATAAAATCCGTCGTTCAGCGAAGCCGAGAAGGCGAGCGGACCGAGCGTGTAGTTGGCCTGCACGCCGCGGCTGATGACCGGCTCCTGGTTCCACAGCAGGCCGCGCTCGATGTTCATGTTCTGAAAGGTGAAGGCGTATTCGGCGCCGATCAGAGTCGGCAATTTGCCAGCCTGGATCGAGAATAGGTCGTTCGGCGCCAGCTTGGCATAGGCTACCGGCAACGGCGTGAACGTGTCGCCGGTCGTCCGCCACGCGCTGACATACGGGGTCCCCAGCGCGGGCAAGGAATAGATCCCGGCCTGGACGTAGAACTGAAACAGGCCCTCGGGCTTCTGTACGATCACCTGGCCGTTGCTGACATCACCGCGGAACAGGTGGTCGCCCGGCACGGGGTTCGATTGGACCAGCGCGAGACCGCTGAGCGCGCCGGTGACGTAGATCTTGCCAAAGTAGCCAAACGGATCGTCGAAGCCATACGGGTTGGGATTGGCGACCAGCGGCCCGGTCATCGATGGCGCGGCCATCGCCGTCGAGGCGGGCGCTTCCGGCGCCGGCACGACAACGACGGGTGGCGGCGGCGGGAACGGCTGCTGCGCCCAAACGGAACCCGCCGTCCCGAGCTGCCCGGCTGCCGCCGTCAGGATCGCTGCCCCAATCGGCAGCTTGGCCCACAAGATTCGTTTCATCGGTTTCTTCCCCCAAAACCAAGAGCGGCGATTCACGACGGCGGTTCGCATCATTCGCGTAGTGAAACGGTGCCCGTTGCGTTGCTATTTTGCTGTAGCGTACTGGGAATTGAAAGTCTTTTCCTGCTGTACAATTTTTAGGCAAGTAGCTGCCCAGCAAAGCAGCATCGACCTATCCTCAAACCCGGTTGCATCGGAACCGCCGCCACAAGCGATTGCGGCGGCGGCACCTGACGATTGCGGCTCGTTACTGGACCACCTCGCCATGGATGGCGAGGTCGAGCCCCTCCCGCTCGGTGTCGGCGTCGACGCGCAGCCCAATCACCAGGTCGATCACTTTCAACAGAATCAGCGATACGACCGCGTCATAAACGATGGTGCACGCGACGCCATAGAGCTGGATGACGACTTGATGCGCATTGCCGTCGATCAGGCCGCTATGGCCCTCGCCGCCGACCGCCGACACGGCCAGCACGCCGGTCAGGATCGCGCCGGTGACACCGCCGACCCCGTGCACGCCGAAGGCGTCCAGGCTGTCGTCGTAGCCGAGTGCGTTCTTGAGGCCGGTCGCGCCCCAATAGCACAGCACGCCCGCGGCGATGCCGATGATCAGCGCCCCCTTTGGATCGACAAAGCCGGAGGCGGGGGTGATTGCCACAAGACCGGCGACCGCGCCCGAGATGATGCCGAGGACGCTCGGCTTGCCCTTGATCGCCCACTCGACGAACATCCAGGTCAAAGCCGCCGTCGCGGTGGCGATCTGGGTCACCGCCATCGCCATGCCGGCATTGCCGTTCGCCGCGACCGCCGAGCCGGCGTTGAAGCCGAACCAGCCGACCCAAAGGAGCGAGGCGCCGATCACGCTGAGCACCAGATTGTGCGGCGCCATCGGCTCGCTGCGATAGCCGCGCCGCTTGCCCATCACCAGCGCCGCCATCAGCCCGGCGACGCCGGAATTGATGTGCACGACCGTGCCGCCGGCGAAATCGAGAACGCCGGCGTCGTTCAGGAAGCCGCCCGGACCCCATACCCAATGCGCGATCGGCGCATAGACCAGCACCGCCCACAATCCGATGAACCACAGCAAAGCCGAGAATTTCATGCGGTCGGCAAAGGCGCCGCAGATCAGCGCCGGGGTGATGATCGCGAAGGTCATCTGGAAGCACATGTAGACCGATTCGGGGATGGTCTTCGCCAGGTCGTTGATCGATTCGACCGTCATGCCGTCGAGCAGAACGCGGCTGAAGCCGCCGAAGAACGGATTGCCCTCGGTAAAGGCGAGGCTGTAGCCGACGATCATCCACAGCACGGTCACCAGGCAGGTGATCGCGAAGCTCTGCATGACGGTGGTGAGCACATTCATCTTGCGCACCATGCCGCCGTAGAACAGCGCCAGACCGGGGATGGTCATCATCAGGACCAGCGCGGTCGAGGTCAGCATCCACGCGGTGTCGCCGCTGTTGATCGCGCTCGCCGCGGCCGCCGCAGCCGCCGGTGCGGCACCGGCCGCCGGCGCGGCGGGAGCCGCGGTTTGCGCCATCGCCGACAGCGCCCCGGACAACAGGATGGACGCGGCGCAAACGGCGCGCCACGCCGACAGACAAAGTACCCTCATGTATCAACTCCCACAAAGCTTGGCGTTGTGAACCCGAGGCGGGATTCGATTGGCGCAAACCCGCCCAGTCGAAGATGTCAGGATCCGAAGATGTCAGAGATCATGCGATGTGTTTATCGGACGCCGCCGCTCGGCGATGCAGCGCGGGGAAGCGGAACCCGCTTCCCCGCGCCGGTCTCCTAATCGTCGGCAGCCGCCGTGGCCGGTGCATCCTCGCTGCCGAGGGCATAGGCGGTCTCGCCGTGCACCGCGTCATCGCCGATTCTCAGCTGCGCCTCAGACATGCGCAGCGGAACGATGATCGAGATCACCTTGAGAATGATGAATGTCCCGATCGCGTTGTAGGCGATGATGAACGCCGCGGCGATAACCTGCATCAGCAGCTGGTTGCCGCTATCGCCATAGAGCAAGCCGGTGACGTTGACGCCCGGCGCTTCCTTGTCGGTGCCGATATACATCAGCATGTCGGGATCTGCCAGGATGCCGACCAACAGACCGCCGGTCAGGCCGGCAATCCCATGCGTCGAAAACACGCCGAGCGTATCGTCGACCTTCATCATCAACCGGGTCTTCTGCAGCTTGTTCATCGCCAGCCACGGGATGATGCCCGCGACGATGCCGATGATGATGGCACCCCAGCCGTTGACATAGCCGGCGGAAGGCGTGATGGCCACCAAGCCGGCGATCATGCCGTTAACCCCGCCGAGGATCGACGGCTTGCCATAGGCGAGCTTGTCCATCAGCGTCCAGACGAGCAGCCCGACCGCGGTGGCGATGTTAGTGTTAAGCACCGCCGCGCCAGCATCGTGGTTGGCGAAGTAGGGATCGCCCCCGTTGAAGCCGTTCCACCCGAGCCACAGGATGCCGGCGCCGATCAGGGTGACCAGGATGCTATTGGGCGGGAAATGGTCGCGATCCGCCTGGAGGCGCGGTCCGACCACCGCCGCCGCGACAAAGCCGGACGTGCCGGCGGCGAGATGGATCACGTAGCCGCCGGAGAAATCGGCCGCGCCCATGCCGGCGAGCCAACCGCCGCCCCACAAGCTGAATGCTCCCACCGTATAGACCAGCGTCATCCACACCGGGCAGAAGATCGCCCAGGCCGCGAAGTTCATGCGGCCAAGCACCGAACCGCCGAGGATGATCACCGTGATCGCGGCGAACACGAACTGGAAAAACACCAGGGTCGCCATCGGGAAGGTTAGTTCCGGCATGCCGGAAGCCGCCGCCGGCACAATCGCCTGACCGCTGATGAAGCCCGCCGAAAGAGCCGGCGCCGGCTTGCCAAGGAACGGAAACCACTGCTCTCCGAACGCCATGTTGTAGTCGAATAGGACCCACACGACCAACACCGAGGCGAAGGCGTAAAAGCACATGAAGGCGGAATTGATCGCCCATTTATGCTTGACGTAACCACCGTAGAGGACCGCCAGGCCGGGAATGCTCTGCAGCCCAACAAACGTCGCGGCTGCCAGCTGCCAGGCGTTGTTGCCCGTATCGAGCCACTTGGGTGATGGTACCAGCATTGGCCTAATCCCCTGGTTTTTGCCCGTTCTGAAGAAGCTCACAACTCGGTGCCCAGACGCGGGTTCGAATGGGCGACTGGACTTCGAAGGCAAGAGCCATGCCAGCCGCCAAGGCTCATCAAAATCGCTGGTGTGAACTGGGTTTTCGAAGCGGTGCCTATCCTCGGTAGCCTCGAATGCACACATATTAGGCAACGGCGGCTGACACGCTTCCGACGCGCGGTTTGCTTTGCAGGGCGGCCGAATTTGGGTATGGATCGCGGCGTATGGCAATGTGGGCGCGATCATGCTTCCCAACCGGGCTTTAGTGGCGGGGTTTGCCTGCGCGATAGCGGGCTTAGTCGTTCCGACGATCACCGGCCACGCGCAGCAGAGCGCGGCCGCGATCACCTGCACCAATCCGGCGAGCGGCGCGTCCTGGCAGATCAGGATCGATTACGGCAAGGCGACCGTCGATGCCTTCCCGGCGAAGATTTCGCGGACCGAGATTTCCTGGTTCGATCGCGAGGAGCAAGGCAACTACACGCTTGACCGCAAATCCGGCGATCTCACGGCCACCATCGCGTCGAGCACCGGCGGCTATTTTCGCCGCAGCCGCTGCGAGCTGGAGAAACCACAGTGACGCGACCGCGGCATCGCGGCCGCTTCACCGCCTCGTTGCGAGCCGGGCGACCGGCGAGCCGGCGGAAGCGGCGCCGTGCCGACGGCTGAACTCGGCGTCCAGGCAAGCGTCGGATTCGCTTCGAAGACCGGGCCACGCAAGCACAACGAGGATTTCGCCGGCGCGCTGATCGGCGCGGAATTGCCCGAGCCGCGCCGCGAAGTGATCGCCGCGATCGCCGACGGGATCGGCGGCGCCAAGGGCGGCCGCATCGCCGCCGAGACCGCGGTGCGCGGTTTTCTCGACGGCTTTTGCGATATGCCGGAAACGATGGAGGTCCAGCGAGCCGGGGCCACGATCGTCAGTGCGCTGAACGGCTGGATCAACTCGATGGGCCGCCAGGACCCGGACCTTACCGGGCTGGGCTGCACCTTCACGGCGCTGGTGCTGCGCGGCCGCATCGCCCACCTGCTGCATGTCGGGGATACCCGCGCTTACCGGTTCAGCGGCAACCGCCTGACCTGCCTGACCGTCGACCATGTGCGTCACGAAGCCGGGCGACGCTCGCACACGCTCACCCGGGCGCTGGGGGTGGAGACCGAAGTGCTGCTGGACTACGCCACCCAGCCGGTGGCGTTGCACGACCGCTTTCTGCTGTGCAGCGACGGCGTGCACGGCTTTCTGACGGAACCGGGCATCGCCGACATCCTGCGGGAACGCTCCGCTCCCGACGATACCGCCAGCGCTTTGGTCGCGGCCGCGCTCGACGCCGGCAGCACCGACAATTGCACCGCCCTGGTTCTCGACGTCGTCGCGCTGCCGGCGGCGGGATCAGCCGATATCGGCGCCGACATCCTGCAGCTGCCTGTGGTCCCGGTGCCGCTGGGCGGCGAGACGATCGACGGGTTTGTCCTGAAAGCGCTGATCTCCGATGGCCGCTACACCCGGCTGTTCGCCGCGGAGGACGAAGTCGAGGGCGGCCAGTTTGCCCTGAAGTTCCCCAAGCCCCAGCTCGCCAGCGTCGAGGCCTACCGCGCCGCGTTCATCCGCGAGGCCTGGGTCGGCGCCCGGGTACACAATCCGTCTATCGGCCGCGTCCTCGAACTGCCGCCGGGACGCCAGAGCTGCCTCTACACGGCGATGCCGCTCTATCAGGGCGAGCTTCTGGAAACGCGGATTGCGCGCCGTCCGGCGCTCGGGTTGGAAGAAGGGCGGCAGATCGGGGTCACGCTGGCCCGCGCGGTGGCGGCGCTGCACCGGGCCGGCGTCATCCACCGCGATATCAAGCCGGACAATGTGATCCTCGAAGGCGGCGGATCGCTGAAGCTGATCGATCTCGGCGTGGTTCGCGTGCGCGGGCTGGAGGATGCTCCGCCCGACGAAATACCCGGCACCCCGGCCTACATGGCGCCGGAGATGTTCGCCGGTGAACCTGGCAACGAGGCCACCGACATTTATGCCCTGGGCGTCACGATGTTCCGCGCCTTCACGGGCGAATTCCCGTACAGCAACGCCGACGCCGTCAGTCCGCCGCGGCGCGACCGGCCGAAGGAATTATCCACGCTGCGGCCGGACCTCCCCGCGTGGCTCGCCGCGGCGCTGGCGCGGGCGGTCGCGGTCGATCCCGCCAAGCGCTTTGACGACATGATCGAGTTCGCGCTCGTATTGGAGGCCGGACCGGCGCGCGCCTCGAGCGAAATTCACCAGCCGCGCACCCTTTACGAACGCTCGCCGCTGCGATTTTGGCAGGGCGTGGCGGCGCTGTTGGCGCTGGCGCTGCTGGCGTCACTGCTGACGCGTTAGCGGTGCCGAAAAATGGCACGGCCGGCGGAGCCGGCCATGCTCTTCCCCCTCTTCCGCGGCGGAATGCGCCGCGGCGTTGGTCCTCAGACCGAGTAGTACATCTGGAACTCGACCGGGTGGGGCGTGTGCTCGAAATTGTACACTTCCTCCCACTTCAGCTCCATGTAGGACTCCAGGAAATCCGGCGCGAACACATCGCCCTTCAGCAGGAAGGCGTGGTCGTTGCGCAACTCCTCGATCGCCTCGCGCAGCGAGCCGCAGACGGTCGGGATATCCTTCAGTTCCTCGGGCGGCAGATCGTACAAATTCTTGTCCATCGGATCGCCGGGATGGATCCGGTTCTGGATGCCGTCGAGCCCCGCCATCAGCATCGCGGCGAAGGCGAGGTACGGGTTGGCCGCGGGATCGGGATAGCGCACCTCGACGCGCTTCGCCTTCGGGCTCGACACGATCGGGATGCGGCAGCCTGCCGAGCGGTTGCGCGCCGAATAGGCCAGCAGCACCGGCGCCTCGAAGCCCGGGATCAGCCGCTTGTAGCTGTTGGTCGCCGGGTTGGTGAAGGCGTTTAGCGCTTTGGCGTGCCGCAGGATGCCGCCGATATAGTAGAGCGCGGTCTCCGACAGATCGGCATAGAGATTGCCGGCGAAGGCGGGGCGCTCGCCTTTCCACACCGACTGATGGGTGTGCATGCCGGAGCCGTTGTCGCCCTTGATCGGCTTCGGCATGAAGGTCGCCGTCTTGCCGTATTGATGGGCGACGTTGTGCACCACGTATTTGTAGATCTGCATGTTGTCGGCGGTGCGCACCAGCGTCGAGTAGACGAAGCCCAATTCGTTCTGCGAGGGCGCCACCTCGTGATGATGCTTTTCGACCTCCAGCCCCATGTCGAACATCACGGACAGCATCTCGGCCCGCAGATCGGATTGGCTGTCGACCGGCGGCACCGGGAAGTACCCGCCCTTGATCGGCGGCCGGTGGCCGGTGTTGCCGTCGGGGTACTGCTTGGAGCTGACGTAGGGGCCTTCCTCGCTGTCGATCTCGTACATCGCGCCGTTCATCGTGCTGCCGTAGCGCACGTCGTCGAACACGAAGAACTCGGCCTCCGGGCCGAAATACGCCTTGTCGCCGACGCCGGTCGAGACCAGGTGCTGCTCGGCCTTCTTGGCGATCGAGCGCGGGTCGCGACCATAAGGCTGCCCGGTCAGCGGCTCATGCGTGTCGCAGAACACGATCAGCGAGGTCTGTGCCGCGAACGGGTCCAGCACCGCGGTCGAGCAATCCGGCATCAGCAGCATGTCCGACTCGTTGATCGCCTTCCAGCCGGCGATCGAGGAGCCGTCGAACGGCACCCCGTCATTGAGGAACTCGTCGGTGATCGTGCGGACATGATGGGCCAGGTGCTGCCACTTGCCGCGCGGATCGGTAAACCGGAAATCGACGTATTTGACGTCGTGCTCCTTGATCATATCGAGAACTTTTTTGGTATCGGCCATCGCACCATTCCGTTCGCAGAAGGTTACAGGGGTAGCTCGCTAGGGGCGCGATCGCCGGCCGGCAAGCCATGCCGGGCGGGCGCGGCACCGCCGCCATCGGTCACAAAAAAGTCTCGCGCCGGGCCTGTCAAGCCGGCGCAAACGCGCATCCTTGTTTGGGTTCTACCGTCAAATCGCATCGGCGCCGCGTTCCCCGGTGCGGATCCGGATCGCTTCGTCGATCGTCGAGACAAAGATCTTGCCGTCGCCGATCCGACCGGTATGAGCGGCCTGCTGGATCGCCTCGACGGCGCGCTCGACCATCGATTCTTCCATGACCACCTCGATTTTGACCTTCGGCAGGAAATCGACGACGTATTCGGCGCCGCGATAGAGCTCGGTATGGCCTTTCTGCCGGCCAAAGCCCTTGGCCTCGGTCACGGTGATGCCCTTGATGCCGACCTCGTGAAGCGCCTCCTTCACCTCGTCGAGCTTGAACGGCTTGATGATCGCTTCGACCTTTTTCATCGATCCACTCTCTATGCGGGCAGCGCCGCCTTGCGCGGGGTAGAGCATAACCCATGCCAGGGCCGGACAATGACCGCGGCGGCAGGGCCGGGCTCGCTCTCTGCCGTATAAATAGGCAGAACCTGGGCAATTTTGCCTAATTTTTACGCGGCAAATTGCCCAGGAAATTGCGGATGCGCTCGATCGCCTCGGTGATCGCCTCGACGCTGCTGGCGTAGGAGAAGCGCACGTAATCTTCGCCGAACGCCCCGAAGCTGGTGCCGGCGATCGTCGCGACCCCGGTCTTGTCGAGCAACTCGCCCTGCAGGTCGCGGGCGCTGTAGCCGGTGCCCGAGATGTTCGGGAAGGCATAAAAGGCGCCGCCCGGCTGGACGCAGCGGACCCCGGGCAATGAATTCAACGCCGCGACGATCACCTCGCGCCGCTCGGCGAACGCCTTGACCATGCGCTCGACCGGCTCGCGCGGGCCTTCGAGCGCGGCAATGCCGGCCCATTGGGTCGCCGCGTTGACGCAGGAATGGCAGTTGATCGCGAGCCGCTCGGCCGCGGCGAACAGCGCCTTCGGCCACACGCCATAGCCCATCCGCCAACCGGTCATCGCGTAGGTTTTGCTCCAGCCGTCGAGCAGGATCACCTGCTCGCGGATCGAGGGATAGCTCAAG
>Ga0209488_10002943_pt1 | contig 13807 bp, 11 predicted proteins | sample Rivendell_Oct201_8_FD_188349 | JGI IMG/M metagenome (GOLD analysis project Ga0209488, IMG submission 188349) | Vadose zone soil microbial communities from the Eel River Critical Zone Observatory, Northern California, USA -... | ecosystem: Environmental > Terrestrial > Soil > Vadose zone >...
CCGCGTCGGAATCACGGTGCCGCTTGCCAGCCATCTGCCCTACACGCGGCGTATCCTGCGCTCCTATGGGCTGGAACATTTCGTCACCGGCATCAAGCCCATCGGCATCTATGGCAAGGACATCAAATCCCGCAAAGCCGAAATCTTCGACATCACCGCCAAACTGATCCGTGATCTGGTCGATGAGGGCGCGGAGATCATCGTGCCCCTGGGCGGCGCGCTGATTCCCTATGTGGTGGACCCGGCCGATTTGACCGCGGCGACGGGCGTGCAGGTGCTCAACACCAAGGCGATCTGCGTGCGCTTTGCGGAGATGTGCGTGAATTTCAAGATGACCCAGAGCGCGCTGACTTATCCGCGCGGGAAACTGACATCCGAGGATTTCACGCGGTCTTAGCGCTGACCCCCACCCGCTCGCGCATTGCGCTCGCATCCTCCCCCTTTCAGGGGGAGGTGAGTGAGGCGTGACCTTGTTTTCCTCCCCCAGAAAGGGGGAGGTCGATTCACAGGCGCGAAGCGACGGTGAATCGGGTGGGGGTCGGAATTCGCGTCAACCCGAACCAACTCCGCTTAGCGGCGACGTGCTGAAATATCCGCTCCGTCGGTCATCATGGCCTTGAGCACGGCGGGCAATTGTTCGGGGATATCTTCCGCGACAAGACCAAGGCCAAAGCGGGTTGCCGCCTCGCCGTGAAGCCACGCGGCCGCGCTTGCCCCGTCGAATGGACTCATTCCCTGGGCCATGAGCCCGGCGATCATGCCGGTGAGCACATCGCCCGCACCCGCGGTTGCGAGCCAGGGTGGCGCGTTGGCATTGATCGCCGCACGGCCATCGGAGCTCGCGATGATGGTGTCCGGCCCCTTCAGCAACACGACGCACCCGGCAAGGCGTGCCGCTTCTCGCGCGGCCGCGAGCCTTGAAGGCTGATCTTCCAGCAGCTTCGGAAACAGGCGTTCGAATTCCCCTTCATGGGGCGTGAGAACGCAAGTTTCGCGCAACTGCCGGAACAGCGCATTGGGATCCTCGGCGAATGAGGTCAGCGCGTCGGCGTCGAGCACAGCAGCGGCGCTGCTCGCCAATATTGCTGCGACGAAGTCTTGCGTTCGTGCGCCCACGCCTGAGCCCGGTCCGATGGCCACCGCGTTGAAGCGCTTGTCGGCGAGAAGCGCGCTCAAACCTGTTGGGCCATCGAACGGCTTGACCATGATGGCGGTCAACTGAGCCGCGTTGACGGCAATTGCGTCGGGCGGACTTGCCACACTGACCAGCCCCGCCCCTACCCTCAGTGCGCCACGCGCGGCGAGCCGCGCCGCACCGGTGGCATGGATCGGACCGCTCACCAGGACGGCGTGACCGCGCTGGTATTTGTGCGCATCCGGACGAAGGCGCGGGAATTCGGCGCGCCATTGCGCAAGCCCATTCTCGAACGCGCGCGGACGGATGATGTTCAGCACCCATTCCGGAATCGCGATGTCCGCAACATTGGTTGTGCCGCACAGAAACCGTCCCGGAAGAAGCACATGTCCGGGTTTCTTGCGAAAGAAGGTGATGGTGCGCTCGGCCAGGAAGCACAATCCGTCCTTCCCATCGAGGGGGCGGCCTATGTCGCCATGCATGCCGCTGGGCACATCGACCGCGAGCGTCGGACAGCTTCTGGCATTGGCCGCGCGCGCCATCTCGGCAACGGGGCCATCCAATGGCCGCGATAGGCCTGCGCCGAAGATCGCATCGATGATCAGCGTAGCGCCTTCGAGAATATCGGGTGTGAATGGCAGGACGGGGCCGCGCCAGCGTTTCGCCATCTCGGCCGCGTCGCCCTCCAGGCTCGCCGGCTCGGCAAGGCACGAGACCCGGACGTCGTAGCCGCGCTTTCTCAAATGCGCCGCAGCGCAGAAGCCATCGCCGCCATTGTTGCCCGGACCGCAGAGCACAATCACGGAAGCGACCGGATAGTTCGCATCCACCGCGTCCGCGACCGCGCTCCCGGCATTGTCCATCAGGGTCGAAGAGGCAACGCCGGACCCTATGGTAAGGCGGTCCGCTTCGCTCATCTCGGCGACGGTGAGGATTTCGGGACCGCTCATGGGTTTGCCGCCCTGCTCTCTCGCCCCGCTCGCGAAGAAAAATATGCAACCAGCCGTCGCCCCGCTTCTTCCAACACCGCTTGCTTCTTGCAGAAGGCGAAGCGCACGAGGTCGGTCGGGCCGCCGGCACTGAAAAATGCCGATATCGGAATGGGACCGACGCCCGCCTCGCGCGTCAAGCGCATGCAAAAATCCCGGTCGGGCTCGTTGGTAAGATTGCCGATTCCAGCGGTGATGAAATAGGTCCCCTCGCTCGCCAGCACGTCGAAACCCGCCGCCTTCAGGGCGCCAGCGATGATGTCGCGCTTTTCCTGCAGCTCTCTTGTGTTCTGGAGCGCGTAAGGCATTTCGTGCGCGAGGCCATGGGCCACCCCCAATTGCAGCGCGGGCGAGGTGGTGAAGGTGTTGAATTGATGCGCCTTCGAGATCACCTGGACCAGTCTGGCGGGACCCGCGATCCAGCCGATTTTCCATCCCGTCAGCGAAAACATCTTGCCGGCCGAGCCGACGCGCACGCAACGCTCGCGCATGCCGGCAAGCGAGATCAGCGGCACGTGGGAGCGGCCGTCGAACACGAGATGCTCATAGACCTCATCGCATATGGCGTATGAATCATGGCGTATGAGGAATTTGGCGAGCAGTTCGAGCTCATCCCGGTCGAAGACGCGCCCGATCGGATTGAGCGGCGAATTGATCATGATCAGCTTGGTGCGGTCTGAGAAAACGGAGGCGAGCGCTTCTTCCGTGAGGCGGAAATCGGGCGCCTGCAGGCGCAGGCTTTTCGCCTTCGCGCCCATCGCGGCCAGGATGGGCGGATAGGAATCATAGCAAGGCTCGATCAGAATCGCCTCGTCGCCGGGCGCCGTGAGCCCCATGATGCAATCGGTCAAGGCCTCGGTCGCCCCCGAGGTGATCAGCACCTCGGTGTCCGGATCGAAGTTGAGGCTGTAAAACTGACGGCTGTGGAGGGCGACCGCCTGGCGAAGCGCCAAGAGGCCCTGCATCGGCGGGTACTGGTTCGGACCGTCCCGAAGCGCACGCGCCGCGGCCTCCCGGATCCCGATGGGCCCGTCCTCGTCGGGGAAACCCTGGCCGAGATTGATCGCGCCGTGCTTGGCCGCGAGTGCCGACATCACGGTGAAAATCGTGGTCCCCAGGGTTTCGAACACCGGGTTGAGGGCATGCCCAGCCATGCTTTGTCCTTTGACGATCAAAGCAAATTGGCAAAGCGCTTTGTGCAGAGCAATGGGAGAGCAACAAATCAAATTCGCCCATGAATTGAGCAGGATGCACAATGTCTGAGCGATCGTCTGGACTTCGTCCCCGATTTCCCCTGTAACATGCTGAAAAATTGCGCGGATTTGCAATTGCCGGACTGGCACGGGGCCTGCTAGTTCGTTAATTCAACGGATGGGGATCTGTCTTCATGAAGAAGATCGAAGCGATCATAAAGCCTTTCAAACTCGATGAGGTCAAAGAAGCGCTTCATGAGGTGGGGGTCCAGGGCATCACCGTGACCGAGGCCAAGGGCTTCGGCCGGCAGAAGGGCCACACCGAACTTTACCGCGGCGCTGAATATGTTGTTGACTTCCTTCCCAAGGTAAAAATCGAAATTGTTCTCATGCCGGAGCAGGTAGAGCCTGCGCTCGATGCTATTCTGAAGGCCGCCCGCACCGGCCGTATCGGTGACGGGAAAATTTTCGTACTCGATGTCGAAGAAGCTGTCCGTATCCGAACCGGGGAAAAAGGGTCCGACGCTATCTGACGGCGAGAATCTCCGTCCATTTCCAACCGCTTTACAAGGGAAAGACTAGAACCCATGGCCGCTGACGCAAAATCCGTCCTGAAAATGATCAAGGACAAGGAAGTCAAATTTGTTGACCTCCGTTTCACCGATCCCAGAGGCAAGTGGCAGCACGTCACCTTCGATCTATCGCTGATCGATGAGGATGCGTTCACCCATGGCTTGATGTTCGATGGTTCGTCCATCGCCGGCTGGAAGGCGATCAACGAATCCGACATGACGCTGATGCCCGATCCGGCATCAGCGGTGATCGATCCCTTTTTCGCGCAAACCACGCTTGCCATATTCTGCGACATCCACGAGCCGCTGACGGGGCAACCCTAGAACCGCGGCCCGCGTTCGATCGCCAAAGCCGCGGAGAAATATCTGCAATCGACCGGCGTCGGCGACACCTGCTTTTTCGGCCCGGAAGCGGAATTCTTCATCTTCGACGAAGTGCGCTTCGAAACGTCGATGAACAAAGGCTTCTACTTCATTGAATCCAAGGAGGGTCCCTATAACAGCGGCACGGATTACGAGGACGGCAATTCGGGCCACCGCCCGCCGGTCAAAGGCGGCTATTTCCCGGTACCGCCGATGGATTCGGCGCAGGACATCCGTTCGGAAATGCTCGCCGTGATGGGCGACATGGGCATCCAGCCCGAAAAGCACCATCACGAAGTGGCGCCGTCGCAGCACGAACTCGGCTTCAAGTTCAATACGCTGACGAAATGCGGCGACTACATGCAAATCTACAAATATGTCATCCACCAGGTGGCGGCGTCCTATGGCAAGACGGCGACCTTCATGCCCAAGCCGATCTATGGCGACAATGGCTCGGGCATGCATGTGCATCAGTCGATCTGGAAAGAGGGCAAGCCTCTCTTCGCAGGCTCGGGTTACGCCGACCTTTCACAGATGTGCCTCTATTATATCGGCGGTATCATCAAGCATGCCAAGGCGCTCAACGCCTTCACAAATTCGCTGACCAATTCGTACAAGCGGCTGATCCCGGGCTTCGAGGCGCCCGTGCTGCTCGCCTATTCGGCACGCAACCGCTCCGCTTCCATTCGCATTCCGTTCGGCCAAGGTCCCAAAGCCAAGCGCATCGAAGTGCGCTTCCCCGATCCAGGCTCAAATCCGTACCTTGCTTATGCCGCGATGTTGATGGCCGGTCTGGATGGGATCGAAAACAAGATTCATCCCGGCGAACCGATGGACAAGGATCTTTACTCGCTGCCACCCGAGGAGCTGAAGGACATCCCGCAAGTGTGCGGCTCCTTACGCGACGCGCTCTCGTATCTGGATACGGGCCGCGCCTTCCTCAAGAAGGGCGGCGTCTTCACCGACGACTTCATCGATTCCTACATCGAACTCAAGATGGGCGAAGTCTATGCGATGGAGCACACGCCCCATCCGGTCGAGTTCAAGATGTATTACAGCGTCTGATAGCGCGAATTTTGCATCCCCAAAGGGCGCGATCCTGCGATCGCGCCCTTTGGATTTTCACATGCGTTTAAGCTTGCGCGCGTTGCCGGGTACGCTGCTCCGCCGCCGACATCGGAAACACGACATGGACGCAAGAGCCCTTGTCCAGCTCCGATTCCATCCAAGCGCGACCGCCATGGAGTTCGGCCAATCCCCTGACCAGAGAGAGACCCAAACCCGTACCGGCATTCTCACTGTCGTAACGGTTGTCGACGCGGGAGAACGGCTTGAAGATGCGATCGAGCTTCTCCTTGGAAACACCGGCTCCGTTGTCGGTCACGGTCAGCTCAAAATCGCCGTCCGCGTTGCGGCGCGCGGCCACATCGATCCTGCCGCCATTGCGGGTGAATTTCACCGAATTGGTCACCAGATTGATGACGATCTGTTTCAGCGCCCGCTCGTCCGCGAAAAGCACGGCGGCGGCGTCATCCACCGTAATCGTCAGAGTTTGGTTGCGCTCGCGGGCCTTCGGTCCGACAAATTTCAGGGCGCCGTCCAAGCATCGAGCGGTTTCGATCATCTGCGGCTCGACCTCCATGCGCCCGGCTTCGATCTTGGCGACGTCAAGCAAATCATTGATGAGCGAGAGAAGATGCGACCCGGAGATGTGAATGTCGCCCGCATATTCCTTGTAGCGCGGACTTCCCACCGGTCCGAGACATTCGCGCGCAATGATTTCGGAGAAGCCCAGAATGGCATTCAGCGGCGTGCGCAGCTCGTGGCTCATATTGGCGAGAAACGCGGTTTTTGAGGCATTCGCCGTCTCGGCCTCGGTGCGTTTCCTGAGGGCCTCGTCGCGCGCCTCCTCCAACTCGCGCGACATATCCTCATGAGAGAATCGCATCAGGGCCTCTTCGTCCCACCGGTCGCTGATGTGATTGCTGTCGAGGAAGACCTGCATTCCATACATGGGAATAAGCGCGGCGAGAATTAAATCGGTGGGTTGAAACGAGACCATGAAACGCACAAACAGGAGGCTCGCCATGGGGAGAAAACTGGCGACGAAAAATGGCGTATGGTTGGAGCGATTGACCACGATGCGCGCCACGATGGCGAGACACATCAGGGCGATGAACACATGATTGCTGTTGTTCACCTCGTCCCAGAGCAGCCAAGGCGCAGAACCCCATGCGGCACTGACGAAAATGCTGACTCCGAGCAATCGCAAGCGCCACTGCGAGATCGTGTCCGGGTCATTGGCGCTGCGACGGTGGAAGTGCAAGGCCAGCTGAGCGAGACCCGCGGCAACCATAACAATGAGGACAACCGCGATAGACCTCTCGGTACTGACCTGACCGAGGAATGGCGTCAGCTTGCTGCAGATCGCGGCAAAGAAGCAGACCCAGAGCGGAGAACCGATGGCGCTGGTCTTGACCGCCTTGGCCGCGCGTTCGACCTGGACTCTCAGCAGACGCGGATCGGCTTGTCCCTGGCGGGCAGATGTCACGGCGTGCGCCATCGCAATTTCCGTCGCCTCGCGCAATATCCGTAGGGATTTTCGGAACGGTTAAATTAGCGGGAGGCAGTTAAGAATTGCTGAGAACGCGAAGGCCCCTCGCCCCCCGTAAACACACGACACAGCGCCTTCGAAAATTTCTTTACGAGGTGTTAATCGCCGGGGGCACAGGGGCGTTAGACGATCGACGGCGGTTTTCTTCGCCCCTCGGATCGGGCATGACGAGGCCCTGTTGCCATAATCCTCGCGAGCCGCGTTGCGCGCGAAAATCGCCCTATGGCAGGAGAAGCGCGAAAAGCGTATCGGGTAAAGCATGGCAAAGATTCGCGATCTGTTTGACGAGCCGGAAGCCGGAGCCGCACCGGCCAAGGCAGGTTCTGGAAAAAGCTATACCGCCAAGGATATCGAAGTCCTGGAAGGGCTCGAGCCGGTGCGGCGCCGCCCCGGCATGTATATCGGCGGTACGGATGAACGGGCCCTCCACCATTTGGCCGCGGAAATCATGGACAATGCGATGGACGAAGCGGTGGCGGGCCATGCCAACCGCATCGAGATCGAGCTGAAGCCCGACGATATCCTGATCGTGCGCGACAATGGACGTGGGATTCCCGTCGATCCGCATCCCAAATTCAAGAACAAGTCGGCCCTCGAAGTGATCATGACCACGCTGCATGCCGGGGGAAAGTTCGGCGGCAAGGTCTACGACACGTCGGGCGGGCTGCACGGCGTCGGGGCCTCGGTGGTGAATGCGCTCTCGGAGTGGATGGACGTCGAGGTCGCCCGCGACAGACGTTCCTACAAGCAACGCTTCGAACGCGGGCATGCGACAACCAAGCTGAAAGACTTAGGCCCAACGCCAAACCGCCGGGGGACGCTGGTCACCTTCAAGCCGGATAGCAAGATTTTCGGCACCGCGGCTTTTTCGCCGCGCACGCTTTACCGCATGGCCCGCTCGAAGGCCTATCTCTTCCGCGGGGTGGAAATTCGCTGGAAATGCGATGCCTCGCTGTTGAAACCCGAATGGGAAATCCCGGCCGAGGATGTGCTGAAATTTCCGGGCGGCCTGTTGGATTTCCTGAAAGCCACCCTGGGCAGCGTGAAGACCGTTACGCGCCCGTTCTTCGGGCAGATTCAGAATCGCGATGGGAAGGGGGCGGTGGAATGGGCAATCGCCTGGACGCCCGAGATCGATGCCTTTGTGAACTCCTACTGCAATACCATTCCCACTCTTGAGGGCGGCACGCACGAACAGGGCCTGCGCGGCGGCCTGACACGCTCGCTCCGTGCTTATGGCGAGCGCGTGAACAACAAGAAAACCGCTTTGATCACGCCGGAAGACGTGATGGCGGGGGCCTGCGCGGTTCTCTCGATCTTCATTCGCGAGCCGGAATTCCAAGGCCAGACGAAGGAAAAGCTTTCGAGCGCCGACGCGCAGAGGCTAGTGGAAAATGCCTTGCGCGATCATTTCGACCATTTCCTATCGGAGCATCCGCAGGAAGCCGATGGCCTGCTCTCCTTTGCCATCGACGCGGCCGAAGAGCGGCTGAAACGGCGCCAGGAGCGCGAGGTCAGCCGCAAGGCCGCGACCCGCAAATTGCGCCTGCCCGGCAAGCTCACCGATTGCACCCGCGAGGGCCAAAACGGGACGGAGATTTTCCTGGTCGAAGGCGATTCCGCCGGCGGATCGGCGAAACAAGCGCGCGACCGCGCTACCCAGGCCGTGCTTCCGCTGCGCGGCAAGATCCTGAACGTCGCCAGCGCGGCCGCAGGAAAACTGCAGCAGAATCAGGAGCTGTCCGACCTGGTCCAGGCGCTTGGCTGCGGCACGAACGGCAAATATCGCGATTCCGATTTGCGCTATGAGCGCGTCATCATCATGACGGATGCCGATGTGGACGGCGCGCACATTGCTTCGCTGCTGCTGACGTTTTTCTATCGCGAGATGACCGAGCTGATCGCAAACGGACATCTCTATCTTGCCATGCCTCCGCTTTATCGGCTGACCCAGGGCGCCAAGACCGCCTATGCGCGCAATGACGCGCATAAGGGCGAACTGATCCGCGACATGTTCAAGGGCAATGCGAAGGTCGAGGTGTCGCGCTTCAAAGGCTTGGGCGAAATGATGCCGGCGCAGCTGAAGGACACCACCATGAAGCCCGGCAGCCGCACCTTGTTGCAGGTCGCGCTGGCGGAGGACGATAAAGCAGCAACGGCTGATCTGGTCGAGCGGCTGATGGGCAAGAAGCCGGAGCTGCGCTTTCAGTTCATTCAGGAGAATGCTGTGTTCGCCGCCAAGGACATGGACGTTTAGTAGCGGTGTTTGGTCTGCCTTTGTCCCGGCCGTACATATTCCTTAACGGAAATGGCAGAGAAAGGGCCGGTTTCGGCACAGACGCCGGTTCTTGTGAGGGCATCGCGGGTTGACTTCCGGCGCATGATCCCTATTTTGCGGTGCAAGGTAGAAGGCCGTGATTCGGCGCAAATGTTCCGAAGCGGTCTCTTGGAGTTTGACTAACATAAGTATCGATAGTGTCGCCGGTTTGGACGCCGGCCCGAATAGCGAAACGTCCCCGGGGCCGGCAGAGCCAAATTCAAGCAGCGAAGTCCGTTTCGAAGATCTGGGGCTAGGTCCTCAGCTTCTCAAAGCCGTTGCCGATTCCGGTTACACCACACCCACTCCCATCCAGGCACGCGGCATCCCGTATGTCCTTCAAGGCAAGGACCTCATCGGCATCGCCCAGACCGGAACGGGCAAGACCGCTTCCTTCACCCTTCCCATGATCGAGATTTTGGCGCGAGGCCGCGCGAAAGCGCGCATGCCGCGCACGCTGATCCTGGAGCCGACCCGCGAACTCGCGGCACAGGTCGCCGAGAGCTTCGAGCGTTACGGCAAATACCACAAGCTTTCGATGGCGCTGCTGATCGGCGGCGTCTCCTACGACGATCAGGACAAGAAACTTGACCGTGGCGTCGACGTGCTGATTGCCACTCCCGGCCGCCTGCTCGATCATTTCGAACGCGGCAAGCTGATGCTGACGGGCGTCCAGGTTCTGGTGATCGACGAAGCAGACCGCATGCTCGATATGGGCTTCATCCCGGATGTCGAGCGCATCGCCAAGCTCACCCCTTTCACGCGGCAGACCTTGTTTTATTCCGCCACCATGCCGCCGGAAATCCAGCGTTTGACGGACCAGTTCCTCTCCTCGCCCGTGCGCGTGGAAGTGTCGCGCCCGGCAACCGCAGCCACCACGATCAAGCAAATCGCCGTCACGGTACCTGGCGGCGAATGGTCGAAGCGCGAAAGCCTTCGCCGTCTCATTCGCGAGCACGACGTCAAGAACGCCATCGTTTTCTGCAACCGCAAGCGCGATGTCGACGTGCTGGCCAAATCTCTGCAAAAGCACGCCTTCTCCGCGGCCCCCCTGCATGGCGATCTGGATCAATCGGTGAGGACGCGCACACTCGACGCGTTCCGGGCAGGCGAGATTGCAATTCTGGTGGCCAGCGATGTCGCGGCGCGCGGCCTCGATATTCCGGCGGTGAGCCATATCTTCAATTTCGACGTTCCCTTCCAGCCTGACGATTACATCCATCGCATCGGGCGGACGGGCCGCGCCGGACGCATCGGCCATGCCTTCATGCTGGTCGGACCGCGAGAGGAAAAATCCGTCGCAGCGATCGAGAAGTTGACCGGACTGCCGATCGAACGTCAGGTGATGGAAGGCCTGCCGGCAGAGACGCCTCAGCCGGCGCGGGCGCGGGAACCGCAACGCGGGCATCAACGCGGTGAAAGCCGCGGGCGGCATCGCCATGCTCGGACCGATCACGGGGCCCGTCATGAAGCTGTCACAGCTGCGCCGGCTGCAGAAATCGTCCCAGTTCCGCACGCACCCAAACCGGAACCTGCGCCGCGCGCCGCACAGAGGCCGCAGCAGCCGAAAACCCCAGAAGCGAGATCCCCCGAGCCAAGGCCGGCGGGTCACGATGCGAGCCAGCTCCCCGCCTTCCTGTTGCGGCCCATTCGGCTTCCGCCCAAGCCGGCAAAAAGGCTCGCCGCCGCGGACAGCGAAAGCTAGGGCGCCAGACCGGCGTTTTCTTCGCGGATTTCTAAGGCAAATCTCCGCCTCTTTACCCTTTGTTACCGCCCGGATCGCAATATGTCCGGCACCGCCAATTGGCGCTTACGGCGATGCGCCGGGGGTTGTGGGGGACGGTCGTGCAAACAGACGCAAACAAGGATCGAGCCCAAGCTTTGGCACGGGATGCGCTCGCCTGGATGACCCAGCGCAGCATTTCGCCGACTCCGGAGAATTTCGAACTTTCGTATAATTTCGTCGGTGGCGAGAACGCCGAGCTGAAGCGCGCGATCGAGGCATTGATCTCGAACGGATGCAAATTCGACGCGAGCGTGATGACGATTCTCCATCAGCGCTATTTCCGCATCCCCAAGGAAGAGGATGCGGTGGCGGAGCTCGGCGAGAAGATCACCGCCGAATTGGATTCGGTTTTGCACATATTGGAAACCGCGGGCCGCGACCATTCGGCCTATGGGAAGACCTTGTCCCATGCCTCCGGAGAACTTGGCGATGCCAAGCTCGGTGACGCCGCGATCAAGAATCTCATTGATCAGGTCATCGGCGCCACCCGGGCGATGGAAGCGCGATCCAAGACGCTGGAGCTGCAGCTTCAGACCTCATCGCGGGAAGTGAACGACCTGCGAGATCGGCTGGAATCGGTGCGGCGCGAGAGCCTCACCGATCAGTTGACCGGCATACCGAACCGCAAGGCCTTCGATAAGGCGCTGCTGGAGAGCATCGAGAGTTCGATCGAATCAGGCGACCCGCTGTCGCTTGTGATGTGCGACATCGATCATTTCAAGTCGTTCAACGACACCTGGGGGCATCAAACCGGCGATCAGGTGCTTCGCCTGGTTGCAAATTGTCTATCCGAGAACGTCAAGGGGCGCGACACCGCGGCCCGCTACGGCGGCGAGGAATTTGTCGTCATTCTGCCTCAGACCGAACTCACCGACGCCTTCAATCTCGCCAACCAAATCCGCAAAAAAGTGGAATCGAAGAAGCTGGTCAAGAAATCCACCGGCGACATCCTGGGCGTCATCACGATATCGGCAGGCGTGACGCAATATGACGCCAATGAGAGCGCCGTCGAATTCCTGCGCCGTGCCGACATATGCCTGTACGCAGCCAAGCGCAGCGGCCGCAACCGTGTCGTCAGCGAGGCGGACGAGAAAGCGCTCCAAGGCGCTGCAGACACCGCGGCGGCGTAGCTAGCCTTATTCGTCTTCCTTTTTCGCGGGCTCGATCAGCACCGACTCGCCGCAGCCGCAGGCTTCCTTCTGGTTCGGGTTGCTGAATACGAAGCGTGACGCAAGTTTGTCGCGCTTGAAATCCATTTCGGTGCCGATCAGGAACATCACGGCCTTGGGGTCGATCAGGATGCGCACGCCCTTGTCCTCGATCACCTCGTCGAACGGATTTTTCGCCTCGGCATAATCCATCGTGTAGCTCATGCCGGCGCAGCCGCCATTCTTGACGCCAACCCGAACACCGACATAGCGGCCGTCGGATTTTTCCATGATGTCGCGGATCCGCGCCGCCGCATCGTCCGTAAGTCGGATGACTTTTGGGCGTTCGCGCCGAGGCCGTGCCGTCGTTACTGTTGCTGTTGTCACGGGTTACACTCTCACTCAGAACATGTTCAATTCTAGTTTCGCTTCTTCCGACATGCGATCCGGCGTCCAAGGGGGATCGAACGTCATATTCACCGTGACATCGCCGATACCGGGCACCGTCAGCAGCGCATCCTTCACCATACCGGGCATTTCGCCGGCAACCGGACAGCCCGGCGCGGTCAGAGTCATATCGACGGTGACGTCCTTGTTGTCGGCCACATCCACCTTATAGATAAGACCGAGTTCGTAAATGTCGACGGGTATCTCCGGGTCGAAGACCGTTTTTAGGGCCACGATCAGCTCGTTTCCGAACGCTTCAAGCTCCTCGGGCGGCAAGGCAGATGCCTGAGCGGGAGCTTGTGTGTCCGCCGCCGGCATCTCGGGCTTGGTATGGACGTCTTCGCTCATTCCGTCCTCGCCGCGCCTTCGTTTTCCAGCGCCGCTTTCATCGCGTGCCAGGCCAGCGTTGCGCATTTGACCCGCATGGGAAAAGCAGAGACGCCGGCCATGACCTCCAAGAGCTCCCGATCATCGCCATTGAGTCGGCCGGCCTTCTCGCCCTTCACCATATCGAGAAAGCCGCCCATCAATTCTTCCGCGTCCGCGATCGTGCGGCCCTTCAGCATCTCGGTCATCAGCGAGGCGGACGCAACCGATATGGCACAGCCGCGCCCTTCGAAGCTTACATCGGCGATTCGCCCCTGATCGTCCACCTGCAGATAGACCTTCACGCGGTCGCCGCAGAGCGGATTGTGCCCTTCGGCCACGTGATTGGCCGCTCCCAACGCGCCGAAATGGCGGGGATGCCGGGAATGATCCAGGATGATCTCCTGATAAAGCTCGCGCAAATTCTCGTCCATCAACCGAACACCTTTCGCGCCTCGCCGACGGCGGCGATGAGCGCATCCACTTCTTCAAACGAGTTGTAGAGCGCGAAAGACGCGCGCGCCGTGCCCGCCACGTTGAACCTCTCCATCAAAGGCTGGGCGCAATGATGGCCGCCGCGGACGGCAACGCCTTCTCGGTCAAGGATCGTGGCCAGATCATGCGCGTGGATGCCGATCGCCTCGAAGGAGATGATCGGCCCCTTGTCTCGGGCCTCGCCGATGATCCTGATGCCGTTCAGCTCTTTCAGACGACGCGTCGCGGCGCGCGCCAGCGCCATCTCATGCGCGGCGCTGCGTTCTCGTCCGACACTGTCGAGATAATCGAGCGCGGCAGCCAAACCAACCGTCTGCACGATGGGCGGCGTACCAGCCTCGAAGCGCATGGGTGCGTCGGCGTAGGTGACGTTCGCACGCGT
>Ga0209488_10002945_pt1 | contig 13798 bp, 7 predicted proteins | sample Rivendell_Oct201_8_FD_188349 | JGI IMG/M metagenome (GOLD analysis project Ga0209488, IMG submission 188349) | Vadose zone soil microbial communities from the Eel River Critical Zone Observatory, Northern California, USA -... | ecosystem: Environmental > Terrestrial > Soil > Vadose zone >...
ATCGGCGAGAACGTCGAGACATCCGCGTTGTTGTCGAGAAATGCCCTGCGGGCGAGCGGTGGCATGCGATTGGTAAAGTTGTTGGCGCCGACGGCCAAGGTGATCTTGCTGTCCTGGAAGCGCGGGGCCTGCCAATCGTATGCCGCACGCACATCCCAGGCAGTGTATGAGGCTACCGGGATCGGCGGCGTGGAAGTGCCGTTGAGGCCCGTATCATCGGTCGCCGATGCGTAAGTGTTGCTGAGTGTGAGGTCGACCTGGTGGAATACCCAGTTGAAGCTCGTGAAGAAACGGTACTTGGGCAGAGTGCCGCCAAATCCACCGCTGGCGCCGGCATTGTTGGTTGTGCCTGCATACTGTATGTACGCATGGCCCGGCGCATCCTGAAAGTTGAAGTCCGAGAAGATGGCACCCGCGGTCGTGATCGTAAACTCGCCCATCCGCTCCGTCGGAATCACATAGGAGGCATCGATCGTGTAGGAATGCTCGATCAGGTGCGCCAGGTTGCGGAACTGGTCCACGACATAGAGCCGATTGGCCTGCGCCGGGTCGCCTTTGAGTGTCCCCGGGTTGGTGAGGAACGCCTGCAGTTGACCTGGACTCACGAACGGCTGACTGGCACCGGGTTGGCCGACGAAGTTATCGACGCCCAGATTGCTGAAATACGGTGACGCGGAGCCCAGCAGGTTGATGCTGTTGAGAATGTTATTGAAGCCGATACCGCCGGCAAAGCCGTTCAGAGTGATGGCGGAATAGTCCACGGTGATATTCAGGCCTTTGATGAAATCCGGCTGGAAGACAATACCGATGGAGCGCGACTGCGACGTCGCCGGCTGCAGATTGGGGTTGTTACCGTCTTCGCCGTTGAAAGGCATCCCGGTGTAGTTCGCTCCAAATACACCCTGAATGACCCCCGGACCGACCTGGCGGGTGTCGGTCGGTCCGTACTCGGCATATAGAGTGGGCGCACTGAAGGACTTCGCGTAGTTGCCACGGATCGAGAACGTACGGTCGAAGGGCTGCCAACGGAACCCTACCTTGGGAACGGTGGAGCGCCCGGCGTCGCTGTATTTCTCGCCACGTACGGCTGCCGTGAGATCGAACGCGCGAAGCGCGGGCACACTCCAGGATGGGCTCGTCAGCGGAATTCGGGTCTCGGCAAACACTCCGCTGATGTTGCGATGGTAGTCGAAGGGGTCCGCGTAGGTTCCGCCCAACCATTGCTGATCATTCCCTGTGACGAGACCCGTCACCGGATCGGTCACCCGGCCGTTGTTATCGGCGCGACCTGACAGAGTCTCGCGGCGCACACTTGCCCCTACGGCCAGACCGACTTTGCCGGCCGGCAGCTCGAACACACTACCGACAAGCTGCAGGTCCACGGATGTCAGTGCACTCCTCGCGTTGATGAACTCCGTGCCGTACAGATTCGCCAGCGATGCCGGATTCAGTGCACGGCCCCGGGCAAACGGATCCAGGGCAGGTTGGGTGATCAGCGGGCCCGTCAACGAGTAGTCCCCCAATAACTGACTGTAGGCACCCCCCGCGACAGGGTTGCCGTTGGCATCGAAACCGCCGGCGATCGCTCGCGCAATGTCGGGCTTGTAGAGCAGATGTGCCTGCCTCTGGGCGAGGTCACTCTGGCTGAATACGAACCCAGTCTCCCAGGTCCAGTCCCTGCCAAGGCCGCCGCGCGCGCCGACAGTCGCACGGATCGCCTTGGTGTTGTTGAAGAACTGCTTGGGCAACGCAAGATCATCGAATGTCACGCCGCTGAAGTTCGTGGTCAACGGGTTGTATGGGGCATTGGGATGCACCGTCAGACCCGTCGCGGGAACAGGCAGCCACTGAGTGAAGCTGCGGCTTTCGGAAAGGATCAGATCGCCGAAGAGCTCAGCTCGGCCGTCGAACACTTTGGATTTCACGGTGGCGAGGAAGGATTCGAGCTCCTGCTCCAGCAGCAGCGTCTGATAGGGCGACACATCAAAAGAGCCGGCGACGGCGCCTGGCGTCGTCGGCAGATAGGTCCCGTTGGCAATCAGCTGGTTGACGGACGTCGCGGTCGCGGCCGTGCCAGTCGGATTGTTCTGGCTCGGGGAGTCGATGCCGGGAGCCAGAATTGCCCCGGGACTATTGCCGCCCGCAGCAACAACTCCGGGGATAGCCGAGGTCTTGCCGTACAGCGGACTCGTGAAGGCGCGCGCGTCCTGGTACAGCGGGCTGGTATGCGAGTACGACCCCGTAGCCGTGATGCTGACCCCACCGACTCGGGTCCCGCCCGTGAGATACGCCGATTTTTCCCGGTAGTCCCCGGAGGCCGAAGCATAACGTCCCCCCGCGTTGATGCCCTGGTAGCCGGATTTCAGGATGAAATTGACGACGCCACCAATGGCATCCGAGCCGTAAATCGAGGAGGCGCCATCGGTCAGAACTTCAATGTGGTCGATGGCCGCGGCGGGGATCTGATTCACATCCACGAAATTCTTGCCGTTGATACCGCCGACGCCGCTGTTGGCCACGCGGCGACCGTTGACCAGGATCAAGGTCGGCAAGTTGCGCAACTGCAGCTGAGAGCCACCCGCCGTTCGCTGATTGTCATTGTTTGCGTTGCTGGTGCCTGCGTTGCTGCGGCCCGCGAAAGAAGGAATGGCTTTACGCAGCATTTCCAGGGCGTTGGTGGTGACTCCATTCTGTTCCAGCTGCCTGGCGTCGAGCGCAATGATCGGGACAGCCACCGCATCGGGCGCGGTGGGCAGCAGCGATCCGGTCACCGTGATCGTTGCGAGTGGCGCCTTTTCCGCCTCTGCCTCGCTCTCGGTCCCCGCGGCTTGCGCACGGGAAGTGCCGCTCATCGCGGCCATCGAGCAGGCCGCCGTAACGGCTACTGCAATCCGCTTTATCTGCTGCATAGCGCGATTTCCCCCTCGGTGTCCGCCGTCGTATCTCTCGCTACGACGCCGGCACCGCCTTGACGTCGAACCAGATAATTCCCCCGCCGCTCTTGCCCTCCCCGGGGGACACCGCGACGTACAGGCGATGCAGCTCGGGGACCAAAATCGCGGTCTTCGCGCCCACCGAGCTCGGCACCTGCGCGAGCTCGGCGAAGTGACCGGCGTCGACCTCCGCGTAGACCCCGATGTATCCCTCGCCGCCCGGCGCGTACACCCGCCGATTCGCGACGTCGAAGATTTCCGCGTCGACGCGCTTCGGTGCGGCCAGACTGGCAATGTGCGCCCCGGTGTCCGAGTTGAGCACGATGAACCTGCCGGGATCGCGCGCCACGATAAAAAGCCGGTGTGTGGCCTCATCGAGTTGCGCCAGCGCGTTCTGTGCGGCGCCATGGATCGGCCATCGCGCCACGATCCTGCGAGCGGCCTTATCTATCACAGCCAGATAGTTCTTGTCGGTGACGTTGATGTATAGATGCGGTCCGTGCTGCTCAACGGCCATGGCCTCGACGTGATCGGCATCCAGGTGCACTTCGCCGAGCTTGTGCGTGGTCACCGGATCGATCTCTTCGAGCCACGATTCCTTCAACTTCACGTCCTTGCCGCCCGTGACTACGTACAAATGACCCGTGCTGCTGTCGAAACCGATTGAATCCGCCCCCGGGTGCAGCTTGATGGTGCCGACAGACGCGAGTGTCCCGGCATCGAGAAGCTTGATGCTCTCGCTGCCATCGGTAATCAGCAACCGATGCGTCTGCGGGATTGGGAAGATGCTGTGGGGGGTCTCGAAACCCTTGACGCTGCGAAGATGCTTACCGGTGTGCAGATCGAACACTTCGAGGGTGCCGTGATCCTCGGCCGCGAGAAACAGCCGGTTACCCTGAAGATCGACGGCGAAGTGATCGAAGTCCCCGCTGTACCCGGGCAGCTCGGTGCGCCCCTGCAACACCAGAACCGAATCCGAGCTCGCGCCGCTTGCCGCCGGCGACGCTGCGCCCGTGCTGCGAGCCATCGGGCTGGGGGCAACCGCGTTCGTTGCCACGGTTTTGGCCGGACTAAACAAGCTGGCCGAGTCCGGAATCCTCTTCTCCAGCTCCGCCGCGACCTTCTCGGCCCGGGCGTGCAACGCCCGCTTGTCGTCGCCGTTCTTGTAGGCGACGACAATGCCCACCGCGCCGATCACGTTGCCGGCACGATCGTGCAGCTGCAGTTCGCTTTCAAAACGCTTGCCGGTGGAGTTGACCTCCAGATTCGGTTTGCCGGTGAAGACGCAGCGCATGTCATCGTTATCGGCTTTCTTGCCGAGGCGCCCGATGTTCGAGCCCGCGATGATGTTGTAGTCACTGTCGGGCGGGGTGACGTGGATGGCAAGGACCTCGATGTCCGGGTAGCGGTCGATGAATTCATCGACCAGCTGCTGTGCGTAGGTATTGCTGGGCGCGCCGGGTTCGTATGGATACGGGTCGAACAGATTACCGGCGTGCGAGATGCGGCGGTGCAGGCGGTCGCGAATTCCCTCGGCGTTGCGCTCGAGTGCGGTGCGATCGGCGCCCGCCCGGTATGTGTAACTGAGCCGCAGCGCGCCGACCGTATCGCCCGAGACGTCGCGCAGCGGCAGCCGAACCTCGAGGCGGTCGCCGGCCGCGTTCGGCACGGCCGTGGTAGCGCCATTCCTGCTCGCGGCGAGATCTGCGGGATCGGCCGGAGCTCCGACTGTCGCCGGCTCGGTCGCGGCGACCACCACGGCTGCCGCCGCCTTCGGCGCGGTGGCGCTGATCGCTGCACCGAGCACTTGTGGGTTCGCACGCCTCACCTCCTCGAGAAGTTTGCCGGCGTAAGTCCCGGGTGGAACCGGGGCACCCAGGCACAGCGAGGACCCAAGCCACAGGCAGCAAGCGAACCACCAACGCCCCATCGCTCCTCCTATCTTGCGACGAAGTTTTAACCCATTACTCTGAAGCCAGCCTTAATTTCCTGCAGCGTGCGGCGCTACGGACCCACCACGAGGAGCGTGAAAGTCTGCGGCAGGATCGCAGCGGCGCCCCCGCCGGCCGGAGCAGCCCCGGTACGCGCGGTCGGCAGGTAGATTCGGCCGGTATTCTCGTCCATTGCCAGGGTGCGAGCGCCGGGTTGAGTCGTCAGTGTCTGCAGGGTCTGGTAGCGATCGGGCGAAACCTCCCGGAGCACACTGAGCGTGCCTTCCTTGTTCGAAGTGAAGATCCGCTGCGTCTTCGCATCGAACACCGCCCCATCCGGGTCGCGGCCGATCGCCGGCGTTGCGACCACGTGGCCGTCGTCGGAGTCCAGTACCGCGAGCTTCTGGTTGCCGCAAGCGGCGAACACACGGTGATGCACCCGATCGATTGCCATGCCGGTCGGCTCTTCGCAGGCACCCAATGACCACTTCGCCACAGCCTTCAGCCCGTGGGTGTCAAAAACGTGAATGACACTTTTGCCCTCGTCGTTCACAAACGCGCGGCCGCGACCGTCGAAGGCGATCTGTTCCAGCTTGGAGCCGCCAAGATCCAGCGTGTCGATGATCGCATCGTTGCTGGGATCGATGATGGTCACATCACCACTCGCGCCGCCGTTGACCACGAACAACCGGCGGCTGTCCGGGTCATACTGGATCGCGTCCGGCTTCACGCCCGTATAGCGGATGAGCTTGCGGAACTGCAGCGTCCTGGGCTCGAATACCGTCACCGTCCGGTCCAGGCCGTTGCTGGTATAGCCCTTGCCGAGCTCGGGAATGAGCTCGATGCCGTGCACGCCGTGCATCCCGGTGATTTCGCCGAGCTTTTGCCCGGTGTCGATGTTCAGAACCTCGACCCGGTTCGCGTGCGCGACGAACACCCGGCGCGTGGCTGCGTCGAGCCGCAGGTAGTCATAACCCGTATCGTTGCCGCCGATCGGATATTGCGTAATCATGCGGTAGCTGCCCGCCGCCGACGGCGCGCCAGAGCGCGCGTCCCTGACCGGCAACGCGCCGACCGCGATGAGAGCCGCCCACAGCAGCTGATGGTGTCGCAATGACAGGACCCCGTTGCTCAACCCAAGCAGCACTCTGCCGTCGCAACCTGAAGCCAACATGAAAGTCCTCATCGTCGAAGACCAGCGCAAACTGGCGCTGCTACTCAAGCAGGGATTGTCGGAAGCCGGTTATGGGGCCAGCATCGCTGCCAGCTGTGCCGCGGCACGCGACGCACTGTGCGAGACGAGTTTTGACGCCATCGTGCTCGATCTGGGTCTACCGGACGGCGACGGGCTCGAACTGCTGCGCCAATGGCGCCGCAGCGGCTTCAATGAGCCGGTCATCATCCTGAGTGCGCGCGACGCGGTCCAGGATCGCATCAAGGGCCTGGACTTTGGCGCGGATGATTATCTGCCCAAGCCCTTCAGTCTGCCGGAACTGCTGGCGCGGCTGCGCTCGCTGCTGCGCCGGCAAGCGAGCGTCAAGGACACAGTGCTCGAACACCGCGGTATGCGCCTGGATCTGGTAGGACGCACGCTGCATTTCAACGGTCAGCCCATGGATCTGACTAATCGCGAGTTCGCGCTACTCGAGATCTTCATGCAGAACCCCGGCCGTGTCCTGCCGCGTACCCTGATCTGCGAAAAGGTCTGGTCATCACCGTACGACGTCGACGCTAATCTGCTCGACGTTTACATGAGCAAGCTGCGATCGCGACTGGAAACCGAAGGCGACAAGCCGCTGTTCAAGACCGTGCGCGGGATCGGCTACAAGCTGCAATGAAATCGATCGGCGCAAGACTTGCTTTGTGGTACGCCGCCGCCAGCACTGCGACGCTGGCCTGTCTATTCATAGTCGGTTATTACCTGTTGCGTGGCTACCTCATACACGGGCTCGATCTGCTGAATCAGTCCGAGTTCGAGCAGATCAAGGCGCACCTCGGCGCGGACTACAGCTCGCTCAGCTTCGCCGTGATCGACCAGCGCATTCGTGAGACTACCGAGTACGCCTCAGTCCTCTTCTATATCGATATCCACAGCCGCAACACCGGGACGATCTTCTACTCGAGCAATCTCAGGGGCCGCTCGATACCCGATATCAAGGGCGCGCACCGCTACGACGTCGACTGGGACGCGGGTCCGTTGCGCGTCGGCGAATTCATAATGGCCCCCTACGATGTGGTCATTGCCACACCCGCGGCGCAGGTCGAGGGCGTCATGGAGGGTTATGCGGAGGTCTGTGCCGCGCTACTCGTGCTGATGCTGGCGATGAGCATCGCCATCGGCCTTGGCTTGAGCCGTCTCGCGCTGCGCCCCGTGCGCCTGATACGCGCGACCGCGAACCGCATCGGCTCCGAGAACCTGAGCGAGCGCATCGCGGTAGCCACCGTCAAGGACGAGATTTCCGACCTGGCACGGCTTCTGAATGCGATGTTCGATCGGCTCGAAGCCTCCTTCAAAAACGTGCGCCGCTTCGCGGCCGACGCCTCACACGAGCTCAAAACGCCGCTGTCCCTCGTCAGGCTGCACGCCGAAAAGCTGCTCGCAGCCAGCACTCTCAGTCACGAGAATGAAGAGGGAGTACAGACGCTGCTCGAGGAGCTGACGCGGGTCAACGCAACGATCGACGAGCTGCTGTTCCTGTCGCGCGCCGAGTCGCGCAGCATCACACTCGAGCTGTCGCCGCATGATCCGGCCGGCGTGCTTGCCAATTTCAACGTCGATGCGCAGGTGCTGGCCGAGCACCATGGGGTGCATTTCTCCTACACCCACGAGGGCGGCGGCCGCGCGCTGTGCGAACCGCGCTGGGTGCGCCGCGTGCTCCTGAACCTCATCAGCAACGCCATAAACGCCTCGCCCGCCGGCGGCCACATCCGGCTGCGATCGATCTTGAGCGCCGATCAGTGGCGCGTCGAGATCGAGGATGAAGGATGCGGCGTGCCGAGCGCCGAGCGCGAGCACATCTTCGACCGTTTCGTGCGACTGAATTCTGCCGCGCAGCCGAAACTCGCGGGCACCGGCCTCGGGCTCGCCATTTGCCGGGGTATCATCGACCTGCACAAGGGAAGGATTCGGGCTGAAACCGGCAGCGACGGGCGCGGGCTGCGCGTAGTGTTCGAGATACCGGCGCAGACACCCGCACCGCGGGCGCCGAACCCCAGCCCTGATGCGCTGACAGCAGCCACGTCAAGGTGATTTTGAGCGCGCTGATCCGCGATCAGCCGGCGGCCGACACACGTACATAACGCTGAGCCAGTGCCGGCAGCACCAGCAGATTCAGCAGCGTCGAGGACAGCAGACCGCCGAGCACTGTCACCGCCATGGGTCCCTCGATCTCCTGACCAGGGCGGTGCAGGCCAAAGGCGAGCGGCGCGAGTCCGAGCGCGGTAACGGCGGCGGTCATCAGGATGGGGATCAGCCGTTCGTTCGCGCCGCGCATCACCAGTTCGGCATTCCACACCGCTCCCTCGACCTCGACCAGATGCTCATAGTGCGCGAGCTGCAGGATCGCGTTACGGGCGCTGACCCCGAACACCGTTACCAGTCCCACCACGGTTCCGAGCGAAATCCCCACTCCGGTAGTGGCGATCGCGAAGACGCTGCCGATCAGGCTGAACGGCAGATTCGCCAACACCAGCCAGCTGTTGATCCGCCAATGAAACGAAATGAACAGGATTACCAGAATCAGAGCCATTGCGAACGTGGAGTAGAGTATCAGTTCGTTGCGCGTCTGTTGTTCCGCGGCAGCGGCGCCGGTGTACTCGAGGTACACCCCGGCCGGAAGCGCAACGGCTGCGGCTATAGTTCGCTGCGCCTCCTGTACCACTGCCTGGAGCGATCCGCCGCGGACGTTGAACGTCACGCTTACCCGGCGCTGCCCACCGTCATGTTCGATGCTGTAGCGATCCTGCGTCACATTGACCCGGGCGACCTGCGACAGCGGTACAGGGCCGAGGGGACTTGCGATCAGGAGGCGGGCAAGTTGCGCCGGCTGATGCCGCCAGATTTCAGGCAGCAGCACCGCGACTTCGGCGGTCCGGGTGCCGTGGAAGGTCTGCCCGACACTCGCCCCCGCGTAAGCGGTTTCCACAGTATCGAGCACGTCCTGCACCTTGAGCCCGGTGGCGGCGAGTGCCTGCGGTACGAGCTGGATCGCAATCGCCGGCGTGCCGCTCTGCCGCTTGAATTGCAGATCCACTATGCCCGTAACCCTGGCAAGAGCGGCTGCCACCCTGGCGCCAGTCGCATCCAGAACATCCAGGTCATCCCCGAATACCTTGATCGCGACTTGCGCCGTCTCGCCACTCAGGCTCTCGCTGATGCGGTCCCCGAGAAACGTGACCACCTCGCTCTGTATGCCTGGATAGCGCTCGAGAATGCCGCGCAGCTCTTCCTGGGCGGCGCTTTGATCGACCCTGGCGTCGGGCTTCAGCTCGACGTGGAACTCGCTGCGGTGCGGGCCCCAGGTGTCCTCGCTCAGCTCGGCTCGTCCGACTTGCTGCTCGATGCTCTTGACGTATGGCAGCGCCAGTACCTCGGCACTGACCCTTCTGCCGAGCGCCAGCATTTCATCCAGCGAGGTACCCGTGACGGAGCTCGATACCTGCATCACAAAGTGCCCCTCGCGAAAGTCCGGCATGAAGGTGCCCCCCAGGAACGGCAGCGCAGCTCCTGCAGCAATCACGAGCCCTATCAGCGCCAGCATCGCAACCTGCAAATGTCTGCCGACGTGATGCACCGACCAGCGCTGTACGCCCTTCAGGCGCTGCAGCCAGCCGGCCTCAGTTCGTTCACCGTGATGACGGAGAAACAGGGCGCACAGCGCCGGTGTCGAGGTCATCGCCACCAGGAGTGATGCGACCACCGCGATGATGAACGCCAGCGCGAGCGGACCCACGAAGCGGCCTTGCACGCTGGAAGTGAACAATTCCGGAAGAAAAACGACGACGACGACTGCGGTGGCGTAGATCACCGGCCCCCGAACCTCGAGGGAGGCTTCGCGGATGATCTCAAGCCGTGGCCTCGGCGCCTCCAGCCGGACGTTCTCGCGCAGCCGCCGCAATATGTTCTCGATGCCGATGATCGCATCGTCCACCAGCACGCCGAGCGCCACGGCGAAGCCGCCCAGGGTCATGGTGTTGAGGGTGAGACCCATGCGATTGAGCACAGCGACCGCGGCGAGCAGTGACAGCGGTATGGCGGTGAAGGCAATGAACGCTGCGCGCGTGTCTCGTAAAAAGAGGTACAGCACGGCAAGGATCAGGACGGCAGCCAGAGCCAGGGACGTCTGCAGGTTCCCGAGTGCGCGTTCGATGAAATTAGCGGGCCGGTGCAGCTGCGGATATAGCGTAATGCCTTGCGCCGTGAGGGCCGGTTTGAGAGCCGCGAGCGAGCGCTCGACCGCCAGACTGGTGGTGAGCGTATTGGCACCGTATTGGCTTGCGAGGGAAATCAGCACCCCGGGCTTGCCCATGATCAGCGCGTCGCCGAAGCGAAGCGCCGGCGCCACCTTCACCTCGGCGAGATCGCGCAGCAATATCGGCGTGTTGTTGCGCACCGTGATGACGGCCGCGCCGAGGGCCGCAACGTCGGGCGCGGGAGTCGGGGATTTGATCAGAACGCGTTGGGAGGCGAGATCAATGAAGCCGGCGCCCCGCAACGGCAGCGCCGTGCGCGCCGCATCGGCCAGCTCGGCAATGGTGACGTTGTAGCTCGCGAGCTTGCGCATGTCCGGAAGAATCTGAATCTGCCGCAGATCGCCGCCGAAAACGATGACGTGCGCGACTCCCGGCACGGCGAGCAGCCGGGGCTTGATCACCCAGTCCGCGGTGTCGCGCAGCGTATAGGCGTCGACTTTGTCGGACAGCAGGCCGATCTTGAGCAGATCCATGGTGCTGGACACCAGGGGCGACAGTTTTGGCGTGCCGACGCCCGTGGGCAGCGTGCTGCCGAGTTCCGACAGCCGCTCGGATATACCCTGGCGCGCCACGTGCACATCGACACCGCTGGAAAACGTGATGGTCACGACCGACAACCCGGGGATGGATTCGGAACGCAGGGTCGCGAGCCCCGCCGCGCCACTTACGGCATTCTCGATCGGCCTGGTGACCAGTTCCTCGACCTGTTGCGGTGCGAAGCCGTGGGCCTCGGTCTGTATGTCGACCTGGGAGGGGACAAATTCCGGAAATACGTCCAGCGCCGAGTGCAGCGCGCCCCATGCCCCCAGCAAGAGCGCGAGCAGCGTCAGCGCGGTCACCGACCCATGGTGCCGCACGCAAAGTGCGACCAATGCGCGCATCATGGCTAGTCCGCCGCCGAAGCGCCGAGTTCACGCGCCAACAGTTGTCCCGCCGACGTCGTGACGACCCTGGCGCCGGCTGCAATGCCGTCCCTGACGAAATAGCCCTCGTCCGTGGGCATGCCGGCGTCGATTTCAGTACGCGCGAACACGCCCGGTTTCTCCTCGATGTAACACCAGTATTTGTCGCCGCTGATCAGCACCGCAGCGAAAGGGATGACGACACCGGCTGCGGCTGCGCCGAGGGGTGCCCGCGCCAATAACCGTTCCCCCTCGCTGGCATCGCTGCCCTTCACGAGCGCAAAGAAGCTCTTCCCTGGAACGCTGGCATCCGCGGGGGCGCTCCACACCGAGTCCGATCCAAAGCTGCCGCTCTGCGATTCCCCGAGATGCGCCAAGCGCAGCTTTGCAGGAACTGCCGAGCCGAGGGCACCGAGAGGGAAAGTTACGCGTGTGAGCTTGATCTCGCCGCTCGCGAGCGCGGCCAACTCAGGACTACGGGAGTTGCCCTTCCACGGCGCGTTTCGACCATAGGTCGCTGACAAGCGCCGCTCAGCCAGCACCAGCGCCGCCTGATCGACGGTCGCCTGACGCTCGGCCGCTTCCTGCGCCTCGACGGACGGCGCGCCGGGTGTGCCGGCCAGGCTGCGTGCGCGCGCCAGTGCGGCGCGACTCTGGCGCTCGACCGCGGCTGCGGTGTTCAGATCGGCGATCGACTGTGCGATGGCTTCACGTGTCAGCACAAACGCAAACCCGGTGCTCTCGGGCGCCTGCTGCGTGGCCACTACAGGCGTGATCCTGATGCCCATCCTGTCGATCGCATCCGGCTTCAACGTCACTCCCGGTGCTTCGGCCGCCGCGCTGTCTTTCGCACCCTGTGCCGGGGCTTGCGCAGCGGATGGAGCCTGCCGACAGGCTGCGATCGACAGCAGAGCCGCGCACAAGGCCGCGACCCAAGGTCCCGGGACGGACGGCCCTGCCGAGCCTTTTCCAGCCGCAGACCGCAAAGGTCCCTGGATCACATACATCGGTGCGCCTTCCAACGACTACGAGCTCGCCGCATTCGCGCTCGAACGGCCGGGTGCCGGTGAGGCCGGCGGCGCAGCCCCTGTGCTCCATCCGCCGCCCAGCGCCTTGCACAGGGCGATCAGGCCCTGCAGACGCGCCAGCCTGTACTGGGTGAATTGATCGCGCGCTGCAAATACGCTTCGTTGCGACTGAAGCAGCGTAAGAAAATCCCCCGCGCCCCTCTGGTAGCGTAGCCGCGCTGCCTCAAAGGCGCGTTCACTCTCAGCCACGCTCCCCTTTTCGAATTCACGCACAGCGTCCAGGTGCTGTAAGGCGGTAAGCGCCTTCTCAACGTCGACCAATGCCGCGACCACAGCTCCCCGGTAAGCGGCAAGGAGTTCCCGCTCGCGGGCCGCCGTTTCGTCCCGCTGAGCCCGCAAGCGGCCGTGGTCGAAAATCGGCTGCGTCAGGTTGGCCGCCAGGGCGTACGAGGGACCGACACCCGGAATGGTGAGCACGGTTGCCGGCAGTGCAGGGTTCTGCACGCCTGCGCTGACGGTGAGAGTGAGACTCGGGAGCATTGCGGCGCGCGCGGCAGCAAGATTGGCGCTGGCGGCCCGCAGGTTCGCTTCCGCGGCCACGACATCGGGGCGGCGGGTGAGTAACTCCGAGGGCAGGTCGGACGCCACGGCAGGCTCTGTGAGCAAATCGAGCGACTTGCCCTCGACCGCGAAATTCTCCGGGACACGTCCGAGCAACAGTGCAAGCGCGGCGCGCGCCTGCGCCTCGGACTGCTCCAGGTCCGATACGGCGATTTGGGCCGCGTAGACAGCGGCTTTTTGCTCGGCCAGCTCCACCGGGTTCGCTACTCCGGAGTCGAAGCGAGCCTGGACGACTTCGAGCACCTTCTGCGTGGCATCCAGGTTTGCCCGCGCAATCGTCAGCCGCTCGCGCAACGCCAGCACCTGGAAGTACTCGTCGGCTACACCGCCCAGCATGGTCAACGCTAACGTGTCGCGTTCCGCCCGGGAAGCGCCCGCCTCCAGCAGCGCCGCATTCGCGGTCGCGCGATTCCTTCCCCAGAAGTCAACCTCGTAACTGGCGGAGAGCATCGCGAGCCAATCGAACTCGTGACCCGATCCCTGCTGCGAATGCCCGCCGAGATAGTTGGCGTTCGCGTTGGCGTCGAGTATCGGCAAGAGCGCGGCTCCCGCCTGGCGTGCGCGCGCATCGGCCTGCGTCACACGCTCGCGGGCGGCGGTCAAATCCCAGTTGTTGCTGACGGCCAGATCAACGAAGCTGTTCAGCTCGTCGCTGCCAAATCCGCGGTACCAGTCCTGGGTTGGCCAGGACCCGCGCACAGTCGCGCCATGCTCGAACGACGGCGGCATGTCTCGCGCCGGCTGCACCGGTTTCCCGGCGACGCAAGCGCAGGCGAGCATGGCGCACAAGCAAGCCGTCGCGAGCCCTTTGCCCGATGCCGCGGTGTCACGCATTGAAAGAGTCCACCAGCACCGCCCCTAATTGGTCCGGACGTGACGCTAGCATTTGTTTCTGAATTCAATCTAAATCC
>Ga0209488_10002946_pt1 | contig 13797 bp, 4 predicted proteins | sample Rivendell_Oct201_8_FD_188349 | JGI IMG/M metagenome (GOLD analysis project Ga0209488, IMG submission 188349) | Vadose zone soil microbial communities from the Eel River Critical Zone Observatory, Northern California, USA -... | ecosystem: Environmental > Terrestrial > Soil > Vadose zone >...
GCATAGTGTTCGTTGCCGTCCGGCCGCGTTGTTTATTATGGCGCGGCGCGGCGCAACTCTCGCTCACTCAATTCAGAAGTTTTCGCAGGAGACCCCCCGCATGAGTAATCCATACGATACGGCAGCCGAACGGATGTCGGTCCTGCCGCCGACCTTGCGCTTTAAAGGCGAGCTCTCGGCCGATGAGGATCTGTTGATCCAGGGAACGATCGAAGGAAGCATCAATCACACGCAACGTGTGACCATCGGCAAGGAAGGCAAAGTCAAAGCGAATATCAACGCGCAGGTGATCAAAGTCGAAGGAACGGTAGAGGGCGATCTGCACGCCGAACGTTCGGTGTATGTCGATGAATCGGGCAATCTGCGCGGCAATATCCACGCGCCGTCGGTTTGCCTCATCGAGGGTTCGCACTTCAACGGCAGCGTCGATATGGACGGCAGAAAAGGCGCGCAACAAGCCCGCCCGGATAAGAACCGAACGATGCCCGCAAAAACAGGCACGTCCGGTACTTAACGTATTCGTCCAGCGATCGACATAGCGCTCTAATTAAAGATGTGGAGACAACTCATGCGTAATTTTGGTTTTGATCAACGTAGCGAAGCGCCGGAGCCCATGCGCACGCAACCCACCTTCGGCTCGGCCCCGGCACAACCCGCTCCGCAAGTGGAACGGAAAGTGGCCATTCTCGGACCGACTCTGCGCTTCAAAGGCGAACTGAGCGCCGAGGAGGATTTCATTCTGCAAGGTCGCATCGAGGGATCGATCAATCACACGCAATCCGTCACGATCGGGACCGACGGTTCGGTGCTCGGCAATATCAACGCGCGCGTGATCACGGTCGACGGCACCGTCGAGGGCGATTTGCACGGCAATGAATCGGTGCTCGTGCATGCAACCGGCCGCGTCTCGGGAAATATTTTCGCGCCGCGAATCGGCATCGTCGAAGGCGCATTCTTCAACGGCCGCATTGAAATGCCGGATCCGAAAGCGTCGTCGCGCCCGTCCGCACCGCAGCGTCCGGCCGGAGTTCCTCTGTCCGCCGAGGAAACCGAGCGCATGCTCGCGGCGAAACCGCCCGGACACTAATGAATTGTTGAAAAAGGACTCCTTGTCACCCTCCGTGGCCCGAGCTAGCAGCCTGTTGAAAAGGATTTTCAACAGGCTGCTAGTATTCATTCGCTATGAAAGCGGGACGCCGGGCTCTGAGCCGTCGTCCCGCGTGTACAACAAAGTAAAGACGCACGCGCTCCGCGTACTGATTGTCTTCAGCTTATAAATTCTTTTCGGCTAAACCGAGGCGTCCGGTTGAATATAGGTGGTCGGACCCCCTATTCGAGAAGAATACATGCGTCTTGCCGCTCTGTTGTTTGCATTCTGCCTGCCCTCTTTCAGCCACGCTCAAACCGCCGATTCGAAAGCTGGCGAAACCCTTTTTCAATCGACATGCGCGAGTTGCCACGACGGGCAACCGAATACGCGCGCGCCCGCGCCGGAAACGCTGCGCCAACGTTCGCCCGAGGCGATACTTGAAGCGCTAAGCAACGGTGCGATGCGCGTGCAGGGATCGCGGCTCAATGGAGCGCAGCGCCACGATGTCGCGGTTTATCTCTCGGGAAAAGCTTTCGGCGGCGATCCAACTGGCGCCGCAACCGGTAGGTGCGCCAAGAACTCGCCTCTCAAGCTCGGCGCCTCGGCGTCATGGGCCAATTGGGGCGCGACGGAACGCAACGATCGTTTTCGATCGAGTCAGGATGCCGGACTCACGACCGAGCAAGTGAAACACCTCGCCTTAAAGTGGGCGTTCGGATTTCCCGATGCAACTTCCGCCTGGTCGACACCGACCGTTGCGGGCGAACGCGTGTTTGTAGGCAGTCAGAATGGCACCGTCTATTCGCTCGATGCCGACACGGGATGTATCTATTGGTATTTCAGCGCCGACGGCGGCGTGCGAACGGCCATTACCGTCGGTCCGCGTGCCAGTGGCGCGGCTGCAGTCTATTTCGGCGACACCAGTGCGAACGCCTACGCACTCGACGCGCAGACCGGCAAGCAATTATGGAAAACGAAGGCCGAAGAACACCCGATGGCGCGCATCACGGGCTCGCCGACCTTGTTTGGCGATCGCTTGTACGTCGCGATGTCGTCGTATGAGGAATCGCAGATGTCGAATCCGGACTACAAGTGCTGCACGTTCCGCGGCAGCGTGACCTCCATCGACACCGCCAACGGAAAAATCGCGTGGCGCACCTATGTCATTCCTCAGGAGCCGAAGCAACACGGCAAAAAGCCGAATGGCGCGCCGCTCTTCGGACCCTCAGGCGCTGCAATTTGGTCTGCGCCGACCATCGACGCGACCCGCAAGCAACTGTATGTGTCCACCGGCAACGGTTACACGGGACCCGCATCCGAAGCGAGCGATGCGGTAATCGCGATCAATCTGGCCAGCGGTAAAATCGAGTGGACCAAACAACTGCACGAAAACGATGTCTACATCGGCAACTGCTGGACCGAAGCCGACGAAGCGAAACCGGAGTGCAAAGACAAACGCGGGCCCGATTACGACATCGGTAACGCGCCGATTCTCGCCAGACTTCCGAACGGAAAAGACGAAATCGTCGTCGGACAAAAATCCGGCATTGCATGGGCGCTGAATCCCGAGAAACACGGCGACATCGTATGGCAGTATCGCGCCGGCACTGGCGGACCCTTGGGCGGCATGGAATGGGGATCGGCGGTTGATGCGAGCAACGCGTACTTTCCCGTCTCCGACATGTCTTCGCCACAGCCCGGTGGACTGCATGCGGTGAATTTACAAACCGGCGAACGCGTTTGGCTCGCACCTCCTGTCGCGGCGAAATGCCCGAGCGGCACACGTTGCAATGCGGCTCAAGCAGCGGCGATCACCGTGATTCCCGGCGCAGTGTTCTCGGGATCGAACGATGGAATGATGCGCGCGTACTCGACGCAAGACGGCGCTGTGCTGTGGGAAATCGATACCAATCAGGAATTCAAAACAGTGAATGCCGTTCCCGCAAAAGGCGCGTCGATTCTCGGTCCCGGCCCGACCGTTGCGAATGGAATGGTGTTTGTCTCTTCCGGCTACGGCGCATTCGGCGGCCGGCCAGGCAACGTGTTGCTCGCGTTCGGTCCGAACTCGGATCGACAGAACAAGTAGCCAACGTCCCCGCCATCCTTGGCTTCTGCGATGGGTTACGCAACTTGAGATCACACCGGCCAAGTCACACCGGCCAGGCCGGCGTGCGGCCTACATACGTCAACACGAATAGAAGATCGTCGATGTCTTCGTTTGCAAATCGATTTTTCATTTCTTCGGTGTTCGGCAGTGTTAGCTCCCAGTTGCCGGTTGGCGATTTACCGAGCAACGGGATCCAAGCACTGCCGTTGCCGCGCCGCGTGCTAACGAGACCATCGAGGGTACCGCCGACAGAACCGCCGACGGCGACGGTTGTACCTTGCGGCGTAAGCAGGAGCTGCGTAGTGCCGATCTCAAAGCTCAGATCTTTTGCGGGTGATATCGCTAAACACACCTGTTGAATGTGCAAGTCTTCCACATTCGGCGGAAAGTCCTGTCTTGAGAGCGTGAACTTGACCTTCATCGGCGCAGCCGCGACTGCGGGATTGTGCAACGCGTACCACTGATCCGGGAATTGATCGCGTAGGCTGAACACGCGCTCCGAACTCACAGTGTCGTCCAATTGCTGGATCACCTGCTGCCGGTAGGAGAAATTCTGCAGCGCCGTATACTCGACCGTGAATAACACGTCGGCAATGTTATTGAAGTCGAATGGATTCGCCGCCTTGGGAAGCTGCAACTCCCAATTAGTATCCACGCCCATACTTTCGAACGGCAGCAGCATTCCCGTTTCCGGCTCAAGATCGATCAGTCCGGTGGCATTGCTGGGCGATGTGAATACGATCAACTCCGGATCGCGTCGCACGAAGATAGTTTGGAACACGTCGCCGCCGGTAACGACGCGCGAAATACCCGAGGCTATCAGCGTAGCGCGCACACCTTGCACCGGCGGAATCAGCGCCACGATAGACACGCGAACGCGTTTGATCAGGCGCAGATAGTGCCCGGGATAGCTGCGATCGAAGAGCGACAGCGGTGTGGCGAACTGCAACACTCCCGTTTGGCGGAGATTTTGAAATTCCAGCGGAAAAAGTCGCGCCAGCGAAAAAGTTTCGCTCAATTGCAGTTTGCGGCGATTCGTGTCGAACGCGAACTGATCGAGGCGCGTGATGTCCTCCAGTAACCGTACCGAACCCGTCAAGCCCTGGCGGTCGGGCTGTGTGTTTTGACCGTTCGCAGGTTGCGCCGCGTCGTCAGTAACGGTCCAGTAGTCGGCTTTTATGAAGGAAGGTGGCGACTCCTGACGTTCAAATGCCAGCTGATACTGCGCGAGCTGTGCAATCGAGGTTGCCTGTTGCAGGAAGTAGCTATACGCGCCGCCAAGCACACCGCTCATCCAGGAATACAGCTCGGCATTGGTAAATTTGTTCGCCAAGTATTCCACCGTCGCCTGAGCCTGATCGTGCTGGATGCGCGAGATGGATTCCTCCTTTTGCGCGACGTCGGTGTGCGTTTGTGCGATCGTGATCTGTTGCGCGCTGATGGCGATGTCGCTGTCGGCCAGCTGCCGCTGCAGCTCCCATTCCTGGCTGCGGCGCTCGAAGCTCGCTTTTAGTGAGCTGACTTGAGCCGTGGTTTCGGCCGCGATTTGAATCGCCGCGGATTGCGCCTTGAGGAACGCCAGTACGCCGACTCCACCTGCGGCGACATCGCCCGCGCCCAGGCCTGATCCCAAGAAGCCGCCGGACGCGGCGGAGACTGCAGCCTGTGCAGTCGTCAGTGCGGCATCGATCTCCGTCATTGCAATGCCCGCGGCCCCCGCAGCAATATGTCCTGCGATCGTCGCGATCTCCCAACCATTCAGTCCGTCGTTGATCCAGCCCTGATACGTATCGCGCTGTGTCGCGGCGCGATCTTGTTGCCGCTCCGCCAAATCGACTCCCTGTTGCGCTTCTTTGACACGCAGAGCTTGGAGATCGACTGTGGCGCTCGCCACCTGCAGATCGTTGTTTGCCTTGAGCAGGTTGTAAACTTCCGCGTCGCGCTTTTCGAGCGCGGCTAGAAACGCTTGCTCAACCTGTTGTGCAATGCTAACGAGATTCTTGGCGCGCTCGACCAGAACCGAATAACGATATGGCGTCGGCCGGAACAATCGCTGCGCATCACTGGGTGCCGGTAGACGATCGAACGTTAACGTAGGTTGAACCAAGGGCGTCGTTTGCCGTTCGATGCCGACAATATTGCGACCGGTGCGTAATTTGAAAAGATTGAGTTCGGCGCGCAGCAGCAAGGCCTGCGGAATCGGGTTCGGCGGGAATGGAGTGGCGGAGGCGCCGCTACCCGGCGGCTGCATGTCCGGTAATGCCAGCAATTGCAACGCCGTACCGTAGAGAATGCGCGCCCTGGCGATCGATTCGCCGTCATCGCGCGTGAATTCGGCATCGGCAAAATCCAGATAGCAACGCACCAGCGTCATGAGTGTGAAGCGCGTGTACGCGTTGCCACGCACCGCTACAATTTCGTGTGGGTTCAATCCGACGCGCAACCAGTTGTCGGGATTACGCTGATACTGAGTTTGAATCGATTCTTCCAACACCAGGCCGCGATAAATCTTGCGTTCCGCCGCCGCCAAATGATCGGCGTAGACGGTCTCTATCCAATCGAGTGCTACCAGAAATTGCCCGGCTTTCTGGAGTTGCAAAGCCACGGCCAGCGGCACGAAATAGAATATTTCCTGCAAGTAGTTTGGCGCTTGCGAAGGAGTAGTGATGCCGGTGAAATGATCGCCGATGAATTTACGTCTTGCCGCGAGCTGAGCGTCGGTCAACTGTTCGGTGATGACAAGTGAGCCGCTACGCAAATCCGCGGGAAGCGTATTGCCAAGATCGGTCGTCAGTTTGATCAGATAATTGAGTGCGAGGCTGCGCGCCTGAATCGGACTGAGCCGCGTCTCGTTGCGCAGATCGATCAGCAATTGATGATAGGCGTTGGTCTGTGTTGCGGCAGGGCGCAACTCGGGCAGCAAATAAGTTTCCGGGTAAGCAAAAACTCGAATCGCCGCATTCCACGTCGCGTACCCTCCCATCCAGCGCCACTCCTCGTCGAAGTCCGCCTCGGAGTATTTTGCCGGATCGAGTGCAAGCACCCACGCAGCCGCAGGGTTGGTCGTGCCCAATACGGGCGGCACGTCTTTAAAGCGTCCGGTCCGCAGTGACAGCAACGTCGCCTGTAGCGTCTCCAACGCCTGTTGAGCGCGCGTAGTGCGTAGATGTCCGCTATCCTTGCAGTCGATCGCGAGTTCCTGACTTAGCTGATCGGCAACTAGGGAAGGATCGTTGGCGCCCGCAATCGCAGCTATGCACGCCTGGCGCAATATCGGCAGTGAAGATTCCTCGGCCGCGCTGACAACCGCTTGCATCGCCCGAGTGAGCGTTTGCTCCTGTTGTATCCGCGATGCCAACGTGCTGCTCCACGCTTGACGCGCTTGCGGCGTGGATCGCCACTGCGGCAATTGGTCGAGTGGCGCAGAAGGCGCATCGGGCAATTGAAAGAAGTCCGGACCGAGAATCAGACCTTTCTGCTGCTCCTGTGTTCGCCAGGTTCCCAGTAATCCAATCTTCTTCACTTCCGTCAGAATGGCGTAAACATCCGCCCATTCCGTATCCAACACGGAATTGGCCACCGCCAATTCGCGCACGCGCATGAGATGCAGGAATGCCGGTAGCGTCAGCAGTTTTGTCTGCAACTGAGCATCGATGGAACTTCCGCCTTGGCGTTGCGTGCTTAGCACAAGCAAGTCTGCAATCGGCCCGACGGCAGCGCCGACGATCTTGTCGAAACCTGCCTGCTGAGTCGACTGCCCCTTGCGAGTCGTGTCGAGCGACGTTACGTAAGCGCTGAGGTCATCGCGTCGCGCCTTCCACAGATCGTAAGCGGCATTACCGGTGCTTGGCGTGCGCAGGTCTTGCGTTGTCAGTAAATCCGGCTCGATGATCGGCACCGGAGTATCGAAGTTCGAGCGCGCAGCGTCATCCTGTTCCTGCCACACATTTCGCAGGTGTTCCTTTTGCCAGATCAGCAGATTCGCTTCCGGCAACAGACTGTCGGCGAGTGGTTTGAGTCGGGTTTCCTCCAGGCCAAAAAGATTCTTGAGCGCGACTTCCGTGACACCCGCGGACTGCAGCAGCAGCTGATCGATTCGATCCGGCCGGAATTGCGCCAATGAAATTCCAAGTCGATCGGCCAGCGCGCTACGACTCGAATTGTCGGCGACGCGCGCCAAGCGGATTTCATCGAAGGAGGTTCCGAGTTCGCGCAACAAGGCAACATATGCCGCCTGACGATAGGCGGCTTCGGCGGCGGCAGGTACGCTGCGCGAATGATTGGCGAGGTAACTGCGCAGTACTTCGATGCACAATCTCACTTGACTCGCCGATTGGTTGGCGATCGTGCGGTTTTCGCGCTTCACCAAGTCAACGAAAGGCTGCAGATTCGTGTCGCTTAGCAGCTGCCGGGTGATGAGCGCACCGCCAGTCGCAACCTTTACGCGATGCGTAGCGAAATCGAGCAGGTCGTCGAGATAGGCGGTCGGACTAAAAACCGCTTCGGGATCCGCGGGTTCGAACGGCTCCGCAACCACGATATTCAGTTGCAGCAGGGCGATATTAGCCGTCGGTGTCTGCTTGTCTTTAGCGCGAACGGTGATGGTGCGATTGCCGGCAACGGTAATCGGGATCTGCGCGCTCCACTTCGACCAGTCGTTTGCAGCCTGAGGAGCGGCGGCCGTAAATGTGCTTTGCCCGTCGAGTGACCACTCGACCACGGCGACGCCCGTTTGCGTGTCGGACGCTGTGCCGCTTAGATCGACCGGTGCGACACCGTTCGTCAGCGTAAAGGTCTCGCCATCTTTCGGTTTCGTAATGCCGAGCGACGGCGCGGTAATGTCCCCGACTCGGACATTGACGTTTTGAAACGCTGAAACGTTACCGAGATTGTCTCGAGCACGCAGGCTCACCGTAAACAAACCAAGGCCTGGAAGCGGCACACTCGCAGTCCAATTAGTTGTGCCACTCGCAGTGTTGAGACCGCTATTACCAAACTGCCACTCGATCGCCGCCACGCCGGCAGCGTTATCTGTCGCCGTACCCGTAATCGTTGCGATATAAGGAGGCGACGGTTTGACAACATCGGCCGGCGGGTTAATGGTGAAAGTGGGCGGAGTCACATCGACCGATACATTGATCGATGCCGAGTCACTGCCCGGATCACTTGAGCCGTCATCGGCGAAAACGTCCGCGGTGATCGTGAGCGACTCAGTAGGCCTTCCGCTTACCGAGAAGGACCAACTGGCCCACGGCGTGCTTCCCGATCCCGTTGGAGCGGCCGCCGCGAACCCGCCATTTCCAAGCTGTACGTTTATTGCGGTGATGCTGTCGGTTGCATCGCGAATGAATATTCCGGGCTCTCCAGGGATGTCCTCCAACTCGACACACGAGGCGACGCCGGTCACTGTAAAGCTGCCGCCCAATACGGCGTTACTTGCGGGGGACGTAATGCCCACTTGCGGCACCAAATAAAATCGCACGTCGGGAGGAAGTCTGGCTCGCGTGGGCCCGAGGGATTTAGGAACCGGCACCTTCTCCGAATGAAGCTTTGCCTTGGTTTTGGTTGCGACCGTCGTGCTTGGATGGACGTTCACAGCAACGCTCTTGGACGCGGCGCGGCTTGTTTGGGCCGACTTCTGTGCACGCCGGGTGACGGTCTTTTTGGGACCGGTCGAGTTTTTCAATTTAGTCTTCATAAAAATAACCTTGCAAAAAGATTTCGACAAAACGTCTGCGAATCTCGCTAATCGCAGTTATAAAATGGAACGCAGAGCTCGTAATACCGATTCAAATAACCTGCTCCACCGATAATGCCGCCTATCAATGCGCCTGGAGCAGCACCGATGCCGCCTTCCGGCGCGCCTGCCGCTGCACCCAATAGAGCTCCGACGCCCATGGAGCTCAACAAGCCAACCTGCGCAACCGCCCGATCGCTGGCGCCCAACTTGCGCGCAACGTGTTCCGCAAGTGGCGGACCTATCGTCGCGACGATCGCGATGCCTGTGCCTTTCGGGCCCGGCGCCGGATCTAGAACTGTCGCGCCGTTACCCGGCATGCCACCGAAGAGCTTCACCGGCGGAGGTTCCTCTATCGGCCCTGAAGGTTTGACTGCAGCCCGCGGCACCCCAACTTCGGCCTGGGTTGAATTGCTCGTTACAGGTTTGGGCGCAGCGACAGCCTTTGTCCGCGCAGCTCTGGCAGGGTCGATTCCCTGCGAGCGATAGAACTCATGCGCCTCAGCTTCCGATGTGAAGAGCTTTACTTCACCGTTTTTTCCGCGCCATACATTTGTGATCGGCTTACCGCCTGCCACTTCGCGCAGAGCACCGCTGAAGTCCTCAAGATTAGAGGTTCCGACCCTGACCACATCGTCCGGCCGCACGCCTACTAATTGATTCTTCGCAAGGCTGAGGGTGCCTCCCTTCTGCGAAGTAATTCTGATCGTGCCGCCCCTTGCTTCGAGTTCGGGCAGATAATCATGTTGGTTGGTATGCAATTCATTAATGTTTTTGCCCTTGAGCTCAAGAATTTGGAGCCGAGCGCCCGCCGAGGGACGTGGGTCGCGAAACACCACATCGAATCTGCCCCGGCTAACGATTTCGCCTTTGGCATTGAGCAAGTCAAATGTGACCTGTTCTGCGTATTGGATGTTTGCCGCTTCGAGATCCGCTCTCACTCGCGGCGTTACAACCGTCGTTTCCGTATTGTCCATGCCGGACAAATCCACGAATTGAACGGGATTATTTCTCGCCATCGCATACAGGTTCGCGCCATCGATCAGCGAGGCCGGATCAGCGCTCGTCCATCGTCCCAGCCATGGCGCGTAGTATCTCGCACCGTGATAGTTGAGTCCGGTCTCCTCATCCCGCTCCATGCCTGCGTAGCGATAGCGCTTGAGGCTCACTTCCGCGATGTTGCGGCCCGCTTGATACGACGTGCCACCGTACGGGTAATACTCCTCGTAAGAAATTATTTTTCCGCCGTCGTCCAGCTCCAGAGTAGCGGAGCCCAGATGATTGCCGAGCTGATAGCGGATCGCCTGGCGCGGAACGTTTCGCTCCCCGCCGTGCGTGCGCGTCTCGACCATAGCGATACGCTCGCGATCGTCCATGACGTGCAGCGTTTGTCGCTCGAGCGTGAGTTTCCCGCCAGCCTTGCGATGGCGAAAGACCTCGAAGCCGCCTAGCGTAAGGTGGTCTTCCAGCAGCGCGCCGCCGTTCTTTTCCACGACCCTGCGCACACGCCGACCGTCGGCGCCGTATACGTAATAGGCCGTATTCTGACTATCTAGTTTGACATGTCGCAGTCGATCGTGGAAATCCCAGGACATGTTCGGCAGATGCGGCATCGCCGTCATATTTCCGTGTTCATCGTATGGATAAATCTTAGCCTTGTGCATATCGGTGGCAACACCGCTCAAGCGATTACTTACCTGGTTCGGCTCGAGCAGACTCGCTTCGCGATAGCTGTAAGTGCGCTGCCAATTGCCGCCAGCGACTTGATGCAGCACCTTGAGAATATTCCCCGCGTCGTCATACGAGTACTGTTCTGAATAGCGTTCCATCGCTTGCCCGTCGCCCGGTTGTGGCAGATGAACGCGGAAATCGTCGTTCCAAGTCGGCGCACGCACGGCCTGCTTGCCGAAGTGTTCCCGGCCGCTGGCGCTCAACAAACGATAAACCGCATCATAGCCATAGTCGGCGCTCGGTATGACGACTTGATTCTTGAAGAACAACGTCTGCTGCGCGTCGTCGCGAATCGAGGTGATATTGCCGATCGGATCGTAGACATAATTCATGTCTTGCAATCCATCTTTGCCGCGCAGTGTTTGCCGCCGTAAGAGCCGGAATGTCAACGCGTCGTACGTCGAGGACGTGCGTACGCCGTTACCATAGAGGATGTTCGCCCGCTGACCTCTGGCGTCGCGCTCGATATTGGCGACCAACTGAATCGGCGCCGCGGCGCCGTGCGGTTGCACATCGATCTTCTCCAGCAAGCCGGCGATATTGAACTGCCGCCGCGTGACGCTGCCGTCGGGTTCCGTCGATGCAACGGCGCGATTGAGAGCATCATAGGTCGTGTGGCTGACGAACGTTTCGGCTTGCAGCGCGGGCGCGTTCAACCAGTCGATAGTGCTCTTATAGTCGGCTGCAAGTTGTCGTCGTGCCGTGAGCAGATTGCCTTTGAAGTCGTACGCTTCGCTGCCGGTGAGCCCGGACTGGTCGAAATGCCGATAGGTCTTGCCGCGCAGATTCACAGCTTCCGGATTCGCGACGCTCTCGCCGAATTCAGTGTGGCCGATCAGCTGTTCAGCGTCGCCGCCTTGCTGCAAAAAAGTATCCGCCGGTCTGTGGAGCGCATCGTAGGTATTGCGGAAGCGGTGACCGCGACTGTCCCACGCAAACACCGGCCGGCCGCCGACGTCGCTCAGTACCCAACGCTCGCCCGCCTCCATGCTTGCCTGATGGACGCGATTGCTTAACACGTCGTAGTCATACCGCATGACGACACGATCGTTGGCGTCGCTTACTTCGCGTTCCTTGCCTTCGACGTCGTAGACGACACGGCTTGCGAGAAACACGTCGTGAGTCTGTCCGTTTTTCTCGGCCCGATTCTGCGCGACAGTGAGGAACGTTCGACCGAGAACATCGGTATGAACCACGGCAGGCGTGGCAGCGTGTGACGCGGTTTTCGCCGCCGCAGATTGCTCGGCGACGCCAAGACCTCCATCGATGCGAGCGGCGTACCAGGTCGGCAGATAATCGGCTTCCGCGAGTCGTTGAAAGAAACTTCCCACGTCTGCGTCGTCTTGCGGACGTGCTATCAGCGACGTGTCATTGACATCCCAGATTGCACGTCGCCACGGATCGAACACCACTTTTTCCCAAGTGTGATTGGGATGCAGGGTAGCGACAATGCGTTCGGCCGGATCATAGAACAGCGTCGAGCTGACGCCGACTCGCTGATCGAAACGAAATGCGTGCGTAGCGTCGAAGAACGGCTCGAATTTCCTTACCGGCTTGCCCTTGTTGTTGAATACGGTCCAGCCGCTGCCGAGCCAACGCGAACTAATCACCGGCCCATTTGCAATTAACGGCCCGGGCTCAGCAGGAACTTTCCTCTGCACCTCGCGGCCGAATCCGTCCGTGTAACTCAGCGACAGCTGCACACGGAGTCCAGTGGCGGGCGTAGGGTCGCTCGCGTGTGTCTCGCGCGATAGCACGGCCGCGAAGACGGGTTGCCGCTCGCGACGATAGCGATCCAAGTCGTAGACGATGCGCGAGGATGCGGAACCCACTAACGCTGCAGCCTTGCCCAATGGATCGACCAAGAAAGCGGCGCGTTGCTCGGCGCTGAGATTCACGGCGAACTCCAGTAAAGAATCTCCTTGCGCTTCGCCCGGTTTGCCCATGATTGCACTCCCGGCCACGAAACCCAACGTATCGAATGCAACTTCTCCTCTGTTGCCGTTGGGATCGGTCAAGCGAAAAGGCTGTAAAGTCCGATAGTCATGTTCGGCACGTGTCCGATTTGCCAGTGCGTCGGTGATCTCGTTGACGAGCAATACGTATGCATCCCTGGCGCTGAGCGTTGTGTTGCCGAATGGATCGCGAGCGCGGCATGTCGAAAAGAAGTGTTGCTGAGCAAAAGCGAGTTCCTCGGACGGCGTGTCCGTCGCTTGGAGAGAGTAGAACTCGCGCCCGGATGGAATCCACCAAGTCGCCTCATCATCGCCGCGAACATAGCGGCAGGATTCGAGCATTCCATCAGCTACGCGATCGCCATAGATTTGCTCGAGCAACCCAGCGGTGAACGCAAGTTTCTGCGACTCGCCGGCAAGTGCGAGCGGCTCGAGCACGCCCAGCGGCAGTAGCTCGCTGAGATCGTCTTTGCGGTAATAGAAGCGCGCGTGCTCTATGAGACGTTTCTGAGAAATCGAAAAATTCGGCGGAACTTCGTACGAAATATCCAGAGCACCGCCGACGCGCGCAAAGGCGTCGGTCACCCACTCGTCATAACTAAAACGTTGAGCGCCGGACACCGTTGGCGAAAAACCCGTCAACTCAAACGTACGCGTTTCGGCAGGCAATGGCGCTCTATGCACATCGGGTAGTGCCTGCAGATCGGTGAGCGCGTTGGTGTAGCGATGTTCGGTATAGGTGATAAACGTCTTCGCCTGAGTGGCGCGATCGGCTTGTGTCGGTAGATTCAAATCGGCGAGCCGGCGTCCATACCCGATGCTAAGCGTTTGCAGCGGACTCCCGAAGTCGTCCACGTCCAGTATCAGTTCGTGACCGATGCGCGGATCCGCCGGATTGCGTTCGTAGTGATAGGTCAACCTTTCCAGTTGATGAGTGAAATACACCGCGTGATGGTTTTCACCTCGGGCTTGTAGTAGCGACACTTGATAACGACTTTCGCCGACCTGATACGGGTGTTCGGCCTTGCTGCTGCCGTCGTGCGCGTACACTTCCGTGCGTAGTTGTGCGCCGCGCAGCGCACGATACGCCTCTGCGGGCGTAGCGCGGACATCGACGGCGTGTTCGATCAACGGCACAGCCTGGCTGTCTTGCCGGTAGTATTCCTGCCGAAATCTT
>Ga0209488_10002947_pt1 | contig 13797 bp, 13 predicted proteins | sample Rivendell_Oct201_8_FD_188349 | JGI IMG/M metagenome (GOLD analysis project Ga0209488, IMG submission 188349) | Vadose zone soil microbial communities from the Eel River Critical Zone Observatory, Northern California, USA -... | ecosystem: Environmental > Terrestrial > Soil > Vadose zone >...
AAGTCGGAAAGTGCGGCGTCGCCATCTCGTCACTCGCCGACATGGAGACGCTGTTCGCCGGCATCCCGCTCGACCAGGTCTCGACGTCCATGACGATCAACGGCCCGGCCGCCATTCTCTTCTGCTTCTACGTCGCCGCTGCCGAGAAGCAGGGCGTCCCGATCGCGAAGCTGCGCGGCACGGTGCAAAACGACATCCTCAAGGAGTACATGGCCCAGCATGCGTGGGTCTATCCGGTCGAGCCCGCGCTCAAAGTCATCGTGGACATGTTCGAGTGGGGCGCGAAGCACACGCCGCTCTGGAACACGATTTCGATCTCTGGCTATCACATCCGCGAGGCCGGCGCGACCGCGGCGCAGGAGCTCGCGTTCACGCTCGCGAACGGCTTCACCTACGTCGAGCGCGGGGTCGCGCGGGGCCTGGATATCGACAGCTTCGCGGCGCGGCTCTCCTTCTTCTGGGACATCCACAACGACTTCTTCGAAGAAATCGCCAAGCTGCGCGCCGCGCGGCGCATCTGGGCGCGGCACATGCGCGAGCGCTATAAAGCCCGGCAGGCGCGTTCGTGGATGATGCGGTTTCACAGCCAGACGGCGGGGGTCACGCTGACGGCGCAACAGCCGCTGAACAACATCGTTCGCGTTGCCTACCAAGCGCTCGCCGCCGTCCTCGGCGGCACCCAATCGCTCCACACGAACTCGCTCGATGAGACCCTGGCCCTGCCGACGGAACAGTCGGTCCAGGTCGCGCTGCGGACCCAGCAGATCCTGGCGCATGAAACGGGCGTCGCCCACGTGATCGACCCGCTCGGCGGCTCATACTACATCGAGGCCCTCACCGACCAGCTGGAGCGCGAAGCCGAAGCGCTGTTCGCCGAGATCAATTCCATCGGGGGAGTCGTCCGAGGGATCGAGAGCGGCTGGTTCCAGCGGCAGATTGCCCAGTCGGCGGCAGCCTTCCAGCGTCAAGTCGAGAGGGGTGAGCAGGTCATCGTGGGGGTCAACGAGTTCCTCTCCGACGACGATCACCCGGTGGAAATCCTGAAGGTTTCCAATGACGCGGAAGAGCAGCAGCGCCGCCGCCTCGCGGGCGTGCGCGCGGAGCGGGACAACGCCCTGGTCGAGCGCCGGCTCGAGGCCCTGCGCCAGGCGGCCGAGTCCGACCAGAATGTGATCCCACCGATGCTGGATTGTGCGCGAGCTTATGCCACCTTGTTCGAGATTCGCCACGCGCTCGAGCGCGTGTGGGGAGCCTACCGTGAACCAGTGTTCTTCTAGCCTATGACGACGACCCTTTCCGCGCCTGCGATGACCGAGCAGGACGTCCATGCCGCGGTCCGGCGGTTGGCGGCGATCGAGCCGGGCCCTTACTGGGTCGTGACGTGTTATCTCAAGCTGGAGCCGCGCGACCGCACTCGTGGCAAATACCTCATCAAGATGAAGAATCGCGTGAACGAGGCCGCCGCTGGTCTGCAGCAGCAGTCGTTGTCTCACGGGGACCGAGAGGCAATCGCCGCCGACTTTCGAAGAGTGTTGGACTACCTCGAGGAGCCGAGTCACCTGCCGCGCACCCGCGCCATCGCGATCTTTGCGTCGCAGGGCCTCGACCTGTTCGAGACACTGCCGCTTCCGCACGTGCATCGCTCCCGCCTGGCGGTGGACCATGAGCCGCTGGTGCGCGAGCTCGTCGCTCTGGACGAAGAGTTCGGAACGATTCTGGTCGTGGTCTACGACCGCACCGCGGCCCGCTTCTTCGAAGTCACCGCGTATGACTGCGTGGAGCTCACCGACCTGCCGGCGCTCGACGCCTCCCGTGCCGGGAAGTTCCACGGCTCGCACCAGCGCCAGGTGATGGCGCGCGGAGGTACGCCGTCGGGCAGCGCGGGTGAGCACAACTACCACATGCGCATCCGCACCGAGAAGCAGCGGTTTTACGCGCATATCGCGGACCGGGTTTTCCAAATCCACCGCGTGCGACCACTGGCCGGACTCCTCCTCGGCGGCATCGGTGCGGAAGGCGGCGCCGTCATTCCGCACCTCCACAGCTACCTCCACGATCTCGTGATGGGAGTCGTCAAACTCAGTCCCAAGTCGACGACCAAGGCAGAAGTGCGGGAGGCGGCGCTGACGCTGCGCGAGGAGCGCGAACGGGCCTGGGAACGCGCGCATGCCGAGGCGCTGAAGGACAGCGTCCCGGAAGGATGGGCGGTGAACGGCGTGGACCCGACCCTCAAAGCGCTGTCGCGCGGGCAGGTGCGCACGCTTCTGGCTGACGGCCAGGATGACGATCCGCGCATCGACGAGGCAGTCGAGGAAGCGCTGCGACAGCGCTCCCAGGTGGACGTCTTGTACGACGACAAGGCGCGCCGAATCGTCGATGGCCTGGCGGGACTGCTGCGGTTCCGCCGCGGATGACCGCTCGCCGTCGACCCATTCGCATCCTCGTGGCAAAGCCCGGGCTGGACGGGCACGATCGCGGTGCCAAGGTCGTAGCCGCGGCGCTCCGCGACTCCGGCATGGAAGTGATCTACACCGGGCTCCACCAGACGCCCGAGATGATCGCGCAGGCCGCGATCCAGGAGGACGTCGATGTGGTCGGCTTGTCGATTCTGTCGGGCGCGCACATGACGCTGTTTCCGCGCGTCCGCAAGCTGCTCGACGCCGCCGGCCGGCAGGATGTGCTGCTGACCGGCGGTGGCATTATTCCCCCTGAAGACATGAACGCACTGGAGTTGCAGGGCACTGGCAAGTTGTTCGGCCCCGGTACCCCGACGTCCGACCTCATCAAGTACATCCAGGAGTGGGCGGCGGAGCACGTCGCCGCGTGAGTCGCCTCAAAACACTCAACGATGAATACAAGAAACTGCGTACACGCCTGGAGCAGGGCGGCGGCGCGGAGCGCATCAAACGCCAGCACGATCAGGGCAAGCTGACCGCCCGGGAGCGCGTGACGGCCCTGCTCGACCAGGACGGGCCCTGGGTTGAGATAGGGCTGCTCGTGGCCCACGACCAGTACGACGGCCAGGCGCCGTCGGCCGGCGTCGTGACGGGGCTGGGCCGCATCGGCGGGCGGCCAGTGGTCGTCGTTGCCAATGACGCCACCGTCAAAGCGGGATCGTGGTGGCCCGAGACGATCAAGAAGATTCTGCGCGCGCAGGAGATCGCGATGCGCCAGCGCATCCCCATCATCTACCTGGTCGACTCGGCGGGTGTGAACCTGCCGTATCAAGGTGGCGTCTTCCCGGGTCAGTATGGAGCGGCCCGGATCTTCTACTACAACTCGATCATGCGCCGCTATCTCAAGGTCCCGCAGATCGCCGCGGTCATGGGTCCATGCATTGCGGGAGGCGCGTATCTACCGGCGCTGTCGGACGTGATCTTCATGGTGGAAGGCACGTCATTCATGGGTCTGGGTGGTCCGAATCTCGTCAAAGGGGCGACGGGGCAGGTGGTCGATGCTGAAACGCTGGGGGGCGCGACGACGCACACCAGCATCAGCGCCGTCGCCCATTATCGCGCCAAGGACGACAAGGAATGCCTGGCCCGCATCCGCGAATACGTCGGCCGCTTGCCGCACGCCCCCATCGCGCGCCGCACGTATCCCGCGCCGAAACGGGATGCGAAGGAGCTGTACGACTTGATCCCCGTCGATCACCGCATGAGTTATGACGTCCGGGCGCTGCTCGAATGCCTTCTGGACGCCGGCCGGCTCGACGAGTTCCAGCCCGACGTCGCGCCCGAGATGATCTGCGGTCACGGCGCCATCGAGGGACGGCAGGTGGCGGTGATCGCGAATTCGCGCGGCGTGATCAAGGGCAGGAAGAAGAACGAGACCCCACGGATTGGCGGCATTATTTACACGGAGAGCGCCGAGAAGGTGGCGTACTTCATCGAGAACGCCGACCGCGAGCGCGTGCCGCTGCTCTTCATTCAAGATGTGTCGGGATTCATGGTCGGGACCGAGGCCGAGCATACCGGCATCATCAGAGCCGGCGCGCGATTCGTGGAAGCGATGGCGACCGCCACCGTGCCCAAGCTCGTGCTCACCGTCAATCACGCGTCCGGTGCCGGGTACTACGCGATGGCGGGTCAGGGGTTCGATCCCGACTTCATCGTGTCGTGGCCGACGGGCCGCATGGGTGTGATGGAAGGGGAGTCCGCCGTGCAGGCGGTCTATGGCGGTGAGGCGGCGAAGCCGGAGAACGCGGCTGCCGTCGAGACGATGCGCGCCGATTATGAGCAGCAGCTCGACGCGAAGTTTGCCGGCGCGCGCGGATTTGTCGATGCAATTCTGACGCCCGAGGAGACACGCGATACGCTCGCGTTTCTCCTCGAGGTCACCAACGAATTCACCGGCCCCCATTTGGGGGCCTTTGCTCTGCCGAGTGTCTCCTCATGTTGAAGCCTGTTGCAGTGCTTTCTCTCGCCATCGCCGCGGCCTGCGCCAGCACCAAAGGCATCACCAAGCCGGGGCAGCTCCCGCCGAGGGCTTCGATGCCGCCATCCGCCGTCCCCGACGCCAGCCGCGCAAACATGCCGCAGCCGGCCGTCGATCCGGCGGTGGCCTTCATGCTAGGTCTGATGCCGTTGAAGAGCACGGGCGTCGACGTCTTCCGGACGCTCCACCCGACCTTCGACGGCCGGGGCGTGCTGATCGCGATTCTGGACAGCGGCGTCGACCCCGGCGTACCAGGACTGATCGCGACGAGCACGGGCGCTCCCAAGATCGTCGAGCTACGCGATTTCTCCGGCGAGGGCCGAGTGGGGCTAACCGCCTTTCCAGCGCCGACGGAACGTGAGATGAAGGGCGCCGCCCGGATCGGCCGACTGACCACCACGACGACCTGGTATCGCGGCCTGTTCCGCGAGCTGCCCCTTGGCCGGCCCCCCGCCGGCGACGTCAACGGCAACGGCCGCAATACCGACGAGTTCCCCGTGGTCGTGGTGAAAGCGACCGACGGCTGGGTCGCCTTTATGGATACCAACCTCGACGGGTCGTTCGAGGACGAGATGCCGCTGCACGACTATCGCCAGGGCCGCGAGATGATCGCCCTGGGCACAAAGCCGCTCAACATCGTAGCCAACTTCAGCGAGGCCTCGCCCGACGGCGCGCCCGTGCTAGATCTCTTTTTCGACACCTCTGGTCACGGCACGCACGTCGCGGGCATCGCCGCCGGCTACAACCTCTTCGACGTGGCCGGCTTCACCGGCGTGGCACCAGGCGCGCAAGTCATCGGTCTCAAGATCGCGAACAATGCGCGTGGCGGCGTCACGGTCCACGGCAGCATGATGCGTGCGATCGACTACGCGGCGCGCTTTGCCGCCCAACGCAATCTTCCGCTGGTGCTCAACATGAGCTTCGGCGTCGGCAATGAGCACGAAGGCCGCGCCGTGATCGATTCGATCATCGACGCGTTTCTGCTCGCGCATCCCGAGGCGGTCTTCGCGATCAGCGCCGGCAACGATGGGCCGGGCCTGTCGACCGTCGGCTTCCCCGGTTCCGCGGATTTCGCGCTGTCCGTCGGCGCGAGCTATCCCGGCGTCTTCGCGGCGCCGCCGCAGCCTGGCGGTCGGACGCCGCGCGACGTGCTCGGATGGTTCAGCTCGCGCGGCGGCGAGATCTCCAAGCCCGATATCGTGACGCCCGGCGTCGCGTTCTCGAGTGTGCCGCGCTGGGACACCGGGAACGAGATCAAAGGCGGGACCAGCATGGCGTCGCCCCACGCGGCGGGCCTGGCGGCATGTCTCGTGTCGGCCCTGACCCAGGAAGGCCGCCGTCCCACGGCGACCGATATCGCCCAGGCGCTGCGGATCTCGGCGCGCCCGTTCGGTGGCGCCCGCATCCTCGACGACGGCGCGGGACTGCCCACGCTCGAGACGGCATATCAGTGGCTCGAAGGCGGACACCAGGGCTCGATCTACAACGTGCGTGCCTCGACCGGGGTCACCGCCGCGTTCCGACGCAACGGATTTGCCGGTCCGCAGGATAGCGTCGAGACATTCACGGTGCGACACGTGGTCGGCCTGCGCGCCGCGGAGTTTGCGCTGCGATCGGACGTTCCGTGGCTCCGCGTAGACGATTCGATCGACGCCGGGCCGCGGACTACGCAGATCGCGGTCACCTACAACCGCAGCGCGCTGACAGCGCCGGGCGTCTACGTTGGGACCGTCAGTGCGCGTAACCCGCGTGATACCGTCGCCGGTCCGCTGTTCACGCTCGTCAATACCGTCATCGTGCCCACGGACCTCACGACCAAGATCCTGTTCGACGAGCGTCGCTCGGTGGGGCCCGGCGCGGTCCAACGCTACTTTCTGCGTGTGTCACAGGAGAACGCGACGTTGCGGGCGACCGTGACGCTACCCGATTCGCAGAGCCAGCAGGCGACGGTGCGGCTGTACGAACCCAACGGGGAGCCCGCCCGATCGGCCCCGGAAGACATCGACATCGGGCAACAGCAACCGGGGAGCGCGGTGATCACCGTGCGCGCCGAAGACATGGTTCCCGGCGTATACGAGCTGGACGTCACCGCGCCGCCACTCGCCTTGGCGACCGTGACGGCGCGTGCCGAATTGGGGCCCGTCGCGCTCGCCGTCGCGCAGCACGGTGCAGCGTTGGAGGCCTCGAGCGTCGGCACCGGGGAGACCGGGGGGACTACGGCGACGGGTGAAGTCGTCTACCGGCTGGTCGGCGCCGAGCGGAGCTATGCGATCGCGGGTCGGGGCCAGCCGGCGGAGTCGCTCCAGGTGCGCGCGCCGCGCTGGGCGAAGGGGATGGAAGTCGATCTCGTGCTGCCGCCGGAGCTGTGGGACGAGCTGACCGACCTGTCGGTCACGGTTTACGATTCTACGGGGCAGCAAGTCCGCGGGGGTAATGAGCCCGTCAACTACGCGTTCGGGCGCATGCATCTGTCTCTCTCGGATTCGCTCGTCGCAGTCCCGCTGACCATCGAGTTCTACCCGGCCTTCGCGCGTCTCCCCGCTCACGCGTGGCGTGGCACCGCGCGCGTGCGCTTCCTGGGCCCAGACGAGCCAGTGGGCGAAGGAGGCTCGGTGTCGGTGGTCGCCGGCGGACGCTCGGTGCTCCGGCTGCCTAATCCGCCCTCGCTCGACATGCCGGAGGCGTTCGGTGCATTGATCGAGACGCGCGTCACCACGCTGACCGGGTCGGTGGCGGCCCGGCGCACGGTAGTGCCGTCGCAATCGCGCGGAGCGGGTGGGCTAAAGTGACTCGCAGTCCAGCGACGGTTCGAGTCGCGGGCGGACAGGGATTTTGGGGAGACTGGCTGGAAGCGCCCTACCGCCAGGTGACCGGCGGTCCGGTGGATTACCTCATGTTGGATTATCTCGCCGAAGTCACCATGTCGATTCTGCAGAAGCAGAAATCGCGGGACCCGGCGCGCGGCTATGCTACCGATTTCATCACCCAGATGGAGCGGATCCTGCCCACGGTGGTGGAGCGCGGCATCAAGGTCACCGCCAACGCGGGCGGCGTGAACCCGCGCGCGTGCGCCATGGCGGTGGCTGCCGTAGCCCGCAAGCTCGGGCTGAACGGCAAGTTCAGGATCGGCGTCGTCACCGGGGACGATCTCCTGGGACGCCTCGATGGCCTGCTCGCCCGGGGCCACGATCTCAAGAATCTCGACACGGGCCGGCCGCTGCACGACGTCCGCAACCAGGTGCTCTCGGCCAACGCGTATCTCGGCGCCGCCCCCGTCGTCGAGGCGCTGCAGCGCGGCGCGCAGGTCGTGATCACCGGACGCGTGACCGACACCGGGTTGACGCTCGGGCCGTTGATGCATGCGTTCGGTTGGGCCGCGGACGCGTGGGACCAGATCGCCGCCGGGACGGTCGCGGGCCACATCATCGAGTGCGGGGCGCAGTGCTCGGGGGGGAATTGCCTGCACGACTGGAAACACATTCCCGACTTGGCCAACGTCGGCTACCCGATCGTGGAAGCGCGCGCCGACGGCAGTTTCGATATCGTCAAACATCCGCGCACCGGCGGCCGCATCGATGTCCCGTCGGTCACCGAGCAGCTCGTGTATGAAATGGGTGACCCGCGCGCCTACATCACGCCGGACGGCGTCGCCGACTTCACGACGATCCAGCTCGAGCAAGCGGGGAAGGATCGCGTGCGCGTATCCGGCATCAAGGGCCGACCGGTGACCGACAAGCTCAAAGTCTCTGTCGCCTATTTCTATGGCTACAAGGCCGTCGGGACGCTGGTCTACGCCTGGCCCGACGCGCTCGAGAAAGCAAAAGCCGCCGATCGCATTCTGCGCCAGCGGCTCGACAACCTGGGACTCAAGTTCGAAGCGGTCCACACCGAGTTCGTGGGCGCCGACGCCACGCACGGGCCGCTGGCATTGAAGGATGTGGACGTCGCCGCGATCCCCGAGGTGCAGCTGCGGGTGGGCGTCCGCGCGCGGGACGAGGCGCCGGTGGACCGTTTTACGCGCGAGATCGCCCCGCTCATTCTCAACGGTCCCCCCAGCGTGACGGGCTTCGCCGGCGGGCGGCCGAAGCCGGAGGAGATCGTGGCATATTGGCCCGCGTTGATCGACAAGCGGATGGTGCAGCCCGCCGTGGAGCTGATCGAAGCGTGAAAAAGCGACTTGTAGAGCTGGCCCACGCCCGTTCCGGGGATAAGGGCGACACCGCGAACATCGGCTTGATCGCCCTCAAGCCGAAGGACTATCCGCTGCTCGTCAAACAGGTGACGGCCGCGCGGGTTGCGCGGCATTTCAAGGGCATGATCAAGGGACCAGTCGAGCGCTTTGAGCTCCCGAACCTGCACGCCCTCAATTTCCTGCTGCACGGCGCGCTCGACGGCGGCGGCACGATCTCGCTCAAGACGGACGCTCAAGGGAAGGTCTTCTCGACTGCGCTGCTCCGCATGGAGATCGAGGTAAAGAAGTGAGCGATCGCGTCCTCGTCGACGTCGCGGGTGGTGTGCTCACCGCGACGCTGAACCGCGCCGACAAGCGCAACGCGATCGATACCCTCATGATCGACGCGTTGCTCGCGGTGCTGGAGCGCGCCGATCTCGACGCCCAAGTCCGCGTCGTCGCAGTGCGGGGCGCCGGCCGCGACTTCTGCGCCGGTATGGATCTGAACGAGCTGTTGGCCTCCGCCGATCACACCCTCGAGCAGAACCGCGCTGCGGCGCTGCATTTCGCGCGCGTCTTCCAGCGCATGCGCCAGCTGCCCAAGCCGATCGTCGCGCTCGTGCAGGGCCGTGCACTGGCCGGCGGCTGCGGCCTCGCGACGGCCTGCGATCTCATTCTGGCGACGGAGTCCGCACAATTTGGATATCCGGAGGTGCAGCGCGGCTTTGTGCCGGCGATCGTCATGACGATGCTGCGCCGCACCGTGGGCGAGAAGATCGCGTTCGATCTTGCGGCCACCGGGCGGCTGCTGGACGGCACCGAGGCAGCAGCGGCGGGCCTGGCGTCGCGGGTCTACGAGGACGCCGATTTCGAGGAGCAGGCCGCGGAGGTCCTGCGCGTGCTGGCCGAAGCGAGCCCGTCGGCGCTCGCCTTCACCAAGCAGCAGTTCTATCAGCTCGATGGGTTAAGTTTTGACGAAGGCCTGCGACTTGGCGCCGACGTCAATGCCGTGAGCCGGAGCACTCCCGATTTCCGCGCCGCTCTGAGCGCGTTTCTCAAGAAGTGAGGAGACCATGCGTAACCTGAATGTGCCCATGTACGATCCCGAGATGGTACGCCCGATGCGGGAAGAGCTGACCCGCCTGGGCTTTGAGGAATTGCGCACACCCGACGAGGTGGACGCCGCGCTCGCCAGCGAGCAGGCGCCGACGCTCGTCGTCGTGAATTCCGTCTGTGGCTGTGCGGCCCGCAATGCGAGGCCCGCCGCGGCGCTGGCCATTCAGGGTGATCGCCGGCCCGCACGGCTGCTGACCGTATTCGCGGGGCAGGACGCCGACGCGACGGCTCGCGCCCGCAGCTACTTCACGGGCTACGCCCCCTCGTCGCCGCAAATCGCGCTCTTCAAGGACGGCCGGCTCGTGTTCATGCTGGAACGGCGCAACATCGAAGGGCGCAACGCCCGGGACATCGCCGCCGATCTGACCGCGGCCTTCGAGCAGCACTGCTGAGCAATCCGCCGGCGGACCTGACCGCCGCGATCGACGAGGCGTGGGCGCGCGTCCGCGCCGCACCCGGGTTTTTGACCGAGCGTGAAGCCCGCTTTCTCGCCCTGGTGGCGGCCTGCGCTCCCGCGCCGGGCGTCATTCTCGAAATCGGCAGCTTCAAGGGAAAATCGACTGTCGGCCTGGCATCGGTGGCGCAGCGCTATGGCCTCGGCCCGGTGATCACGGTCGATCCGCACTCCGGCCCGTCGATCACGGACCCTGATGTTGGCCCCGGCGGGTCGTCGTGGGATGATTTTCGCGCGTCGCTGCGGAACGCCGGTGTCGAGAGTGTGGTCGAAGCCCATCGCGCGTATTCCCGAGACGTGGCGCGCGGCTGGACCCGCCCGATCCGGTTTCTCTGGATCGACGGCGATCACACCTATCGTGGATCCAAGGAGGATATCGATCTCTTTCGCTCCCATCTGGTAGACGGCGCGATCGTCGCGCTCCACGACGTGCTCCACACGTTCGAAGGACCGGTGCGGGTGTTCGCCGAAGAGCTGCTCGACTCGGACGAGTTCGGTGCTGCAGGGCTCTGTGGATCGATTGGGTGGGCACAATATCGGCCGAGCGACGGCGAAGCGTGGCGGAAGGCACGGCGCACCCTCCGCGGCCGAATCGGGCGTTTGCTCCCCTTTGTGCAGGATGGCCGCGAGCCGGTGGGCCTTCGGAAGCTGCGCTACAAGCTGTGGCGGGGGCTCGTGCCCCACGCGGCCCCCGATGCGGCCGCGTGGGTCCGAGCAGTCAGCTAGAGGATTTTGCCGCGCCGGACGCGGAAGTCGACAATCTGCTCCGTCCAGCTCCAGAGCGAATCCTGCCGCTCCATCGCGACGCCCTGGACTTCATGGCGGTGCCAGCCGTCCATGACTTGTGCATCCTGCGTCCAGATCTTCACGCGATTGCGCGGGACGAGCTTCTCCCAGTTCTGCGCGATCGGCGGATCGGCGTACAGCAGCCGGACCGTGACGTTGCGTGACAGATACTCAATCGGACTCAAATCGACTTTCGAGTACAGCTCTTTCGGCTGCATCCGGCGCGCACCCGGCAAATCGGGCAGACCATCCGAGAACATCACGATGTTGAGCGGCGCCAGCACCAGGTTCTGTCGCTTGATGTGAACGGCCGTGCGCTGGAAAAAGGCGTTGAAATCGGTGAGCGCATCCACGTCGGGGAACCAGGCGCGCAGGTCGCGCTCGATTTCCGCGGGACTCTTGCCGCTGAGGTCCTGAATAGGGTGGAACGTCTTCGGCTGGCCGATCACATCGCCGCCGAGCGAGCCGACGAACACGTCGGTCGCCTGCTTCAATCCGCCGAGGCCGTTCACATGGCCGTAGATGTACAGCGCCGCGTAGCGCATTGCGTCGTCGAAGCGCCCGCTGTTCCGAAACGAGCCAGACACGTCGAGGCCCACGACGAGCGTGGAGCGCGGCGGCGGCGCATTCGCCGGCGGCTTGCATCCCACCGCCAGCGCCAGCACGAGCAGCGCGGCACGTTTCATCGGGCCACCTCGCCGCTGACGCGGGCGGGGAAGTGCGTCGCCGCCATCACGTCATCGATCGACTTGAACGGCAGCGTGAAATGGGGACGGCCGGTGAACACGACGAACAGGAAATTCAGGCCGGACGCCACCACTTGGAGGACCGGCAGCGACACCAGCTCGAACATCTCGCGCGCTTCCTTGCGGAACCATTCGCGCTCCGCCTTGAGCGCAGCGATCGGGCCCTTCCAGAAGTCGCCGACCGCTGAGGGATGGGACACGGCGGTTCCGTGCTCCGATCCGAAGGCCTGGCGACCGAGCAATCCGATCATCGCCGGCGCGCCAAAGCGGCCGAACAGGAACCACGTCATGCCGCGGACGCCGACCCAGGCGAAGAACGCGAGGCCGATCGTTTCGAAAGCGTTCAGCTGAACGCCCTGTTGCGCCAGCCACGGCGTCATCGCGTCGACAAGCTCGCGGTACAGGAACAGCACTTCGAACATCGCCACCGCGATCTCGACCAGCACCATCGAGACGATCTGCCCGTAGTGCTTGCTCTTGATCGCGTCATTGAGCACCTGGATGCACGCGAAACTGCCCGCGACGAGGACCCAGAGGAACAGGTACAGGAGCAGGACCAGCGCGAAGCCGTTCACCTCGTACCCGGTGAGCTCCGCTAACAGCTCGCTCATCGTGGGACGCAGGGTGAACGTGAAGATCGTCGCTTCGATCATCGACCAGAAAATCAGCATGAAGAACGCCGGCCACGGCACGCCGGGACGCCGGGAGGTCGCGTCCAGCACGGCGAGCGGTGACGTGATGGCGCCTTTTAACGTGCCCCACACGAGCTGCACGCCGAGCTTGAGCAGCCCCCATAGCCAGCCGACGAGCACGATGAGAAATTTCACCAGCCCGGCCCAGTAGAACCACACCATACGCAGCGCATCCCACCATGCCAGCGCGATCGACTGCAGCAGCGTGACGGAGCGTCCCAGCCGGAAGGGAATCGTGTAGAGCGCCACCATCGTGCCCCAGATGCCGGCCACGAATGCCGCCGCGGGCAACACCAGCAGGACCGAGGCGCCGGCGAGACGCCAGAAGGAATCGCCTCGAAGGATGGTTCCAAAAACCTTGGCCTGAAATGGTACGATCCACGCGAGCCCGGCCATCACCCAATCGAAGAGTTGCGAGAGGATGAAGGCCCACTGCTGGGTCTGCGCGGCGCTGGTAACAGTCTCTTGCAACATCGGCGGAGCCCTCCCACGGGATAGGACGGCGTGCGAATCGAGGCGGGGACATTGTTATAAACTGGACCGGACAAGTCAAGCAAAAGCGGCGTGACGAGCATCACGCGACCCTTGCGACTTGCGTAAAATGCCCAGACGGGGCTACTCATCTCGTTATGGCAGATGACCAGAAACGCTTGATCGTTGTCGGCGATCGCGTCCTGATTGCTCCCGAGGAGGGAGAGGAACGCACCAACGTCGGCCTGTTTTTACCTCCTTCGGCCATCGAAGGGCGGCAGGTCCAGGGCGGGCGTATCGTGGCGACCGGGCCCGGAACACCGATGCCCGAGCCCGCCAGCATGGACGAAGAGCCGTGGCGAATCCACGGTGCCGAGGTCAAGTACATGCCGACGCAGGCCGAAGCGGGTGACTACGCGCTCTTCTTTCGCAAAGCCGCGGTCGAAATCACATTCGAAGGCAAGACCTACCTGGTCGTCCCGCAGGCCGCCATTCTGGTACTCGTACGAGGGAAGCATGCCTGACATCGGATGGGCACGCAGCCGCGGCGATCGCGCGGAAGTGCAGGGACTCCGGCGAGGCGCCTGGTATCGCGTCGTCGAGAATCCGCAGAAGGACTACGTCGTTCTCGACGTGCATCAGGTGGAGATTCGCATTTCCAAGGGAGATCTCGAGATCCGCGGTGAGCGGCCCGATGCGTGGAGCGTGGTGCGCGAGCCTCACCTGGTTTGCCCGGGGTGCCATTCGCGTACCGTCATCCCCGAGGGCAAGAAGAATGCGAAGTGTTTCGAGTGCGGGCGAACCTATCCCATCGACTGGAAAGACCTCGCCTAGAGCTCGGGCGGGACGTAGGGCGTAGGCGCGGGCGTTTTCACATCGGGGTTCGCGTGCCGCTCGCAGAGATGCTCGAGCAATTCGATCTGA
>Ga0209488_10002948_pt1 | contig 13796 bp, 10 predicted proteins | sample Rivendell_Oct201_8_FD_188349 | JGI IMG/M metagenome (GOLD analysis project Ga0209488, IMG submission 188349) | Vadose zone soil microbial communities from the Eel River Critical Zone Observatory, Northern California, USA -... | ecosystem: Environmental > Terrestrial > Soil > Vadose zone >...
ATGGCGTGAATGCCCCAGTTGCCGTCGACGACCTGGGTAACGCCGAAGTCGACCCCGACGGAGATGAGCGAGATCGCCTCGTCCTCGCTCAGTCCCTTGGTGGTCATCAGGAATCTGCGCATCTTGCGGAACGCATCCCGCAGCGCGAGATCAATCGAGGATTTTTTGTAGATCTCCTGCTGCGCCTCGGGGCCGAGTTCCTCAAGATAATTGGTGAAGCTGAAGCCGTGCAGGACCCATTCGTCCTGGGTTTCGAGCAGCGGGTAGTTAAGCCCGGCGAGCGAACCCGTCAGCATATTCTGCTTGTGCAGGATGAGTTGGAAGGTTCCAGTGAGGGACATTTCGATAGCGGTGCCGCACAATTCGGAATCGCCCTGCGCGGCGTGCGAATCGCCGATCGAGAACAGGCCACCCGGCACTGCGACCGGATAATACATGACGGCGCCCTTGCCGAGGCGCCAATTGTCTATGTTGCCTCCGACATAGCTCGGCGGGATCGAGTCGACGATGTCCACTTCTTTCGGCGCCAACCCCATCACGCCGAAATGCGGCCGGATCGGGACGCGCACGTTCTTCAGGACGTTGTGGATCTCCTGGACGGTCGAATGGTCGACAGGCACGCCTGGATAGTCGATGGTCTTGTGGACGACGCCGAACGGATCGGTCTGCGGCGTCCAGCGGAAGTTGTAGACTGCCTGCGCCCAATTGCGCTGCCCACTGGTATCGATTTCGTAGATCGTGCAGACCTCGCGCGGTTTCGGGTCGGTGATCAGGTCCTGGTAATGGAAGCCCCACCACGCCGCCGCATTGCTGCCGAATGACTTGCCCGCATAGGCTGGATTAGCGCAGGGCCGCGGCTTCACGTCCATGATGCGGACTTCGAGGACGTCGCCAGGCTCGGCACCGCGCACATAGACCGGGCCGGTGCAGATGTGAACGCCGAAGCCCTCGCCCGAGCCGCGCCCAAGCAGTTTGCCGTCGATCGGCCCAGCACCGCGGCGATTGACGCCTTTCTTGTCCTTCGTCCACAGGAACACGCTCTCGGCCCCCGGATCGCCCTTGATCATGCGCTCGGCGTCGTCATTGGCGTGGTGCGTCAGGGCCTCGATGGTGATGTAATCGCCCGAATCCACTTCAAGCTGAGGCTTTAAGAGCTTGCTGAAATAGCCCCAATGAACGGTGTCGGCGGTCGCCGGCAGGTAATGGTAGGTCGGCTGGCCGGGACGTGTTTGCGCCGACGCCGGAGAGACGAGCGCGCCGCCTGCGGCCCATGCCGTAGCCGCACCGCCACCCGCCAAGAACGCACTTTTGAGGAAGCTGCGCCGCTCGCAGTCGAGGTCATCAAGCAGCTTCTGTCGATGAAGCTCAAATTGTGGGCAATCGTGGTCGTCCCCTGCGCACATGGTAATAACTCCTGATCCAGGAGCCGGTCCGAGTAATCAGCTGGACCCTCGAATTTGAAACGAATGGAATCTGTTGGACGCAGATCACGCGAGTCTGCAGTCCAGTGTCGCCAGATTGGATTCTTTGTTTCGCTATCGTGGTTGCTCGGACAAGCTCCTAATTGTTTACGATTCCCCGGATGAACCTCGAAGCGACGTGAAAGATACCGATTTTCTGGATGCCTGGAAGCCCAGATTTAAGGCACTGTCGGCAGCGGGTCATTTGTCCGGCTTGTGGCCGCTTGCTGTTTCGGGGGCAGGAGAATGGCGGTCGTTGGTGAGCCGCTTGCGATTGCCTTCGGCACTGGGGAATTGCCTGCCCTTGTTCGGGATAGTCGTGAATTTCACGCACATCGGGCACGGTCTCATGGCCCCGGCCCTTTGGTCCCGATTTCAAAGGCCAACCACTATACAATTATGGAAACGCTCAGGTCGCCGAATGGCATTCGCAGGGCTCACACCGGCACGATCGCGCTCCTGCCGCTTTCGACCACCAGGCTCTTGCGCGTCGACATGCGCCCATCCGGCACACTCACCTTGTCGATCACCTGGAAGTCCGTTTGCCAGCGCGCCGGTGTTACAGTGTGGCGCAGGTAGCCGCGTTGGCCGTTGAAGAATTTTACGTAGGGCTGCTTGGCTACGCGTTGCCTGAAACTGTCGGTCATGTCGGCGCCGTCGCCTTGTGAGGAAATCGATGTGCCGATGAATTCCACGCCAAGCGTCGCCGATTTTTCGTCCAGGAAATCCTTCTTGAGTTCGCCGGCCCAATTGCTGTGAATGTCGCCTGAGAGCACGACCAGGTTGCCTACTTTCGCGTCCTCGATGGCTGCGAACAGCCGATCGCGTGCCACCGCGGCGCCGTCCCACATGTCCATGTTGGGCAGGAATTTTTCAGGGTCCGGATCGGCGTCGTTGCGCATCATGGTGACCTGCTGTGCAAGCACGTTCCACCTGAGGCGCGCCGACCTGAACCCGTCGGAGAGCCAGCGCTCCTGCGTTGCACCGAGCATGGTCCGATGTGGCTCAAACGCTTCGGCGCAATTATGCCGGCGGCCACTGCCGCAGGCCGAGGGCGTACGGAATTGCCGCGTGTCGAGCACATTCATGGTGATGAGGTCGCCGACCGCGAACCGGCGATAGGCCTGAATATCGGGTCCGCGTGGAAGCTGGGCCTTGCGCACCGGTAAATGCTCGTACCAGGCCTGGAACGCTGCAGCGCGACGCAAGGCAAACAGTTCAGGCGGCACTTCGTCCGGACTCCAGTCGCCGGCCCAATCGTTGGAGACCTCGTGATCGTCGAAGGTCATCACGAAAGGCGCCGATGCGTGCGCGGCCTGCAGATCGGGATCGAGCTTGTAGAGGCTATACCGAAACCGGTAGTCGTCGAGCGTGAAGGCCTCATCGACATCGCGTGGCACCAGCCGCCCGGTGCTGGACTGGCTCATGCCGTGCTCGTAAATATAGTCGCCGTAATGGTAAACGAAATCAAACCGCTCATCGGCGACATGGCGGTAGGCAGTGAAGAACCCGGCGTCGTAGGCTTGGCAACCCACGTGCCCAATGCGAATTTGCCCGACCGGCGCGCCGGCTGGTGGCAATGTGCGGGTGCGTCCGATCTCGCTGCGCTGACCACCGATCGTGAACTGATAGAAGTAGTCACGCGCCGGTTCGAGCCCGCCGACCTCGACATGCACCGCATGCCCAAGTTCGGGGCGTGCGACCGCAGTTCCCTTGCGGACCACCTGCTTCATGCGCTCGTTTGTCGCCACTTCCCACCCGACTTCGACCGGCCGCATCGGCATGCCGCCGCCGTGATCGAGCGGCTTGGGCGCGATCCTCGTCCACAGTACGAAGCCGTCCGGCGCCGGTTCGCCGCTGGCGATGCCGAGCGTAAAGGGATTGGCCGTGAAGGCCGGCGCCGCCATCAGCCCGCGCGTGAAGAGGGTGGTGGTGAGCAGCGCCGAAGCCGACAGTCCGCGCAACAAGACGCGGCGGTTCACGGTGGCAAATTTATCGACGTCGAGACGCTCGGAGGAATTGAACAAAGCGGAAAAACGATTGGACATATACAGCTTCCCCGAAACGGCCGCGGGGAACTTTGCCAGCCATTGACCCGCGGCGCAACGTAGCATTGGACGGCGACCTTGCATTCGGGCTTTCGGGATGTACCGAACAGCGCTACCATTATGTTCACGTTTTCGGTTCAAAGCGGCAGTCTGGTTGCAGTCGCATATGGCACGACCAAAAGGAGATCCTCATGCGCGATCGGTTATTGAACCCAATGCTGACTCTGGCCGCCACGGTGGTAGCCGTCGGCGCGGTGGTTACGGTTCTTGGCACGCAAACGTCGGCACAGGGCCCGGCGACGTCCGCCTCCGTCAAGACGCCGGCGTTGCAAACGCCTTGGGGCGAACCCGACCTGCAGGGGATTTGGACTGTCGAGTATGACACGCCGTTTCAGCGCTCTGCCCGGTTCGCAGACCAGGAATTTTTCACGGACGCCCAGAGGGCAGAGTTCGACAGGTTACGGTCACAAAACCGAGGCCGCGATGAGCGTGGGGGCCGCGGCAGCGAGCTTGACGTCGCCGGCGCCTACAACGACGAGTTTGGAGCCATGAAGCGCACCGGCAAGCGCACATCGGCAATTGTCGATCCGCCCAATGGGCGAATTCCACCCATGACGCCGGAGGCCCAGAAGATTGCCGCGACCGATCGCGATTTTCGCCTTGCCCTGATGCAAGCGACGCAAACATGTAAACTCAACCAACCGGGATGCGCTGGCGGCAAATTCGATCCGACGCCAACGACGCGGCGCAATGAACTCACGTCTCGCTACAACACGGCGCGCATGAACCGCCATGATCGTGTCGAAGACGGCGCTTTGGCGGACCGCTGTCTCACGATCGGGCTGCCCGAATTCGGCGCCGGCAACGGCGGCGGCAGCTTCCGGCGAATTGTGCAGACCCCGGGCGGAATCTCGATTGCCTACGATGTGGGCCAGGGCCAGGGATGGCAGCGGAACATCGTCATGGACGGACGTCCGCACTTGCCGTCCAACATCCGCCAGTGGTTTGGCGACTCCCGCGGCCGGTGGGACGGAAATACGCTGGTGATCGATGTCACCAACTTCAGTCCGAAAAACGACTATCGGGGCTCGCGCGAGAACCTCCACCTGGTCGAGCGCTGGACCCGGACGGGCCCAGATACGCTTGAATATGTCGCGATCATCGAAGACCCGACCGTGTGGACACGTCCCTGGAAGGTCATTCAGGAGTTCGGCAAACAGAACGATCAGGAAAACAGAATCTATTACGAGCCGCGCTGCGTCGAAGGAAACTATGGCCATCCCGCGATATTGAAGGCGTCGCGCCAGGAAGACCGCGAATTTGCCGATGGACGTGGGCCCGATCCGCTGACCAAGGACAATGCATCGGGCGCAGCCCCGTTCGATCCGTTGCAGCAATAGGACACCGAAGGCCCCGGAGGCCGTCATGCGCGATCGGCTGTTGACCTCGATGCTGACACGCGCCTTTGCCGTAGCCGCGGTCGGCGCCGTCGTTTCAGTGTCGATCACCAGGACATCGGCGCAAGCCCCATTGTCTTCAACACCGGCGGCCGCCCCGGACCGGATACAGACAACGCCTGCGTCGAAGACGCCCGCGTTGAAGACGCCTTGGGGCGAACCCGATCTGCAGGGCATTTGGACGCAGGAATCCGACATACCCCTGCAGCGCCTCGCCAAGTATGGGCTGCAGGAATTTTTCACTGAGGCGCAGCGCACCGAATTGGATCGCGATCGGGCGGCATTGTTGGCGCGCGACGGGCGCGCCGGACCAGGCAGCGAAACCGACGTTACCCAGGGCTACAGTTCGGTGTTCCTCTCCATTAAGCGCATTGGGGCGCGCACGTCGCTGATTTCCAACCCACCCAATGGCCGGATGCCACCCCTGACGCCGGAAACGCAGAAGATTGCTGTCGCCGATCGGGAATTTCGTCTCGCCTTGTTGCGATCAACCGAGACCTGCAAGAACAAGTCTGCGGCTTGCAGCGGCGGGACATATGATCCTGCGCCTTCACCGCGTCGCACGGAACTTCCGCCACGCTACAATACCGCGCGTATGAACCGCCAGGATGCTCCCGAGGACGTTGCGTTGGGGGAACGCTGTTTGACCGGAGGTCTACCCGAATTCGGCACCGCGTTCGGCGGCAGCTTCCGCCGGATCGTGCAAACACCTGGCGGCATCTCGATCTTCTACGACGTGGGTCAGGGCCAAGGCTGGCAGCGCAACATCATCATGGACGGGAGACCCCATTTACCCGCCGGCATCCGCCAGTGGTACGGCGACTCGCGCGGCCATTGGGAAGGCGACACCCTCATCATCGACGTGACCAACTTCAGTCCGAAGGTTGATTTTCAGGGCGCGCGCGAGAACCTGCATCTGGTCGAGCGCTGGACACGGACTGGGCCGAACACGCTTGAATATGTCGTGACGATCGAAGATCCCACGGTGTGGACGAGACCCTGGACCGTCAGCCAAGAGTTCGCCAAGCAGAGCGACGTTGAAAACAGGATATATTACGAACCGCGCTGCATCGAAGGAAACTACGGTCTTCCGGGGCTGCTCCATGGACGCCGTATGGAAGAGCGCGCCTTTGCGGAGGGCCGCGGTCCCGACCCGGCTACACGGGACAACATGACGGCCAGCACTGCATTTCAAGACGACGATCCGTTGCGCTAATCGCGACGAAGTCGCCAAGGCGATGGCGAGGTTGCAAATGGCAATTCGAACTTGGCGATGCGGCGGTTACACCGATAATTGAACTTCAACATAGTCGCCGACCACCGCCGCTCCGTTCACAGCGGCGACAATTTTGTCGTATTCTTGTCGGCAGTCACGAGCATATCAAAACCTGCTTGCTCAGCTGCCAGCAGCAGGTCACCGTTGCTTAGCGTGTCCCATCCCCGGTCTTTCGCCTTGATTACCGTGTGGCCGGAGAGAAAGCGAGCAAGTCCCGCCGGGGTCACGTGGTCAAACAGGATGAGCATCTACGGGAGAACTGGAAGGTGCCAGGGGCGGTGCATCGAGACTTCGGGCAGCGAACTCAAGTACTACGTTGATCTGTTCCCGCGTTATGTCGAACTGTTCAATGATGTCGTCGACGCTCGCACCGGCCTCAAGATTCTCGAACACGGCAGACACAGGCATCCGGGTATCGCGAAATACCCATGCGCCGCCCAGTCGGCCTGGTACGCTTTCAACGGCGGAACATCGGGACCAATCGAGCGTAGCCATTTTGCCCATCCTTTCATCGTACCTTTTACCACAGAGCAGTATTCGGCACTACGTCCCAGATATAGACAGACCGGCATGCGCAAGAAAGAGGGGAATGCTTGTCTTTGAAAGCTGAATCGGCGCTGGTGCCTCAAATACGGTATTGCTCTGATCCTGAAGCATAAGGAGTCCTTACAACATGTCGCTTACGCGCGATGTCACGTCGGTCGGCACGGCAACGCTCGTCTCGCGGATCCTTGCATTTCTGCGCGACATCTGGATCGCATCCATATTGGGAACGGCGGCGGCGGCCGACGCCTTTTTCGCGCTCCTGCAACTCGTCAATGTGCTTCGCCACACGCTGGCGGAAGGCGCGCTCAACACCGCTTTCGTTCCGGTATGGCTGCGCGTGCGGGACGAAAACGGCGAGATGGGCGCACTTCGTTTTGTTCGAGACGTGTTGATTGCAACGATCCTGGTGGCCGGTGTTGCGGCATTCATCGGATTCGTGTTTGCGTCGCCCCTCATCAGCATCCTCATGCCGGGCTTCGACGCCGAGCGCCATAACGCGGCGGCAGTCTATCTAAGTGGCGCTTCGCCCTATCTGCTGTTTGCCGCGGTCGGGGCGATTTTAGTCGCCTGGCTTTGCGCCGAGCGGCGTGTGGGCGCGGCATCGATCGGCATCGTCGCCTTCAACGCCGTGCTGCTTGGCGCACTCGCTCTGGCGACTACTTGGGCGACCGCCTCCGGCATCGAGACCCCGGCAGCAATCGGGACCCTGTTGGCACATGCCATCGCGCTCGCTGGGCTTGCACAAGTCGTGGTGACGGGACTGGCGCTGTGGCGCCTGAAGGATTGGACATTCTCCAAACCTGGCCCAATCTTGAATTTATCCCAGGAAGCAATTTCGAAAAGCGATCGTTCGAAAAGCATTTGGCGCTTCTTTGCACTTGCGGCACCTGGATTGCTCGCGGCCGGCATGCCACAGATCAAATTGATGGCAGGCGCCATGGTGGCGTCATCATCCGCCGCATCCGTGTCATGGCTTTACTACACCAACCGCCTCTACGAACTTCCGCTCGCGTTGATCTCGGTGATCATTGCAACGGCCCTGGCGCCTCGGATCGCCGCCAGCACTCGCACCACAAGCGTCACGGCAATCGCCGGGGATCAATCGCACGCGCTCGAAATTGCACTCGGAATCTCCCTCCCCGCCGCACTCGCCTTGTCGTTGTTGTCGCACGAGATCGCCGGGGGCCTGTTCCAACGCGGCGCGTTCGGCGCGAGCGACACAGCTGCGGTCGCTGCTGCGCTCGCAGCGATTTGCATCGGACTTCCGGGCCATGCGCTGGAAAAAGTCTTTGGCGCAATTTCGCTGGCGCGTGACAACGCACGCATGCCCCTGTTGGCGGCGCTTATGGGCCTCGCCACCGCCGTGACTGGAGCGTTGTTACTATTTCCAACCTATGGGCACGTCGGCGTGGCCGCCGCCATCGGGGCATCGGGCTGGGTCGCCGCCGTCTTGGCAGGCGCCATGTTGATGCACCGCGGATGGTTGCGCGTCGACCGTGGCTTCGGATTACGTCTGCTTCGCATTGCCGCCGCCACAGCCATGATGGGCATTGCGCTCGCCGTTTTGCGGGCATTCCTGGAAATCCAGATCGGTCCTGGCCTCTCATCTGCGGCCCGACTTGCCATACTTGCTGTTCTAACCACCTCGGGCCTCACCGTTTACGTCACAGCGCTACACCTCCTCGGGGTCATGCGTTTCCACGACGTCATGGCGGGACTGCGTGGGCGATCGATTCAATGAGACAGCATCCATGGCCGTGAGCCAGGAAAACTCTTTGCTCCGGTCTTGCTGAGATTGGTCTTTCGCTTCGCAGGCTTCGCGCAGCAGCTGCAACCCGTGCCGTGCCGCGCACCTCCGTCGGCACTGAACCGCTGCGGCGCATGGGCGCTGCGCTCATTGGTGGCGAACGCAAGCCGGCGCTCGGCCGACATGCCGGAAAAATATGGAGCGGTCAGAAATGCGCGCGGTGCCATTGTGCCGCATAGCGGGCACTCGCTCGCCTGGTCGCATTGCGCCATGGGCCGCACCTGCGTAAACGCGCCGCAGTCTTCACACTCATAGTCGTAAGTAGGCATTACGGTCTCCCCGGTGGTGGTCAACCAACCGGCGCGACAATGGTTTCCTCCATCATCGCACCGCTTGTTGCTGCAAGGCAGTCTCGTGGAAATTGAACTACTGCTAACTTACAAGTTTCATAGATCTGGCGACATCGGCATATCGACACCACCCTTGACGTGCTTGATGGGGCCGGCCTCGCACGGCATCACGTCGAAATCGAAAATGTCGGTGGGCAGCCACAGCGTCGCACAGGCGTTGGGAATGTCGACGACACCCGAAATGTGACCCTGGCACGGCGCGGTTCCGAGAATGGCGTAGGCTTGCGCAGGCGTATATCCAAACTTCGTGAGATACTCGATCGCATTGAGGCAGGCCTGCCGGTAGGCAATGTGGACGTCGAGGTAGTGCTGCTTGCCTTTCTCATCGACCGAGATGCCCTCGAAGATCAGGTAGTCATTATAGGTCGGCACGATGGGAGACGGTTTGAAGATCGGATTCTTGATGCCATACTTCGCCATGCCGCCCTTGATGAGGCTTACCTTGAGGTGCAGCCAACCCGCCATCTCGATGGCGCCGCAGAAGGTGATCTCGCCATCGCCCTGGCTGAAATGCAGGTCGCCCATCGAAAGGCCGGCGCCCTTCACATAGACCGGGAAATATATCTTCGAGCCGCGCGAGAGATCCTTGATGTCGCAATTGCCGCCATGTTCGCGCGGCGGAACCGTGCGCGCTCCCTCGTACGCCACCTTGTCCTTCGCGGAGCCTTTGGCGCGTCCGCAATGCGCGGTGGCGGCGAACGGCGGAACGGCAAGCGGCGGAACGCGGTTGGGATCGGTCGCGATGAACGCAAGCTCGCGCTCGTTCCACGTATCGAGAAGTTTCTGGTCGGGCAGGCAGCCGATCAGCCCCGGGTGGATCAGCCCCGCGAAGTTGACACCAGGGACGTGGCGCGAATGCGTATAGAGGCCGGAAATGTCCCAGATGGATTTCTGAGCGAGCGGAAAATGATCGGTCAGGAATCCGCCGCCGTTCTTCTTGGAGAAGAATCCGTTGAAGCCCCACAAACTTTCGGGCAGCGCGCCGACGTCGAGCAGGTCGACCACCAGCAGGTCACCCGGCTCGGCGCCCTCGACGCCAATCGGTCCAGACAAAAAATGCACAATGGTCAAGTCGATATCGCGCACGTCATCCGCCGACTCGTTGTTCTGGATGAAGCCGCCGGTCCAGTCGTAGGTCTGGACGATGAAATCATCGCCGGGTTTCACCCACGACACCATCGGGATGTCGGGGTGCCAGCGGTTATGGATCATGTCGTTCTTGTAGGGCGATTCCTTGAGATCAATCTCGATGATGGTCTTTGATTTCATCGCGCTGCTCAGCACCTGGTCCATGGCTCAACTCCTCTTCGTTACAGTATTTCAGACCGCCAGGAATCGGGCGATCGCGGCTTCATCGATCCCGTCTCGCCTTGCCGAATGGACGATCCGGCCTCCCTCCATGACAAGGATACGGTCGGCGATATCGAGAACGAAACTAAGCACCTGCTCACACACAACGATGCAGATGTCCCGGATGCTGCGGATATCCTTCAGGAGCCGTGCGATATCCTTGATGATGGAGGGTTGGATGCCCTCGGTCGGCTCATCGAGCAGCAGCACCTTGGGATCGCTGGCGAGCGCGCGCGCAATGGCAAGCTGCTGTTGTTGGCCGCCCGAAAGGTTGCCGCCACGCCGGTTTTGGAATTCCGCGAGGACCGGGAACAGGTCATAGATTTCCCTGGGCACTTCGGCCTTGCCCCTTACGATCAGGCCGGTCTCGATGTTCTCCTTCACCGTCAAGGTGCCGAAGATCTGACGTCCCTGCGGGACATAGCCGAGCCCGCGCGCAACACGCTGGTGCGTAACGAGCGACGTGACGTCAGTCCCGTCCACCATGATCTGCCCAGTGCGCGCCGGCATGACGCCAATGAGCGACTTCATCAGAGTCGATTTGCCCATGCCGTTGCGGCCCACCAGGGCGACGATTTCGCCGGGTTCAACCGAGAGATCGATGCCATGCAAGACTTGGCTCTGACCGTAGGCCGACGTGAGATTGCGAACTTCAAGCATGGACATTCTCTTTGCTCAGTGACCGAGATAAACTTCTTTGACCTTGGGATTGGCCTGCACCGACTGCATGTCGCCTTCCGCCAGGACCTTGCCCTGGTGCAGCACCGTCACGCGATGCGCGATACTCTCGACGAACTTCATGTCGTGCTCGATGACGATTACCGACCGGTTCTTGATGATTTCCTTGAGCAGTTCCGCCGTCTTGACGCGTTCCGCCACGCTCATGCCGGCGACCGGTTCGTCGAGCATCAGGAGTTCGGGATCCTGGATCAGCAGCATGCCGATTTCGAGCCACTGCTTCTGTCCGTGGCTCAAGGTTTCGGCTGGCCGGTCGAGATGGTCCTCCAGAAAAATCATGCGGGCGACGTCATGCACGCGCGCGATCATCTCGTCGGTGCGCTTCCACAGCAGTGCCCCGACCACGTTGCGGCCGCGCGGCACCGATAACTCCAGATTCTCGAAGGCGGTCAGGTCCTGGTAGATGGTCGGCGTCTGGAACTTCCGGCCGATACCGCGACGGACGATTTCCTGCTCCTTACAGCCGGTGATCTCCTGGTCCTTGAATTTGATCGAACCTTCGGAAACCTTGGTCCGCCCGCAGATAAGGTCGAGCACGGTCGTCTTGCCGGCGCCGTTCGGGCCAATGATAACGCGCAACTCGCCTTTATCGATATAGAGGTTGAGCCCGTTGACCGCCTTGAAGCCGTCGAAGGCGACACTGACGTTTTCGAGCGCGAGCAGGAAATCGGTGTTGCTGGCCATTGTCGGCGTCCTCAGGTCTTATTCGGCGGGTGCCGGACTCGGCTGGGGGGTTCTCCAAACCTTGAGTCTCGGCAGCAGCGGGATGAGCTGGTCGGTCACGAGGCCGGCAAGCCCGCGCGGGAACGCAAGCACCACCGCAATGAACAGCCCGCCCATGGCGAACAGCCACAATTCGGGGAACGATTCGGAGAATACGGTCTTGCCGTAGTTGACCAACAGCGTGCCGACCACTGCACCGACAATCGAGTGGCGCCCGCCGACCGCGCAGAAGATCACCATTTCGATCGACGGGACGATGCCAACGAACGACGGCGACATGAAGCCGACCTGCAACGTGAACAGCGCGCCGCCGACCGCCGCCATCGCGGCCGCGAGGCAGAAGACAAAAATCTTGAAGTTGGCGACGTCATAACCCGAGAACCTCACGCGGTCTTCCTGGTCGCGGGTCGCCACAAGGATGCGTCCAAGCTTGCTCATGGTTACGAAGCGGGCGAGGAACATGTTGGCCAGGAGCAGCGCGCAGCAGACGAAATAGAGAATGTACTTGGCGTTATCGGTGCGGATATCCCAGCCAAGCAACGTGCGCAGGTCGGTCATCCCGTTGATGCCGCCGGTATAACCCTGGCGCCCGACGATGAGGATTGTCAGCACGGCGGCAACAGCCTGCGTGATGATGGCGAAGTAGACGCCGCCAACCCGGCGCTTGAACATCGCCGCACCAATGATGAAGGCCGCAATAGATGGCACCGCGATCACCGCGATCAGCGCGAACGTCAACGACTTGAATGGGACCCAGAAGAACGGCAATTCGGTGATCTGATTCCAGTCCATGAAATCCGGGATGCCGGGTGTCGATTGGATTTTGGTATTCGCGACACTCGATGCCTCAAGCTTAAGGAAGGCCGCCATGCAGTAGCCGCCCAGACCAAAGAACACACCCTGCCCGAGGCTTAGAATCCCGGTTTGACCCCAGCACAACACCAGCCCGACGGCGACGAAGGCGTAAGTGAGATACTTTCCCACCAAGTTGAGGCGGAAGATATCGAGCATCGACGGCAGAACGAAAAGGATGATTGCCGCAATCAGCGCGAAGCCGATGAGTTCGAGCCGATGGGAATCGTTGTGGGCGGTTGTCATGCGCAATTTACCTTCTGACCTTGAGCACGAACAGGCCCTGCGGACGGATCATGAGCAATCCAATCACGATAAGCAGCGTGAGCACCTTCGCGATGGATCCGGTGAGAAAGAACTCGAGGGTGGACTGGGATTGGGAAATCGTCAGTGCCGAAGCGACCGTGCCAAGGAGACTCTGCGCTCCGCCGAAAACGACGACCAGGAAAGTGTCGACGATATAGAGCTGGCCCGCGGTCGGTCCGGTCGAGCCGATCATCGTGAACGCCGAGCCCGCAATACCTGCGATACCGCATCCGAGAGCGAACGTGAGGCGGTCGACACGCCGGGTATCGATGCCGACCGCCCCACTCATCGTGCGGTTTGCGACAACCGCGCGAACTTGCAAGCCCCAGCTCGAGCGGAACATCAACAGCGCGACGATGCCCGTGATGATGAGAGTTAGCGCCATGACGAACAGGCCGTTGATCTGGACTTCGATCGTTTCGGTCACATGCAACGAGCCCAGCATCCAACTCGGCAAGTCGACGCCGACTTCACGAGCGCCGAAGATCGAGCGGAACGCCTGCTGCATGATCAGGCTCAAGCCCCAGGTCGCGAGCAGCGTGTCGAGGGGACGGGAATAGAGATGCCGAATCAGCAACCACTCAGCGGCAAACCCGGTCGAGCCTGAAACCACAAATGCAATTGCCATGGCGACGAAGAAGTAACCGCCATAAAGATCGGGAATGTAGCTCTGGAACAGATGCGACGTGAGATACGTCATGTAGGCGCCGAGGATCATGAACTCCCCATGCGCCATGTTGATTACGCCCATCTGGCCGAAGATGATCGCAAGGCCGAGCGCCATCAACAGGAAAACAGAAAACAGGATCAAACCCGCAAAGCCCTGCATCGCCACAATGGACATCAGGTCGCCGAGTGAATAGTCGCCAATCATGTTCGCAGG
>Ga0209488_10002950_pt1 | contig 13787 bp, 9 predicted proteins | sample Rivendell_Oct201_8_FD_188349 | JGI IMG/M metagenome (GOLD analysis project Ga0209488, IMG submission 188349) | Vadose zone soil microbial communities from the Eel River Critical Zone Observatory, Northern California, USA -... | ecosystem: Environmental > Terrestrial > Soil > Vadose zone >...
ACTAGCGACCCGCGGGGGAGCTTCGTAGTCGGCGGGTGCCGAATCCACGCTGTGCAATTGCACAACCGTGCTCGGGCGGCTCGGTGCAACGTGCAACCGGCACATCACGCCGAAGATCTCGACGATGAGCGCAGCGCATTCATCGGCTTCCTGATTGGACATCTTGCGCACGGACGCCGCCACCGCGTCCTCTCCCGGCAAGGGCCGCACGCCCTGCAGACTACGCAAGACTTGGTTGAAAGCGTCATGGGCTTCGTCCGGCAATTGTTCTTCTGAGAGTAGGGCGAGGTGTCGCCGGTAGGCGCAAATCAAACGCTGCTTGATGGGGGTCGAGCGCACCAGCTCGAGTGTGGCGAAATGGAAACATTCCCAGGCTCTGATCATGGACGCCTCACCAGCTTTGACAAAGACGAAACCTTAAAGTGGTTTCGAGCCCGCAACCCCCGTCCGAATCTTGTTAAATCAAGACTCTGCAGTCGGAATATACAAGACAATCACGGAAACGCAACGCGGAATTTATCAACTCTTTGAAGGAGTCGACGAACTGAGTTCGACAATGGACTTTTTGCGGATTCTCCCGAGTTTTCTAGAAATACAGTCATAAATATAGTGTAAGCATTTGAATTATAAAATTATAAGAGCGATGAGCTCGTTTATTGGTGGTCCCTGACGACACATCACGTCTCTGATTGAGGTAGACCGATCTCCGAGACGGTCTGTGCCGAATGATCGGCGCCGATCAGCATGTACACACCCGGAACGACGAACAATGTGAACAGCGTGCCGATCGACAATCCCGCGAAGATCACGAGTCCCATGTCATGGCGGCCGGCGGCGCCTGCACCTGAAGCAATGACGAGCGGCACGACGCCGAGGACCATGGCGGCAGTCGTCATGAGAATCGGCCGTAAGCGCACCGAGGCTGCTTCTTCGATCGCCTCGCGCTTCGAGCGTCCCGAGCGCTGCAGTTGGTTCGCGAACTGGACGATCAGAATGCCGTGCTTGCTGATCAGCCCAAGGAGTGTCACCAGACCGACCTGAGTGTAGATGTTGAGCGAGGCAAACCCCATGGTCAGGAACATCACCGCCCCCAAGAGCGCCAGCGGCACCGACATGAGAATCACGATCGGATCGCGGAAGCTTTCAAACTGCGCGGCGAGCGCCAGAAACACGATGATGATCGCGAAGCCGAGGGTGACGAAGAAGCCTCCGGACTCTTGGATGAACTGGCGCGACTGACCCGCGTAATCCACGGTATATCCGCTTCCGGCGACCTGAGCGGTCGTGTCCTTGAGAAGCTTGAGAATATCTCCTTGGGCCATGCCGCTGACACCGCCGATCGTCACCGAATTCAACTGCTGGAACCGATTGATCGACTCGGGTTCGACCGAATACTTGATGTGCGCCACGGTGCTCGCGGGCAAGGTAGTACCCGAGGGGGTGCGGATGTAGTAGTCCAGTACCTGCTCGGGATTCAGCCGGTCCACTTGCTGGACTTGCGGAATCACCTTGTAGGAGCGCCCGGCGATCGAGAAGTAGTTGACGTAGCCTCCGCCCAGGGCAGCGCCCAACGCGCTACCCACGTCGGACTGGCTCAGGCCCAACGCGGCAACCTTGTCGCGATCGACCTCGAGGGTCGCCTGGGGCTTGTCGAGTTTCAGGTCGACGTCCGCGAAGTAGAAGGCATGCTGACTCAAGGCCTTGGCGACCACGGCCTGGGCGACGTCGTTGAGATTTTGGAACGGCTCGGTCGTGGTGATCACGAACTGCACCGGGTAGCCGCTCGAGCCCGGAAGCGGCGGGAACTGGAATCCGAACACCTGGGCGCCGGCGATCTGCGCCCATTTCTGTTGCAGGTCGAGCTGCAGTTGATGCGCACTCCGGGTGCGCTGATTCCACGGCTTGAACAGCACGCCGCCGATGCCCTGGTTGAGGGTTGGAACGCCCGTGATCTGGAACATCTGGGCGTACTCGGGCTCCTGGCTGGCAATCTGAAAGACTTGATCCGCGTAGGTCTGCATCTGCTGCGCAGTCGCGTTGGGCGGGCCTTGGATATGCGCGAGTACGATGCCCTGGTCCTCCTCGGGCGCCAGTTCCGACTTGGTGAATTTGAAGCACGCCACCAGCACCAGCACCAGCAGGACGCCCATCACGATCACGACCGGCCAGGTGTCGAGCAGTGCATGCAGTGCGCGGTGATAGCGCCCGCGGAACCACTCAAAATTTCGATCGATGAGCTCAACGAATCGGCCGGTATCCTGACTCGAGCGGAAAAACACCGCGCACATCATGGGCGAGAGCGTCAGCGCGACGACTCCGGACACGGCCACCGCGCCCGCGAGCGAGAATGCGAACTCGGTGAACAGAGCGCCGGTGAGACCGCCCTGAAAGCCGATCGGCACGTACACCGCAACCAGCACCACGGTCATGGCGAGGATCGGGCCGCCGAGCTCGCGCGCCGCGATAATGGCGGCATCGACCGGCGACCTGTGCTCCTGTTTCATGTGCCGATCGACATTCTCGACGACGATGATGGCGTCATCGACCACGAGTCCAATGGCCAACACCAACGCCAACAGCGTCAATAGATTGATCGAGTATCCCAATACCAGCATCACGAAGAAGGTGCCGATCAGCGACAGCGGCATGGCGATCACGGGTATGATGACCGCACGCAGACTCCCGAGGAAGAGGAAGATCACGACCGTCACGATGACGAGCGATTCCACCAATGTCTTGACGACCTCGGTAATGGATGTGTTGATGAACTCGGTCGAGTCGTAGACGATTTCGCCGCTGACGCCGGTCGGCAGCTGCGACTGCAGGTCCGGAAAAGCCTTGCGGACATTTTTGGCGACGGTCAGGATATTCGCCTTCGGCGCCACCTTGATGCCGATGAACACCGAACGCTTGCCGCTGAACGCGACGTTCAGGTCGTAGTTCTCGGCGCCGAGCGTGACCTCGGCGACATCCTCGAGACGCACGATCGAGTCGCCCACCTGCTTGACCGCCAACTGCCGAAATTCTTGGACCGAATGCAGATCGGTGCCGCCGGTCATGTCGACGGTGACCATCTGGCCTTTGCTGCTCCCCACTGCCGCCAAGTAATTGTTGTTGCCCAACGCCGTGAACACATCCTGTGCCGTGACGTTGTGGGCCGCGAGCTTCGAGGCATCCAGCCAGGCGCGCAGCGCGAATTGACGGGCGCCCAGAATCTCGGCGGTCTGCACGCCTTCCACGGAGTCGAGCTTCGGCTTGACCACGCGGACCAGATAGTCGGTAACGTTGTTGCTCGGGATGGTGTCGCTGTAGAACCCCATGTACATCGCGTCGGTCGTCTGGCCGACTTGCACCGTCAATACCGGCTGCTGCGCCTGCGGCGGCAACTGGTTCTTGACCGAATTGACCTGAGTGTTGATTTCGGTCAGCGCGCGGTTCGAGTCGTAGTTCAGGCGCAAGGTCGCCGTGATGGTCGACGCTCCGGTGGTACTCGAGGAGGACAGGTAATCGATGCCCTGCGCCTGCGCGATCGCCGATTCGAGCGGCTGCGTGATGAAGCCCGCCACGGTCGCTGCATCCGCGCCGTAGTAGGCGGTGCTGATGGTAACGACCGCGTTTTCGGTGTGGGGATACTGGTTGACCGGCAAGCTGCCGACCGACCGTAAACCCAGCACCAGGATCAGCAGGCTGATGACGACCGCGAGGACCGGACGCTTGATGAAGAGATCCGTAAAGTTCATGGCTCGAGCCTCATCGTTCTTGAGGCGTTGGGTTTTGGTCGTTCAACGGCTGCACGCTGTTGTCGACGCGCACCGGCGTGCCGTTCTTCAATTTGAGCTGCCCACTGGTGACCACCATCGCCCCCTCGGACACGCCCTTCAAGATCGCGACTTGATCTCCACGGGTCGGCCCCGGGGTGATGAACACCTGCTGCGCCTGGAGCTGAGGATTGCCTTTCGCATCTTTCTTATCGACCGTGATGAATACGGTTGCGCCGTAGGGGTTGTAGGTGATCGCCGTCTGGGGAAGAGTCAGATAGGTCTTCTTCTCGCCTGAATCCACGGCGGCGCGCCCGAACATGCCGGGCAACAACTGTTTCTTCGGGTTCGCCACCGTGGCCTCGATCTGCACGTTGCGGGTGGTGGTGTCGATTTTCGCATCGATCGCCGTCACCTTGCCGCTGAAGGTCTGTCCAAGATAGGCGTCGCTCAGCACCGCCACCGACTGACCCAGCGATACCCCGCTGATTTGTTGTTGCGGCAGATTGAAGTCGATGAAGATCGGATCGATGGTCTGCAGCGTGACCACCTTGTCGCCCGGGTTCAGGTACTGGCCCGGATTGATGAGCGTGATGCCGAGGCGTCCCGAAAACGGCGCGCGAATCGTCTTCTTGTCGATGGTCGCCTGCTGGCTGGCAGCCTGGGCGCGCTTGCTCTTCAAATCGGCTTCGTCGCTGTCGACCTGCGCTTGAGAGATCGCTTCGGCGCCGAGCTGCACCCGGTCACGAGTCAGCGTAACCTGCGCCAAGTCGGCGGCCGCCTTGAGTGAGGCAAGGGTCGCGAGATCGGAATCAGCGTTCAGCTGGATCAGGACCGCGCCCGCCTTGACTTCGTCGCCCGATTTGAACCGGATCTCGCGCACCAAGCCCGCGATTTCGGTCGTTACATCCACACCCCTCAGGGCGCGCAAGCTGCCCACCGCGTTCAGTTGGGGCTGCCACTCCTGCGTGGCCGCCTTCATGGCGGTCACCACCATCGGAGGTTGCGGAGCCGACCCTTGCGCAATCTGCTGCATGATGTTCCGGAAAACCACGAAGCCGATCCCGGCTACGAGGAGAACCACCCCCAAAATCATGATGACCATGCGTTTCTTCACGGAGCTTCTCTCGGTTTCTTGAAGTATTCGTCGCGCGTTCGCTGAGCAATCATCACTGCGCTTGCTGGGAGCGCGGCGTGGTTGAAATGTCTGCAAGCGCCTCGCTTCGATTCCACCACCCGCCGCCGAGTGCCTGAAACAGGGCGGCCGTATCGGCGTAGCGCTGCGCGCGCGCCTTGACCAGGGCGACAGCCGCGTTTTGATAACTTTGTTCCGAGGTCAGCACCTGCACGTAGCTGGCGGCGCCGCTCTTGTACTGAGCTTGAACCAGGGCGAGGCTGTCGGCCGCGCTGCGCTCGGCAGTCGCCTGCGCCGCCAGCGTGTCCGCGTCGGACTGGAGCGCGTACAGGGTATTCGAGACGTTCTCGAACGCATTGATGACGGTGGCCTGATAGTTGGCGGCCGCTTCCTGCGCGGCGGCAACCGCGGCGCGGCGCTGGTGCATCAGCTGTCCGCCCTTGAAGATCGGCTGGGTGAGGGAGCCGATGAGACTGTAAATGTTGGAGGAGGGTGAGAATATATTCGCCCACTTCGAAGCAGTTTGGCCGTAGCTTCCGCTGAGCGTGATCTGCGGCAGCATATTGGCGGTCGCGACTCCGATCTGGGCGGTGGCCTGATGCAGCAGCGCCGAGTATTCGCGTACGTCCGGGCGCTGCTCGACGAGTTTCGACGGCAGGCTCACCGGCAGTTCCTGAGGCAAGTTCATCGAGTCGAGATTGAATTCGCCCCCCGTGTAATCAGACGGGAAATCGCCGATGTAGGCGGCGAGCTGATTGCGCTGCTGCGCCAGCTGACTGCGCAGCGGCGGCAGGGTTGCGAGCGTGGCTTGCAGGATGGATTGCTGTTGCAGCACATCGGCGCGGGACGTGGCGCCGGCGGCGAAACGACGCTGCGTGATATCGAGCTGCATCTGCTGCGAGCGTGCAATGTCTTCCGTGGCCGAGATCTGCGCCCGCAGCGAGGCCTCGTTGACGGCCGCCGCCACTATGTTTGCGGTGAGGGTGAGATAGCTTGCCTCGAGTGCAAACTGCTGGTACTCGGCTTGGGCCTGCAGCGCTTCGACCTGCCGCCGCGTGCCTCCGAATGCATCGAGGGTATACGACACATTCACCGAGGCAGTCTGCAGGTTGTAGTAGTAGGAACTCGGGAATCCGGGAATTCCAAAGGATGCGCCGGACGCCTTGTGCCGTTCGCTCTGGGCCGTCCCCGAGACGCTGGGATAGTAGCTCCCACGCTGCGCAGCCGCCGTCTCATTCGCCTGTCGCAGCGCCGCCTGCGCCGCCTGCAGCGTCGGGCTGTTCTTGAGCCCTCGCTCGATCAGCGCATTGAGCTGCGCGGACTGGAACAAGGTCCACCACTGGCCGGGAATGTCCATGCCGTCGACAAAACTCTGCGCTTCGCCGCCCGGCAACGGCGTCGCCGTGGTCGTCGGCGCAATCTGGCCGGCGGGTGCGAAGCCGGCGTTGCGCGGCGCGGCGGGAGCTTTGAAGTTCGGTCCCACCGCGCAGGCGGCGAGCAGGCCGGTGGCGGCGACCGCTGCACACGCGGCCACGCCGGCGGTCTTGGGCACGGGGTGGTTCAGGGTCTTCATGGTCTTAAGCTCTATGACGAACGAGGGGACGAGGAATCGACACTTCCCAGCGAAAAACCCTTCAAACGCCCCTGAACTCGTGTGGGCGGGCCGAATCGGTGCGCGGGGAGCGGTCGCCGTGCTCGGGTGATCAGAGGTTCAGGGGGCCGGCTAAGGTCGTCCATGGCCGAAAGCTGGCATACATCCATGGCCAAAAAATGACATGCACCATTTTCCAATGCAAGGGAAATATTTACAAAATGGATATTCATTTGATAAACTATATCGTATTAAATTGTTAGAGTGCAAATGAATAATCCTGAGCCCGATGCCCCGTTCGACAAATTGGAAGCCAATTTGCGGGCCTTGGGTGAGCGGGTGCCGGACTTGCCTTTCAGCGGGATCTTGCTTTGTCGCCTGGTCTTGCACCTGGGCCGCGAGATGGCCGCGGGATTCGAACAGAGGCTGCGGCCGTTCGGCCTGGTCGAAGCGGAGTTTCGCGTACTGACCACGCTGTTCTCCCAGCCCGACGGCGTCGCGCATCCAAGCGATTTGTGCGCGCGAGCGGACCAGAGCCCCGCCAACATGTCGCGCATCAGCGATGCCCTGGTGAGCCGTGACCTCATCACGCGTGTGCTCAGCGTTCAGGATCGGCGGCGCATCGTTCTGCGAATCACGGAGCAAGGCGAGGACCTGGTGCGCCGACTGCTGCCCAAGCTGTTCGTGTCGTTGCGCGGCATGCTGGCGGAATTTTCCGAAGCCGAACAGCGGCTGTTGATCTCGCAGCTCAAGCGCCTGCATACGAATTTGGAAGAAGCGCATAAGCAAACGCTTCCGGAGCAAGCCGAATGAGGGGTTGGCAATCCGCCGCGACCCTGAGCGCACTGTTCTGCGTCGCCTGCGCCGGGTTGCCGTCGAAACAGAAGGCCGTGCAATACCCCAGCGCGGCGCCGTTGGACGGCCTCGATATTGCCGGCGGCGGCGACTGGCCGGCCAAGGAATGGTGGAAGCGGTATCAGGATCCCACTCTCGATCAATTGATCGAGCTTGGCCTCGCGTCCTCTCCGACTCTGGCCACGGCGCATGCACGCTACGATTCGGCGCGCCAATCCGTGCGCATCGCAGGCGCAGAATCCGGCGTGCGCATCGACGCGAATGCCGATGCCGCCCGGCAGCGATTGAGCGACAACGGCATGTTCCCGCCGCGCCTGCTGGGATTCACTTGGTACAACCAGTTCGATCTGGGGCTGCAGGCTAGCTACACCTTCGACTGGTGGGGCAAGCAGCGCGACGCCATAGAAGCCGCCATGGACCAGGCGCACGCGGCGCAAGCGGATCACAGCGCCGCCGCATTGATGCTGGCGAGTTCGATCGCGGATACCTACTACGGTTGGCAGGCCGATCAGGGCCGTCTCGCCCTGGCGCGTGAGCGCGCGGGCGTCGTGGAACAGGAGGGAGCGATCGCCGTGGCCCGCGTCAAGGCGGATTTGGACGCCGCGGAGAACACGGACCGCTCCGACCTTGCGTTAGGCTTAGCGCGCGAACAAATCGCGGCATTGGAGGGATCGGCGAAGCTGCGCGTGGTCGCGCTCGCCGCGTTGGCCGGCCGGTCCATCGCGGAATTGCCGCCCTTGCAGGCGAAACCGCTGCCCGAGCTTTCCGGCAACCTGCCCGACGACGTCAAAATCGATCTGATTTCGCGCCGGGCGGATATCACGGCCAGCCGTTGGCGCGTGGAAGCCGCGGAGAAGAACCGGGATTCCGCACGCGCCGAATTCTTTCCGGACGTGACCATCAACGGGCTGCTGGGTCTCTCCAGCATCAATGCCGGCAAGTTGCTCGAGTACGGCAGCCGGGTACCGCAGGCCACCGCTGCCGTTCATTTGCCCATATTCGATGCCGGCCGGCTCAAGGCCCGCTATGGAGCCACGCAGGCCGCGATCGATTCCGCGGTGGCGACCTATCACGACACAGTGATCAGCGCCGCTCGCGATGTGGCGACGCAGGCATCGACTCGAGCGCAAATTGCGGCACAGCGAACGCAGCGTGCGATCGAGGCCGACGCGGCGCGCCAGCTGCAGCGCAGCGCCGCGGCGCGCGTGACGCAGGGAATCACCGACGCGAGGACCGAACTCACCGCGGCGGAGTCCTGGATAGAACAGCGCGATGCGCTGCTGCAACTCGACGCGGCCGCGCTCTCGGCGGACATCGGTCTGCAGCGCGCCCTCGGCGGCGGCTACGAAAGCCCGCAAAAACTCGTGAATTCCCACTCGACCGCCACCACGACCACACCATGAATGCAACTGTCGATCCCGCGGCCCCGGGAGCCACGCCCGCTACGGCCAAACGGCGCAGCATCCTCATTCTCATCGCGGCGATCTTCATCGTGCTGGGCGTGCTGTGGGCAGCGTACTGGGTGTTGGTGCTGGCGAAGCGCGAGCAGACCGACGATGCCTATGTGAGCGGCAACAAAGTGGCGATTTCGCCGCAGGTTTCCGGCACGGTGATTGCGGTGCTCGCGGACGACACCCAGCTGGTCAAGGCGGGCCAGGTTCTGGTGCGCCTCGATCCCGTCGATGCAGAAACCAATCTGAGCCGCACGGCCAGTGCATTGGCGCAGACGGTCCGCCAGGTGCGCCAGGAAAAAGCCACGGCTGAGCAATACGACTCGGTCATCGAGACCAGAAAGCTGGAACTTGCGCGTTCGGAGGCCGATCTTCTCAAACGCGAGCCGCTGCTGGCCGAGCGTGCCATTGCGCCGGAAGAAGTGCGGCACGCGCGCGAAAGCGTCCAATTGGCGCGGGCCGCGTTGACCCAGGCGGTGCGCCAGGCGACTTCCTCGCACGCCTTGGTCGATGGCACGCAAGTGGCGGACAACCCGGCGGTGCTGCAAGCCAAGTCGGCGTATCGCGATGCGTGGATCGCCGCGGAACGCAATGCCGTGGTGGCCCCGGTCACCGGGTATGTGGCGGAGCGCAGCGTGCAGCTGGGCCAGCGCATCCAGGCGGGGCAGGCGCTCATGACGGTGATCCCGCTGAACTCATTGTGGGTGGACGCGAATTTCAAGGAGGTGCAATTGCGGTACCTGCGTATCGGCCAGCCGGCCCAAGTGCGCAGCGATCTATACGGCGGAACCTATATATTCCACGGCCGCGTCGAGGGCATGTCGGCGGGCACCGGCGCCGCATTCTCGTTGCTGCCCGCGCAGAACGCATCGGGCAATTGGATCAAGGTGGTGCAGCGCGTGCCGGTGCGAATTCAAATCGACGACGGTGATCTCGTCAACTCGCCGCTGCGCGTGGGTCTATCCGCCACCGTGACGGTCGATACGACCAACCGCGGCGGTCCGGTGCTGGCGACGCATCCGGCCGACAGGCCGGTTGGCGACACCGAGGTGTACGCCCAAGATCTCGACAAGGCCAATGCCGAGGCCGATGCCGTCGTGAACCGCAATCTTAGGCGAGATCGCTGAAGGCCGCGCATGCTCAAGCCTGCCGGGCCCGCTGCAGCATATGAGTATCCGCCCCTGCACGGCGGCAAGCTCTTGTTCCTGACGGCGGCGATTGCCACCGCGTCGTTCATGGAGATTCTTGACATGACCATCGTCAACGTCTCCGTGCCGGCCATCTCCGGCAGCCTCGGAGTCAGCACGTCGGAGGGCACCTGGGCGGTTAGTTCCTACATGCTGGCGGCGGCCGTGATGCAGCCGCTGACCGGCTGGATCGGCCGCCGGTTCGGCGAAGTCCGCACCTTCGTGACTTCCATTTTATTGTTCATGTGCTTCTCGGCCGTGTGCGGTCTCGCGACCAGCCTGCCGATGCTGGTCGGCGCGCGTCTCATCCAGGGGCTGGTATCCGGTCCCATGATGTCGGTGGCGCAGGCCATCCTGCTGCGCAACTATCCCATCGAACGGCGCGGCATGGCGATCGCCCTGTGGTCCATGGTGATCATCATTGCGCCCATTTTCGGCCCCATCATCGGCGGCTGGATCACGGACAACCTGTCCTGGCCCTGGCTGTTCTACATCAATTTGCCGGTGGGAGCGTTTTCCGCGGCGGCGAGCTGGTCGATCCTGCGCCATCGCGAATCGAAGAAGGTGAAGCTGCCCATCGATGTCATCGGGCTCACGCTGCTGATCATCGGCGTCGGCAGCCTGCAATTCATGCTGGACAACGGCAACGAGAAGGACTGGTTCAGTTCGCCCGTCATCATAACGGCGGCTCTGGTCTCACTCGTCAGCATGACGTTCCTCATTCCGTGGGAGCTCACCGACAAGCATCCCGTGATCGATCTGCACTTGTACCGCCGGCGAAATTTTCGAGTGGGCACCTGCGTCATCGGCGTCGCCTATTTCGCATTGTCCGGCGTCAACATCATCTTCCCGCTGTGGCTGCAAACCACGGTCGGTTACACCGCCACTTGGGCCGGCTTGGCGGTGGCCCCGGTTGGACTGCTGGCCCTGGTGGCGGCGCCCATCGTGGGCCGGAATATGAATCGCTTGAATCTGCGGCTCGCCGCCAGTTTTGCGTTCTGCGTGTTCGGCTTCGCCATCTTCTGGGCGGCCACCCTCAACGACACCGCGGACTTTGCCCAATTTGCCACGCCGCGTTTCCTGCAGGGGTTGGGCATCGCGTTTTTCTTTCTGCCGTTGAATCAAATAATGCTGTCCGGAATTCCGCCGAGCGACTTGGCATCCGCCTCGGGTCTGAGCAATTTCGTGCGCACCATGTCGGGCAGCGTTGCAACCGCGGTCACGGTAATGATCTGGAACCGGCGCACCGACTATCACCACGCCGTGCTGACCGAACATATCCGCACCTCCGCCGACGCATGGACGGGGTACCAGGCCGGCCTCGCGGCCCGTGGGATTTCGGGCACGGGCGCGTTTCAATATGTCGACCAAGTCATCACGAATCAGGCGATGACCCTGGGGGTCAATGACGTGTTCCACGTCCTGGGGTGGATGTACTTGCTGTTGATTCCCTTTGTCTGGCTCACCAAGCCGCCATTCACCGCGCGGGGAGCGGACGCGGCTCACTGATCAATCCTCACGATACCGTGTAGGATCTCGGCTACGTGGGTTTATACGTGGGTAGGCCTTTGAGTTCACCGTACATCGTTGCCGTAGGGGGCACATTGCGTGCCAATTCCTCGACCGAACGAGCCATGCGATACGTGCTCGCCGCCGCGGAACGCGCCGGAGCGAAAACCAAACTCATCAGCGGTTCCTCGCTGCAGTTGCCCCTGTACCAGCCGGACAATCCGGAACGCAGCGACGGAGCCCGGGACCTGGTGGCGGAACTCGCCCTGGCCGACGGCATCATCTTGGGCTCGCCGGGCTATCACGGCAGTATCTCGGGCCTCGTCAAAAACGCGCTGGACTATGCGGAAGACTTACGCACCGATGTGCGGCCTTACTTCAGCGGCCGCCCCGTCGGCTGCATCGCAACGGCGGGCGGGTGGCCCGGGGCGGTGAATACCCTGGGTGCGCTGCGCGACATCGTGCATGCGCTGCGCGGATGGCCGACACCGCTCGGTGCCGCCATCAACTCGGCGGAGAACGTATTCGACGCCGCGGGTATTTGTCAGGTGCCCCGCATTGCGCAGATGCTCGATTTGATCGCCGGCGAAGTCATGGATTTTGTGCGGCAAGGAAAATGCGGGTGATTCGAATGATGCGTTGTGTGTTGGGCCGGAGCGCTCACCTAGATTGATCACTGGACATAACGCGCCGTCTCATCCACTTTGTTGCCGCGAGGAGACGCCGGTCACGGTTTCACCAGGCCCGCTTAGCCACTATCGTCACGGCACTCCAACCGCATGCGGAAGACATTCATGGCTGCGCCGAAAAATACGCCAATGACCGGGGAAATTTGGCACCTCACCATTGACGACTTGCTCGCGCCTTTGCCGGAAGCGACCCGCCTCGGTGGTCGAGGACCCTTTGTCATCAATCTCAGCGCGTCGACCGCGCCGATCACCGTGCCCGCAAAGAGCATCGCCGGCTGCGAGCAGGCGCATATGTATCAACTGCAGCGTACGGAGGATCGACGCCCTCGCTATCGCCTGCGCCTCGGTCCATTCAGCAGTGAAGACGAAGCCGACGCCGTCCTGATGATGGTGCGAGACATCTATCCAGGCGCTCTGACGGCTACTGCGGACGACGACGACTTGCGGGCGATAGCGACTCTGCGCGCGAAGACCGGTGCGTTGCCGCCGGCCTCCGAGAAGCCGGCAGTGTCGTCCCGTCCCGCCGCAAAGCCGACGGCCTCCGCGGCAGCGACGGCGGCCACGGTGCCGACGCTGTCCGATACGCCGGTATCTCCCGCCAAACCGATGGCACCCGCAACACCGATGTTTACCGCTGCGCCGCCGGCCCCCGCCAAGTCGATGGCTCCCACGATACCGACGCTTACCGCTGCGCCGGCAGCTCCCGCCACGCCGGCGGCTCCGGCGATACCTACGGTTTCCACCGCGCCGACGGCTCCTGCCAAGACGATGGCCCCCACGATACCGACGCTTACCGCTGCGCCGACGGGTCCCGCCAAGCCGATGGCTCCCACGATACCGACGCTTACCGCTGCGCCGGCAGCTTCCACCAAGCCGATGGCTCCTGCGGTGCCGACGCCTTCGGTTTCGCCGGCAGTTCCGGCCACGCCGGCGGCTCCCGCGATACCGACGGTTTCAACTGCTCCGACTCCCGCCAAGCCGATGGCGCCCGCGGTGCCGGCGGTATCCGCGACGCCGACGGCAGAGCAGAAAGTTCCCGTCCGTGTACCTGCGGTCGTACCGAAGCTCAACGCGCCGGTCCTGCGACAAGCGGAAGAGTCAAGCAAGCGCGTACCCAACCTCGATGCGACGCAAACGGTTTTCGCGCTGACGGAGCTGGAACTGGAAGATGCCAGCGCTTCACTCTGGTTTGTGATCCAGCTGTCTCTGGCGGAGGAGGCCTTTGATCCGGACACTTTGCCGAATCTTGATATCTTCAGTGTCTACCGCTTGTACTCGGTGGCGGGGATCGATCAAGGCCGCATCATGCACGCATTGCGCCTGGGGTTTTTTACGGAGGAAATATCCGCCGGCGCGGTCGCGAGTTACCTGGCCACCTTTTACGACAAGCCGACCATCAAACGCGTGAGCTCAGCCGAGCGCGAGCGGTTCGCCGAGCAGTGTTTCGAGCCGCGCAAAGACGTGGGCGCGACGGGGAAACACGCGGCAATCGAGATCACGAGCGAGCGGTTCGTCCGGGAACGACGGACCGGAGCGGCGAAGTGAGAGTGTCGAGCACCAGCTATTGACTATTGATCGAGACAGCGTTTGAAGCGCTGATCGACCCGGCGGG
>Ga0209488_10002951_pt1 | contig 13787 bp, 12 predicted proteins | sample Rivendell_Oct201_8_FD_188349 | JGI IMG/M metagenome (GOLD analysis project Ga0209488, IMG submission 188349) | Vadose zone soil microbial communities from the Eel River Critical Zone Observatory, Northern California, USA -... | ecosystem: Environmental > Terrestrial > Soil > Vadose zone >...
ACACGAACTCGCCTACCCTAGAGCAGTTATTGCGTTCAGACACGATGAAATTAGTCGCCAGGCCTCGACCGGCACTACCCCGGCCGGGCAAGGCCGAGGCGTGGCCAAATCCGGGATTGATCACGCCACACGCGAAAACCCACCTGGTCCGCCCGACTGCCGTCCCTTGCCTAGGTCATCGACTGCGAGCACGGCTTCCGTCCGATTGCTGACCTTCAAAACCTTGAGGATTGCTGTGACGTGATTCTTGACAGTCGGCTCGGCGAGTTTCAGTGCGCGGCAAATCGCCTTGTTGCTCTTCCCCTGCATCATGAGTTGCAGAACGTCGATCTGCCGCCTGGTCAGGCCGAGATCGGCGGGCGTCACCGCCCGGGCGCCAAACTGGTCCAGGTTGTGACGAGGCGTCGTATCCTGGCGCGCAAGGATCTCGGGCGGAAGGTAGACCCCTCCGGCGAGCACCAGCTCCAGCGCACTCAGCATGATTTCGAGCTGCCCGGATTTCGGAATAAACCCCGACGCACCGAGGGCCAACGTCCGCACCACGCTTTCGCAGTCGTTTCGTGCCGACAACACCACAACCGGTATCGCCGGGTAGCGCTGGCGCAGTTCGTACAGGACTGAAAAACCATCGCGATCCGGCAGATCGAGCTCCAACAGAACAAGATCGATCTCCGATTGCTCCGAGACGAACCGCATGGCTTGGTCGCCGCCGGTGGCCTCGATCAAGCTCACGTCGCCCGTCATCTTCTTGAGGGCTTCGCGCAGCGCCTCGCGGATCAGAAAGTGGGCATCGACGATCAGGATCCTGGTCGCCGGCCGTTCCAGGGGCCGAGCGTATAATGTGCGCCGCAAACCAGCATCCAATGGGGAGGTATCAGTCTGTATGGTTGCGAACATGGCCTTCTCCATATGCAAACCTGAATTCGGAACCGCAAAAATCACGGCTCCCATCTGACGCCGAGCGTAGACCGTCCGCGTCAGCACGGAGGTGAACTGGTTCACACTTGATCTCGGTGCAATTTCGGGGGCTTGGCTGAGCTTTGGGTCAGGAGCGGCGGGCAGGAGGTTTCGCCAGCCGGCTGCCGCATGGCGGCCCGAATGCGAGCGCAGCTTCCATTCGCTCGGCCAGCCGCCAATGTGAAGTAGTTCACATTGGCGCCCAGGCAGCCGTGTCACACTCCTGCGCCTCCTCAATACGGGTCGGGCGGGGGAGCATGTCAGATCCGGAAGACCTACGACCTTGCGAGTTCTGCAAGATCGGCCGCGTCATCAAGAGCGATCAAACAATCTCGTTTCGGCAGTGGACCGACAAGGGCTACATCACTTGTCGCGCCACCATTCCGATGGGCATCTGCGACCGCTGCGGCTCGAAAAACTGGGACGATGATGCAGAAGCGATCATCGAGGAAGCCGTCCGCCAGGAATATCAGAAGCTTCCTTGAGCTAGGCACCGGTATCTGGATATGCGAGGTGGTGCCCTTTGCTCGGAAATGATCGTAGGCGCGCGTCCAAATCCGACAAATCGGTGCCGCCGCATTCGTGGCCGATCGGATCGATCCCCTTGGAATCGCGGGATTTTAGGCCGGAGCCTCTCCCGTGCGGCCGGGCCCTTCGCGGTTTTCATGGATTCTATATGAAACCGCAGGGATTTTGTTCGTAAGATCGATTGACCCATCGAATTATAGATTAAGTGCCGTGATGCACCCGAGTGATCCTTCGGATCCTGCCTCGCCTTCCCTGACGCGTCGTGAGCTCACAGTTCTCGCCGCCGACGTGGTCGACTACTCAAGGCTGACCGAAGCCGCAGAAGAGCCCACGCACACGCGCTTGCGCGCAATTCGGGTGGAGATCATCGACCCATCCATCGTTTCCCATCGCGGCCGGGTCATCCGCAATACCGGCGACGGCTTTATTGCGACGTTCGACAGCTCGATCGATGCTCTGCGCTGCTCCTTCGATATCCAGCAAGAGATTGCGGCGAGCGAAGCCTCCGAACCGCTGGATCGCAGAATTCAGATGCGCATGGGCCTCAATGTCGGCGACGTGATCATCGAGCCGGAAGACATCTACGGCACGAGCGTCAATATCGCGGCCCGCCTCGAGCAGTATGCGCCGCCCGGCGGCATTGTGATTACGGATGCCATGCGCAAGATTGTTGGCGCGCGCATCGACACGCCAACCGACGACCTCGGCCAGCTCCGGCTCAAGAATATCTCGCGCCCGGTCCACGCCTATTCATTGCGCGTTCCAGGCGTCGGGACAGTGCCGGGTGCAATCATGCATGGCCAGGCAGCCCGGCGCGCCAAGGTGCCGTCGGTCGCGGTCTTGCCGTTTCGGACCAGCGGAGACAATCCGGAAGACGCCTATTTCGGAGACGGAATGGTCGACGACATCATCGTGTCGCTCGCGAGCATCCGCGGACTACTTGTGATCGCCCATTCGTCCGCCTTGTCCTACCGTACAGGCGAGATCGACATCAGGAAGGTCGGCCAGGAACTTGGGGTCCGCTACGTGCTGTCCGGCAGGGTGCGCAGGGGCAGCAACCAAATTCGTATCAACTCCGAGCTCGCCGACGTTCAAACCAACTCGGTGATCTGGGCGGATCGCTATGAAGGCGGCTTGAACGAGCTTTTTGATTTGCAGGATCGCATCGCCACACGAATTGTGTGGAGTGTCGCGCCTCACGTCCGCGAAGCCGAGCTCAAGCGCGCTTTGCGAAAGCGTCCGGAAAACATGAATGCATACGATCTCGTGATGCAGGCGATCGATCTCATCTACCGGATGCAGTACGCGGAATTCTCCCGCGCGCGGGCCATGCTGCAGAAGGCGATCGAGCTCGACGACAGCTATGCATCGGCGTACGCCTATGCCGCGCTCTGGCAGATCCACAGCATCAATCAGGGATGGGCGAACGACCACGCGGCGGATGCGCAGGAGGCCGCACGGCTTGCCGCGGCCGCCGTTGAACGCGATCCCGCCGACGGCTTTGCGCTCGCGATTCTCGGCCACGCGAAGGCGGTCCTGTTCCGCGACTACGCGGACGCAAAGGAGATTTTCGACCGAGCACTCGCCGCTTCGCCCAGCAACGCGATGGCCTGGACTCTCAGCAGCGGGGTGTATTCGTATACGCGCCATGGCAAAGAGGCGATTGAGCGGGCCGAAAAGGGCGTGCGGCTCTCGCCGGTCGACACGCAATCGTTCTTCTATTGGCTGTTTCTGGCGCTTGCCCACTATGTGCACGGGACCTACGACGAAGCGACCATCTGGGGCCGCAAGAGCATGGCCCTCAATCCGCGGCTCTGCTCCAACCTGCGGTTTCTCATCGGGAGCTTCGTCGCCTTAGGAAAGGTCGAAGAAGCGAAATACGTCGCGCAAACCTTGCTGCAGGTGCAGCCTCGATTCCGCGTTTCAACCTATGCGGGGTGGTGTCCGCTGGGCGAAGACTTGAAAGTGGTGTTGCTGGAGCAGCTACGTGTGGCGGGCATACCGGAATGACATGCCGCCGGACCAGAGCGACGCCGTTCTTCGCGAATGTGAAGCAGTTCACATTGGTGCGGCCGATTTAGTGTTTATGTGCCCCACAACGCGCACGCGTGCCTGTATCGTAGTACATGTATCGTATCCGGATGATTTGATCTGTTTTTTTCAAGGGAGGACTTGTCATGAGCGGCATGGGTGGCGGCTGGTTTGATGCCATGGGCGGTGGATGGTTCGACGCCATGGGCGGAGGCTGGGTCGATTCGGCCGGCGGAGGCGGTGGAGGCCACGGCTTCGCCATGCGGGCAGATCGGCCGATGGCTGCACATCGGTTGGACAAGATCAACATCGACAACGCTTTCCCAGCGTTCCACCCGCGATATTGGGATGGCGATCTCCTCGCCTTATCGTACCTGCCGAAGTTCTTCAGCTTCACGGATCAGGCCGGCAAGACCTGGGATCAGGCCCTCGTGGTTGATAAACCACCTCCGGTCGTACGATCGGGGCTTGACGGCGACAGTATCGATGAGCTGCTGACCATGGCCGTAACCGAGCGGCCAGAGGCGATGGGAGAAATTCTCAATCAGCATCAGAACCAGCAGCTGTGTTTTCTGCAGCTTCTGATGATCAATCACAATTCACACCCGGCAACCTATTTCGCCATGAAGCTCGTGGCACGGGTCGGCGAGGTCGTCATGATGCATTTCAAGCGAATTCACAAACGCGCGCGGCCTTCTCAAGTGTGCCCGACATTATATCCGCCGGTCGCGGTACCGGGACATGCCTCCTATCCGGCTGGTCATATGGTGATTGCGACATTGACGGCAGCTTGTCTGAAGGAGATCACAAAAGGGCCTGACGACGCCCCGACCTTCGCAGAGGCCTTGGACTTGCTCGCCGAGACCATCGGCCTCAACCGCGTCATCGCGGGCTTGCATTACCGAAGCGACATCTCAGCTGGGGCCAAGCTCGGCAAGGATACGTTCGAGTTCCTAAAGCAAATCAAGGACTACAACGAGGCAATCGCAGCGGCCAAACAGGAATGGGCCCGGCCTCAAATGCCGTGACAACACATGCATATTTGTTTTTGGAGATTGCCATGTTGATCCCGCCGCTACCACCCGACCACGTGCGGGTGCTGATTGAATGCAATCGCCACGATTACCTCGTTAATCTTGCTCTCGAGCGACTGGGAGAGGCCTCGCGAAGCTCTCCTACCTTCGAGGAGTATCTGCAAAGCAGCTTTGGCAAGCTTGATTGGATGCACCTCGACGAGCGCTTCGCGATTCCCTTGGAACTGCATCCCAAGGACTCTAAACGGTTTCTCGTGCGTGGATCGATGGAGGCGAATAAAATACGAGCGGTCATTAGCGATGAGCGGGGGGGTGAACCCGCGCGCATCTTTTCGGATCCTATGGTCGGTGCATACCGGATGGAGGGTCTGAACCGTCCGATCGGCGACACAGCCCGCGTACGTCAGCGGCTCAGAACGGAGGCACTGTGGCGCGAGGGATTCGATGGCTCAGGAGTCGCGATTGCCATCGTCGATTCAGGCATCTATCTGCCGCGCCTTACCGAGCAACTCGGGTTTGAGCCGTCGTTCGACAGGGACCTTTCATGGAAGCCCGACAGCGTCGTAACTCAACCTGGAGAGCATCGCCTGGGTCACGGCACCATGTGCGCCTACGATGCGCTGATTGTGGCACCGAAGGCGACACTGATCGACATACCTATGCTCATCTCGCGGACGACCGGCGATCACAGGGTCAATGCGACGTTAAGCGCTGCTGCCGAGGCATATCAGCACCTTATCCAAAAGTGGGTCGTTGGGCCGAGACCCAACTACAAGAGGCTCGTCGTCAGCAATAGCTGGGGCATCTTCAATCCGAGTCTGGACGATTTTGCACCGGGGCACACGGGCCGCTACATCGACAATCTGGACCACGCGTTCCGGACACAGATCAAGAGACTTTGCGAAGCGAACGTGGATATCGTTTTTTGCGGCTCAAATTGCGGGCCTGAGTGTACGTCTGCGGCTTGCCTCTCCCAGACAGACGGCATGATCATGGGGGCTAATGCCTATCCAGAGGTGCTCACCGTCGGCGGCTGCGATACTGATAACGATGTGATCGGCTACTCATCGCGCGGCCCTGCAAGGACGATGTTCAGCCGACATGAAGTGCATCAAGAGGATGAGCTCAAAAAAAAGCCGGACATCAGCGCCTATACGCATTTCCTCGGATCGAAGACCCGACGCAACTACCTCCCCGACACCGGCGTGTCGGCAGCCTGCCCGGTGGCGGCAGGTTGCATCGCGGCGTTGCGGACCAAGGCATTGCCGGAGGCAACGCGTCCGGACGCGCTGTTCAGCATCATCAAGCAGACGGCGCGCGGCAACAAATCGGGCCCGGGCGGAACGTGGAATGGGGACTTTGGCCACGGCATCATCGATCCGGTCGAGGCGGCGCGAAGGCTGGGACTGATCCAATAGTGCGGTGAGCGCCTCACTCACCGCCGAATGGCGACGACCTACTCTCCCTTGATATTCGCATCGCGAAGGATGCGGGCGTACTCGTCGCGCTGCGACCGCATATAGGCACCAAACTCCGGACCGCACATCGACTTGGGCGACAGTCCCAGCACGTCGAGTCGTGCCTTCACGGCGGGCGCCTGCATCGCGGCCATCGACCATGAGATGATCCGGCCGACGGTGTTCTGTGGCGTCTGGGCCGGCGCGACAAGGCCAAGCCAAACCTCGGCCGCGTAGCCGTCAAATCCTGTTTCGGCGATTGTCGGCGTTTCTGGCAGCCGTTCGAAACGCGCCCGGGTGGTGGTGGCGAGCACGCGCAAATTCCCGGCACCAACCTGCTCCACGATCTCTGGAAAGTTCGCGAGCGCCGATGTCACATGGCCGCCCATGAGCGCATTGATGGCGGGGACGTTGCCGGAGTAGGCCACGAAGGTCATGTTCACGTTGGCTCGCCGCTTGAGCTGTTCGAACGCGATATGCTGTGCGGTCGCCGGCCCCAGGCTTGCCAGAGTCAACTCGCCCGGTCGCGCCCGGGCTGCGTCGAGAAGGTCGCGGAGGGTCCGATAGGGTGAATCGCGGCCCACCACGATGAACATCGGCGTGCCGACGAGGTTGCACACCGGCTCGAATGCAGTAAGCGGGTCGTAGCTCAGCTTGCGCAGGCTCGGGTTGATGACGAACGAATTCGCGTTCATCAGCAGCGTGCCGCCGTCCGGCGCAGCGTGCGCTACCGCCTCGGTCGCCGGCACCGTGCCGCCGCCGGGCCGGTTTTCGACGACCGCGGAAATCTTCTGCGCGCGACCCATTTCCTCCGCGAGCAGCCGAGCCAGAATATCGGCGCCTCCACCCGGCGCGAACGGAACGATGATCCGCATCGATTGCGGCGCTTGCGGCCAAACCTCGCTGCCGCATACCGCCAGCAGAGCAATGCCGAACAGGCTGCTGACCGCCCATGACCGGGGCAATGACCAGGGCAATGACCGGGGCCGTCGCCGCGGTAACGACGCGCAGAGCTGACGGAGGCGCCGGCATCGGTTTGTCATGGTGTGGTTCTCCTGGTACCGCGCCCAATAGGCTGTCCGCACCGATCTATTGTAATACTCGATGCGCTTTCCGATCACCAGAAAACCCGTCGCAGCTGGCGCGAGGGCAACCACAACCTGCTGTCCGCCGACCGTTCAATCACGCTTCATCGAAGTCCGAGCTGGTGGCGACGATATGCTCCAGCTTCTCCGGCTTCAAAACAGTGACACTCCCTCGCTGAAGCCGGATCCATCCGCTTTTTTCCCAGGCGCGTAGCCGCTTGTTCGTGCTTTCGCGGGACCGGCCCACGATCTGGCTGATCTCGCGCTGCGTAATCGTCACCGTGCCGCCCCGGTCCGTATCCTTGGCCTTCTCGGCTAGTCGAATCAAAGTCTTTGCGATCCGTGTGGAGAGATTGAGAAATGTCATTTCGTGGACCTGCTCGCTCGTCCTGCGCAGTCGCGAACAGAGGATTTCCATCAATTTGAGCGTGACGTCGGGCTGGCTTCGCAAAAATGGAATGAACTCCCTTCGCTCGATCGTCATGAGCTCGCAATCGCTCATCGTGGTCGCGTCGGCGGTGCGTGCGCGACCGTCGAGGAGCGCGATTTCGCCGAAGACTTCGCCTTCGCGAATGATGTTGAGCACAACATCCCTGCCATCAGCTGAGGCAACGCTGATCTTGACCGCACCCGACAGGACTCCGATCAGCCCGACGCCTGGATCGCCCTTTCGGAAAATAACGGTGCCCTTCGGGACCGAGCGCCTCCTGACGTAGGTGGTGATATGATCAAGGGTGGCGGGAGGAAGCTCGCGAAACAAAGGATGGTCACGCAGAAGCGACAGCTTGTCCGGCAGACGTGCAGCCGGAACGACGCCTTTAGCCTTGGACCCACCAGCCATTATCTATCGAATGACAAACAGAAGAGACGGTCGATCTAAACTACCGGCTTCCCGCCGGACCCGCAATCTCGGTATCTGCGTGTCCCACCCGCTGGGCAAGGCCGAGACTGCATCCTAGAGTGGCAGCAACGCAACAGAGCCTTGCGCCTTGAAATCGTTAGCCCTGGGAGGATCCGCCATGACACAGCGATCGATCACACGCCCTATGCTCGGATTGGCCATCCTGGCGTCTGCGGCGCTGACCGCCACCATCGCGTTGGCGCAGATGGACAACGGGCCGAAGACCGAAAAGACCTACGGCATCGGGCTGCCACGCGGCCACGCCTCACAGCTGTTCTCGGATGCGGACTATCCGGAGTTTCCGCTCAAGCCCGGCCAGGAAGCCTACAAGGATATCGACGGCGCGCGCATGAAGCGGGATGTCATCGCACTGTCCAACATTGCGCTCGCCTATCGCGACAGCGTCAACAAGCAATGGTGGGGGCGTTTCCCCGGCACCGACGCCGACAAGGCCGGCATGACATACATGACCGACGAGTTCGCCCGCCTCGGTCTCAAGGTCGAGAGCTTCCCCTACCAGCTGCCGCGGGACTGGCGCCCGTTAAGCTGGGAGCTGAGCTACGGCTCATCCAAGGGCAGCAAGATCGATCTCGTGACTGCGTTTCCGGTCTCAGGGACCAAGGGCACCGATGGCATCACGGCCGAGGCGGTGTGGGTGGGCATCGGGGCGGCACCGGATTTCCTCGGCCGCGATGTCAGGGGCAAGGCGGTCATCATCTACAGCACCTTCGTGCCCGGCGGGCGCGCCCATTCCGCTTCCGATCGCGCCGGCCTGTTCAATGCCAATGCGCGCGCGCAGCAGCTTGGCGCCGCCATGGTGATCAATGTCATGGCCGTGCCGGGCAATGGCCAGTTCCAGCCCGAAGGCGGGCTGCGCAACATCCCGCAAATGACGATCAGCCAAGACGAAGGCTTCGCGCTGCGTGACCGGCTCGGCGCCGGCGAAACGATCACGGTTTCGCTGCGGCTCACCGTGCCCGAACTCACCAATGTCGAGACCGCCTGGACCAAGGCGACGCTGCCCGGCGCCTCCGACGAGGAGATCGTCATCATGACCCATACCGACGGTTACTTCCAGGCCGCGACCGACAACAACTCGGGCATGGCCGGAACGCTCGAGCTGGCGCGCCACTACGCGGCGCTGCCGCAGGCGCAGCGCCCGCGCACGCTGGTGTTCATCCAGTTTCCGGATCATCATCACGGCGAGGTGGCGCGCGGCCGCAAGGATGTCGGCATCGACGCGACCTACAATTGGAAGAATGTGGCGCTCAAGCTGACCATGGAGCATCCGTCCGAGACGCTGCTCTATATGTATAACAGCGATCTAACGGCCACCAACGCGCTGAGCGTCGCGCGCTGGAGCGCCTATGGCAGCGCCGAGTTCGAGCGCATGACATTGAAGGAGCTACGCGACTTCGGCGTGTCGGTCTATGGCGTCGAGGACGGGCCGAAAAACGGCAACTACGCGCCATCCTTCCACATCATCAATCACGTGGTCTATCACACCAGCCTCGACACCCACGAGCTGGTGCCGGCCGAAGGCATGAGCCGCTCGATCCGAGCGTTCGCTGCGATCATCGACAACGTCAATAAAATGACGCTCGCGCAGCTGCGCGGGCCAAACTTTCCACCCAAGGACCAGCACGGCACGGTGCGCGGGCCGATCGGGGAGTGATCTGATCAGAAAGAAATCGTGCTCCAGCAATAGGCTAGAGATAGCAAAAGTCATCCTGCTCTAGCATTACTGCGTCACAAGCCTTACGTGTCCCGGCCGAGCGAGCGGAGCGAGCGAAGAGCCGGGACCCAGTGCAAATCGCGAAGTTCACGATCTGCTGCCCTTGGGTCCCGGCTCGCGCTTCGCTTGGCCGGGACACGCAAGGCTTCTGACGCAGTAAGACTGGTGCGGCGAATTTGAAGTTCCGAAGTTCGCAAACGGATGTGCCGCAATGCGATGCGAACTTTGGAATCGGTGCACCTAGTGAGCTGGCTCGAAAAGCTCGATCGGATTGCCATCCGGGTCCTCTAACAGGATTTGCTTGCCACCCGGTCCGACTTCCATCTCATTGCGAAATTGGAGGCCAGCCGTCTTAAGAGACTCGATCCGGGAGGAAAGGTCGGCGACTTCAAGAATGACCCGATTCCAGCCGCCCGGCTCCTGGCGATGTCCATTGGGCATCGGACGGGAACCCGATGCGCCCGGGCCGCTGAGGATAAGCTTGAGCTGCCCGCTTGAGACCTGAGCGAAGGCGGGCAAATGCTTATGGTCGAGCTTGAAGCCAAGCCGCCGGGTATAGAAGTCAGCCGCGCGACTAACATCTTTGACCTGATATCGAATACCCCAAAGGCTTCGGACGAAGCTCTCCGGGGAACCAGAGGATGTTGCCGACGAATGCTTTGCAGCTTGATCCATGAAACTCCTCCGGCATCGTTGCGCGCTCCCAGAGTAACAAGGCGGGAGCGCTGACAGTTCCGCCTCGCCCGTCGCACGGCACTAGTTCAGCGCCCATTTAGTTCAGGGCCCATGCAAAGGCGAGCGTCGCCGCGATTCCGAGCGTGGTGCGCACCGCGTGCAGTCGTCCCCAGCGCTCGATCAGACGGCGCGCGCCGGCATCAGCCTCGTCGTTCGGGATCGCCATCAATCGGTTGTTGGTGGGTTTAATACCCAGGAGCGTGTAGGGCCAGTTGGCAAGGATCAGCAACGCGCCCACGATCCAGCGCCAGTCATTGGTGAACCACCAGGCCACAAGCGCGAGCATGCCGCAAACGAGCGCGAGCGTCGCCTGCATGTTGAAGCCGCGCTGATAGCTCGGCTTCCATTCCGTCAGCAGGCTGCGGTCGTCGAGCATGAGCCGCGCGGGCTGCTCCGCGATGTTGATGTAGAGGGCCGCGCCCGCAAACGCCGCGGCAAGCACCAACGCCATCTGCCCTGCCAGCATCACACACGCCTCCAACTAGATTGACAGTATACTGTCATATTGGCGCGCGGCTCGCGACGGCACACCGCCATACCTGATCGAGCTGCAGGACGATTGGCCCCACACCGCATCGGCTGGAAAGACGGCGTGGTGCTGCCCTGCGGCGGCGCGTATGGACTAAGCGTGGTCTATGCGGCCAAGATGATCGCATGGCCACATCCCTGCGAACCCTTATGGAAACACGGCGAGATCAGATGTTTCCGGTGCTGGAGGCATTCGAGATCGAGCGCTTGCGCCGCTTCGGCGAGCCCCGAACCTATCGCGAGGACGAAACGATCGCGAAGGCCGGGGCCGCCAATCACGGCCTGCACCTCATCCTGTCCGGCACCGCCGACGTCATGCAACATGCGCTCTCGGATCCGGGCGAGCTCATTGTCACGCTCGGCCCCGGGAGCTTCACCGGGGAGCTGGCGCATCTGAGCGGGCAGCCGGGGTTTGTCGATGTGCGCGCGCGCAGCCCGGTCGAGGCACTGGCCATCCTGCCCGACCGCTTGCGCGCCTTGCTGATCGCGGAGGCGGAGCTTGGCGAGCGCGTCATGCGCGCGCTCATCCTGCGCCGGGTGAGCCTGATCGAGGCGGGCACGGGCGGACCGGTGATCATCGGCCGGGCCGGCAGCGGCGATGTGCTGCGGCTCGACAATTTCCTGTCGCGCAACGGCCATCCGCACCAGCGGCTCGATCCCGAGACTGACGCGCAGGCGCGCGCGCTGGTCGAGCGCTTTCATATCGATCCAAGCCAGCTGCCGATGGTGCTGTGTCCGAGCGGTGAGCTTCTTTACAACCCGGGTGAGATCGAGCTTGCGCGCTGCATCGGGCTGGTGAGCCCGCTCGATCCGGAGCGCGTGTTCGATGTGGCGATCGTCGGGGCCGGACCCGCGGGTCTTGGTGCAGCGGTCTATGCCGCGTCGGAGGGCCTTTCCGTCGTGATGTTCGACTGCCGCTCATTCGGCGGTCAGGCTGGCGCCTCGGCCCGGATCGAGAACTATCTCGGATTTCCGACCGGCATCAGCGGCATGGCTCTGATGGGCCGCGCCTACAATCAGGCGCAGAAGTTCGGAGCCCAGATGGTCATCCCGGCCGAGATCAATGCACTCGAGCGGACACAGTCCGGGCTTTTCCAGCTGACGCTGTCCGATGGCGAGCGCGCTCGCGCCCGATCGGTGGTCGTCGCCAGCGGCGCGCGCTATCGCAGGCTCGCGATCGAGAACTTCGAGTCATTCGAGGCGGCGTGCGCGCACTACTGGGTGTCGCCGCTCGAAGGCAATCTCGTGGCCGGGCAGGAGGTGGTGCTGATCGGGGCGGGCAACTCGGCGGGCCAAGCCACCGTCTATCTTGCCAGCAAGGCCGCGAAGGTCTGGCTCCTGGTACGCGGGCCCAATCTCGCATCCCGCATGTCGCGCTATCTGGTCGATCGGATCACGGGCCTTGGCAATGTCGAAGTGCTCACGCGCACGTCGCTGACCGCCCTTGAAGGAAGCAACGGCGCGCTTGCGGCGGTTCGCTGGCGCCAAGGCGGCAGCGACGAGGTGCGGCGGCCGATCCGCCATGTGTTCCTGTTCATCGGCGCCGATCCCAACACGGATTGGCTCGCCGGCTCCCGCATCGCGCTCGATGCCAAGGGCTTCGTGCTGACCGGAAAAGACGCGGGCGGCGCCAGCCCGCCGCTGGAAACGAGTCAGCCTGGCGTCTTCGCGATCGGCGATGTGCGCTCAGGGTCGATCAAGCGTGTCGCTGCGTCGGTCGGTGAAGGCGCGCAAGTGGTTGCGGCCATCCACGCGTTCCTGGCCGAGGGGGTTGGTGTGCGGCAGTGAGCGCGGCGCGCTGATCGGTGCCCCGGCAGCAGTGCATGGCAACCGGGGCAGGCTTAAGGATATGAAACAATAGCGAACTTAGTTTCGCATATTGATAGATGCCGCACTCCTCAGTCGTAAGCTGAGGCAGCTACGTTGATGAGATGACGTCACCACCACCGGGCACGGTATGCACGCACAAATGGCCGATACGTTCCAAATCCAAATGCCGGCGCATATGATCCGTATGATCCGTATCCATAACCGCAGTTGCCATAGTAGTCATAGTACGGATCACAGTAGGTGCTACTGGCATAGGCCAAGCCCACTCCGAGCGCGGCTGCGCCCCAGCCCCAGTTGTCTCCGCCCCAGCCGCCACCCCAGCCCCAGCGACCGCCGGCCCAACGTCCGCCCCAGCCTCCACCACCACCCCAGCCGGGCCGGCCGAAGTCAGCTCTGCGCCCGAAACTGGCGTTCGCGAAGCGATTGCCTGCAAACCCACCCCTGTTAAAGCCAGCTGTACGCAAGGCACCGCCACCAAAGCCGCCTACTCGCATCCCACCTCCGCGGAAACCACCGCCCCCGCCAAAGCCGCCGGATCGCATACCGCCACCTCCACCACGACGAGCGTCCGCAGTGTCTACTACAATCGCGCTCGCAAGCGCGGCTGCTAGTACAGCAGCGCTAATGTGCTTGAGTGTGAGCATCGAAACCTCCTTTTTGTCGTGCTGACAAAGACAGCGCATCTCGACAACGATCTGGAAGCTCTTCTTCACGTCCACACGCGCCGTTGCTATGCGCAGCCAATAGGATGTCGGTAACATCGTCGAACGCTCTGTGGGATTAGATTTAGGTTTATGTCTCAAGCGATTCGGATCGACAGGAGACAACGGCAGCCTCTGAGAGTGCGCGCCGGCGACACGCGCGATCATCGCAGAGAAACACCGCCCCACAAACCTTCGAGCCCATTGGTGGCATCCGCGAGCGAATTGATCGCCCGCAACCTACGTTCCGGAACTAGGCAAAGCG
>Ga0209488_10002952_pt1 | contig 13784 bp, 14 predicted proteins | sample Rivendell_Oct201_8_FD_188349 | JGI IMG/M metagenome (GOLD analysis project Ga0209488, IMG submission 188349) | Vadose zone soil microbial communities from the Eel River Critical Zone Observatory, Northern California, USA -... | ecosystem: Environmental > Terrestrial > Soil > Vadose zone >...
CTCCTTCCCGCTGATGGGACTTGGAGGAATTTGTGAGCCTCTCCGACCTCGTCCTCAGCATCGCCGACAACAAGCAGATGCTCGGCCTGCGCTACGCGGAGTGGGCGACGCGCGCCCCTTCCCTCGAAGCAGACATCGCCGCCGCAGCCATGGGACTCGACGACCTCGGCCACAGCCGAGTCCTGTACGGCTGCCTCGAGCCGCTGGGCTCCGACCCCCGCGGCCCCGAGCGCGAATCCGATCCGGCGAGCCTTCGCGCCCTCCCCTACTTCGACGAGCCGTGGTCTGACTGGGCGCAGTTCGTGGCCGCGAATGCGATCCTCGACACCGCGTTCACCGCGATGATCGAAGCCTGCGTGAACGGTTCGGTGGAGGTGCTCCAGCACCGGCTGCGAAAGATGCTGATGGAGGAGCGCTACCACTTCCTCCACGGACGCAGCTGGCTCAAGTCGGGGATCAACGCCGAGCCGCTCGACCGCGCCTGGCGCGAAGCTATCGAATGGTTCGGCCCGCCAGATGGCGAGGTTGCCGCGATGCATCGTGACGGCAAGCTCGGCATGGGGCCCAAGGAGCTCAAGGCCCGAGTTGAGGAGCAGCTAGAGACGAAAGCGCCGAAATTCGATGTCGAATGGAGCGGCTGGGATGTAGTTCGCCGCCGCGGCCGGCCCGGGGCGATCGACGACCACACTTTCGGCATGCTGCGCGGCTTAGAAGAGAAGAAATTTGCCCCATCCAGTGCCGCCAAAGAGGGCTGAACCCCCGCGGTCAGATCCCCGCTGCCCCCACTGTCGGGCTCAGGACGCGGAGGTCATCTCGCTGTTCGGCACCCAGGCGATGACGCTCCAATATCGCTGTCGCAGATGCGGCACGCTCTTCGAAGCGATCAAGTACAGCGAGTAGCTCAGCTCCTGGTCAGATCGTCTGTCGTGGGGCCATAACCACGCACGAGAGATTGCGTTTCCAGGTGGAGGAAACCCCCCGCGCACGTATACGCAATGTTTGCCGGCGCAAATGACGCCGAGCTGCTGCCGCCGGACATCGGCGCATTGTTGGCGTAATAGACGACCTTGGGGCTTCCGGCTGGTTTTGACTGAAGGACGAAGCCGCCTTCGGCGTGGTCTTGATATGTCATTGATCCAGTGATCACGATCTGGACCTGGTTGCCGCGCCAACCTCCATACAACGGCCGCGCATCCTTGTAATCGTCGGTCTCCGTGCCATCGGCCGCGAACGTGATGGCGAACCCTTCCAGCCCGGTCACCGTGAATCGTTCCCCCGTCCCGAGGCCGTAGTTTCCGGGCGAAAACTGCTTCGTTTCAACCCATCGACCGACCAGGCAAGGGTCGCCCAGCGCGACCGGACTGGGCGATGGGCTCGGGGCGGCCGCTTCACCACAAGCCGCGACGAGGAGGCCGACCAGGATAAGACGCGCGATCATCAGCGGTTTTATACGCGATTGGCCACCACCACGACGTGGTTTATCCGATCACGGCCCGACTCGACCGACGCCGTCATCCCGTCGAAACCGCAGTAATCGAGCAGCGCCTTCATGACCACGGGCGGGTAGTAGCTGGCCTTGTAACCCATCGCCGCCCCACCCGTCGCGTAAGCCGCCGGCGTGAAGCAGTCGGCGACGAGCAGTCCGTCCTCGCGGAGGTTGGCGCGCAGCCATCGCAGGTGTTCGAGCATCGGCGGCTTCGGCAGCCACGCGGACAGCCCGACGAAAAGCGCGAGATGGAACGGGCCAAACCTTTCGCCCTGGCTGCGCAGCTCCGGCCCGGTGAGGTCTCCACGGAGAAACTCAAATCGCACTCCAATCTCTTTGGCTTTCGCAGTCAGCTCGGGAGCCAGCTGACCGGAAGGATCGAGATCGGCGGCCACCAGCACCACGCGGCTTACAACCGATGGATCCGAATCCACCAGCTTCTTCAGCGGATGCAGCACGTCGTAGGCGAAGCCGCTCGGCGCGGTGAAGATGGTGAGCTTGCCGCCATCGGACAGTCGCTTGCGAAGCTCCTGCTCGATGCGCCTTTCCAGGATGCCGAGCCGGTCGCGGACCGCGCGATGGAGCGGATAGCCGTAGAAGACTCGGTCCAGCAACGGTGCGCGCACCGGCTGGTCGTAAATCAAGCGCATGACGCCGGCCGAATAACCGTCCTTCAAGAAGATGCGTCCGGGCGCCGACATGGGGAAGAATGGCTCGCGCCACGCGCCTTCGAAAAAACGCCTGACCAGATAACGACCCAGGTAACGGAAGCTGAGGATCCTCGCCGCCATGCTGCGCCGCCCGATCGCCTCATGCAGCGCGCCCGCTCGCGATTCCGCGCCCTTCGCTTCGGGCAGGTAAGGCTTCAGGGCTTTCGCCGCGGCGGCCAGCACTTCGCCAGGTCCGAGCGACTCAACTGGGATCACGTGCGTCGAGTTGTCTCCCTTGTTCTTCCGCACCACCTCCAGCACTCGCAGGTAGCCCTCGCGCGCCGTGCTCAAATCGGCGCGGTTTTCGTGGCGGTCGACCTTGGCGCCTCGGCCTTTGACTCGCGACACCGCGGCGTCAGGCGTAAGGTCGAGAAAAACGGCGTGGTCGGGTATCCACACACCCTGCATGCGAGTGAGCCTCGCCACCACCGCAAGCACATCGGCCGTATGGAGGTCTGGCAAACGCTTGCGGGTCTCGGGTCCCAGTCGCGTCCCGCTGAGCAGGTGTTGGAACGCGTGGTCGACGTCATCGGCGGACGGTGGGTTGTCGACCGGCCCGCGGTAGTTGAAGGCGCGACCCGCACCTGAGAGCAGGAGGTTCCCGTCGCTGACCATGACGTCTACGCCATAGCGCTTCGACAGCTTCACCGCGGCGTTGTCCTGAAGCAGCATCTGGAAAACCTTCGCCATCGGGTACAGAGCCCGGTTGTCGACAACGAGGCGGCTGAACCCGCGACTGATCCGTTCCAGGCGCGCAGCGATGGCATAGCCGTGGGGGTGAAAGCTGGGACCGCATAGATCCGTGTCAGGTGCGCGGACCCAGAATTCGTCGGCGGCCGCCGATCCGGCGACGAGGCCGTACTCGCCCGCCAGCAAAACGGCCAGCGATGCCGCCAGCGTGCTCTTGCCGCTGCCGTCGATGCCGATCACCGACACCTGGAGAGTCGTCATTCAGAGCTGCCTGGCACGAATGCGATGCATCCTGCCATTTCGAGCCGCAGCCAGCCAGTGGCGACTTCGGGATCTTCATCGAGAAAGAACTCGACCGACTCCCGGTCGAGCAGTCTCAGAGCGAAGTCGGCGCCGGGCTCGAGGCGGCGCCGGAATGGCCTCCCCAATCGAGGAATCACGATCACCCCCGCCGCGTTCTCGCTCATGGTGACGCCAGGGTGCGGCATCGGGGGCAGGGGCAGGTTCAAAGCGACCGCGGCCAACAATCGCACGTGCCGGGCGCCGTCGAGCTCCACCAGCTCGCACTGGGACGCCGACACGGTCCCCGCGAGGAGGCGCGCCGAGCCAAAGGCGACGTACTCGAGCAGGTTGACGCGCTCCAGTCCAATCAAGGCCGCAGCGCGACGCCGCGCGACGTTGTGCCGGGTGCGCCAGCGCGCGAGATATCCGGGAACCTGGCCCCACTGCCCGAGCCCGCACATCGTGACGGCGTAGCGAGTCAACGTCCCACCACCCGGCGTGCCATGCGTGCAGCGGATCACCGAGCACAGCCGAACGCTCCCTTTGCGATGCTGCTCTCCAATCTGGCGGGCTGCGACCAGCGGATCGCGCGGCACCCCAAGCCGGCGCGCGACGACGTTCCCCGATCCCATGCGAAGGCCGGCGATCAGGACCGCCTCCGGTGGAGGTGGAGCCTCAGGGAAAGCGTCCATCACTCCCTCCACCACAGCGCGCAACGTGCCGCCGCCTCCGGCGCCGATGACCAGGGCAGGCTGTGCGGAGGCGACGAATGCCGCCGCGGCAGATCTGACGCCGGCGTGGTCATCGAGGACTTTTGTGCTCATCTCGAGCGGAGCGCCATAACCCGCAACCAGCGCAGCCGCCAGGTCGTCGGAGAGTCTTTCGGAGTGCCCGGTTCCCGCGGACCTGTTGAGGAGAACCAGGACTGACCGGCTCAAGTTTCGTCTTCAGGCCGCCCTTCGCGATCGGTGCTGGCTCCGCGCCGGCGGCGAAGCGCCAGTGGGAGGCCGGCGACCACAACCAACGCGATCAGAATCGCTACGACGATGGGCAGTGTCTGCCCGCCCCCAACTGTCACCACGCCGGGTGGCGGCGAGGCCGACGGGTAGCCCGCGCCGAAATAGCCGAATTCGCGCGTGGTGGTGTCGACGGTGAACGGCTGCGCCGTCTGTGCGCGGCCGATCGTCTTCCACGCACCGACCGGATCGGTTGCGAAGTACACATCGGACGGGTCCGGTAAGAGGTTTGAGTAGCGAAGCACGAGGTTCGCCGGCTTCACCAGTGGAGCGTCGGCGGTGATGCGGTAGACGTTGGTGACGAAGCGTATGCCCGGAGGCTGGGGGCAGTTGGCCAGCGGCGTGATGTCCACTGTGATGGCGGTCTTTCCGGTGGCGTCGAAGGCACCGGGCAGAAATCCGATTACCACCTGACCGTCATCCGTGAAGGCGGAGTTGGCATCGCTGACACCATTCAGAACCTTGACGACCTGGCGGCCGGACGGTGGCTTGATGTTGGCACCTGCCTGCGGCGGTGGACAGGTCCAGTTGTATGCCTGGGGTGGGCCGAAACCGTCGTAAAAGCCGGGAGCCACCATCCAGGCGGCGACGGCGTAGGTGGTGGCGGCCGCCGCCAGCAGAGCTGCCCTCTTCACAGCGCCAGGTCGGCCACCACGTGGCCGATCACCGGACCCACGAGGTCGCGGCATGCCCAACGCCACAAGGCGAGCAATAGCCCAGCGGCGGCGACGGCGCCGAGGAAAGCAGGCGGATGTGAAATGGCGTGCGCGGCGGTCCAGAGGGAGGTGCTGCCGATGATCGCCAGCGGTGCTCCGCCGAGCTCATCGAGCGCCGCGTACAGGGCCCCTCGGAAGGCAAGCTCCTCACCAATCGAGACGGCGACGGCTGCCACCGCAAGACCAGCGGGCAGCACCGGCACGGCGGCGGATCGTACTGCGGCGGGCAACAGAAGCACCGCGCCGAGCGCGAGGCCTCCGAGAATCCTGAGGCCGAGCCGCGACGTGCCGAGGCCCAGGCGCTCTGCCGGCCAGCCGACCACCACCAGCGTGAGGGCCGCGCCGCCCAGGACGAGGGCTGCCACCGCCATGTGTGGCTCGTACTGGATGAGGGCCCGAGACCACTCGATCAGCAGAACGTATGCCCCGACCAGGATCGCCCTCCGGGCGGGGTGAATGGTCTTGAGGGCGGAGATCAAGACGCCAGGCGCTCAGGTCCGGCATAGACGTTGAAGCGGTCACCGCGGAGAAATCCGACCAGGGTCTGGTTGAACTCTCGCGCGAGGGCGACCGCGAGACTGGACGGCGCTCCAACCGCGGCGAGGACCGGGATGCCGGCGCTGATCGCCTTCTGCACGATTTCGTAGCCCGCGCGCCCGCTCACGACCAGGATCGAACTGCGTGCCGGGATCGCGCCGTCGATCAGCGAGCGGCCGACGATCTTGTCGACGGCGTTGTGCCTGCCGATGTCCTCGCGCACGTGGACGAGTTCTCCTGCCGCGGTGAAAAGACCCGCTGCGTGGAGGCCGCCGGTGCGCTCGAACACACCCTGGCCGGCGCGGAGCTGCTCGACCAGGCCCGGGAGAATCGATGCGTCGACTCTTGGACCATCCGGCAATGAGGACAGGTCGCGTCTCAGGTCCTCGATGAGCACCGTACCGCAAACCCCGCAAGCAGAGCTCGACAGCATCGAGCGCTCGGGCTTGCGGCGGGGTGCGCCCTTAGGGTGCAGGTCGACCTGGTTCGACTCCACCAGGTCGGCGTCCACGCGAACCGCCACCTCCATCTCCTCCGCCTCGGCGCTGATGCGGATGAGGCGCACCTCATCCAGGGCGCGCACGATCCCCTCCGCGTACATCAGTCCCAGGCACAGCTCGATATCGTTGCCCGGCGTGCGCATGACGACCGACAATGGCTCGCCATGCAGCGAAATCTGCAGCGGCTCCTCGGTGACCACCGCATCAGGCGATTCGCTCCAGTGCCCTGAATTCCACCGATGTACCCGCAGGCCGGGAGCAGCAGGTTTCGCCATCAGCCTTGGGCAACTCGGAGATGGCGCGCGGATCGCGGCACCGCCGTCGTGATCGCAAAACCGCGCCATGAGGTCACGCGTTCTGGCCTGAGCTCAATCGCCGGCGGAATCTCGCTCGGGTCCATGCCGTATCGCTCTGCGATCACAGATCCGTCGGCGGCGCTTTCAAACGTCCCTCGAACACACGCGCCGACCATCTGCGATGGACGGAATCGGTGATGAGACTCGACGACCAGCGCGCCCGTCGTTCCGACCCTCGGCCGGCCCGCGGCCGCGGCCAGGGTGATCCTTCCACGATCCACTTCCCAGAAAGCTGGGCGGATCACCGGCATCCCGCCTTCGTTCCAGCACGCGTATCCGCGTGAGACCCCCGCGAGGCGCCGGCTCACCTCCGCCGGCACGGCGGGAACGCGGGCGGCCTGGGCGGCGGGGAACTGGACGCCTTCCAGCACGTCGGCGTGGCTCGGCCGCAGCCGCATGACGACGCGGTTGTAGGGGAGCCACTCACGAGGCAGGCGCGTGAGGTCGAGCGCATAGCCCGCGACGAAGGGAGCGTTCTTCAGCGCGTAGCCGGCCATCCCGAGGACATAGCCCGGCCCATCGAGCATTGCGCGCACCTGGTTCGAAACCGAGAGCGGATCGAAGACCTCGATCGCTCCGCGGAGCAGCAGCGCACGCGATCCGCCATCGACGAGGAACGCGGCGCGTGGGTCGCGGCGGGCCATCAAAGTCTTGGCCGCGTACCGGGAAGTCGTCATCCAGATCGAACCCGAGGCGAAGCTGAACACCGCTGGATTGACCAGCGGAAAGCGCCCGGTACGCAGGGCCAGCATGCCGATGGGAGACTGCCCAAGGATGTCTCGGGCGTCCTTAGTCAGCCTCATGCCGCCACTTTAGTTGTCCTGCAGGAGGTCACGGATCCGCTCGAGGGCCTTCTGGAGCCGCCGCCGAATCAGCCAGTCAAGCCTCCCCGCGATCGCTCCGCCGATAAATGAGGCCGGCGGCTCGTAAGCAATTCGCAACTCGATGCGAACGCCCTCCTTCACAGTTTTGAACGTGAAGCCGCCCTCCTGCTTGATCACCCCCGACTCGGAGACCCATCCGATCTCGTTCGGGCGGCGCCACCGATCCAGGAGCAGCACGTTCCGCAGCGGCATGCCAAGGGCTTGCATCTCCACTTTGAAGCGGGCGCCCAAACCGCTGTGTTTCGGCCCGACCGGCTCCCACCGGCTCACACCCTCGAGCACCGATGCCACGTGCCGGTAGTCGGCGAAGTAATCGAAGGCGCGCTCGGGTGGCACCTTGACCGTCACCTGCGCCTTGAACTCGCGCCTCGCCATCCCAAGCAAGATATGACTGTGCTGAGGGTGACCGGCGGCCGCGTCTCGGTCGAAGACTCCGTCCCCATCACTCGGCACGTGACGGGCGAGCACCTCCGCGAGGCCTACCTGCACGACGTCAGCAAGCTCACGCTCGGCCTGGTCCGAATCCGAGGCACCTCCGTTTTTGTCGGACCGATCGAGGTGCTGCGCTTCGGCTTACCGAAAGTGACTCGCAACTCCGTGGAGTGGCCGATCGAGGGCGGAATCGCGGCCGCCTTGCCCGGCGGGCTCTGGCGGATCGAGGCGCGCGACGGACGCGTCGTGGCGTGCGTTGAGGACTATCGCCCGCGACTCCCCATGCCTCTGTACGCGTTGACGCAGCTGCCCATCCACCACCTCGTGATCCGGCTCCACCTCCTACGCCTGCGCGGCCGGGAACCTCAACCAGGGATCCCCGCCGGCCGAGATGACCGCTTGCGCGCGGCCGCGGTCGACCTCGCCTTCTGCGCGACTCTCGCCGGCTTCACCGGCCGGCGCCGCAGGCTGCATGTCTTGCTCGGCATCACCGCCGCCTACCACGTAGCTTGCTGGAGCAGCTCGGGGCGGACTCTCGGCGGCATGGTCATGCGCCAGCGCGTCGTCGCAATCGACGGGTCAAGGCCGACCATCGGCCAGTCGGTGGTCCGCCTCTTCGCCCTTCCGATCGCCTGGGCGCTCCGCCGTCCCGTCCACGACGAGGCCGCGGCCACCGAGGTGATTACGGACTCCCCGTAGGATTTCGGAAGTGGCCAAACCAGTCGACCTCGTCATCTTTGGAGCGTCAGGCGACCTGGCGCACCGCAAGATCCTCCCGTCGCTTGGCCGGCTAGTCGCTCGCGAAGGCCAATCCGTGCGCGTCATCGGTGTGGGTCGCAGCCACCTCTCCTCTGCGGAGTTTCGCGACCAGGTCATGAAAGCGAGCGGGAATCAGAAACTGAGTGACACGGCGGAATGGGTCCAGCTCAACTATCCGGACCCGCCGACATACGGGCCTCTGAAGGAGATTGTGGAAGCCTCGCCAACTGTCCTGTTCTATCTCGCCACCCCGCCCGAGACCTTCAGCGACATCGTGGCCGCGCTGTCGCAATGCGGCCTGGCGAAGAAAGGGGACGTCACGCGGCGGATCGTGGTCGAGAAGCCATTCGGTCACAACTTCGCATCGGCCCACAAGCTCAACGCTGAGCTGGCTGCCGCGTTCGAGGAAGAGCAGATCTTCCGCATCGACCACTACCTCGCGAAGGACACCGTCCAGAACGTGATGGCGCTGCGCTTTTCGAACTCACTCTTCGAGCCGGTGTGGAACCGGACTCTGATCGAGACCATCCTCATCACTGTCGCCGAGGAGGAGGGCATCGGCAAGCGGGCCGGCTACTACGACCAGAGCGGCGCCGTGCGCGACATTGTCCAGAACCACATGCTGCAGCTGCTCGCGCTGATCACGATGGAGCCACCGACCACATTCGACCCGGAGTACGTGCGGCGGGCGAAGCGCGCCGCGCTGCGTGCGATGTCGCCCATCGATCCGAGCATCGCGGTGCGCGGTCAGTACGAGGGCTACCTCGAAGAGGAGGGCGTGGCGCCGGACTCGCGGCGCGAAACGTACGCGGCGATGCGTGTGTCGATCGACAACTGGCGATGGGATGGCGTGCCGATTTTCTTGCGCACCGGTAAGGCGCTTCGCCGGCGCGTCACCGAGGTCGTGATCAAGCTGCGCGACGCGCCTATGCTGCGCATCGGGGGCCGGCGCCAGCGCGGCATTCCGACTTTGATCGTGATCCGCATCCAACCGGACGAAGGCATCTCGCTTCGCATCGGCGCGAAGCGGCCTGGCACCAAATTCGAGATGCTGCCGGCCGGGATGCGGCTCGACTACGCGCGACTTTCGAAGGCTTCGTTGCCCGACGCATACGAGAACGTGCTCTCCGAGGTGCTCGCCGGTGGACACTCTGCCTTCCCGGGAGCGGAGGAGATCGAGCTCTCCTGGGAGATCGTCGATCCGCTCATTCGGACGTGGGAGGCAGACGGCCATCCCGAGACTTACTCAAAGGGTTCGTGGGGACCGCAGGCGGCCGATGACCTGGTCGCAGACGCCGGCGGCGGACGCTGGATCGTGAGCGGCGACGAACCAGGAACAGCCTGACCGCAGGCGGTCTCGGATTCCGAACGTTTGGCGTCAGAGATTCGCTTCGATCGACCGCATTCCGAACGGTTGGCGCCAGACGTGCGCTATCGGCGCGGCCCAAATAAATAAGGGGCAGCCAGTGGCTGCCCCTTGCTGATTGACGAGCTGACTACGCGCGAGCGCCTGAGGTGCCGCCTTGCATCCAGAGCGCAGGCTTGTTCGGGTAGAGGACAAGGATGAGGACCGCGACGAGGATGGCGATGATGAACGCAACGATGTCGAAGTGCGCGATCGTGATCTGGTTGAAGATCTGCCAGACGATTTCCAGCACGGCGTAGAGAACGAGCGCGCGGACCCAGCTGACATTTCCTACCGGGTCAAATCCGGCGATCATGATGCCGGCGCCGAACGCGACTCCCGCCACCGAGGCGGTTACGCCCGCCCAGCTGTCGAATGGGAAGAAGCTGCCGCCGATGAAGCCCAGACCTGAGCCCATCACGATCAGCAAGCCCATGACCCACATCAAGAGCTTCAACGCCAAGGGATTCCACTTTGCCACTAGTTGACTTCCTCCATATGACCGCTGGTTATTGATTCGTTACACGGAGCGGCGGTCTTTTCAGTGCAACTTGTACTCGAAATGCACGCGATTAGCAACGTCCTATCACGCAAAAGCTTGCGAACCCGCTCGCCAAACCCGCCGCGGCTTGAGCCCGTAAGCCCAGGCGAAAGCCCCTTCGTGGTCCGCATCCCAGAGCACCAGGTCGGCCAATTTCGTGGGCGCGATCACCCCGCGATCCGATCGTGAAACCGACATTGCGCCGCCTACTGTGGCCGCGATCAGCGCCCTCTCTGCCGAGAGCTTGAACACGCCCACCGCGAGGGCGATGACAAGGCTCATGCTCGTGATGCCGCTCGTGCCGGGGTTGTGATCCGTTCCAAGGGCGATCACCGCTCCAGCGTCGGCCAGCTCTTTGACCGGCGGCAGCTTGCCCATCGAAAGCGCGGTTGCCGGCGCGAGGGTGGCCACCACGCCGGCGCGCGCCAGAGCGACCGCGTCGCTGCGGTTCGCGCACAGCAGATGGTCGGCCGAAACCGCGTGCAGCTCGGCCGCGAGTCGCGAGCCTCCTGTGCGCGCTAGCTCATCGGCATGAATCCGAGGAATTAACTTCGCTTCGATCCCAGCCTTAAGAATGCGTCGTGATTGGGGCACCGAGAAATAGCCGCGATCGCAGAACACGTCGCAGAAACGGGCCCCCGCCACGTGCGCTTCCTCGCACCACTCCGCAACCTGACCCGCGTACGCGCCATACCGCGCCCACTTATCGGGCGGGAGGGCGTGCGCGGCCAGGAACGTGACCTCGATCCGGGGCAGGTCTTTGCGCTCGCCCAACCGGGAAAGCATCCGTGTGGTCTCAAGCTCACCCTCGCGATCGAGGTGGTAGCCGGTCTTCGCCTCCACGGTCGTCGCGCCGCCCTCCAGCCACGCCCATAGCCGTCTCGCGGTTGCCTGCTCCAGATCCATGATGGGCTCGGCACGGGTTGCCAGCACGCTGGCGCGAATGCCACCGCCCTCCTTCGCCACCTCGGCGTACGAGGCGCCGGCTGTTTTCTTCGCCAGCTCGGCCATCCGGTCGCCGGCGTAGACGGGATGGGTGTGGGCGTCGATCAAGCCCGCAGTGACCAGGCCCCCGGCGCAGTCGTCGTCGTCCGTGACCGCCTCCAGCATCTCGTGAGGCTCCTGTCCTTGTGGGCCGCACCAGGCGATCTTGCCGCCATCGCAGATGACGGCGGCATCCTCGATCACGCCCACCGACGTCCCGGTGAAGAGACGGCCGATGTTGCGGAGGCGTCTCACTTGACGAACGCGGTGCGGCCGCCAACCACGACATTCGTCACGTCGCCGGCGCTGTGGCCATAAATAAGGTATGCCGGATCGAGCTGGCGCCATGTGGTGTGCGGCCGTTGCTCGAGCGTGATGAAGTCAGCGAGCATTCCCGGTTTGAGCTCGCCCGCCTCCCAGCCGAGCGAACGCATGCCGTTCGCGGTCGCCGCGGTCAGCAGGTCATCCGGTTGGTGTAGAACGCGACGTCCGCTCGCACGCCGCTGGTCGAGCTCCAGTGCGCGCGCCTCTTCCAGGATGTCGATCACAGCGTTTGAATCGCTGCCGACAGTCAGCGGACAGCCCGCCCTGGCCAGCGCCTGCAGAGGTCCCACCCGATCACCGAGATCGCGCTCGGTCGTGGAGCACGCGCAAACGCTCACGCGCTTGGAACCGAGCAGCTCGATGTCGCGGTCGTCGACATGGATCGCGTGCACGGCGGTGAGGTCCGGACCGAGAATTCCCTCGCGCTCCAGGAGAACAACAGGCGAGCACCCTTCGGCGGCCTGGCACTCCTCAACCTCCGCCGGCTGCTCGGCGAGGTGGATATGCAGCGGAGCCCCGCGCTTGCGCGCCCACGCGGCGACAGTGCGCATCGATGCAGGGTCGACCGCCCGCACGCTGTGGATCGCCGCGGCGATGCGCACCCCTTCACCGTCCTTCAAGTCGTCGACACGCTGCGCCCAGCGATCGACGTCGCCGTCTGAAAAAGGTTGCTGAGCGTCATCGAGCGACCTGTCGTCGAGCCCACCGCGCAAGTAGCACGCGTCGATCAGCGTGATCCTGATCCCAACCTGGCTCGCGGCCTCGATCAACGCCTCTCCGAGCTCGTTGCCGTGCCGGTGCAGGTAATGGAACTCGCCGACGGCCGTGATGCCGGCTTCCAGCATCTCTTGAAATACAGCGCGCGCGTATTTGGAGTAATCGGCACGGTCCCACTCGGTCCGCCGGTACATCTCCTGCCGCCAGGTCCAGAAATCGCCCGCTCCGGATTCCACCTCCCCACGCAACGAGTGCTGAAAGGCGTGGCTGTGGACATTCGCGAGACCGGGGATCGTCCACCCGGTGAGGATCACCGCGTCAGGGGGACGCGCGGAGCGCGGAGTCACCGATTTGATCGCTCCGGCTTCGACTTCGATCAGGACGTCCTCGGCGGCGAATCCGAGCCACGCCTGCTCAGCGTGCCAGAGGCCCGAGCCGTTCAATCGCGCATCGGAATGTGGACACCGCGCTCCCGGGCCACGTCGACGGCGCGTTCGTAGCCGGCGTCAGCGTGGCGAATTACTCCGGAGCCCGGGTCGTTGGTCAGCACGCGCTCGAGCTTGCGCGCCGCTTCGTCCGATCCGTCGGCGACGACCACCATGCCGGCGTGGATCGAACGCCCGATGCCGACGCCACCGCCGTGGTGGACGCTGACCCATGAAGCGCCGCTCGACGTGTTGAGCAGCGCGTTCAGGATCGGCCAGTCAGCGATCGCATCCGAACCGTCGAGCATCGCCTCGGTCTCGCGATAGGGCGAAGCCACCGAACCGGAGTCGAGGTGGTCACGGCCGATGACGATCGGCGCCTTGACGGCTCCCGTGCGGACAAGCTCGTTGAAACGAGCCCCGGCACGAGCTCGCTCGCCGTAGCCCAGCCAGCAGATCCGCGCCGGAAGACCCTGGAACGCGACACGTTCCTGTGCGGCCTTGATCCAGCGCACCAACGCCGGGTCATCGGAAAACTCGTCGACGATTGCCGCATCTGTCGCGGCGATGTCCGCCGGGTCTCCGGACAGCGCGACCCAGCGAAACGGGCCCTTTCCCTCGCAGAACAGAGGACGGATGTAGGCCGGCACGAATCCTGGAAAGTCGAATGCGCGTGGGCTGCCACCAAGCCGAGCTTCAGCGCGAAGGCTGTTGCCGTAGTCGAAGACCTCGGCCCCGCGGTCCTGGAAGTCCACCATCGCATCGACATGGCGCGCCATGCTCTCCCGCGCGCGCTTGATATATGTGGCGGGATCATCGAGTCGCAGCTCCTGCGCGTCCTCAGGAGAAAGGCCAAGCGGGATATAGCTCAGGGGATCGTGCGCGGGCGTCTGATCAGTGACCACGTCGACCTCGAAGCCGCGAGCAAGGAGGGCGGGAACCACGTCGGCGGCATTGCCCAGCAGTCCGATCGACAGCGCGCGCTTTGCAGCTTTCGCATCGACGGCGAGCTTCAATGCA
>Ga0209488_10002954_pt1 | contig 13780 bp, 14 predicted proteins | sample Rivendell_Oct201_8_FD_188349 | JGI IMG/M metagenome (GOLD analysis project Ga0209488, IMG submission 188349) | Vadose zone soil microbial communities from the Eel River Critical Zone Observatory, Northern California, USA -... | ecosystem: Environmental > Terrestrial > Soil > Vadose zone >...
GGGTCGTCCTCACCCAGCTCGCGCTGGATCGCCTTGAGCTGCTCGCGCAGGATGTACTCGCGCTGGGTCTTGTCCATCTCGGACTTGACCTCGGACTGGATCCGGCCCTTGAGCTCGAGGATCTCGATCTGACGGGCCAGGAAGTTCGACACGAGCTTGAGGCGCTCGATGACGTCGATCGTCTCGAGCAGCTCCTGGCGCTGCTCCGTGGTCATGTCGGGGCTGTAGGCGACCATGTCGGCCAGCAGGCCAGGCTCGGTGATGTTGCGGGCGGCGACGGCCGCCTCAGGCGGCACGGGCGCGCCGTTCGCGACGTACTGCTCGATCTGGGCCTGGACGGTCCGCATGAGGGCCTGGACCTCGAGCCCGCTGGGCGACTCGTCGGCGAGCTCCTCGACGACGCCGCGGAGGTACGGCTCCGTGCCCGAGAATCGATGGAGGCGGAGTCGCGACTGGCCCTGGACGATGGCCCGGACGGTCCCGTCCTGGAGCTGGACGACCTGGGCGATCTTCGCCAGCGTGCCGACCTCGTAGAGCTCGGACGGATCGGCGATGTCCTCCTGCTCCGCGTGGCGCTGGGTGATGAGGGCGATGGGACCGCCGTCGGCGACGGCTGCGTTGAGGGCGTTGACGCTCTTCTCGCGGCCGACCTGGAGCGGCACGATCATCTCCGGAAAGATGACCGTCTCGCGCAGGGCGACGAGCGGCAGCTCGCGCGGGCCGGCTGTCGTGGTCGGGGTAACGTCCTTGGCGATAACGTCGTCCGTGACGTTCGGACGCTTCGGCATCAGATGTCTCCTGTCGATGTGCTGGTCAATGATGGCTGGCGGATCGTCCGCCGTGAAGTAGTCGATTCCATTACGTGTTGCTCGCCGCGGTGCCTGGTTCGCGCTCCGACTCCTTCGAATCGGCCGCCTGGCGCCGCATGCCTTCGTCGTAGAGCGCCTCGAGAATCCGCTTGCCGAGCCGCTCCTCGAGCTCGAACAGGATCTTGATGCCGGCGAGGTTCACCCCCCGGTCGCGAGTCAGATGACGAATCCACTGAATCCGTCGGATGTCCTCGTCGCTGTAGAGTCGGATGTTGGTCGGGGTTCGGGCCGGGCAGAGCAGGCCCTCGTCCTCGTAGATCCGCAACGTTCGCGGATGGACGGAAACGATTCCTGCGGCGACGCTGATGACATAGACAGGCCGCCGCGGATCCTTGTCTGGCCGGCCGAAGCCCATGTCTCAGCCCGCCTTCCGCGCGGACTCGACGACCGCGAGTTTGGACGCGACCGCAGGAAGGCTGTGAGACTGGAATGTTCCGGACATGGTCGGATGCTAGAACCCTGACAATGGTGTTGTCAAGAGTAGTTTAGGCAATGTTGGCTGGCATTCGTTGCCGGGTGGCCGCGTCGCAGCGCATGCGACCACGAGGACCCGGCCCCGGGAGATCCGCCCAGCCCGACCGATCAGCTCGCTGGGACGGTCTCGCCGATCAGCTGGTCGTGCAAGAGCTCCTGGCATTCCTGCCGCCCGATGGCGATGACCTTGTCGCCCTCGCGGAGGATCGTCTCCGGCCGGAGCGGCGTGGCGATACCGTCGCGGATCACCGCGAACAGCGAGCAGCCTTCGGGGATGTCGAGGTCCTGGGTCGCCTTGCCGATCGCCGGAGAGCCGGTCTGGAGGTGGGCCTCGATGAGCTCGAGCTCGCCCTCGCCGAGGGCGGCGAGGTGGAGCAGCTCGTGGACCGGAATGTCCTGCTCGATCGAGCCGAGGATCATTCGGGTCGGGCTGATCAGCTCGTCCACCCCGAGGTGCTTGAACAGCTCCTCGTTCTTCGGGTTGTTGACCCGGGCGATGGTCCGCGGGACGTCGAAATGATGCTTGGCCATCTGGCAGATGACGAGGTTGTCCTCGTCGTCGCCCGTCACGGCGGCGACGATGTCGGCGCGGTTGCAGCCGGCCTCCCCGAGGTACTTGCCCTCGCAGCCATCGTGGGCAATGACGACAGAACCGATCTCATCGGCGATCTGACGCGCCCGCTCCAGCTCCTTTTCCATGAGCACGACCTCATGGCCGGACTCGATGAGCTCCTTCGTCAGGTAATAGCCGACCTTGCCGCCGCCGACGACCAATACGAACACGATCAGACCTCCCTGGCCGGAACGGCCTGCGAGCCGCTCGGCACGGCCCCGGATGCTCCAGGCGCGACGTTGGACCCGGCGCTCACGGTGTTCGTGGAGCTCGCGACGATCTCGTGGTGCTCGCCGCCGGGATGGCTGCCGGTCGGTTCGAGAATGCCCTTGCGACCGGATACGGGCATGTCCAGGTAGGCATGGACGGCGTCCGCCATCAGGTTCGTCCGGCAAAGGGCGGCGATCCCGAGATCGGCGTAGGCATCGGCCCGCAGCGGGTCGTTGATCTTGGCGATGACTCGTTTTGCGCCGAGCGCCTCCTGGGCCAGCTGGGCGGCCATGACGTTTCGGTTGTCGCCTTCGGTCATGGCGATGAAGACGTCGGCATCCTCCGCCCCGGCCCGCCGGAGGATGTCCTCGTCGGTGCCGTCACCCCGCAGCGCCGTTCCCTTGAACGTCGACGGCAGGCGGTCGAACGCGCGGCTCGTCAGGTCGAGAATGATCACCTCGTGCCCGGCCTGGTCGAACGAGCTAGCAAGCACCGCTCCGACCCGGCCACAGCCGACGATCACTGTCTTCACGTTTTCTCCTCGGGGATCGGCTCACGCACGACCCACACTGCGCACGGTGCGTTCTTGAGAACATAGGGGATGGTCCGCCCGATCGCGAAATCGCCGCCGAACCGCTTGCGGTATGGCAACCCGACAACGAGCAGGTCCGCATCACGTTCGCTCGCCTCGTCGACGAGAGCGGCGCCGATGTCGCGGGCCTGCAGGAGGACCGGCGTCAGGCGTGCCTTGCTGTCCTCGGCGACCGACTCGGCCATGTCGAGGACGCGCTGGGCCTCCTCGGAATTGCCGGCGATGTCGGCATCGAGCGGCAATGTCCAGTCGATCTCGACGATGTGTACGGCGATCAGCTCGGTCGTGCCTATCTTGGCGAACCGGCTCGCCAGGGCCACGATCTGGGCGTCGCTCGAGCCGCCGTTCAGGGCGATGACGACGCGTTTGAACGAGGGAACCTGGGCTTCGGGCACGGCGGGAACGATACCACCGGACGTGCTCAGCCCCCCGGCGCGTCCGATCGAGGATCCGGTCTCGGGAGGACCTCCGGATCCTCGCGGCGGTAAGGGACGTTGACCACGACGGTATGCGGTCGGCCGAGAAGGGCGCTTCGGAGCCGCTTGACGGACTGGTTGTACAGAATCCGCTCCCACCAGTGGCGGGCGACATACTCCGGGACGACGACAAAGGTGATCGGTGCCGGCTTGTCCGCGGGCCAGGCCGCGTCGAGTACGTCGAGGTAAGCAGCGAGTGGGCCGACGAGGGCTCGATACGGCGACTCGACGACGACGAGGGGAACGCCGGGGACCATCTTCTCCCAGCGAGCCCGGACTGACGCGGCGTCCTCGGGCTCGTCGGTGATGAAGACCGCGACGACGTCGTCCGCGATCGAGCGACCGACGTTGACCGCCTGGATGACGGCGCGGTTGATCCCGGGGATCGGGATGATGACCCGCTCCTGGCGCTGGGAAGGTTGCGCGACGTAGCCGGGGCGGATCGCAAGTTCGCGTCGTGAGCTCGTGTACTGGCGATGGATGAACAGCATCATCCCGACGAGCAGCGGGATGAGGATGACGACGAGATACGCCCCGTCCACGAACTTGACCGACGTGACGATGACGAGGACGAGGGCTGTCAGGACGGCGCCGAGCCCGTTGATCCCCGCCCGGTACCACCAGCCTTTCTCACGGTGCCGGTTCCAGTGGCGCACCATTCCGATCTGCGACAGGGTGAAGCAGGCGAACACGCCGACCGAGTAGAGCGGGATCAGGCCGTGGGTATCGCCCTCGAAGCGCCACACGAGGAACGCCGCGACGCCCGCCAGCAGGATGATCCCGTACGAGAAGGCGAGGCGGTCACCGCGGAAGGCGAACTGGCGGGGCATGTAGCCGTCGATCGCGAGGAGCGCGGCGAGCCGCGGAAAGGCATTGAAGCTCGTATTGGCCGCGAGGAACAGGATCAGGGCCGTCGCTGCCTGGAAGAGGTAGAAGAGCGGCGAGGCGTGGCCGAAGACCGTCCCGGCGACGAGTGCAACGACGGTCTCGCCACCCTTGAGAGTCGGTTCGATCCCGTACGCGTCCGAGACGAAGGTGATCCCGATGAACAGGACCGCCAGCAGGATCGCCATCGCGATCATCGTGTCGCCGGCGTTCTTCGACTCGGGTGGCTTGAAGGCGGGCACGCCGTTGGCGATCGCCTCGGTCCCGGTCAGGGCCACGGATCCGCTGGCGAAGGCCTTCAGGAGGAGGAAGATCCCGAGACCCTCCGAGCCCGACTGGACCGCGTTGGCCTGCTGGACGTCGACGGCCTGGCCCGTGATCACCCGGATCACGCCCAGCCCGACCATCGTGAGCGCGAGGCCGAGGAAGAGATAGGTCGGGATGGCGAAGATGTTGCCGGACTCGCGCAGGCCGCGGAGGTTGGCCGTCGTGATCAGGGCGATCGCGATGACCGCGACCTCGACGCGGAACGAGAACAGCGACGGGACGACGGAGTAGATCTGCTCGACAGCCGACGTCGACGACACGGCGACGGTCATCACATAGTCGATGAGCAGGGCCGCGGCCGCGACCAGGCTGGCCAGCGCCCCGAGGTTCTCCTTCGACACCGAATACGCTCCGCCGCCCGACGGGTACGCCCGGCAGACCTGGCGGTATGACAGGGCCACGACCGCGAGCAGGACCGAGATCGCGATCGCGATCCGCAACGAGAAGACGAGGGCGATCCCGGAGCCCGCGAGGACGAGGACGCGGAGGATCTCCTCGGTCGCGTAGGCCGACGAGCTGATCGCGTCGGAGCTGAAGATGGCGAGCGCCTTCTTCTTCGACAGCCTCTCGCCGATCTCTTCCTCGGACGCCAGCGGCCGGCCGATGGTGATCGCCCGGATCCGGTTCCACAGCCTGCCGACTGCCGTCTTCGGCGCGCTGGCCGCCGGTTTGGCGACGAGCTGGCCAGGACCGGAATACCGGAAATACGCCGAGTGGGGCCGCTCGACGCGGACGCGCCGATCCGCCGGTTTGCGTCCCTTCAGTGGGCCTTTGCCCGCGCTCATCGGCCTCCTGCTCTTATCGGTAGGTGGGTCAGTGGCCACGGCGATACGGAACGTCGGCGATGACCGTGTGCTCGCGTCCGAGGAGGGCCGACTTCAACCGCTTGGCCGACTGGTTATACAGCACGCGGTCCCACCAGTGGCGGGCAACGTACTCCGGCAGGACGACGATCGTGATGGGCGCCGGGACGTCTGCCGGCCAGCCCGCATCGAGGACGTCGAGGTAGGCGGTGACGGGGCCGATTAGGGCCCGATATGGCGACTCGACGATGACCAGCGGGACGCCCGGGAGCTGGCGCTCCCAGCGGCGTCGAAGCTCGTCGCCGGCCTCGGGATCCTCGGTCACGAAGACGGCCCTCACGTCCTTCGCAAGGGTCCGCCCGAAGTTGACGGCCTGGACGACCGCCCGGTTGATGCCGTTGACGGGCACGACCACCCGCTGCTCGCGATGCGGTCCCTCGATGATCATGTCGTCGCGGACGTGGAGCTCCCGCTCCTGGGCGTCGTACTGGCGGCGGATGAACGACATCAGCCCGACGAGAAGTGGCACCAGAGCCAGGACGAGGAGGGACGGTGGTGCCTTGGCGATCGTCACGACGATGAACACGATCCCCGTCAGCAGGGCGCCGAACGCGTTGATCGTCAGCCGTCGCCGCCAGCCCGAGCTGCGCTCTCGCCGCCAGTGACGGATCATCCCGCTCTGGCTGATCGTGAAGTCGATGAACACACCGACGGCATACAGCGGGATGAGCAGGTGGGTCTCGCCGCCGGCGATCACGACCAGCGATGCCGCCACCGTCGCGAGGACGATGATCCCGTAGGAGAACGCGAGCCGATCGCCGCGGAAGGCGAACTGGCGGGGCATGAAGCCATCGGTCGCGAGGATGGCCAGCAATCGCGGGAAGGCGTTGAAGCTCGTATTCGCAGCGAGGACAAGAAGGAGCGCCGTGAACGCCTGGAACAGGTAGAACGGGATGGAACCAGCGCCGTAGACCCGGCTTGCGACCTGGCTGATCACGGTCTGCTTCTCCGGCAGGTCGATGTGGGTGATCCCGAAGTTGACCGCGAGGAACGTGATCCCGATGAACAGGACACCCAGCAGGCCGGCCATGACGGCGAGCGTCGTGGCGGCGTTGCGCGCCTCCGGTGGCTTGAAGGCCGGGACGCCGGTCGCGATCGCCTCCGTGCCGGTCAGCGCGACGGCGCCCGCCGCGAACGCCCGGATCAGCAGCAGGACGGTGACCGAACCCGCCGTTTCGCCAGTCTGGGCGACGAGATCGGGGCTGAAGGCCCCGTGCTCGCCCAGGACCAGGATCTTCACCGCCCCGATCGCGATCATCAGCAGCGCCGAGCCGAGGAACAGGTACGTGGGCAGGGCGAAGATGCTGCCGGCCTCGCGGATGCCGCGGAGGTTGCCGATCGTGATGAGCGTGATCGCAGCGACCCCGATGATCACCCGCTCGTCGATGAGGGCCGGGAACGCCGAGGTGATCTGCTCGACGGCCGATGACGTCGACACCGCGACCGTCATGATGTAGTCGATCATCAGCGCCGACGCCGCGATCAACGACGCGCGCCGACCGAAGTTGCGCTTCGAGACCGAGTAGCTGCCGCCGCCGGTCGGGTAGGCGATGCAGATCTGGCGATAGCTGATCGCGACGGCGATCAGCAGGACCGCGATCGCGATGCTGATCTGAAGGCCGAAGGCGAGGGCCGCGACGCCACCGAGGATGAGGACCCGCAGGATCTCCTCGGTCGCGTAGGCCGACGAGCTGATGGCGTCGGAGCTGAAGATCGCAAGGGCCTTCTTCTTCGACAGTCGTTCGCCGATCTCCTCTTCCGACGCCAGCGGCCGGCCGATGAAGAAGCTCTTGATCCGGGCCCGCAGGCGGCCCGTAGCCGTAACGGGAGCGCTGGCCGCCTCCTTGGCCATCAGCTGGCCGGGGCCGGTCCACCGAAAGTACGCTGCATGGGGTCGCTCGATCCGGACCCGACGGTCCCCGAGCTTGCGACCCGACAGGGGCCGCTGACTTCCCATCAGGCGACCGCCCTCAGGCCCCGAACGCGAGGCGCTGGACGAGCCGTCGCGGCAGGCCCGCGTCGGTCATCGCCGCCTGGACGGCCGGAATGTCGTAAGCGGTCCGGTGCCACGTGCAGCTGCCGGCGGCGGTGTCGAGAACGAGGTAGCTGGCGGTGACGATCCCGTCCCTCGGCTGGCCGACGCTGCCGGGGTTGATGAGTGCGCGGCGGTGATCCAGCGCGAACGTCGAGCCCTCGGCCGGGGCGATCTGCTCGACCTGCCCGTCGTGCTCGGCCCAGACCATCGGCAGGTGGGTGTGGCCGTGAAGGCCGAACGGTGTCGTGAGGACAGCCAGGTTCGCCCGGGCGATCGGCAGCGAGACGACGTACTCCCAGGTCGGGTCGCGCGGGCTGCCGTGGGCGAGGCTGAAGTCGCCCTCGACGCGACGTTCCGGCAGGGCCGCCAGCCAGGTCCGCGTCGGTTCGCCGATGCGTCGGCGCGTCCACTCCATCGCCGCCCGGGCGTCGGGGTTGAACCAGTCGACGTCGATGAGTCCGACGGCTGCCGAATCGTGATTGCCGCGGACGCCGACCGCGCCGAGCGAGCGGAGGCGTTCGACCACGGCGTCGGGCTCCGGGCCGTAGCCGACCACGTCACCCAGGTGCCAGATGGCGTCGACCGAGCCAAGCGACGCGACGACCGCATCGAGCGCGACGAGATTGGCGTGGATGTCCGAGAGGACGGCGACGCGCATTCGCGCCAGCCTAGCAGCCACCGCAGCGTCTGAGTCAGCGCGTCTGCGAGGCGTCGTTCGGCGCCCTCACCACGGCTGGCGACGGCGGGTGGCCGGGTCGCGCGGATAAGCAGGACTCGTCCGTCCGCGCTTCGTCACCACGACGAGCCGATGACCGGCGAGGCCCGTCACCCGGACCGGTTCCTCGTCGATGAGGCCGCCGCCCAGGGCGTCGAGCGCGCGCCGCGCCGCAAGCAACTCCGCGGCGATGTCGCCGCGCTTCCACGCGACCAGCCGGCCACCGACGGCAAGGAGGGGGAACGCGAGCTCGATGAGCTCGGCCAGCGATCCCACCGCGCGAGCCGTCACCGCCGGCCAGCGCTCGCGGTGGCGCGTCTCGGAAGCGAGCTCCTCGGCCCGGGCTGCAGCCACGCCCACCCGTGGCGACAGGCCGGCGACCTCCACGGCGGCGGCCAGGAATGCCGCCTTCTTGCCGACCGAATCGACGAGCGCGACACGCTCGACGGGAAGGGCAGCCGCCAGAGGGATGCCCGGAAAGCCGCCGCCGCTGCCAAGGTCAACGAAACCGTCGACATCGCGCAGCACCGGGATTGCCGTCAAGCTGTCGATCACGTGGCGGAGGGCGATCTCGGCGGGCTCCCGGATCGCCGTCAGGTTGATCGCGGTATTCCACGCGAGAAGCAGCCGGACGTGGTCGTCGATTGCCTGGCGGCCGACGGGCGACAGAGCGCAACCGAGCTCGTCGAGGCCGGCGGCGAGCGCTGCAGCGTAGGCCGGCGGCAGCGGTGGGAGGCCATCGACGCGCGTCGGGAGCGGCTCACGCGAACGGTCCAGGCACCCTCCAAGCGGTCGTGCCCGTGCGGTCCGTCCCGGCTCCGCTCCCGGCGTCGTCGTTCATCGCACCGGCGGGTCGAAGGATCTCGGTCTTCCAGGGCGAGTCCGGTTCGCGGTCGGGTTTCCCCGAACCCCTCGCAAGCCCCGTTACCCGAGCGATCCCGGTGCGGATGACGGACGGTACGACGCCCTCGAAGCATCGTCAACGGAGTTATCCACGAAGTGCGCGCGCCCGGTCAAGGTTGTGGATAAACGAGAGCGTCTCAGGCCCGCGTTACCTTCCCCCGTCGGACCTCATGGGCAGGACGCGTGGGTCCGCTCGGCCGGTTGCCGTCGACAAGGCGAAGTCCCGGCTCGGTCGCGTCGCCGTCCAGCGCGGTCGCGCTCCGCGATCGCCCGCCGATGGCGCGCAACACGGCCCGCTCCTCGAGCCCTGCCTCCTCCGCCGCCAACGTCCGGGCGAGGGTCGCCTCGATGACCTCCGCATCGGTGATTGCCGGACCCGGCAGGACGAGAACGAAGGCGGAGCCGGAGCCGGGCACCGACGCGACATCGAGGTCGCCGCCCAGCTCGCGGGCAAGGCCGAGAGCGATCGGCAGACCGAGGCCCGTGCCGATGATCCGCTCGTGGCCGGGGAGTCGCTGGAAGCGCTCGAAGATGCGGGCGCGGTCATCTGCCTCGATCCCGGCGCCGTCGTCGCGGACGATGACCAATGCGACGGCGCCCTCGAATCGACCCTCGAGCTCGACGCAGCCGCCGACAGGGCTGAACTTGAGAGCGTTGTTGACGAGATTCGTCAGGATCTGCTCGACTCGCCGGCGGTCGCCGGTCGCGGCGCCGAGGCGCGGCGGGAGCGTCGTGCGGAGGCCGACCTCGCGCTCGATGGCGATTGGCAGGAGCCCGTCGGCGACCTGGCTGATGGCCTCGGCCAAGGAGAAAGGCTCGAGCTCGAGGTCGAGGCCGCCGGACTCGAGTCGGGACAGCTGCAGCAGGTCGCCAACGAGCTCGTCCATCGAGCCGACGATGGCTCGGCTCCGCTCGAGGAACTCGCGTTCCACCGCCGGATCGTCGACGCGGTCGCCGAGAATCAGCTCGAGATAGCCGCGCAGCCCGGTCAATGGCGTCCGCAGCTCATGGGCGACGGTCGAAACGAAGCGTGTCTGCTCCGCATCCTTCGCCCGAAGCGAGGCAAGCTCGCGCTCGGTGGCCAGCTGCTCCGTGACGAGGGCGAGGGCGACGGCCGCGTGGCGAGCGAGCTGCGGCGGCAGGCGCCTGGCCAGCTCGCCCGGTCGTGGCGGATCGGCGAACTCGAAGCCGAGGACGACGTCGCCGGCGCTCGGGATCGGCAGCAGGGCATACGACCGGCTCGCACGATCGGTGATCGCCTCGGGCTCATCGGGTGGGTCTGCCCTGGCGTCCGCGACGACGACCGACACGCGAGCACGGCCCGACGCCGCTCGCTCGGCGCGCGAACGATCCGAGCGTGCGTCGAGCCAGGCGGCGAGATCGTTGGCCGCCGACGCGTCCTCACCCTGGGCAACCGCCACGGCCGAGTGCCGTTCGGCGCCATTGGCGAGAACCGCGGCCCGGCGGGCGCCGACGGTATCGGCCAGCAGATTGAGGATGCCGGCCAGGCGTGCCTCGGCGTCGGCGCCACCGGCGAGGATGTCGAGTGCCCGGGCGAGGAGCGCTCGTTCCTCGTGAGCCTTGCGGTCCTCAACGCGTCGCGAGCCGACCCGTCTTTCGACGAACAGGGGTGGGGCCGCGATCATCAGGGGGCGGGCGGCCAGCCGTGAACGGCGGGGATCGAACATCGGTTCCTGGCGTGGGCTCCGTGCGGGACGGGGCGAGGGGAAATCGTCAGACCATCCTCCACTCCGCCGCACTACCCGGAAATCCCCCGAGCGGCAGCGCAGATACCCCGGAAGTACCGCTCGTCAGCCCGGTCGGCTGCTCCGGCTCACCGGCCGGCCGAGCGTCCGCCGCACGACGTCGATCACCTCGTCGACGTACTTGTCGGCCTCGCCGCGTTCGGCGGCCGTCCTGACACATCCCTGCACGTGGTCTTCGAGGACCAGTACCGACACGGCGTCGACCGCAGCTCGCAGTGCCGCGGTCTGCTGGAGGATGTCGACACAGTACTCCTCGCGCTCGATCATCCGGGCGATCCCGCGGACCTGGCCCTCCATCCGCGACAGGCGGCGGACGAGGCCGGCGCGGTCCTTCGTATACGAATGACGGAAATGATCAGGCTCGGAGCCGGTCGCCGGCTGGCCTTCGGCCTGGGCCACGGCCGGCCTCCCTCGCTCTGACGTCATAGCGCAAGCTCGTTCATCGACGGGATGATACTCCCTGGGGGTATCGCGATGCAATTGGACCGGGTGACGCGCCCCGAACGCCGACGAAGTAGACTGGCTGCCGATGGATCCGCGCGATCGCCTCCAACCGTTCGCGAATGGCGTCGATTGCGCCGTCTGTGGCGGGCTCGTCCCGATGGACCGGATTCGGATCCTCGCCAGGCGCGACGACCTCGCCTTTCTCGAGCTTGCGTGCACGGCCTGCAAGAGTGAATCCCTCGGGATCGTCGTCGCGGGCCGGTCGGATGGGTCGGGATCGCGACCGAGTTACGGCGAGTTCGAGACCGCCGACGACGCCCGTTTCCGCGACGCGCCGACGATTGGCGCAGACGACCTGCTGATCGCTCGCGAGCTGCTTCGCCTGGGTGGGCTGGACGCCCTCGTCGGGCGGGTCGGCGACGGTCCGGACCGAGGATCCGCATGACCCAGGCCTCGGCCGCCGGTCCCGGCGCCGGACGCAGGTCCCGTCGGGCAGCGGCGAGGACTCGCCAGGCGGGCCGGCCGGACGGGGCGCTGCCCCCGGTCGTCGAGCAGGAGGTACCGGAAGAGCCGTCGCGGGCAATTTATCCGTCGCCCGTCGCGCGCCCGAGCTTCGCCCACGCGAGCGAGGCCGAGATGGCGCGGATCCTTGACTTCTACCAGGTCCGCTGGGAGTACGAGCCTCACGTCTTTCCCGTCGTCTGGAATCTCGAGGGCGCCGTCGTCGAGAGCTTCGCGCCGGACTTCTGGCTCCCTGATCTCGACCTCTACCTCGAGATGACCACCCTTCGGCAGAAGCTGGTTCGCAAGAAGAACCGCAAGCTGCGGCGAGTCCTCGAGCTCTACCCCGACCTCCGGGTCAAGCTCTTCTATGCCCGCGACTTCCGCGCGCTCATGTTGAAGTTCGGCAAGCTCGGGCTCGTCGCGGAGCTGTCGGGCACGTCGGGCCAGGTCGTCCCCGTCCGCGTCGACGGCCCGGTCACGGCGTCCACCATCGGGCTGACGATCGAGCCTGGTCCGCCGACCTTCGAGGAGCCTCCCGAACCGTGATCACGAAACCGATCGACCTGCGCGCAGACATCGGCGAGGTTCTCCTCGACGAGGTAGCGATCCAGGCGAAGATCCTCGAGCTCGGGGCGCAGATCAGCGCCGACCACACCGACCGACCGCTGACCCTCGTGTCGGTGCTGAAGGGCTCGCTTCCGTTCATGGCCGACCTGATGCGGGCGATCAGCGTGCCGCTCCGGATCGACCTGATGGAGGTCTCCTCGTACGGTGGCACGGGCACAGAATCGTCGGGGCTGGTGCGAATCCTCAAGGACCTCTCGGCGAGCATCGAGGGCGAGGACGTCCTCATCGTCGAGGACATCATCGACACCGGCCTGACCCTCAACTACCTCCTCCGTTACCTGCGCGGCAAGAACCCCCGTTCGCTCGAGATCTGCACGCTCCTCGACAAGCCCGCCCGGCGACTCGTCGACATCCCGGTCAACTACATCGGCTTCACGATCCCGGACCAGTTCGTCGTCGGCTACGGGCTCGACTACGGCGAGTACTACCGCAACCTGCGGTTCGTGGGCGTCCTGCGCCCCGAGGTCTACACGGACCAGGCCTGAGACATGCATCGACGCCCCCTCGGACGCGGCCGGCGCCTCGCGGTGCTCGCCGCTGTCATCGTCGTCGTCGGCTGCCTGCTGCCGTGGTGGCAGTTCGGGGGCGGCGTCGGCGAGCTGTCGCGGCTCCAGGGCAATGCCTTCGAGGGCAGCGGCATCCTCGTCTTTTTCGCCGCTCTCGCGACGGTCGCGCTCCTCGCGCTGCCGTATGCCGCCGGCGACAAGCCGGTCGCGATCGACCGGACGCTCAGCTATGGCGCGGTTGCCGTCGTCGGCTGGATCGGGCTGCTGATCCGGGTGATCGATCTCGCCACGAAGGGGGCGATCGCCCTTCCCGACCGGGCGCCGGGGCTATGGCTCGCGGCGGTCGGCCTGATCGTCCTGAGCCGCGCCGTCTACGACCTCGCCAGGGAGTCCGCGGCGCGCTGATCTCAGCGACCGGGCGGCCAGGATCGTGAGTGGGCCGGGCTACGGTCGGGCGGGCTCCGGACTGGCGAACCTCGGCCGTTCGGATGTCGGCGGCCCCTTGCCGGATGCGTCCGTCCGGATGATCTCGATCGCGAACCACGTGGCGGCTGAGGGCCCGCTCGCCAGCGGCGCGTAGCGAAAGACGACGACGCCGGGCGGCCAGCCCGTCCCGGCCGCGGCCTCGGCCTCGGGCGGCCCGAACAGCGCACCGAAGGGCGACGGCGACCCGGCCGGGACGATCGGCCGAATCTCGAGAGGGACCGGATTCGAGCCCGCGGCGGCGGCAGGACCGAACGCCGGGCTCGCGCCGTCGCCGGCCACGGGTTCGCGGCGCCAGGCCTCGACCGTCACCAGTCCCGACGGCCGGTCGGGCCCGACAACGGGGGCGCAGAAGCCGATCGCGGCGACGCTGCTGCCGACTGCGGGAACGATGGGGATGGCCGGGTCGTCGGGCCCGCTGGCCGGGACCGGGTCGATTGCCCGCCAGACCCGGACGGTCTGGTCTCGCCATGTCTCGATTGTCGCCG
>Ga0209488_10002955_pt1 | contig 13780 bp, 9 predicted proteins | sample Rivendell_Oct201_8_FD_188349 | JGI IMG/M metagenome (GOLD analysis project Ga0209488, IMG submission 188349) | Vadose zone soil microbial communities from the Eel River Critical Zone Observatory, Northern California, USA -... | ecosystem: Environmental > Terrestrial > Soil > Vadose zone >...
GCGACGAGCGTCTCGTGTGCCGCTGCTGCGACCGCCGCCTCTTGCGAGGCGCGCGGCGAAACGCGTTCAATGCGGACGAGATAAGACTCGTGGGTCGCGTCGATTGAGTTCACCGCGTCATAAATCGCAGCGTGCATGATCGCGAAGCTACGTGTCGGGTGTACGGTTGCCGGTTGCGCGCCCGCTGTGCGGACGATCGTCAGAAGTGTCTTGTTCCACTGTACTACCTCATCGACCGCACCGTGTGCGAGCGGGGTGGCGCACAGTAGTGCGAGCGAGGTCCAGAATCGCAGCATGAGTTTCTCCCTCCATTTAAATTGCGTGAAAGCCGCTCGAGCGTGATGTACGCCGCAGTCTTTTCGCACGCATGAGGACCTGGACGGGGAAGGATTTATTCCCTCGAGCGTCGCAGCGGGTGTTCCCGACGTTCCTGAATAGGGGGCGCGCGGACCAGCACGGTCCGCATGCGGAGAAAATATTGGACGCTGCTAAGTCAGTCTAGCCAGCGCAATCGAGACGGCAATCACCGTGCTTGCACTTCCACTCGAGCATCGTTGAAGCAGGCGCCATCGGCCAGATCGGCCTTGTGTGTGGGAGCCAACGCGGACACGGTCTGGCCGTTCGGACTGGTGCGCAGCCACGCGCCTTTTTCGGAGCAGACCACGCCTGGCCGTACCACAGTCGTGATCTGCAGCGGCAGAAACACCTCTCCTAGATCGTTCCACACTCTCACCCACGTTCCGTCGGTCAGCCCGCGCCTTGCGGCGTCGTCCGGATTCATCTCGAGCACCGGCGTGTCATCGCTTAGCGCGAGGCCTCCGAAGGTGGAGGTGATGCGTTTATCCGAGGCGGGCGTGATCAGTGTCAACGGATAGTGCGACACGAGCGGTCGGTAGCCAGGCAGGAGGGCGCCGTAGCGATCGCCGAGATCCGCCGACTGCAATTCAATTTTTCCGCTGCGGGTTCGCGGTGCGACATTACCGAACAGGACGGGCTCGGCGCCGCCGTACTCCATTTTGATCGACCGATCGACCGGGATTTGGCTCGACTTGAGACCCTGCATGCGCGGATCGTCCGAGTTAAGGGCCGCGTCCATCAGTTCGGTGTCGCTCGCCGTGAATGCAGGGTCCATCAGACCGAACCTGGCGGCAAGCCGTCGGAAGATCTCGGTGTTGGGCAGGCTCTCGCCGACCGGCGGGATGACAGCTTCAGCTCGCTGCAGATACTGCTGTCCGTATGCGCAGTAGAGATCGTCGTGCTCGAAATGGGTACAAGCCGGGAGCACCACATCCGCGTACGCCATGCTGTCGGTCATCGCGACTTCGATGCCGGCCACAAATACGTCCTCCCGCGCCAGCGCGCGCTTCATCCGATTCTGGTCTGGATGGACGATCAGCGGGTTGTGGTTGTAGATGAACAGGGCTTTGATTGGCGGTTCCAGATGCTCATCGAGCAGCAGGCGACCGACGTCAAGAATGTTGATCGTTCTCGTCTTGGGCGGCACGAAATCGGCGCGCGTCAATCGATCGAGGGTCTTCGGAAAGGCATGACCTGCGCCACCCACGAGCCCACCGCCCGCAACGCCGAACTTGCCTGCCAGCGCGGGTAGAGCGGCGATGGCGCGCAGCCCCGAGCCGCCGTTCTGGTTGCGCTCGAGTCCGTTCCCCCAGGCGATCACCGCGGGTGAGGCCTCCTGGTACCAGTGCGCCAGGGTACGGATGTCGTTGAGCTCAACTCCGCATATCTGCGCCGCGCGTTCGGGTGGGTAACCGCGTGCCGCTTCCATGAAGGCGTCGAACCCGAGCACGTGCTCATCAATGAAGGCACGATCGAGGCCGCCCAGTCTCTCCAGCTCCACCGCAATCGCCCACGCCAGCACCACGTCGGTTCCAGGGCGGACCGGCAGATGCAGTTGCGCCTGTTCGGCGACCTTGACGCGCCGGGGATCGATAACCACCAGCCTGGCACCCTTGCGCTTGGCGGCGTTGATCTGCCGCATCAGGTGCAGGTTGCAGACCGTGGCGTTATTCCCCCACACGATGATGAGTTTGGCGAGACTCACCTGCTGCAGCGGGGTGCCGGGGGTTGCGCCGAAGGTGCCCGCGTAGGCGGCGCTGCGGATCCCGCCGCACAACGGGTTGCGACTGAGCAATGAGGCGCCCAGACCGTGAAAAAAGCGCAGCGACATCGAATCGCCTGCCAGCATCCCGTGCGGTCCGGCGTAATTGAGCGGCAGCACGGCCTGGGGGCCGTAGCGCTCGACGACGCTTCCGACGCGATGATGAATGATGTCCAGGGCTTGATTCCAGGAGGTGCGCTCGAAGTTACCTTTCCCTTTCGGGCCGATGCGCCTGAGGGGATATCGCAAGCGGTTGGGGCCATGCACAAACTCGGGATAACTGTTGGCCACCTTGGCGCAGATGGCGCCGTGGGTAATGGGATTGACCTTCGATCCGCGCACGGCGAGCACCTGATCACCGGACACGGTCACAGCGAGGCTGCAGGTATCCGGGCAGTCGAGCGGACAGACGCTGGCCTTTTGCACGATCATGGGGCGATTTTAATCGTTACGCAGGCCGCGAATGCGGCGAATCCTGCAGAAGGGTCCCCGGAGATGGTCGAGAACGAGCAGCGCAAGTGATTGATTACTAAGCCCGCAAAAGATCCCTAAGCCAGACTGGAATCGCGTGTCGGGGGCTCGATTCCACCCCCGGCCACCATGGCTTGCGGTTGCGAGCTCCCCGCAGCGCCCAGTTTGCGCAATCAGACGCGGTAGTACATTCTGAGACTTCAAAACAGCCACCTCGAAGCACTCCGTGACCGACGAATCTGGGCCTAAAGGCGACCCGGTTCCCGCCTCGGACGGGCATCGAGCCGTCTTCCTCAGCTACGCCTCGGAGGACGCGGAAGCGGCGGAGCGCATCTGCGCCGGCCTGCGCAATGCAGGTATTGAAGTGTGGTTCGACCAGAACGAACTGCGTGGCGGGGCTGCCTGGGACTCCGCGATCAAGAAACAGATCAAGACCTGCGCCTTGTTCATCCCGATCATTTCCGCAAATTCGCGCGCTCGCGTGGAGGGATATTTCCGGTTCGAATGGAAACTCGCGGTTGATCGCTCCCACCTCATGGCTGCCGAGAAGGCGTTTCTGCTGCCGGTCGTCATTGACGGCACCGATGAGGTCGACGCTCGGGTGCCCGACAAGTTCCACGAAGTACAGTGGACGTGGCTGAGTGGCGGGCAGACCTCCGCCGCGTTCGTCGAGCAAGTGTCGCGCCTGCTGGCGCTCGGTGAGTACGTGCCGCCGGCAGTTCCATCACCCGTGCTTCAGCAGAACCCCTGCTCGGAGCAGTCGATCGCGGTGCTGCCGTTCGTGGACATGAGCCAGAACAAGGACCAGGAGTACTTCTCGGACGGTCTGACGGAGGAACTCATCGGATTGCTCACGAGAGTTCCCGAACTGCGCGTGCCGGCCCGCACCTCCTGCTTCTACTTCAAGAGCAAACAGGCGACGATTTCCGATATTGCGCGGGCGCTGAATGTCGCCCACGTGCTCGAAGGCAGCGTACGCAAGGCCGGCGACACGATACGCATCGCGGTTCAGCTGATCCGGGCCGACACCGGCTATCACCTGTGGTCGCAGACCTACGATCGCACGCTCGATGATATTTTCAAGGTGCAGGACGAGATTGCCGGCTCGGTCGTGCGCTCTCTGTGCGATGCTCTGCTGAGCGCCACGCTGCCGACGCGGAGCGCCTCGCTGAATTCCGAAGCCTATCAACTCTACCTGCGCGGGCATTTTCATTGGAATCGCCGCTCGCCGGAAGAGTTCAGAAAGGCCATAGCCTTCTTTCAGCAAGCCATTGCCGTTGAACCTGATTACGCCCTGGCGTTCACGGGACTCGCCAATTGCTACAGTCTGCTGCCCATCTACGACCGCCTGTCGCGAGCGACGGAGACGATGCCGCAAGCCCGCACCGCGATACTCAAGGCGCTGGCGATTGACGATGGCCTGGCGGAAGCCCACGCCTCGTTGGGGTTGATACTTGCGCTCTTCGATTTCGAGTGGGTGGCGGCGGAACGTCAGTACCAGCGGGCGATCGAGCTCAGCCCCAATTCTCCCGTGCCGCACCAGTGGTACGGCGAGCTGCTCGTCAATACCGGACGGCTCGACGCGGGACTGGCGGAAGGCCGCCGCGCTGTTGACCTCGACCCCTTGTCACAGGTAGCCAATCTGGCGCTGGGAATCCAGTTGAATTCCGCGCGACGCTATGACGAAGCCATCGCGCAACTGCAAAAGACTCTGACACTTGGCCGCAACTTCGCCGACACCAATTATTTCCTGTTTGAAGCCTACGCCAACAGGGGCCTGCACCAGGAGGCGGTGGCGGCCTACGCACGGCAGAAGCAGCTGGATGGGGAGCCCGCAACGGAAGTGGCCGCGTTCAAGGAGGTGTTCGCCAGGGAATCATGGCCAGGATTTCTGCAGCTGCGAATCCGCTCTCTGGAAGCCCAGGGGCAGCCGGACTGTGATGAACTTGCGTCTTTCCATGCCCGGGTGGGCGACCTGGACCGCGCGTTTTCCTGGCTGGAGAAATCCTACGCCGGCAGAAGCGCCCGGCTCACTCACCTGAAGGTCGATGCCCGCTACGACAACTTGCGGGCCGATGCGCGCTTCGCGGACATGCTGCGCCGCGTTGGACTGGCAAGCTGGCCAGCGCCGTAGCTCACCGCTCGCAGCAGGGCGGTCGTAGCGCGCCAACCGCCGTAGCCACCGTCACGCCTTGGCGCCGAGAACGTTGTAGGCCGTGACCGGACGGTGCATTCCTTTAAGACCCAGCTCACCGACCGATTCGAGGTCGAACAGATCATCGGTGGCGGCGAGCACGCGTTTGGAGACCAGAATCTGCCCGGGCTTTGCCTCGCCACACAGGCGTGCCGCGAGATTGGTCACCGTACCGATGGCACCGTAATCCCAACGCCCCTCGTAGCCGATCGCGCCGATCGTGGCATAACCCTGCGCAATGCCAACACCGAGTTCGAGCTCGTAGCCCTTCTTGCGCCAGGAGACGATCATCTCGCCGACCCGCTTACGCATGGCGAGCGCCATGCGGACCGTGCGCTCCGCTGCATTGGGCACCGGCACCGGGTCGTTGAAGAAAACCATCATGCCATCGCCGGTAAAGCGCTCCAACGTGCCTTCGTGCTCCATGATCAGCCGGCCCATCTCAGCGTGATACTCGCGCAGCACGCCCATGACTTCCTCGGGTTCGACGCTTTCCGCAAATGCGGTGAAGCCACGCAGGTCGAGGAAGCAAACGGTCAGGTCGCGGCGGTGGGTTGCCAGTGGATCGTCCGCGCCACCCGCCACGATGAGTTCCGCGAGCTGCGGGGAAAAGAAACGCTTGAGCCGCCCGAGTCGATCGAGCAGCGTCACCTGCTCCTTGACGCGCTGCTCGAGTTTCTGATTCCACTCGGCCAACTGCCGCAGATGCAGGGCTTCGCGATCGCGTAACCGTTTCTTTTCCAGGCAGGCCCCGATCCGCGCCCGCAGCAGCACCGGGTCGAAGGGCTTTGGCAGATAGTCCTCCGCGCCCAGTTCGATGCAGCGCACGACACTGTCCATTTCGTCCAGCGCCGATATCATGACGACGGGAATTTCCCGCAATGCCTCATCTGCGGTGAGGCGCTGCAGCACCTCGTAGCCGCTCATCTGCGGCATGAGCACATCCAGCAGCACCAGGTCGATAGGCTGCTGACGCAGCAGCGTGAGCGCATCCGGCCCGTTCGCCACCACTTGCACCCGGTGTCCCGCGCGCGCCAGCCGGCGGCTCAACATCTCCCGATTCGCGGCGTTGTCATCGACCACCAGAATATTTCCGGTTTCCCCGGTCGGCAGCGGGACTACCGCGATGCGCGCCGTATCCGCGTCGGCGAGCGGCGCAACCGGCGGCGCGCTGACCCCGTCAGCGATCATGGTGTGCAAGGTGTGCGCGGCACTGGCGATTCGATCCAGATCCTGGCCCACCTCTACGGCGGCCGTCTGCCGTGCCTGCGCCTTGAGTTCATCGGCGGCTGCGATGATGGAGCTTATGGGCCCGGACGCCTCGGTGCTGAGGCGGCGCAGATCGATCTCATTATCCTTGCGCGTGCGCCCGAGCACCTCATCGACGAGTAGCATCAGCTGCTGTGCATGCTCGTGCAATTCACGCAGCCTGGGCTCCATGCCCACGATGCTGCCTTCGCTGGCGCTTTCAAGCAGCATCTCGCTGTAACCGATGATGTGGTTCAGCGGCGTGTGCAGCTCATGCCGCAGATGATTCAATATCGTGCGGTCGGTGGTCACACTCGAGGTCCCTGACCGAGCAAGGTCTCAATCTTCTCCAGCAGCCGCGGTAACTCGATCGGCTTGGTATCGAAGTCATCACAACCCACGGCCAGGGCTTTATCGCGGTCGCTGGCCATGGTGTGAGCGGTCAGCGCCACGATCGGAATATGGCGGGTCTGCGGCGCCGCCTTGAGTCGCCGCGTTGCCTCCAGACCATCGATTCCGGGCAGACTCACGTCCATCAGGATCAGCGCCGGCGCTTCGGCCTGAGCCATGGTTATCCCGGTCTCGCCATCGACGGCGGTCACCACCTCGTACCCTCGCTTCTGCAAGCGCCGCGATAACATATCGCGGTTGAGCTCGTTGTCCTCGATCAGCAGGATTTTCTTCATGCGCCGATCCTTGGGCGTAACCGCCTACGTTTTCAGATCCGATGCGGGCCGAGGCCCGAATTTGCTCATAAGATCATCCGGCTTGTGAGCCCGACAGCGCACGAATCTTTTCGAGCAGGCGCGGCATTACGATCGGCTTGGTGTCAAAATCATCACAGCCCGCTGCGAGCGCCTTCTCGCGATCGCCGGTCATCGCATTGGCCGTCAGGGCGATGACGGGTATGTGGCGTGTGTGCTGTGCGGCCTTGAGCTGGCGCGTCGCCGCCCAGCCATCCAGCACCGGCAGACTCAGATCCATCAGAATCAAATCGGGCCGCTCGCTGGCGGCGAGCTGCACGCCGGTGGCGCCATCGCGCGCGATCACCACCGTATGCCCCTGGCGCTTGAGGCGGCTCTCCAGGACAAAGATATTGTCCTCATTATCCTCTACATACAGAATCTTCACGCCAGAATCTCCTTGACCTTCGCATGCTGCCCGCGCTCGATCGAGCGCGGCAGCATGCGGCCCAGTTCACGCAGCAGTTCACTCAGCTCGCAGGCGCTCTTGCGCATCACCTGCTCGACGTAGCCGTTCAGCCGCTTTTGATCCTCGACGCTCAGGTCCTTGGCCGTCAGAACCAGCACCGGAATGTCGCGCCATTCCGGGCGCTGCCGCATCTCGACCAGGAACTCGAACCCGTCCATCTCCGGCATGAGCAAGTCCAGTACGATTACGTCGGGACACGATTCGGCCAGATTTTGCAGCGCGAAGCGGCCATTGCTCGCTCCCTCGACCTGCCATTTCTCCTGCTCGAGCACGCGCCGCACGCTCTCGCGCATGATCTCATCGTCATCGACCAGCAGGACCTTGCGTGCAATCGGGCTGCTGATGTCCTGCAGCAGGCTCACGAGCCGCTCGCGGTCGATCGGCTTGGTCATGTACTCCGTCGCGCCGAGCGAGTAGCCGCGGCTGCGGTCGTCCTCGACGGTCACCAGCACCACCGGTATGTCCGCCAGCTGCGGATCGCCCTTGAGCGCCGCCAGCACCGTCCAGCCATCGAGGTCCGGCATATTGATGTCGAGCGTGATCGCCGCCGGGTGCAGTTCGCGCGCCAGTTGCAAGCCTTGCCGGCCTCCCGTTGCGGTGCGAACCACGAATCCCTCGCGCTCGAGATAGCGCGCCATCAACTCGCATACGGTCTGGTCGTCATCGATGACCAGAATCAGCGAGCCTTTGACCGGCTGCATCGTCCGCCGCTCAGGACGCACCCGGCGCAGCAGCGGCGCCGCTTGGACCGCCTCGATGTGGGCGGGCAGGCGGATGGTGAAGGTCGAACCCTTGCCCAGTTGGCTTTCGACGCTAATCTCGCCGCCCATCATCTGGCAGAAACGGCGGCTGATCGCAAGTCCGAGCCCGGTGCCGCCATACTTGCGCGTGGTCGAGGAATCGGCCTGCACGAATTCCTGGAATAGCCGGCTCACCTGCTCGGCCGACATACCGATGCCGGTATCCCTGACGGCCATCGTGATCTCTTCGATGCCCTTGCTCGTGACTCGCGCCACCTCGACCGTCACGCTGCCATGCTCGGTGAACTTGTTGGCGTTGCTCACGAGATTGAGCAGCGCCTGGCGGATTCGCGTCTGGTCGGCATGCATCTCGCCGATATCCTGCGGACAGTGGACGATGATTTCGTTGCCGTTCTTCGCCGCCGCGGAGCTGATCGTGGCCATGACCTCCTCGACCAGCGGCGCGATGGCGAAAGTCTCGACGTGCATGTCCATCCTGCCGGCTTCGATTTTCGACAGGTCGAGGATGTCGTTGATGAGTTCCAGCAGATGATGCGCCGCACGCAGTACGCGCTCCAGCGGTTCGAGCTCCTCTGCGCGCTTCAGGTCGCGCGCATCTTCGTGCAACATCTCGGTCAAGCCGATGATCGCGTTCAGTGGCGTGCGCAGCTCGTGTGACATATTCGCCAGGAACTGCGATTTCAGCTTGCTCACCTCCGCCAGCTGCGCACTTTTCGCCTGGCTTTCCTTGAACAGCCGGGCATTCTCGATGGCCATTACCGATTGCGAGGCCAGCGTTTGCAGCAGTTTCACGATGGAGGGTGAGAATTCGCCCGACACTTTGCGCCGGATCACCAATGCGCCAGTCACGTGCTCATCGCGCAACAGCGGTACTGCTACCACCGCGCGGATGGCGTCGTGCACCCAAATGGCGCTTACTTTTTGCTTGGACAACTCGGTGTCCGAGACCTGGACTGGCACGCGATTGACCGCACAGTTTCCCACCGGACCGTCCCCCAGGCCGATGCGCGAGCCGCGTAGTATCTCGATCATTTCGTCGCTGACGCCGAAATTTGCGCGCGGATCAAATACTCCATCGGCCTCGTCGAACTGATACAGCGTCCCCGAATCCGCATCCGCCAGGCGCACTGCGCGGGCGATGACGGTTGCCAGCACCGTCTCGAGATCGAGAGATGAGCTCACCGCCTGGCCCACCTCGTTCAACGCCTGCAGTTCTGCCACCGAACGCATCAGCTCACGCGTGCGCGCCTCGACCTCCGAGGTGCGCTCGGCAACACGCTGTTCCAGTTTGCGCTGATCCTCCTCTATCTCCAGTTGCGAGCTACGCAACTTCTCGCTCATCATCCGCAGCGAGGCGAGCAGGTTCCCGAGATCGCGTTTCGGCAGATGGTCAGCAGCTACGGCGAACTCCCCTGCCGCAATGCGCTGGGCGAGATCCACGGCGGCGTTGAGCGGTTCGGTAACGCCGGTAATCATGCTGTAGATGAACCAGCCGGCAATCAGCAGCGTGAACAAGGTCGCCGCCGCCACGATCTTGCTCTGGCGCCGTGCTGAGTCGATTGCCTGCGAGATGGCCTCAGTGCTTGCTTTGTCGTAACCTGCCTCGAGCGCGCGAACTGCCTCGCGCGCCTGCTGGATCCGGGGCTGAAGCGCCAGCAACCGCTCGAGCGGCATGGCAACCGAGATCTGGCCCGCCAGGGCCTCGAGACTTGTCGCGACGGCCGCCGCGCGGGGATCCTTGCTGCGCAAGGCGGCGGCGGAGCCCACCGATTGCCGAAGCGCGTCATAAGCGCGCTGTCCCAGGCTGCCCATGTCCACCGCGTCCGCGGCATAGGTCATGAACGACTCGAAGCCGTCCTTCGTCGCCCGCGACAGTCCGTGGCGTACGACGACGCTCTCAACCGCAGCGGTGCGTCGCAGGTCGGAGACCGCCTGATAGATGAGCACCAGCGCGATCGGTGCGATGATGATCACGAACTGCGCAAAGATGCGCAGCTTCAATTGTTTTACTTTGATCATCGGGACGGTGCCCCCCCGGGCGCCGAACTAACGCCTGCCATCCCCACCAAAAGAACCCCCAATTTCTACGCGGTGCGCAGCGGGCCGTCAATCACGCACGGCGGCTATCTCCGCCAGGAGCGGTGTTCGCCAGCACAGAGTCGTCTGGACAGAGTCGTCATAACAGCGTGTTTGGGCCCCTGGCGCGCGAGCAGGTTGCAAACACCTGTGCGCCTCGACGAATCGGCGTGCTCGCGAGCGCTGGCCTGCGCGCCGATTTCCTGTCAGTGCAGGATGCTGCTGCGCGTTGGTGGTTCTTCCGAAAAACCCAGCGTTCGCGACCTTCCCAATTGCCAAGCTTGCGGTTCTGACACATTATGGAAAGCTCTTGAAGACAAGCAGCCTGAGCGTCTCAACCCGTCGCACGGCTGGGCACGCGAGATCAATCCGTGCCGCTTTTCTGCTGCCGGTGGGGTTTACCCTCACGCGCGACCGCCGCCGCGAAATCTGCGCCACGTGCCTGCGGCACATGCTGGAACGTGGTCTGCGCGAGGTCCCTCGCGTCCTCCGGATCAACGATCGGCGCTGAGCGGTGCGCCGTGCACCGAGCCCGATCGCTGTGCAATCCTCCCCAGCAATTAGCGCTCGGCTCCGCGACGCGCCTGGAACCGCCGCGCCTTCATGCGGTTCCCGCACACCTTCATGTTGCACCACCGACGGGTGTGATTCTTGCTCGTGTCGAGAAAGAGCCAGCGACAGGTGTCTGCCCCGCAGGCGCGCACCCGCTGCATCGCATCCGACAGCATGAGCTGCCCTGCGCGCTCCGCGAGGATCCAAACCGGGAGCTCCGCTTCTTTTGCGAAGCGACCCCACTGCCATGCCATCGCCGGTTGCCCGTTCCGCGTCGCCCCTTCCTGCCAGCGCAGCTCCCGATGCTGTTCCGAGGCGAGGAAATGCCGCTCGAGGGTGCGGATATCGGCAGCCGGGGGAGGGCGGCTGTCTACTTTGCCGTAAAACGCAGCCGCCAGCGCTTCGCGCAGTTCCCGTACCGAGCGTAAGGCCCGCGCGGCAGCCTGCGGCTGGACCGACTTCGTCAGCAGCCGCACCTGCCCTGGGTCGAGCAGCCCGGTCTGCTGCGCGAACCCGAGCAGAGCGTCGTAGCCGGCGAGCGATTCGACGCGGCCTTCATCACCAAAGCGATGGTCCAGTGTATTGACCAAATCGAGCGCCGGGTGTCCGCCGCTGAGGTCGAACAGCGGCGCCGCCGCGGGGGATTCTGAGTATGAGTTCATAACCTCTGAATGTGAGTTTACAGGTTACTTCTCGGTTGTCCAGGTTTATCATAACCGTCTATGGATCATTCAACGGTTATCACGGACGTACCCGCAAGCCGCGGCCGGCGCCTCGACGTGCGCGTGCTGCTGGCTTTCGCGGCCATCTACATCCTGTGGGGTGCGACGTTCCTGGCCATCCGGATTGCGGTGCTGGAAATCCCGCCTTTCTTCAGTAGCGGCGTACGCTTTCTGATCGCCGGCGCGCTGCTCTACGCATTCATGCGCCTGCGCGGGCAGCCCGGTCCTTCAGCGAGAGAGTGGCGCAGCATCGCGACGATCGCGCTGTGCATGTTCGTCGCGACCTACGGCGCGCTCTTCTGGGCTGAGCAGTACGTGCCCTCCGGCATCACTTCGGTGATCGAAGCGACCCTGCCCATCACGACGGTCGCGCTGGAGGTGTTCGTATTTCGTCAGCAGCCGTTTCGCTGGCGCACGCTGGCGGCGGTGGTGCTCGGGTTCTGCGGGGTAGCGTGGCTCCTGATCCGCAATGACCAGCCGTTCCCGGGGCTGCCGTGCGTGGTGATCCTGGCTGGTGGCACGGCCTGGTCACTCGGGGCGGTTTTGACGCGCTCCATGCCACGCCCGAAATCGCTGCCGCTGGCTGCCGGCGCGCAGATGATGCTGGGTGGGGCGGTGCTGCTGGCGCTGTCGCGGGCCACGGGCGAGCTGCACTCGTTTCCCCACATCTCGCTGCGCGCGGGGTTGGCACTGTCGTATCTGATCGTCGCGGGGTCGCTGCTCGGCTTTACCGCGTACGTCTGGCTGCTCGCGCGCATGCCCGCGACGCAGGTCGCGAGCCACGCCTATGTGAATCCACTGGTGGCGGTCGCCCTGGGGTACTTCGTCGCCGGGGAGGCACTGACCATGCGAATGATTCTGGCATCGGCACTGGTGCTCGCCAGCGTCCTGCTGATCCTCAAGACACCGGACGGCCGCGAGCGCCGGGTCACCACATGACTGGGAGAATGCTATGGCAGTGCTGAGAGAGTGGCGTGCTGAGATCAAACGCGCCCTTAAGGATGAATACGTGCAATACGTGAAGGCGACGGGCCTGGCCGCCTACCTGCGCACGCCGGGGAACCTTGGCGCCAGCGTGGCGGTGCGCGACCTGGATTCAGAGCGCTCCGAGATCGTTACCCTGAGCTGGTGGAGCGACACCGAGGCCATCAAGGCATTCGCAGGGGCGGACTACGGGCGCTCGCGCTATTTCCCCGAGGACGACCGCTTCCTGCTTACGCACCCCGAGCATGTTCGCCACTACCAGGCCACGGTGCCCGGCTCGGCGCAAGCGGCTCATTGAGCGGGCAGCAGGCCTGGTGACGGGTTCGGGCGCCAGCAAGAATCGGGCTGCGCGCGCCGGCACCAAACACAACAATAACGGCCTGAACCCTTCAAAGGAGTGCGGATGATGACCTCGGCCGAGCCAATGCAACAGTCGCAGCCGGCGAGCAACGCCGACCCCCGGTGGACCGCGATCGCTACGCGCGACAAGCGCTCGGACGGGGAGTTCTTTTATTCTGTGAAAACCACGGGCGTGTATTGCGGGCCCTCCTGCCCCGCGCGTCCCGCCAGGCGCGAGAACGTCGAGTTCCATGCCACCGCGGAAGAAGCGGCACGGGCGGGCTTTCGGCCCTGCAAGCGCTGCAGGCCCGATCGCAATTCGCGCGCGGACGCGGCCCTGCGGGCTGCGATCGTCCAGTCCTCGCTCGGCTACGTTCTCGTCGCCCGCAGTGCGAAGGGAGTGTGCGCGATACTCCTGGGCGACAGTCCAGCGCTTCTCGAGCGCGATCTGCGCCTGCGCTTCGCGCATGTCCGTCTGCTCGGCAGTGATGCGGACACCGAGTCACTGGCCGCTCACGTCGCGCGTGTCATCGAGAACCCACGCCTCGGCCTCGATCTTCCGCTCGATGTGCGCGGCACAGCCTTTCAGCAACGAGTCTGGCGGGCACTGCGGGCGACTCGCGCGGGGTCTACCGTGAGCTATGCGGAAATAGCGCGGCGCATCGGGGCACCGCGCTCGGTGCGGGCGGTGGCGCAGGCCTGCGCCGCCAATCCCCTCGCGGTGCTGATCCCTTGTCACCGCGCCGTGCGCCACGACGGAGCGCTGTCCGGCTATCGCTGGGGCATCGAGCGCAAGCGAGCGCTTCTCACGCTCGAGTCGGGCCGATGATGGCCGCGCAGGCGGGAGTCTCTCGCCAGCGCGGGGCGCCTGAAGACCGCCAGCCCGGCATTGCGGACCGGGTGAGGGCTCTTGATTGGCACCGGCTTTCGCAGGATCTCGATGCTCATGGCAATGCCATGATCGAAAGTCTCCTCACCCGCTCCGAGTGTCAGCGCATCGCGCACTGGTACGCGGACGACTCGCTTTTTCGTGCCCGGGTAGTGATGAGCCGCCACGGATTCGGGCGGGGTGAGTACCGGTACTTCTCCTACCCGCTGCCGC
>Ga0209488_10002957_pt1 | contig 13776 bp, 14 predicted proteins | sample Rivendell_Oct201_8_FD_188349 | JGI IMG/M metagenome (GOLD analysis project Ga0209488, IMG submission 188349) | Vadose zone soil microbial communities from the Eel River Critical Zone Observatory, Northern California, USA -... | ecosystem: Environmental > Terrestrial > Soil > Vadose zone >...
ACGTCTATGGAGGCAATTGGTCCCCCCCCCCCGTCATCGACGGTCATCGCCGGAATCACTCTGAAGGGCACCATGCCCGCCTTCTACAAAATTAACGTCTCATTGGAACTTGCGACCGCTGTTAGGGAGGGTGTGTACCCCGAATCGCCAACGATCGTCTACGAACATGTCCCCGATGTCCCAGGACCTCTGAGTGAGGGTATGAAGCCGCTGGACAATAGGAGGGTTATCATGTCTTGCTTTGAAGCATTCAAGAAATTCATAAAATAAGTACCAGAGCTCTTTACTGTACTATGTTGTAGCTGAACGTGGGATAAGAAATGTATGATTCTATGTATGATACAAGTTCAATACTGCAGAGTTTGCTGTCTCTTCAATGGTCCCTTTGCCAGACTTGGAGTAGGGAAGCTCCGCAGAAAGCACGTATGCTGATGCTGAGCGCTGATCGACTCGGACCTCAAACATGGACAGTAAATAGAAGGCGAAGAATAAAAAGACAGCACGAGCCTGTCCCACCGACAACGACGCAGACCGCACCTTATTCGCGTCAGTCAGTAACACGATCTCGTTGATTTTATTGAAAGACTTCCTCAGGCTGCGGCTCAAGTCCCTATCAACGTTTTAGCATGAGCATCGCTAAGCTTCCGCGCGGGCCTTGTTGGCCCTTTGATTAGTCATCGTGAATGGCCCGGCAACCGGCACAAGAAAACACTCTCAAAGATAACGCATCGAACACTCCTCGTCTTTCCTTCATTCGATGGCTCTCTCTCGTACCGCCCGTCTATACTTCCTCCTCGCCTTGGATTTGGTCTTCTTTATACTTGAAATTACTATCGGTCAATCATTTTCCAGCAACTCCTTACTTCTTCTCCTTGCTCATTCATCCACCACCAGGATATGCCGTCGGCTCACTCGCCCTGGTCGCAGACAGCTTTCATATGCTCAAGTTTGCCTTCAAGTCCCCTCCTTTCTGTAATTTGACAAGCTCACATCGTTGTTCAGTGATGTAGTCAGCCTAGTCATAGCCCTTTATGCCATCAAGGTTGGCTCCTTTCCTCAACTCACGTCCCCGTACCTGGCTAACTTCGGGTAGCTCACTGCAAGCTCAACTCCAACCACCCGATACTCTTACGGTTGGCATAGAGCTGAAATTCTCGCAGCCCTCGTCAACGGTGTCTTTCTCTTGGCCCTTTGTTTCACTATAACACTCGAGGCATTGGAGCGTTTCTTTAGTACACCGGGTGTGTCTTCTCCGCGGTTTAGTTTGATATATGCTTATTGTGCAACAGAGATATCCAATCCCAAGCTCGTAGTCCTGGTGGGGTCGCTCGGACTAATCTCGAATCTCATTGGCCTCTCTCTGTTTCAAGGTCAGACCAATGTTGTTGTCCGTTTGTAGTCAGCTGATTACATTACATCTCAGAACATGGCCACGGCCACGATCATTCACATTCACATCACTCTGCAAAACCATCCAGGGCACCCAGTATTCGCTCCGCTCCGCTGGAGTCCGTTGCGCCGGAAGCAACTCCTGTCCCAATCCGCCAAAAGGGTCTCCCAGCGCCTCACAGCGGCTCTTACTCCTCACTGTACGGTCATCCGGCAGCTACGAGGGCATCCTTCGTACAGACTGCCAACAATATTGCCCGAAGTTCTTCCCCAGCACCTGCCGATCATCCACGAAAGTCCCGGACACGGTCTTCAATAGAACCGTGGTCTCCAGATTCGGCTTTCGTAGGCAGTCTCCCATATGAACGCGAACGTGGGGGACAGCGTGTCAAGCACGCCACGTCTGCGAGCGATCCACACGAACAAACTAGTCTTCTCCAGTGCCCTCCAGTTTCCTACCCCACTCCCTCTACGCCCATATCTGGCGGCTGGTCTTCTCCCGATCCAGAGAGTCACGGTCATGTACACGGCCATGCCCATGGAGGTTCCATGAACATGAGGGCTCTCCTCTTACATGTTCTCGGCGATGCTTTGGGAAATGTCGGAGTTATCGCGACAGGACTTATCATTTGGCTGACGTCCTGGAGCTTCAAGTACTATTGTGACCCTATTATAAGCTTAGTCATTACCGCAATCATTTTCCATTCTGCTTTACCTCTTGGTGAGTCCTTGCCCCTCATTCTCGGCGCAGTCTTAACACGACCCACCCAGTCCGTAGTACATCCTTCATCCTGCTCCAGGGCGTCCCCCCAGAAATCTCGTTGGAAGATGTCAGATCCGAGATCCTTGCCGTCAAGGGTGTGCTCTCGGTTCACGAATTGCACATATGGCAGCTCTCGGAAACCAAGATCATCGCCTCTGTTCATATTAATGCTTCTCGTGAAGTCGAATTCATGCCGATTGCGTCCGATATTCGGCGGATCTTACACCAGCACGGAATACATTCGAGCACGATACAACCCGAGTATCATCCGGATCACGCCGTTTCAGAAGAAACCCCGAAAGTACGTGATCCGACAAAGTGTTAAAGTTTTGCTCGCCGAATTCACAGCCTTTACAGCGCATGAGTTGTCTTATACCATGTCCGCCAGATAGCGCATCCTGCCTAGACCAAGCATGCTGTCGTAAGTTGGGCATATATATTGTAGGCATCGTATGTTAATCTCTAATTTCAGCTTCTGTCGCAGGAACACCCCCAGAATCCCTCCATGACGATAACCAAAATCACAACACAACGGCACCTTCTCAATAGAAATTGCCTAATTTTGGAGGATACCTACTACCTTGACATGTCTGCTATTCCAGGATTGCAATACACACGGATCCAAAATTGATAGATGTACGTAAAAAATGCAATGATAGATGGTTCATGTCGCAAAGCACAGACCATGATCCATTTTTCTCGGTCGAGATGAAATTTCACGTGGTGTGTACAGCATGATAAAGAGAAGAAACACCGAAGTGCAATCATAACCTCTAATGATGCGCAAACGAGATTACGAGTTACCGGTTACCGGTTATGTGACAAGCGGACGTGTGCTTGGCAGAGTCATCCCAAGGACGGCATGTGCCAACGTCCGTGAGAGCGTATGCGATAGAGCAGGAGTCAGGGGAGACTAAAAGCGCGCAGACGAGAGCACGCATGAGCTAGTAGCAGTTTGAAATGGCGACTGCTACTGCAGTCCGCTATGGAAGCTTGTACCTAGGTGGTTGTTGAAGATCTCGCCTCGCCGAACACCCTGATCAGACCATGGTCTAGCCCGGAGGGAGGATAAAATTGGTGGGAAGAGAACCACCATGTTCGACTTTGTTGGCTATAATACTTCTTACTGTAACCCGCACGGCTTGGCCTTCTCCATGTCAATTGCTATTAGATCTCGGTTTTGAATACAGGGAAGCTCGTAACAAAAATTTGGGAGGACGTCAATCGCTGGGCGATCAGTTTCCCCTTTGAGCTGCTTTTTCGATTACGCAGATCCAGTGCGAGTCTGCTGGCCATCGAGGAGCTCGACGAACCGAGCGCATACGTCTGTTCGCCGCTGGTCGCGTACAAAGCTCGCTCCAACTGCAATGCCGCCATCAAGGACGAAGATATGATGGCGATGAGGAGCTCTAGGTCCCCAACTATTCCTTGTCCGAGCTTGGGATTGTCGAATTTGTCGATGAGGGACGGCAGAACGTTGTGTAGAAATATGGGTAGCAGCTGCGGCGTTCGTGGGGCGCGAGGCGTCGCGAGGACGAAGACGGCCAAGCGTTTGCCGGCGTCCGCCATCGCGTCCGTCTTGATGGACATATTGAGCTCGAACCAGAATGCGTGGAGGAACTCCGTCGCGGGTGTTTCGGCAAGGCACGCGGCGACGTTAAGGAATGGGGCTTTGCCGGATTGAATCAGGGCAAGGGCATTCTGAACAGCTCTGCGCGATTGGTCGGCCCCGTGCAGGGTAGCGTTATTCAAGATCGGCTCTTCGAGTTTGGGTTAGCGGGAAATCTTGCAGGGGCGTGAAGAAAGGTACCGAACCTGAGACTGTGATCCCCGTCGCTTTGATGACGTCTTGCCGTAGAGCAGCCACGTCGACAGGCTGGGGACCGTGACCGCCCCGCCACTCAGACAGCAGTCTCACAACGCTGGGTCCGCACAGAGTCAACACAGGCCGTGGGACTTCTGACGATGACATAACGGTGCTCAGAACATTTAGGTGATGCGTCGACTGGAACCTGATCCTAGTTAGTCATCATAATATTCGCGGGTGACAAGTTAGTTCTACTTTGTCAGTCTGATATGTCTTACAAGCGCCAGCACGATCCCAGGAAGAGTCCACCCAAGCAACGGCCCCAAAAAGTGAGATATTCCATTGGCCACGTCGATGTCGGGTTTGCGCTCCGCAGTAGCCCTGAGAGCTTGTAGAAACACCGTCGCAGCTATTGCTAACAGAGTCTTTGGACGCGTTGAACTGAAGAGAGTGATCACATGGTAAAGGGGAGGAAACCCGACGAGTGACTTACCGAAGAACCCCATCTTCTATGCCTTCACTGTTTTTATCAAATAATGCCTTGTACCATGTCTTGAGAGTCCTGGCTTCTGGTGAATTCATTAGTGGCATGAGAATAGCATCAGCCCTTCGAAGATAGCCTATGTCAAGGGACTTGTTCTTGTGTTTCAGTGTGTCTGAAATCTGGAAAATGTTAAAATAGCCGACGGAGGATCTGGGAGACATTAGCTAGTTACCTTGTATCTAGCTATTGCCAGTTGCGCGAATAAGACAACATCTCCAAGGTTGCCGACAGCGCTTTGGGGATCCCCTGCGAACCATGTCTACACCCACCTTTTCAAAATGTTACTTCACGCACCAACAGCTTCACAGTCATATTCTTCCACGAATCCTAGGGCGCATGACACCAACGCGGATAGCTCGACGTGCAAGGAGACCAGATCCAGAGCAGTCTCATTGGCAGAGAGAACTCTTGAAATGTGACCAAGTGACTCAACATCAAGACTAGACGATGCGGTTTGAAAGCGCTGCGACCAAAATCAGTGCATTATACGGGTGTATACTCATAGAAGCATACTTTACGCACTGTCTCAGCGAATGTCGCATGAGAAGTTGGGTCAGAATAAATCCTTTGCAGAAGCACTTGAGCATCAGTCGCATTCAAATCAGAAGAAAACTTTTGGTTTAGATAGTGCTATTTCTTGTGATGAGCTATGTTTACGAGGCAAGTGCGGGCTTACCCCGAAATCGGCACCCGCCTCGCGCGCCTCAGTTTGCAGACGAGAAGGACCCTCGCCGGAAAGGCTGGGATCAATTCTGACAGCGAAGGTCTGATCAAGAAGGCCAGAGGAGAGCAACTGATATGTAAAGGCCCGGGTGAATGAGACTGGCCTGCGCAGAAGGCATTAGAGGTGCCATCGAATAAAGAAAGAACAGATCTCACTTATCATTATTCTCGAGTGAATGACTGGTCTCTACAAGAGACCACATGTTCTCATAGTCTGCCAGCGTAGAAGTGAGAGGATCCCGGAGAGCATGCGCGCCCCAAGCGTCCCGCAACGCAGCACGCTGAACAGATGACGTGAGTTTGCAGAAATGAGCCGCCAGGGGAGAAACGAACGTATTCAGTTGGAGAAACTTTGTCCATTCCCAAAGCTCGTTCAAATGATACCAATAAGCGAGGAAGCTAACACAACTGTACTTCAGCGAATGGTCAGCGAGCACAGGGAAAGTGACATACTTACACGGCCAGCAATGAAGGCATTCCACAACGAGAGTGGACGCTTGCTCGTCACAGGTGACGAGTCCGTCGTCAAACAGGTGAGAGCGGACTGAAAAAGCTGAATGAAAAACTTCTGCAACGACCATGCAGTTACTCGAAAGGTCGCAACCAGTAATGCGGTGGCATGGCTATCATGTCCCGATCCATATGGCTTGGCTCGGTCAACGATCTTAATATAACGGCGTGTACTTGATTAGGTCGCAACGCAGATGCCTTCAAAGATCCAAACTTACCAGATGAAAAAGGAGAAGACTACAGGTTGTAATGTCAGTTTCGAGTCCTGGTCCAAGGACGTCAACTTGTCCAAGAGATGACCGCGAGCTAGACACCGATCCTCGCGAATTCAGACTTGCATGGTCACCGAGGAAAAGGCTCAGAGAGAGGGCGAGGTTCTCAAGAGGCTGCCTCAAATGAGGGTCGAGCGCGAATGCATGGAGAAGTAGGTCCTTGATGCTTTGGATGCACTCTAACGCCAGCGCGCCGGAAGCATTGGGGAAGTTGGGAGTCGGGTTAATCAACAACATAACAAGATTTCCGACAGGTTCCACGACTCGCTGGAAATGATGAGGCGGAAGTATGGGGTCATAGGTCGTTCTTAGTAGTTCCAGCGCGTCTCGGACCGTGCCCAGGGCAAGATCTGGGTTCTCCGGGAGCAAGGTTGCTGGAGATGACGAAGGGTCCAACCAAATATGCGCTTCCTGGATGGTCTTGCACAAAGGGCTTACGGTCGCAGGCTCGCGTAGTGCCCTCGATCGAGCAGCAAGTAGGAATGTTGCCGTGAAGGTGGGGAGAGATACGAGCCGGGTTTGAATGGCTTCCTTCAGGTATGCTTGTAGCACCGCGTCCCCAGGATAATACTCGAAGAGCATCAATACTGACCCTAAGAAGGTTTTCAGCGCGCAAGGTTACTTGTTCGGCACCATGCCACTCACTACTGATCTCTGCCTCTGAGCCCGCTAATGCAAGAGTGTGCGGTGCATTCCCACGCCATAGAAACATCTGGCACAAGCTAACCCACTAATGGCAAAAATCAGGTATTGGAACTCTTTTTGAGATACAAGGTCCTAAATACTCACCTTTGCCGGGGATAGGCCGCTTTGAAAGGCATTCCGAGTCAGGTCTGCGAGTGACATTGGAGGTTCAACTGAGACGTCGATCAGGTCAATGTGACGATGTTGGACGTCGTGCTCGTGCCCGGTTTATTGGAAATATTAAAGACAACCTTTATCTGAGGAAGGCCTTTCTCTATCGCAGGAATTCCTCTATGTGTTGTGTTGTGGTAGTTATACTGTGCTACTAGTAACACACTGGCTGGTTCGAGGGCAACCGTGAGAATAACGACTTTGCTTTGTAAACCCCTACACGCGAGCGCCCTTTGATCATTCGTTCCTCTACTAAGTTACCCAATCACGAGTTTATTGATTCTTGGCACCAAAAAATGTTCGTAAGACAGTGCGTGGTGCCATAATTCCAACGACCTACCATCCATTCACATAGTGGGTCAGTGGTCGATATCGTCTGATGGTGACACCAGCTCCGGGCGAGACAGGCGTGATAGTCGAGTAATTGGCTGGGAGGGTGTGCGGTACAACCCCCGAAATATTTATGAGCGTGTCTACGAGAATCTTCGAACTAGTTGTCATTTTAGTGGCGGATCAGACTACTTGAGTCCTTTGCATATGAATTGAACATACGAGAAACCAGCTTCGATTCCGTGGTGGCGAACGCAATAATAGTAGGATGAGTTTGCGTTCTGCATAAACGCGACCCTCTCTTGTGGTCGGAGAATGAGCATCACCCCGTTGTCACGACCACGATGATCAGGGCCCCAGGCTTCCAAGGTGGCAGTCCATTGCGTGTCGTTCACGAGTCGGAAGGCGACATCATAATTGTTGGACATTTCGTGAGCGTAATCGGTAGTGCAGAGTAAAGTGTGCGATGAGAGTGATTCTGCCAGATTGCTCGTCCTTTAAAGAAAAAATCCTAGTCTGCGAAGGCGGTTGTTGTCAGTACTGCACTGCGGCATGGCTGTGCTTTGCTTTATCCAGGCAAGCGGCGCATTTATGCGTTAGGCGATGTTCTTGTTCACTTGTTCATACATAGTTCTGGGCCCAAAGCCGACAGACAAAGGACTTAGTCCCATCCATTGCAAGGCTGGTCATGCGGTGCGATGTACGAGGGGTTCAATGACCAGTCACAAGACGTTAAGTTGTATGGCATACGTAGTTACAAGAACGAGGACATTGTAAACGCACATCAAGGCAGAGCTCCTGGTATGAGATATACTTTCAAGATGGTATCACCAGTCCAGAGAAAACTTGGGGAATGGGAATGGCCTCTTCATGAAATCAACTTTCAGATTAAGGCAAAACATGTCGTCTTCGTCGACAGTGTAACCACGCACAGCAACCGTGAACTTGGCTAGAAGAAAGTGAGTCAGAATACAATGGACTTGTCCACCTAACGCGTGACCAACCTTTCGGGATCTCCTTCGGGAGAGTAACGGTTTGCGTTACCGTATAATCTCCTTCGGAAACTGGGCACTGAATACTGGTGTTCGCATGGCGCCTAGAGGTAATATAATAGGTACTGTCAGACACAGCTGATGATACGACAACATACGCTTCTTCGCATATATCGAATGTCTTGTGCAATAACTTGATAAGGCCGAGCTTCACTGTAACATCCGCAAATGCACCCTCCTTAGAGAAGGTGAGTCATTATTGTGGAGCGCAAGCAACTGGTACATGCGGCGTACATCAATCCTTTCCCGCGTGACAGCGTGAACGGTGACTGTCAAGTCCTGGCCGGGTTTTGGAGGGTTGGGGGAGACTGTAATGGACTGAATGCGGACGGGATCAAAGTAGGAGCCTTGAAGAAATGGGAGTGTGACGTGAGGGCGATATACATGCTGCAACTCTACGAGCGACTGACCACAATCTTCCCAGCTCCAACCTTCGGTGGTGTGGACAGGACTATCTTGATTAGCGATTGGCTGCTGCTGAGAAGAAAGCAGTGAATTCGCATTGGTTACAGCGAACAAGGACACAAGAAGAATTGTTAACAGTGAGAGGCGAGCCATAAGGAGAAGAAAGGGAGAGGAGAGAAAAGAGGAGCCGAAGTGCAACCGTCGAACGACTAGCACGAAGGGAAGCGCCACAAGTGCGGACCAAGTTGGCGAGAGTGTGACATCACGTGGCTCATAACGCGTGACATGCACTGCATCGGCGATGGAGTGGCGTGTCATCAATTCGTGGCGCCCGACGAGACGACAACTCTTTCCACTTCACCTCACTCATCAGACATAATGAAACCTCGAGAGTATTGTTGCTGCGCAATACCAGTCGTCAATTTTGGGGTCTATGCAACCCTTGTAGAACAATTTGTTCTGGGTATAGTGGCTGGCACCCTCAGCATTGCAACCCCAAACAGTAACGTGCCCCTATTATCTTCCTCTGTCCATCGTTAAGACCCTGCTGCGCAGTCGTTGGTGCTGCAACACCTTCTTTTGCCCGTTGGATTTTCGCCGTTATCTGTTATGTGGGCGCCATGATTCAAGTTCTGGGTTTCATTGGCGTTGCCCGGGTATGCGTTCTTCGTCGTCCACGCCCTTTGTTGCTCACTCTTAGTGGACACAGGAAAAACCCATCCTTTTCAGAAGATACACCACTCTGCATATCCTTATCACAGTAGCTGCTTTCTCCGTTGCCGCTGTGTGGATTGGTATCTCGGCTTCTCGGCACAACACTGCCAAAAGCAACTGTGAACAGAAGTTCTTCTCAGCAACATCGGATATTACGGATGAGGGTAAAACGATGTGCGAGATTTTCCCATGGGTTGATATTGGCCTCATGGGGGGGCTCTGGATTTTCTTGGCCATATCTCAGGTATGCCACCTTAGTCGTCGTTGCAGGGGTTCCCTAACTAACTCGATCCAGTCCTACTTCTTTGCCATTATTTCCGGATATGGCGCCGGCCAGCGTGGTGACCACGAGAAATTTAACTCGATGTACTCCATGGCGGGCCTCAACAGCGACCCTGCCCTGGCAAATACTTGGGATAATCGAGTTGGGCCCACCGGAGATGGGCGATACGTGCACGGAAGGAATGAAAGCACAACAAGCGATACTGGCATGCTTGACAACTCCTACAGTGCCCCCCCTCAAGCAGCGGTTCCTGTACCCGCGTTCGTTTCGACTGGTCACCTGAGCCAGCCTACTCATACTCAGTATAACGAGTACAAGGACCCCTATTATTATGGTGCCCAAGGGCCGCAATGATGTATACATAGGAGATGGAGGCACGATTTTTGAGACTTTTCCAGAACGGACAATATATATTACAGATCTTATTTGCGAATGAACCAAAGCTTCTGAATCTAGATGTATCTCTGGACAACCTTGGCAATAATACCTGTTGTACGTTGCTCTGGAACCCTTACGTGAATGTCATGTGGGCAGCTCCTCATGCGGATACTGTAAAGACTTTGACCGCAAAACGTGAAACAGTCCCGAGAATACATTGGCTGCTGAGAATTGCTATCGGCGACAAAGAGAGGGCTTATCACAAAAGGCAGAGGATGGGACGGAATTACGAATGGATCTGGATGCTCCGCGGCTGAGTCAATTGTAGTCATCGCAACGGCAATGCTTTTTGTTGAAGAGAACAAAAGCGAAGTGGACGCAAAGATCTCCAATAGCTGAGTTTTATGCGATTTCATGACTCGTGTGAACGATGATAAAGCCGAAATGGAAAGTTGAAGGTGATAACAAACGACTCTTTGGTTTACCAGTTGCGGTCGTCTCAGCCTCGATGTTCTCGCGTGTTTTCGATTCATCACCTTTGGTCGCAGGATTGCCCGAGAGCAGTCGAACACGAGGCCTTCCGTCTACATCTCTTTTCCCATATGCCCTTCTGTGCGCGCCAAGTTGATTGCCCGAGCTGTCGTACACCAGAACAATAGGCCCTATTGACAACGTGGCCACCACCTCTGTGTCCATTCCTCGGTTAACGCCCCCCATTCCGTCCGTGACAACAGGTCGCATACCTTTGCTATCTGACACTGAACCCCCACGTCCCCTCTTGAGCAATAGGCAGGAACCGTTGCCGGACGGCACCCCGCGGCCTCTTATTCGATCCCTCTCTTGCCGTAAGCCCTGCAGCGGTCTAACGGTTGGTGTCTCCCGCGGCAATCGGTGTGTCTCTCCTCAGATCATCTCCTACATATCACCTTCTCATTTCCTATAACCCGTTCTTCCCGCGTCCGCCGTTGCTTTCGGCCCACTACAGCCTTCCCACCTCAACGGGTTTAAGACTCTCGTTCTCCGTTTATCATGCCAGCACTCACTCAAGATTACGAGGTCTTGCTCGTATTTACCAACGACTCCCATGACTGTGCCACGGTTCAACTGTTGCGGGACTACGGGAGGAATACGGGGGCAATAGTTTTGCTTCAACCAACGGAAGCCGTGACACTGGTGTTGGAGGCAGGGTCGACATACAAGTACGTTATCAAAACGCAGTCGAAGCTCGTCAGCGTATCGTGAGTAATTCCTACTTCCCCTGCGGTGTACAAAGCCTTCGCCTGCTCTCAGCGTGCGCACATGGCGAGACGTCCAATGCACAGTCTCCCAACTCTTCTCAAGTACGGTGACGGTGTCACAACCCGACCCGATCAGCCCCGTCAGCGGCATCACAGTCGATAGGATATGGAGAGACTATCGATTCAATCTCTGGACCGAAACATGATTTAGGTTGGTTTTGATTATCACTCCCTGTCATTAATCCGGCCCGCCTGACGTCTCTGCGCAGCGACGCTGTGCGTCCTTCATGATTGGTTTCCATCTCATGGCTTCCGTTCCCGATCGTCGCTATTCGGTGAGGGTATTTTTTGGACTATTATTTCTTTTCCGATACGATCACACTCAGGACAGTTATCGCACGCCCCACCGATACCGTATATTATTAATGATACATTGATTTATTGCGCTTCCAGATCAACATGTCTTGATACATACTTGTTTCTCCCCACACACCAACCTATCAATGTCTTGTGATCACCACCATGCGTAGTCCATGCACCAAACTTACCCCATGGGGTCGGGTCTGTGACGGCAAACTGCCGAACTCGTCTGGAATTGCGGCGAGTACTGTCTGATGGCGAATCAATCGCAGTAGCGCAGAGCTTCGGCATTAACTCACCCTTAAGACATGTGACGCTCGAGTGGCTAATGAGGTTTATACACGTTGGTTAAAGAACAGAATAGTAGCTCTGGACGTTTTTTTTTCAGTGGAAATGCCGTCATAATTACGGCGAGCCAGTGCACGCCGTGGTATTTAAGACGTTAACATATCCTGGCATGGAATACTAATGCACTGATGACGTGTAATTGAAACGCTGGCAAGAACTCCTATTGTAATACTGTGGGCTGAGATACCCGGTGAGAGACCTCGCACCCCGCAATCAGTTTATGGCCGGTTATCCTCGACGCTGAAAGGTTCCGTTCCCGAATTCGGATTTTGAAGCCCTTGTAAGTTGTGGTTCTGGCTGCAGACACGGACACCTCGGCGTTGTGACGCCTCCTGAGGGCTGTCCTTATCCAACGTACTGGGGCGGTCTCGGCTCACCGACCACTGCACCTGGCAACCTGATGCGCGGCGTCTGTAAACTAACCAGACTGGACTAACCAGATCTAGTGCTAGGGTGCCAGCACGGGTGAATCATCTCAACTTGTGTGACTCTCACCAGACTCAGGCTTGACTCCGACTCTGAGTCGGACTTGTCAGGATGACACAGATGACGAGCTCAACTTCCTGTAGACTCACTCGATCTCCTCCCCTATCGTGACTGCCTCGAGGTTTTGACTGTGTCCAACAGGTCACTACCACTCCGGAAGAGTACAAATCGATTTACTGCTCGTCTCGGTCAGAATGCTGACCCCAACCCCCACCGTGATCGTTAGCAGTGTCAGCTAGTATGGCTTCGGAGTATCACTGGATTAGCGATGTACCGCTGTTATCGGCTCTCAGACAGACTCGGTGCGCAGTTGTAGAAGCTTGTTGATCAGGCCCCGCTAGAAAATCTACCACAAGTGCCCACTGGTCTTGAACTCGAACTCTCCCTTGTAGCACCCACATCCTCCGAGTCGCCGCAAATTCACTAGCACACCTCTTTTGCCTCACTGGTACATCCGTGCGTCTCCGCGTTCGGCTGCTGTTGAGAGTCCTGACAGTTCAAGGCCCCAAAGCGCATTCACTATGAACCGAGGGGGTTTTTGAAATGGGTTGATCTTTAACCGGTTTATGTGTCCCGATATTCATATCGTAGCGCTGGTGATACTGCCGCCGCCACCCCCAGCTTGTCGATATTAAACTAAAAGTACCGACCTCGTGGGCAAACCGTGCGTTTGCAACCCTGCCTCGAACAATAAACCAGAGCGTCCATTGTGTGGAAACTCGAAACCTTAGAGTCATCACGTACCTGGTGTCTTCGAGAGTCGGGAATCACCGTAGTTTGTATTCGCTTACAGCTGTAAGTCGTCATCTGATGGAATCAAGACACTACTGTACTAACTCTTGCAACTATATTCAGGTGTCCCTAGTACAGCGCCACCCCTGAAAACAAGATGTCGTTATCCAACTCTTTCTCCCTATTATGGGACGCTGGAATCCGATCGAGTGGAAAAGATAACGCTATCAGTGATGCAGTGATGACTAGTACAATGTCTCCTCGATGATACTTCCATCAAGGCCGTGCCGTATGAAGCGAGAAGCAAGGTTCCGAACAACCCAACCCCGGATGGTCGAAGTTCGATGCCACAGAGGTAGACGTCACCCAGCACCCTCCCCTGCAGGGTCGCTTGTCTCCAATCCTGGTGGGCCATCCTCTGATCTGTTGAAAATATCGCATTTTCTGCTCGTGGCTTCCTTTCCAAGGATTCCAAGGGGCAGTCCCGAGGAATTTATGGGCGGTATAGAGTTATCGTAGTTCGGATATCCTGCTTCTGGTATGCGCTGACATCCTTTTGTGGGAAATGAGAATACGAGGCCTAGATC
>Ga0209488_10002958_pt1 | contig 13776 bp, 7 predicted proteins | sample Rivendell_Oct201_8_FD_188349 | JGI IMG/M metagenome (GOLD analysis project Ga0209488, IMG submission 188349) | Vadose zone soil microbial communities from the Eel River Critical Zone Observatory, Northern California, USA -... | ecosystem: Environmental > Terrestrial > Soil > Vadose zone >...
CCCGGCGCACCATAACTGGAGTAGTAGGTGGCGGCGTGGCTGCAATCCCGAACATTATGTAGGCTTCCTGCTGAACCTGATCGAAGTCCTCGCCCCGAGCGGCCCGCGCCACTAGCTCCTCCATTTTAGCCTTCAAACCCTGGCCATCCATTGCTTGTCCAGGATTCATTAGGATTGATCTTGGGATGGTTAAACGCCGCACCTCGCCCTGTTCGAAATTGACCTTGTGTTCCGTGTAGAACCTCTGAATCTCGGATTCCGGCACGTTGGCCGCCTGTTCCTCCATTTGATGATAGAAGGCTTTACTCAGCACACGAACGCGAGCCAGTTTCACCTGTGCCTGCAACTCAGCGGCTACCGCGGGTTCTTTTTCAAGATGCTCTCGCAGGGATGCATCGGCAGCGGCGAGGAGTCGCGCATAGCTGATCGCAAATGTGGAACGTGCGGCTGGCGATGCTCCCGGCAATACCATGTCTATCAAACTGTCCATCTGTTCGCGCGTGATGACGGTTTTGCAGCCCTTCGTTCCAGCTGCCCGGGGCTCATCACAGATGCCTTCCAGGGTCACTACCGGCGTGTCGGGCGTGACTTCCGCCGCAGTGGGCGAGGGTTTCCCTTCGGGCAATGCTTGCTGACTTTCCCATTGTTGTTTCGACGTCATGGCGGCTGCATTGTTGACGGGTGCTTCCACCTGCGAGCCTTGCGCGAATAGGGGAGCCGCGCAAAGCAGCGTGAACGTTGATATCAAGACGAAACGCATTCGGCCTCCGGCACTTTGTCTCAATCTGACGACGGATGAGAAAAAGTGGATCAAACATGCTGGCGCAAGTTGCATTGGAGGGAGCCAATCAATCACCCAAATTGCCGCAGGGGGAAAGAGGGGTCTCAAGCTGGCTATTCTCAAATTCATTGGCTTGGACCAGCAAGCGAACAAACTGACAACTCCGTTGCGCAATGCCCTAATCGGCGGAGATCAACCGCAAGGTCATTTAAGTTCAGAAATAGTCGTAAGAGAGAGAGGGTTTAGAATCACCACACCTAGCCGCCGGAGACTCACGATGCCCTGCTGTTCCCATATCGAGAGCTGCCGGCTCACGGTAAACAGCGTAGTCGCCGTCATCTGCGCCAACTCTTCCCGAGAGAGGTTGATTTCGACTACGTCACCGACCTTCCGGCCTACTTGCGGAAGCAACCGAGCCAGCTCAAGAGCCAGGCGTTGCGCAACGCGTTTGGTGGAAATCTCACAAAATCTGGATTCCAGATCGTGCAAGGACCTCGCCAGGATTCGCAGCGTGTTACGCTGTAGGGTGGGGAATCGCTCCGACAAGTCTTCGAAGGTCGCCGTATCCCACACGAGCGCCTTACAGTTTCCGCGAGCCTCGGCGCCCGCCGAATGCATACGCTGACGGGCCACGCCAAGGTCTCCAACTACTCCACCGGGTCCTACCAGTCGAAGAATAACTGTGCTCCCAAATTCATCGATCTGTGTGATCTTGACGGAACCCTCGGTTAACAGGATGACTCGCTCAATCTTCTCCCCTGTGTAAAAAAGCGTCTGTTTGGGGGTGAAGATCATTGTGCGAGAGGCGGTTAGGATCTCCGCGAGGTCGCGCGGCGGAATAGCCGCAAATAGCTGGGACAGCTCTACCGGCTGCCTCCAACGGGATGGGACCGGTTTTACTTCCAACCTGTTTTGCCGCAAAGGCAAACTTGAGCTTTGCGAGACGGCGCGCGTGTAAGGCATAGTATTCAGCCACGCCCCATTTTCATTTGACGTGTAGATCCCAATACCACTGGCCGGGCCGAATAATGTACAGGGTGGGAGAAGGAGCGCACAGACCGTCGAAGCCTATACCCGGCATCAAGTGTCATGCATGTGCGAAACAATGGGCGCATGAAGACTCCTGTAGAAAATCGTAAGTCGGTACAGGGAGAGCAAACTTTGTGCCAAAGTCTATCGCCGTAAGTTCTTTATTATCAAGGGATGGCTAGAAGTCGCACTGGCATGTGTGAAATTGCGTGCTGTTTTTAAGAAATGAAAGGGATGATGTTATCTCCGATTGCCTGATTCCGCTGGAAGCCCGCAGCTTCCCCATCTAACCCCTTGGGGTCCAGCAAATTACGCCGGCGGTGGAGCCGGCGTGGAAGGTCGCGCAGGTGTTGTGACCGGGATCTTCGGTGTCGCCTCACCCTGAGATACGGGCTTGACCGGTTGAGGGGGGGTCGCTGGCTTTTTCGTCAATTCCGGACGGCGAAGATCAATCGCTGTGCCCGTACCGATATCAATCAGCCGCATACTCTCGTCGGTAATCACTTCCGATCGCACGATGTGTGGAATGACAGCAAATACGATTTCAGTTTTGCGTCGATCTTTTTTCTCTTGGCCAAACAAGTACTTTAAAAGGGGAATATTTCCCAGCCAAGGATAACCGCCCAGCGATTGGGTTTCTGAATCCTCCAGAATGCCGCCCACCAGACTCATCTCGCCATCCCCCAATCGCGTTTCGTGCTCGATGTGGCGCTGCCCGATTGTGGGCTGGCTAATTCCGCCGATATCTGTGGAGCCAGTCACCGTTGAAACCTCTAAGACCATCTTCAAGTTGACTTCGCCACCCGAGAGAATATGCGGTGTGATGTCGATATTCACGCCGACGTCGAGATATTGGAACTGCGTATTGACCAGCGGACTTATGCCACCCCCACTGACACCGCCTGCTGACGAGAACGAACCGGTAGCGATTGGCACCCGGTCGCCGATTTTCAAGGTAGCCTTTCCGTTGTCAAGGACGCGAATTCTCGGGTTCTGAAGAACTTTGGTGTTGCTGTCGGACATGAGAAAGGAGAATGAACCGCCCGGGACTGCCATGGCGAAAGTGCCTCCATTCAACGCGCCAATGTTGACCGTACCCACGCCGGCTGGCGCAGCCTGTAACGCGATGGAGGTGGACGTTGGGACAGTTGTGCCTATCGTATGCAACCGATCAGTGCTGACTTCCATGATAGCGATATCGATCACCACTTCGGCCTTTGGCTTATCTAGGTCGGTAATCAATTTCTGTGCCAGCACCATCTGGTCAGGCGTGCCTCGGAGTGTGATCGTGCCGTGTGTTGGATTCACTTGAATTCGGGCGATGTCCAGCATCCCCTTCAGAGTGCCGACCAATTCTTGTATCTCGGCTGGCGTCGAGGCGTTGCGGACATGAAAAGTTGTCATCACATTGTCTTCGTACTCTTTGCGTTTGCTTTCGGCCGCTACAAAGATGGCTTTGGTCGATATGGGTCGCCAAAAGGTCTTCGATTGCAGGGCAACCATCCGCAGCGCTTCGCGCAACGGGACCTCGTCCAGTTCGATATTGATGCGTTGCGGCCTGTAATCCAAATCAAACAGGACGTTGATTCCAGCCAGTTTGCCGATCGTCTTGTAGACATTGTCGGAAGTGGTCGTCATGCGCAGCGTGAGCGGAGTGTCGGAAAAGGGTTCCAGGTCAACAGGGCCTTGCATGTCCTCAGCCATTTTGGCCAATGTAGACATAGGCTTCGCGCCCTCAGCGCCCTCTTTCTGCTGGGCTTGCGTTTTGATCATATCGGCGGTCTTTTGCGCCTCTTGTCGCGCCGCAAGGTTGGTTGGGTCAATATCCGCCGCGCGCTCGAATTCTACAAGTGCTTCCTGCAATTTAAGGTTGTCACGGAGCAACTGGCCTTTCCGTACATGCTCTTCTGCCGCTATGCCTCGAACCCGCAGGAAGGGAACGACGTATTTCGTTTCTTTGGGCTTCAGCCGATACGCCTCGGCGTACCCTATAAAAGCGGCGTCGTAGTCGGGCACTGCCTCGGCACGAACTCCGCGGCCGTACGCAGCGCTTGCTTGATCTGAATAGGCTGGCGCACCTATCGCCATCATCAGGATCACAGCTAACGTACTTCGCAGCAGCGTCATACGCTTCGCGGCTCCCGACGAAATGGGTGCCGATCCTGCAAACGGATTTTCTATTGTCAATCTAGCCCCAAACGACTTATTATGACGCCAGACCCTTGGGGGCAAGGAAATTTGCATGCACACACTCTACCTACCTGCTTCGGACGAAGCTTCCAGCCCCATAATATAGCCCCTTTTCTAGCTTGTGTATTTGTCCTCGCGCAAATATATGAAATCCGTTCCTATGAAGCGTTAACTTTCTCGTCAACGGGAATCGGATTTTAGTCGATTTGAGAATGAACGTTCCAACGCCTTCCCGGAGAGACTCTTTGATTCGATGGACAGTGTGTCGCTACTCCCAAAATGCGGAAGCCGCATCGATGGGGGAGGTCAATGGGGAATGGCCGGCAGTAAGTGCTGATAATTCAATTGTTTATTGCAACCAATAATCCACGGATTCGCATGAAAGTTTGCGTTAGCGCAAGGACAATTCCCATCTTGAGGTCATACTTCACGCGTTGTCTCACTTTTTAGCTGCTTCCCTCGTGATCCGGCGAGACCCGGATGTGAAATTGAGCTTTGCAGTCTTGAGAATAGCCAGGCGCAGCCACCATGGGTGTCAGTCGCGACATTGCAGCGGCTCCCATCCGGTTGGAAAGAGGGTCGCCGTCACCCACTTTCTCAGGGTGAGCTTTGCACCGATTCCGAATGACTTCTTGAAATGAAGATTTCCTACCAAATCGCGATCGCCACGGCCTTACTTGCGTCGGCCAGCTTCCCGGCATCAGCTGCGGAATCGGCAACCCTGCGAAACGGCTTTGCCATTCGGCTTGAACGGCACGAGGTTCGAGGCAGCGTGACCCGCTTCTATCTATCGAGGACTTCTGACGATTACCTTGATGTACCTACCGCCGAAATTTTGACTTTCGAGGAAGAAGAAATTGTTTCACCTGTGCCGCCAGCCCCCGCTCCCAACCCAGCCACAGTAAACACCCTCGACGAGGTCGTCAGCGCCGCCAGCAGCCATAACAACATTGACCGGGACTTGATCCTCAGTGTGATCCGCGCCGAGAGTGGATTCAATCCGAGTGCGGTCTCCCCCAAGGGCGCGCAGGGGTTAATGCAGCTCATGCCGGAGACTGCCGCCCAGCTAGGCGTGCAGAATGCTTTGGATCCCGCAACCAACGTAGAGGGCGGAACGCGATATTTGGGGCAATTGCTGACGCGCTACCATTATGACCTTTCGTTGGCCCTGGCCGCCTACAACGCCGGACCAGACCGTGTGGAACAGTACCGAGGCGTGCCACCCTACCGGGAGACCCGTGTTTACGTTGCTAGAATTATCCGGGATTTTAACCGCAAGAAGACCGCCCAGCGCGGATCGCAATCCAATCTTCCCGACAACCGCTCAGCGGGCCAGAATTCCAAAGCCGCCACGTCCAGCTCAACCGGCCACGCTAAACTTGCAGGTTTTGTACCCAACACGTCCGGCGCCGGGTCGGGTTCGTAAATCGCTATTTCTACATGAGGCAAACAGCGACACCCGTAACAACGTGATGCAATTCTTCAAAGCTTGAATCGAGTGGAAGCCCTCAATACAGGCTATTGATTTTGCGTTGTTTCCGATATTTTCAACGCGGATGATTTTGTTGTGACCGGATCTTCACCAAGGGCAGCGTTTGCTTTCACCCCAGAAGTCTTTGCGGCTATTACCTGCTTTGGCCTCCAGAATCCGGGATCGCCTGCGGCAAGCTCTTTGGACACGTGAGACATCGCGGCGCTGACTGCATATAGGGTGCTTTTAGTACTGACGTAGCCTGCGCGGGCAATCTGGTCTAGACGCTTCGCGTCTTCTTCGCCTTCCGCCTTCCGCAAGTCGTTCTCCCATGTGAGCAGGTCGTCGTTTTGCCTCAGAGCGGGCATAGGCATAAACACAAAGAAAACAGGTGAATCCATTCCGGATTTCACCTGATACACAACCCACGGTGTCTCCTCTCCGATCTTCTGATATGCCTCGCCGACGATCATTGATGCTTCCACGAAGTCGTCTTCATGTCCCGGTAAGAGGCGGACTTCGACGACGCGCATGAAACGTAGCTTCGAAAGATCGATGTGGTCGACGAGATATCCCAGATCATCGCGGCGCACCGCAATGGTCGTATTCTCGGTTTTCAAGAGCGCGTCGATTTCCTCCTGCATCCGGGCAAGGTCGGGAGGCGCAACATAAACCTGGGCCCACGCAGCGGAAGACTGCTCGATCTGCTCGAAGGAGTCGAAGGGGTCGAAGAAGAGGACTTGACGCGGCCCCGTCATGGATTGCAGGTCAATCCACGAACTCGGGGCATCAATACGATTGCAGATTCGTGTCGTAGCCACCTCTAACCTCTGGCGGGCGGTCGCCTTCCCATACAGGATTTCCTGGTGCACGAGGACCAGGAGGTACGGCGGAGCTTGAGCCGGATTCACCGCTGGATTCGCTCCACTATTGTCTTGTCCCGATAGATTGGAAACGCAAACCAGTGACAGTAATACGGTCGCTGCCACTGCTCGGATAGCATTCATGCGACATACCTCCAAGAAATTGAAAACGGCAACGGCGTGCCTGCAAAAAATCACACCTAGAAGAACCCCAACCACCCGGCCGATTAAGTTCCGGCTGGGAGCGCCTTCGGAAAAAAAGAAGGCGACAGGATCGTTCTCGACGATCGAAATCTTGTCCATCGCGATCTCTCGTGAGCAGACGGCGCCGTTTTTAGAAAACCCCAACACTTCGACGTGCGGACCCGCTTCTATTTATATCCGCAGTATCGCCGATTCCGAAATCAGTTGTCTACAGTGGTGGAAGTCGTGGGGATCGAACTCGCAACCCCACAATTGGAGCCGTACAAGAGGAGTGGAGTATCGCCAGCCGCCCCACTCGCAGGCGGGAGCCGGCATTTCCGTGAACCTTTTCAAATTTTCAAAAAGGACACACGATTTCATGCATCCAACGTATTATGCTTTCGAAGGGGGAAGCACCAATGTAGTCGCAGGTTGGGGAGGCAGGGACGCGCGAAGCTGGAAGGACATTTGCCGGAGGAATGGAGTGAAATGTTGTATAGACTCGGAACAAACGCGAGAGATGATTCCCGCTGGTTTGTCAGGCCAGGCCCACTGGTCGCGGTTAGTGTGTGGATCCTGCTTGCCGTGGTCGGGGCACAGGCCCAGATTTCTCCCGGTCCGCTATCCAAGGCGCATCAATCGCTGAGCGGTGGAACGCAGTGCACGTCCTGCCACCAATTCGGGACGAGCACGCCTACATTCAAATGCCTGGAGTGCCACAAAGAAATCGCCCAGAGACTGGCAAACAATCAGGGATTCCACGCGCAAATTGGGATGAAGAATCCCAATGGCCCCGAGTGCGTGCGGTGCCACATGGACCACAATGGCGCGGATTTCACGCTGGTCCATTGGGAACCGTCACTCAAGCAATTCGACCACAAGCTGACGGGGTATCTGCTGGTAGATAAACACGCCGGCATTGCTTGCGAGAAATGCCATACACCCGCGCACATCGATGCGGCGGAACGAGCGCTGATTCAACGCAAGGATCTCTCCTCCACGTTTCTGGGTCTTTCGAAGGACTGCGTAAGCTGCCACACGGATCCCCACAAAGGCGAACTCGGATCGGATTGCCAGAGCTGCCACAATTTCAACGATTGGAAACAAGTACAGCATTTCGACCATTCGAAAACGGAATATCCCCTCACCGGGATGCACGCTCAAGTCGCCTGCAACAAATGTCATCTCCCCGCAGGTCCGGACCTCGCTACACAGTATACCGGGATCAAGTTCGATACCTGCACCGCCTGCCATACAGACCCTCACAAAGGGACCATGAAGGGTACCTGCGAATCCTGCCACACCACAGGCGGCTGGAAAAAAATCAACACGTCAACACCGTTCGATCATTCGAAAACAAAATATCCGCTGCTGGGAATGCACATCAAGGTCGGCTGCGGCGAATGCCACGCTGCAGGCGATTTCAAGCGCCCCCTGGCGTTCGCGCAATGCGCGAACTGTCACTCCCCCGATCCCCACAAGGGGCAATTCCAGGCCCGGGCCAGCAAAGGTGAATGCGAGGAGTGCCATACAGTAGTTGGCTGGAAACCTTCTCAATTTGGCGTGAAAGAACATGCGAATTCTCACTATCCGCTGGAAGGAAAGCATGCGAGCGTTGCCTGTGAAAAATGCCACACTCCGGCAGGTAAAGATACCCTTTACAAGGTGAAGTTCGCGCAATGCTTGGATTGCCACCAAGACGCCCACGACCGGCAGTTCGCCGCGGCGCCTTACCTGAATCGTTGCGAGGACTGCCATACGGTAAAAGATTTTCATCGTTCGACATTCACGATCGCGAAGCACCGGAAGACGCGTTTCGTGCTTACAGGGGCGCACGCCGCGGTCTCCTGTGCGGATTGTCACAAGGTAGGCCTTGCCGGAAGAACGGACAAAATCCTGCCGTTCCACTTTAATGACCGCACGTGTACAGCTTGCCACATGGATGTTCACAAGGGTGAGTTCGACGAACGCATGGCCCAGCGGCGTCCCGACGGGACCTCAATGGGCTGCGAGGCCTGCCACAACGTGCGTTCCTGGGTCGATATTCGAAGCTTCGACCATTCGAAAACGAAATTTCCGCTGGAGGGGGCGCACCGCAGCGTAGCGTGTGGCGATTGCCATAAGGCACCCCCTGGTTCGCAGGAGGCACAATTCAAAGGAACACCCAAGAATTGCGAAGCGTGCCACGATGACCCTCATGGAAAACAGTTTGCCCCAAAAGACAAAGACGGAGTGACGCTCTGCGCGGATTGCCACACGGTCCAGTATTGGGCCCCCTCCACCTTTGACCACGATAAGCGCACGCAATTCCCCCTGACGGGCGGGCACACAAACGTCGGCTGCCCCAAGTGCCACTCACTGGAGCGGGAAGTACAGGGCAAACTCGTCTTGTTTTACAAGCCCACACCAAAGGATTGCGCGGCTTGCCACGGCCCTGATATTCGGCCTGAACAAGAGGGCGAAGGAAAAACAAATGGAGAAAACAAGACCGAGTTTGACGAAAGACAAGGTATTGGCAGAGCAGATGGTTCAAAGTAAAGGGGCGTATAGCTGGGTTGCCGTTTCACGTATATTTGGTGGGTGAAGTTCCTATTGGTAACGGGTGAATTATTGTTCACCGTCTTCAGAATGGGATTTCGGTGAAATGGCAGGATATCATGGAGGGTTGAAGCTTGGGGGAAGGCGCGTTTTGCCTTACAAGCCGACGCCTAGAAATGCCGCGGACTGCCCCAATATGGATCCGCGGCCTGCCTTGGAGCAAAAAAAGCTTGACCAAACATTAGGAATCAAGGTAAAACGTGTTCGGTTGCAACCAAGTGAGCGCAGCATGCAACTAATTGGATCAGCCGCAGTAGTTTTGAAGCAGGGTTCGTTATCTCGGTCGATATCCCCGCTATACCCAGATAGCTGAGGAGAGACAAGGCCAAAAGTTGGCCGAAGGCTCCGTTGTGTAGTACTTGTCGGTAGTGCTGCATAATGCGCATCGCCCTACATCACGCGAGGGCGAAAGCGCAAATAAAGCTTTTTGGGGGGCAAAGATGTTCCGAGCGTTCCAAGTCGGCTCTCGGGTCGCGCTCCTTTTGCTGGCAGTTGTTTTCGTCCGCACGGCGGATGCACAAAAGCAAGCCAGCAGGAGTCCGCATGGACCCCTTGCGATACCCTGCGAAAACTGTCACACGAGCACAAGCTGGGCCCCGATTCGCGCGGTCCCAGAATTCAATCACGACTCCACGCGATATCCGCTTCGCGGAATGCACGAAAAAGTTTACTGCACGGAGTGCCACTTCAGGCCCGTCTTCACTGATGTCGGCAAGAACTGCGCGGACTGTCACGCGGATATTCATCGCCGTCAGTTCGGCGCCAATTGTGCCCAGTGCCACTCGGTGAACGGCTGGAACGTGTCGGTGCAATCCATCCAGAATCACTTCAACCGATTTCCGCTGCTCGGGGCGCATGCGGTGGTGGAATGCAACGAGTGTCACAAGAGCGCCGCCGTGGGGCAATACCTGGGACTCTCGACTGCTTGTATGTCCTGTCACTCGGCGGATTTTCAGAAAACCGCGACGATTGGCGGGAGCGTACCGAATCACGTGACATCAAATTTCTTCGCGGCCCCTTGCGAGACCTGCCATTCTTTTGATACATGGCTGAACGCTAAGTTCGACCATAGCGCGACGGGGTTTCTGCTGACGAATGGGCATGCTAACGTGCCTTGCGCCTCCTGCCACATCAATAACAACTACAACTTGACGATCGCGGCGAAGGATTGCGGGAACTCGGGATGCCATTTGACGACGTGGCAGCAGACCACGAATCCCGTGCATCCATCGGCCGGACCGGCTTTTGGTCTTGCGAATTGCTCCGGGTGCCATAACACAGTGAGTTGGCTGACGGCGCCGTTCGACCACAGCACGACCGGGTTTCCGCTGACCAATGGGCATGCCAACGTGCCTTGCACCTCCTGCCACATCAATAACAATTACACCTTGACGACTACGCTAAACCAATGCGGGAACTCGGGATGCCATTTGACGACTTGGCAGCAGACGAATAATCCGGTGCACTCGACGGCAGGTACGCAGTTTGCGGCAGCGAACTGTGCGGTATGCCATAACACAGTAAGTTGGACGACGGCGATATTTGACCACAGCCAGACCGGGTTTGCCTTGACGGGGATGCACATCTCACCGTCGCCGACGCCATGCGTTTCCTGCCACGTGAGCAACAACTATACGCTCACTGCAACGGCCTGCTACGGATGCCATCTCACCGCCTGGCAAAGCACCGCAACGCTCGGAGCTTCGGTACCGAATCACATGACCTCCGGTTATCCAACTACCTGTGAGTCGTGCCATACAACCACTTCATGGCTGGGCGCGATTTTTAACCACAACAACACGCCGTTTCCGCTGACCGGCGCGCACGTCACGGTGGCCTGCAACCTTTGCCACACCAGTTCCACTGCGCCGCCACTCGACTGCTACAGTTGCCACGTCACTGAATGGCAGAGCACCGTCACGCTGGCGCTGACCAACTCGTCAGTGCCGAATCACATCACCGCCGGATTCGTCCCAGCGACTTGCGCGTCGTGCCATACAACGAGTTCATGGCTAGGTGCGGTCTTTAACCACAGCGCAACCAGGTTTCCGCTGACCGGCGCGCACACCACGGTGGCCTGCAACCTTTGCCACCTCAGTTCAACTCCACCGCCACTCGATTGCGCTAGTTGCCACAACGCTCAATGGCAGAGCACCGCAACGTTGGGTGGGTCGGTACCAAATCACCTCGCCGCCGACGCCGCCGCCGCCGGAATCCTCCAAACCACATGCGCGTCGTGCCACAGCACGACAAGCTGGCTGGGAGCGACGTTTACTCACTCCTGGTTTAATGTCAATCACGGCAATGCCGGGGGCGTCTGCCTCACTTGCCACCTGAATTCCTTGAGCGCTGGCGCGACCTACACGGTCTTCCAATGTACCGGTTGCCATGGGAACAATGTCGCGGCCAATTTCGGGCACCCGAACGTCAACGGGTATGTGTACAACAGTGTAAATTGCTATCAATGTCATGGAAGAGGATAGGAGGAGAGCAAGGTGGGCCGTCTCGTAATCATTTCCGTTTTGTTCCTCGGAGTTGTTTTGCCGACAACTCACGCGACGCAGTCTGGGCAGAGTGAGCACGCGCCTGCGAGAAATATTTTCCACATCAAGTACATTGCCGACGGAACTATTTATCTGGACGCCGGGCGCAACGCCGGACTGGATGAGGGGATGCTCCTCCATCTGGTCCACGCCGACCCGAACGGCGGTACCACTGAGGCTGTGAGGTTTCAGGGGCAGGAGCCCATCGCTGACGTGCGCATATTTTCGGTGGCCGACTCATCCTGCGCGGCCGAAATCATAAAGTCGCGGGAAGATTTGGTCGTGGATGACATCGCCTATCTGGACGTCGAAAGCAACCACCTTCGGGAAGAGAAGAAAAACGCCATCGAATCCGAGAATTATCCGGTCGTCGTCACCTTTTCGTACGGCGACCCATTGGATGAAGAGGTCCGGGCGACCACTGTGTCCCCAATGGCGCCCCCGATTCAAAACCAGCTTCGTGGCCGATTTGGATGGGATTTGGGGACACTTTCAGAACCAGGAGGCTTCAGCTCAAGGCAAATAGGGTTCATGATGCAGGCCGATATGAGCCGCATCGGAGGTACGCACTGGAATTTCACCGGCTATTGGCGGGGACGCCTTAATTCCCAAGGTACTGGCACTGCGCAAGGTGTTCCGGCGCAGACGATCAACGACTTGATGAATCGGACGTATCACTTGGGGCTTTATTACCAAAATCCGGACTCCGCGATCACTTTGGGAGTTGGCCGTCTTTACCTTCCATGGGCGCCCAGCCTGAGCACGATTGATGGTGGCTACATTGGAAGGAGGCTTTCGGAAACCGTTACGGTTGGCGCCTTCGGCGGCTCAACACCCGATCCCACGTCCTGGAGCTATAGCCTGAACCAACACATCGCCGGAACGTTCGTGAACTATGAACGCGGAGACTTCGACCACAAGCGGCTCAGCAGTACATTCGGGTTGGCGGCGACGAGCATTCAATGGCATATCGCGCGCGAATTCGCTTTCTTCGAAAATATGCTTACGTTGGGCCGCAGTTTTTCCGTCTACAGTTCCATTCAGGCCGATGCCGGCCGGACCGCTCTCCAGACCGCTCTCCAAACCGCTTCCTACGGCACTGGATTAACTCAGAGTTTCACGAGCGTGCGATATCAAGCCTCCAAACTTTTGACCTTCAATCTCAACCACAATTATCTGCGCAATTTACCTACGTTTGACCCGGTGCTGATCAGCACGGGTCTGCTGGATCAATATCTTTTCCAGGGCTTAAGCGGCGGCGTGCGACTGGAATTCCCGTATCACGTGGCGTTCTCCACTGATGTCGGCCGCAGCAAGAGCAGCACCGATAAAGCAACGTCCTGGAATCAGATGTACGGCCTTAATTTGGGGCAGATCGGGAAAACCGGTTTTCAATTGGACCTGCGGTACACGAAATTCAACAGCTCTTTCGGGCAGGGAACTTATGAGATGGTTTCAATATCCAGAACTCTTTCTGACCGGTTGCACGCCCAGTTGCAGGGCGGGACGCAGCATCTCAATTCCGCTTTAAGCTCGAACTCAAGCTCAAGATTCGTGACCGGAACCGTGGACTGGGCGATTGGGCCGCGCTACTTTTTTGAAGGGCTCTACACTTGGAACACCGGCACCTCCATGAGTTACCGCCAGATGAACCTGACATTCGGATACCGATTCGGAGGATTTCTACGAAAATGATAGCGAATCTCCTAGAGGTTGGGAGACTCGCACCGGGGCCCTCGCTCAGGACCTGGCGGCGGGTTCTCTTCTTCACCGCGTTTACGGCTTTGTCGATCTCTTGCTACGCACAAGATTCGGCACCGGCCACTCCTGTTGTGCCGCGCCCGCTGATGGCGCTCGATCGAGCACGGGAGCGCGTACAAACCTTCTTCGACCAGTTTTCAAACGTCGCGTGTACCGAGTCGGTCACGCAAATTGTGATGGGCAAAAACGGGAAGCCCGCTTATCGCGAAAATTCCGCCTACGACTACCAATTTCTAGCGACTGCGGACGGCGAAGCCGTGAAAGTCAGCGAATCGCGCAATACCCGCAACCCATCGTTCCGGGATCCGGGCCGCACCCTGCTTATCACCAATGGATTTGCCAGCATACTTCTGGTCG
>Ga0209488_10002959_pt1 | contig 13772 bp, 12 predicted proteins | sample Rivendell_Oct201_8_FD_188349 | JGI IMG/M metagenome (GOLD analysis project Ga0209488, IMG submission 188349) | Vadose zone soil microbial communities from the Eel River Critical Zone Observatory, Northern California, USA -... | ecosystem: Environmental > Terrestrial > Soil > Vadose zone >...
CGCGACGATGTGGTCAACGGATCGTTCGGCTTCAAGTTCGTGACGCACTCGGGCATCACGCTCGTCGCCAACTCACTCTGGCCGTTGAACCGCGGTGGCCTGCGACCGAACGTGCTGTGGACGGCGGGCCTGGAATACAACTTCTAGACGCCGAGACGCCGAGACGCCGAGGGAAGACGCCGAGACGCCTCGGGAAGACTAGCGGATCGCGGTGATCCGCCAGCCGTTCGCATCGCGGCCGAGGGTCGCGCGGAACGTCACGGGGCGTCGCTCGGCGCGACCGGTGCTCGCATTGTCGTATTCGTAGACGCCGTTGACCGTGACATCGGCCGACGCACCGGTGATGGTCAGATTCGCGATGCTGAGCGTGGCTTTGAGATTGCGCACGCGATCGAAGAAGGTCTGCCAGCTCCCCTGCTGCGCCGCGGTGATCCCCGGATAGCCGCGCCGGACCTGTTCGATATCCTGCGATTCGATTGCCGTCGCGTAGTCGGCAATCACCTTCTGAATGTCCGGCCGCGGATCGGCTGCAACCGATGGCGGCACGACAACCACCGACGGGGGCGGGGGCGGGAGCGGCGCAGGAGTCTCCGCGACGCGACGTGCCTCGGTATCGCGCGCGGAGCGCGCTCGTGAGGCGCGTTCGGCGTCGGCCCACAGCGATGCCGCCGTGGCGAACTGCATCATCGCCTGCGACACCCGATGCGCCGATGCCAGCGACTCGGCACTGGCGAACGCGGCCTGGCCGCCGCTGAGGTCCGCCGGCGAAGCGCCCGCCACTGACGCCCGCTGTTCCGCCTGCAAGGCATTCGCGCGCAGCGATCCGATCACGCTGTCATCGCGTTGTGCCGCGACGCTCCGTCCCGCTGTGACGGGCGCCTGCCGCGGGGGTGACTGAGGCGGCGGCGGCTGAGGAGTCACCACCGAGCGGCTCGAGTCGATGCGCGCGGCGACCGGTACCGAAACCGAATCTCTGACCGCCGCGGGTGGCTGACCCGCCCTTCGCGCGCGCGGGGACCATGGTGAGGCCCACCAGACTCCCAGCGCGAGCACGGCGACAGTCAGCGCGACGGCGGGCAAAACCCAGCGTCGCCGGCGGATCGTCGGTCGCGTCCGCACGCGCGACAGCGCAATAGGGCTCGTGGGCGTCTTTGGGCCCACCTTCCGGCCGGTGCCGTGCGCCAGCGTGATCATCTCACGCCGGATCGGATCGTCGTGTCGCAGCGACGGTCGGCCGCACACCGCCACGACGTCGTCCATGCTCGCCCAACGCTGCGCCGGGTCCTTCTCCAACATGCGCATGACCGCGGCCGCCAGATTCGGCGGACAGTCGGGGCGCAGCTCCGTCACGGGGCGCGGCGGCTGGTTGAAGTGCGCATACATCACGGACATAATCGAGTCGTCTTGAAACGGTAGCGTGCCCGTGAGCATCTCGTACGCCACGACGCCGAGCGAGTACTGGTCCGACGCGCCCGTCACTTCCTCGGTGGCGCATTGTTCGGGACTCATGTAGGTCGGCGTACCCACGGTCACGCCCGTCATCGTGAGCCCCTGCGCTTGCACCACCTTCGCGATGCCGAAGTCGGTGACGACGGCCCAGCCTTCTTCGTCCAGCATGATGTTCGCCGACTTGATGTCGCGATGGATCACGCCATGGCGGTGCGCGTAGCCGAGGGCGTCGCCCACCTGGGCGAGGATGGCCTGGGTCATCGCGATGGGCAGTGGACCAACGTCACGGATGACGTGATCGACCGACCGCCCTTCGACGTGCTTCATCACGAAGTAGAGGACGTGCTCGCTGTCCTTGACGGCGTAGATCGGGATGATGTGCGGATGGCTGAGCGCGGCGGCGGTGCGCGCTTCGCGTTTGAAGCGCTCGACCATCCCCTCACCCATCAGCAGCAGCGCCGGCGCAAGCACCTTGATGGCAACCTTGCGGTCGAGCGCGAGGTCGTGCGCGAGATAGACCGTGGCCATGCCACCGCGCCCGATCTCCATCAGGATCTCGTAGTGTCCCAGAGTTGCGCGACGCAGCGCGTCGAGCTGCGCCTCCGCGGCGTCGGGGCGAACTTCAACATTCACCCCGGTCGGCGTGGCGAGGGTCGGTCCTGACCACGGCCGGTGCACGGGGATCCCGGTGCCGCAGCGCGGACAAAATGACGCCCCGGGACCGAGGCTCGCGCCGCAGCGCAAACAGGCGGAAGGTGGATGTGCGGTCATTTCTACGGCACAAGATACAGCAATCGTGATTCTGTTGTACCTAAAGGACGCCACCTACGGGGACCTGCTCCACAGTCACACGGGTCGAAAGCATTGCCCGCCGCGCAAAGAGTGCGCAGGGTGTGCCGATCAAGAACGCGTGCACGGCGATGCTCAGCAGCACCCACACCAAATTCCGCGAGCCGGGGTTCGCGGCTGAGAGCGGAACGACGATGTAGTTCATGATGCCGTAGAGCAACACGCCGTACACTGGACCGTACATCCACGGCTTTTGCCACAAGTCCGACCAGCGCCGGGCGAACAGGTAATACGTCACGGCCATCGACGTGGCGATGGCATAGTGCAGCGCGAGGCCGAGGAGCGCGGTGCGCCAACCCCCCGTGAAGCTGGCGTCGCCCAGCAGGCCGGAGGCGACGGACTGGAAGACACGCGGGGGCAGGACGCCACGCTTCAGCCACCAAAACGTGCATGCGTACGTGATGTCGAAGGTGCCGGCGACGAGACCGCCCGTGAGGACGTAGACCCAGGGTTTTTTCATGCGCTCCATGGCAATACGCGACGGGCTCGGCTGCTCGCGGCCGCCAACTCCAATCCGCGCATGACGTCGAGAGACCATTCCGGCGTCACGGCGAGCTCCGCCGTTCCCAGCATCGCGTCCCGCACGTTTTCATAATATCGCGCGAAACTCGATCGGAGCGTCGGCACCGTTCGCGTTGCGTCAGGCGCAACGAGCTTGCCGTAAAACTCCGGGGACTCCGTATCCCAGTCGGGCTCGTCAGGCGTACGGCCGTCCTTCAGAGCCGCTTCCTGCGGATCCATGCCGTATTTAATGAAGGAGCCCTTCGTGCCGTGCACGATCCAGGTCGGTCCCACCGGAGCCGCCAGCATCGACGCGCGCAAGACGGCCCGCATGTGCGGATAGAAAAGCGTGACGTCGAAGGCGTCATCCACGACGGCGTCCGGACGCTCGATGCGAATGTCGGCGCCGATCGCGTCCGGGATTCCAAAAAGCAGCAGTGCCTGATCGAACAGGTGCGGCCCGATGTCGAACCAGACACCGGATCCCGGCAGCGTCTCCTCGCGCCAGGCATTGGGCTTGCGATCCGGCCGGAATCGGTCGAAATGCGACTCGAACAGCACCACACGCCCCAGCGTGCCTTCGGAGACCACCTGCTGCACGGTCGCGAAATCGCCGGTGTAGCGGCGATCCTGATACACCGTGATGATGCGTTGCCGCTGTTTGGCTATCTGGACGAGATCCTGCGCTTCGGCGAGCGTCGGTGTGAACGGCTTGTCGACGACGACGTGGCGGCCGGCAAGCAGGCTCTGCTTGGCAACCGCATGGTGCGACGTGTTCGGCGTCGCGACGACGACGAGGTCGATCTTCCGCGATAGCAGGTCGTCGAGGCTATGCACGAACTCGACGTCGGGATAGCGCGGATCGGGCGGACCGTGCCGCTGGACGATCGCGCTGAGGCGCAGCCCGTCCACCGCGCGGATGACCGGCGCGTGGAAGACCTTTCCGGCGAAACCGAATCCCACCATGCCCACGTTTAGCATGAGAGATTCTCGCACCGGCCAGGAATAAAGGGGAGGTCCTCGATGGTACTGCTGATGCTTGTCGCGTCTCTCGTCCAAGCTCCCGAAACACTGGATTTGACGGCGGTTGGAAAGGACCCGCGCTGGCAGATAGCGGGTCGCACGAGTGCGGTGATCGATACGAATGGGAAGCACGCGTTGCGGATGATCGAAGTCGCACCGATCATGGGTCTCGTTTGGCTAAAGGACTATGACTTCGGCGACGGCACCATCGAGGTCGATCTGCTCGGCCGCACTCAGCCGGTACAAGGCAGTTTTCTCGGCGTGGCCTTCCACGTCGCGGATGCGCAGACCTACGAGGCGGTCTACTTCCGGCCGTTTAATTTTCGCGTCGCGGATTCAACGCGCCATAGTCACGCAGTGCAGTACGTCTCGCACCCCGGTTTCCCATGGCAGAGGCTCCGGTCGGAGCATCCGGGTCAATACGAAGCCGCGGTCACTCCAGAGCCGGACGGCGATCAGTGGTTTCACGTGCGCGTCGTCGTGGCGCGGCCCAAAGTCAGCGTGTTCGTGAACGACGCACCCACACCGGCGCTCGTAGTGAACGAATTGAGCGACCGAGCCCGCGGATCGGTCGGCTTGTGGGTCGGCGAGGGGTCGGCCGGTGTCTTCGCGAATCTGCGCGTGACGCGAAAACCTTAGCCCTTTGGCTGCGGGACGATCCGCAGGTACGGCTTGGGAGCCTTCCAGCCCTTCGGATAGACCTTCTTCGCGTCTTCGTCGGAGACCGATCCGGCGATGATGACGTCGTCGCCCGGCTTCCAGTTCACGGGCGTCGACACTTTGTGCTTTGCCGTGAGCTGCAGCGAGTCGATCACGCGCAGCACTTCGTCGAAGTTGCGGCCCGTCGTCATCGGGTAGACGATGATGAGCTTGATCTTCTTGTCCGGTCCGATCACGAACACGTTGCGGACGGTCTGGTTGTCGGCCGCGGTCCGGCCATCGCAACCGCCTTCCAGGTTGGCCGGCAGCATCCCGTACAGCTTCGACACTTTGAGGTCGGTGTCGCCAATCATCGGATAGTTCGGCGCGTGCCCTTGCGTCTCCTTGATGTCGTTCGCCCAGCGGGAGTGATTCTCCACGGGATCGACGCTGAGCCCGACGACTTTCGTGCGCCGCTTGTCGAACTCGGGCTTGAGCTTCGCCATGTACCCGAGCTCGGTGGTGCAGACCGGGGTGAAGTCCTTGGGGTGGGAAAACAGCACCGCCCACGAATCACCGATCCATTCGTGGAAGCGCATGCGACCCTCGGTTGTCTGAGCTTCGAAATCGGGAGCGATATCGCCGAGCTGGAGCGCCATGAAAACCTCGAGGAAGTAGTCGTCGTCGCCTGAACCTACCGCGAGACGAACGATCCGCTAGAACGCGACTTGGACCCCCGTCTGGATGCGGTCTTCGAGCGTGATCAGTCACTCGTCATGATGAACAGCGGTGCCCCGTCGAACTGGTAAATCGGCCGCAACCGATCGGTGTTGTAATATTTCGAAACGTCCACGACCTTTTTCTCCGACGTCACGCTCGAGAGCGGCACCGTGTCGTAGAATCCCTTGTGAATGCTTACGAGGCGGCCGTACTCCTTCTTCACTACGAGATCGAGCGCGAGGTTGCCGAAGGCCATCGGGACGATCGAGTCGAGCGCGTCCGGGTCGCCCGAGCGTACGAGATAGCCGAGGCGCTGGTTTACGACGTCGATGCGCCGGCCGTTGTTGTACTTCGCCGACGATTCCTTCAATGCGGCACCGATGCGGTCCCCGATTCCGCCGAGTTTGCGGTGCCCGAACATGTCCGTCTCCTCGCCTTCGAAACTCATCCCTTCGTGCGAGGTGAGACGCGAGCCCTCGGAGACCAGCACCACGGAATAGCGACTCGGATTCCGGTTGCGATCTTTCGTCAGCAGTTCGGCGAGGTGCTCCACCTCGACGGGATACTCGGGGATCACGCAGCGATCCGAGGCGCCGGCCATCGTCGGCAACAGGGCCGTGAAGCCGGCGTAACGCCCGAACACCTCGATCACGAGAAAACGCTCGTGCGACCCGGCCGATGTGCGGAGCCGGTGGGTCAGCTCGATCGTGCGCGTGACGCAGGTGCTGAACCCGATGCAGTAGTCGGTCCCGTAGACGTCGTTGTCCATGGTCTTGGGGATCGCCACCACCTTCAGCCCCTCGTCGTGCAAGCGCTTGGCGTAGCTGAGCGTGTCGTCGCCGCCGATCGGGATGAGGACGTCGACCCCGAGGTGCTCGAGGTTCTTGATGACATCCTTGGTGATGTCGTTGGTCTTTTCCGTGTAGCCGCTGAGATGCGCCGGCACGCGGTCCTTCGGCAGCGTGCTCGGCCGCACACGCGAGGTGTGGAGGAACGTGCCGCCGGTCCGGCCGGCGCGGTTCACGATCGCCTCGGTGAGCGGCAGAACCTGCTCGCTGTTGTCCGCGCCTTTCTCGCGCGAATAGTCGACCAGGCCGCCCCAGCCGTGACGAATGCCGACCACCTTGTAGCCGTCGCGGATGGCGCGAATCGTGATGGCGCGAATGGCCGGATTGAGACCGGGGACGTCGCCGCCGCCGGTGAGGATGCCGATGGTGCCCTTGTTCATGGGGGCGGAAGATAGACTAGCCTTGCCGCTGAATCAGCTTCGGGATATCTTCGGTCGCATGCGTCGGATCCTGCTCGCCGATGCTGACGCGTTCTACGTCGCGGTCGCGCGCGCCGTCGATCCCGACGGCGCCGGGAAAGCGACGCTCCTCATCGTCGGCGGCTCACGCGAAAGCCGCGGCGTCGTCTGCTCCGCCTCCTACGAAACTCGCAAGTTCGGCGTCCGCTCGGCCATGCCGATTGCCCGCGCGCTACGTCTCTGCCCCGATGCCGTGTGCGTTCCCGTCCCCTTCAAAGCCTGCACGCAAAAGAGCGCCGAGATCCGTCAGCTGCTGCACCGCTACGCTCCGATCGTCGAAGGGGCAAGCATCGACGAATGGTATCTCGACCTGACCGGAACCGAGGGCGTCTATCACCACGAGTCACTCGCGGTCACCGCCGAACGCATCCGTTCGGGAATCCGCGAGGCGACGGGACTGACGCTGTCGATCGGCGGCGGCACCAACAAATTGATCGCGAAGATGGCGGTCGACCGCGCCAAGCCGAGCGCGGGAGGCGGCGGTGTCGTGATCGTCGAGCCCGGAGCGGAGGAATCGTTCCTCCGGACGTGCACGTTGGCGGACATCCCGCTCGTCGGTCCCAAGTTCCAGGCACGGCTCGCTCGCCACGGGTTGATCACCGTCGAAGACGTGCTCCGCTACGATTTGGCCGCACTGGAACGCTCGATGAGCAAGCGCGAAGCGCGCTGGCTGTGGAGCCGCGCGCATGGGCGCGACGATGGCGACGTGTCGCACCGCACCATGAACCGCGGGATCAGCCGCGACGAGACATTCGGGAAGGACTTGCGCGAGGACACGGACATCGAGCGCGAGCTGCTGCGACTCGTCACACGGGCCGCCGCCGACATGCGCGGCGACGGGCTGACCGCGCGCACCGTCGCGGTGCGGCTGCGCGACTGGGACTTCAAGACTCGATCGGCGCAACGCACGCTGCCCGAGCCGGTCGTTTCTGACCGCGTGATTCTGCGCGTCGCGCACGACCTGCTCGCCGGCTTGCGCAATGCTCGACGGGTGCCGGCGCGACTCGTCGGCGTCAGGTTGTCAGGTTTGGCGAAAGCAACGGGCACCGATCAGCTCACCATCTTGTCAGACGAGACGGACCGAGATCGCGGCCTGTCGCGCGCCATCGACCGCGTCCGGGAGAAGTTCGGTCGGAAAAGCCTTCTCCCGGGCGGCATTACGGAGTGATCAGTGGGTGATGACGAAGAAATACGCACCGATCACGGGACCGCGCTGTGGCCGCTGGCCCGGCTGCGGCGGCGGCGTGCCCGCCGGGAGCGGACCGTATTCCGGCTGAAAGAGGTAGGCGATGTGCTTCTGCGTGTCGACGGAGATGGTCTTGGCGCCGCGCATCGTCGCAACGGTCGCGACCACCGTGTACTTGTCGGGTGAATCCTGATGGACGACCGTGACGTTGCTGTCGCGCCCGGCCGGAATGTAGATGAGCTTCTGCGACGGATCCCATCCCAGCGCATCCACGCCGTCACCGTTCGCAATCGTGGCGACGACCTTGCCCGTTTTCGCGTCCAGCACCACCGACGTTTTTCCGCAGCCGGCGAAGATCCGATCCGTGGCGCGATCATAGGCGATGCCCGTCGGACCCTCGCACGGCGCGAGCGGCCACGACGCGATCGGCTTCATCGTGCGCTCGTCGATCACCTGAATGGTGCTCGTGCCCTCGTTGTTGACGAAGATCTTCCCCTTGCCGTCGCTCGCCGCGCCCTCGGGCGCATCATCCTCCAGCGGCACCGTGGCGACGATGTCGCCGCTCTTGGGATTGATGGCGACGACCGTGCCGGCCGGACGGCTGTGATTCGTCAGAATGACGCGGTCGGAGAAGTCGTCGTACATGATGCCGTCGAGGCCACCGGTGGGCACCTTGATCTTCTTGACCACCGCGAGGCTCGTGAGATCGAACATCGTGACGGTCGAATCGCCGCCGTTCGTGGTGAACCCATGCCCCGATTTGGGTACCAGCGCGATGCCGTGCGTGCGCGGCGTGTCCGGGATATCGCCGATCACCTTGCCGGTGGCGCCGTCGATCACCATCACGTGCGTGGCGCGCGAGACAAAGACGCGTCCGGTGCCGGGCTCAGCGGTCAGGTAGTCGGTGCCGCCGTCGCCGCCGATGCTGTACTTGGCGACCGCGAAGGTTTGCGCCGGGCTCACGCCGGGGAGCGCGAGTGCGGCGCCGACGAGCAATGCAAGAACCTGGATTGCCGGTTTGTTCATACGATCCTCTGTGATAGTCGGAGGGTAAGTGCTCCCTAATTGTACGCGAATCTCCGGCACGACGTTCGTTTCACGGTGGGGACGTCTGTAAGGCGCCTGTAAGGTACGGCCGGGTACAATTCGGTCCCTACCAACATCTACGAGGATCCTATGCGATTCACCAAATGGACGATCGCTACGCTGTTGTTGACGTGCGCTATCGCATCGCAGGCTGGTGCGCAAGAAAGAGAAAGACGCTTGAAACGCTCCGACCTCCCCGCCGCGGTGTTGAAGACCGCCGTCCAGGAAAGTCAGGGCGCCACCGTCCGCGGGTATTCGAGCGAGACCAGCAACGGTCAGCTGGAGTATGAAGTCGCGCTCAGGATTCGCGGACACAACAAAGATGTGAGTATCGCCCCCGACGGCTCGGTGCTGGAAATCGAGGAAGAGGTCGCTATCGACTCGCTGCCGGCCGAGGTGCGCGCTGGTCTCCAACAGTTGGCCGGTTCCGGCAAGATCACCAAGGTCGAATCGCTGACCAAGCACGGGGCGATTGTGGCGTATGAAGCGCAGGTGCGCACCGGTGCCAAGCGGTCTGAAGTCCAGGTCGGCCCCGACGGCAAGCCGCTCGCTCATCCGGAGTAACGACCGATGAAACAGTTCTTCCTGGGGCTGTCGCTCTTGGTCGGCATCTCCACGAGCGCCGCGGCTCAGACGCTCGAGACCGAGACCGCGCGCCTGCTTCCCGCCCACTGGTGGGAGATCGGGAATGCGTTCGAGTTCCAGAAATCGGCGGACGGTACGGAGGCAGCGCTGCCGTTCGCGATCGAGTACGGCATCTCGAACAACCTGTCGTTCCTCGTCGAACCCGTACCCTATACCGCGATCCGCCCCAAGTTCGGGCGGCACGCCGTCGGCGTCGGAGACATCGAAGCGACGCTGACGGGACGGGTGCGGCAGGAAAGCCGGCGCGGTCCGGCGCTTGCGTTCGCGGCCGAGGTGAAGCTGCCCACCGCGCGCGACTCACTGATCGGGTCGCGAGAGCCGGACTACAGCGCATATGTCATCGCAAGCAAACGGCTCGGCAGAATCGACACGCATGTGAACGTCGCCTACACGATCGTCGGCCGGCAGGACAATGTCCGGCTCAACAACATGGTGAGCTTCGCGGTGGCCGGCGTCTACCGCAGGGGTCCAACCTCGCGGACAGAGCTGTTTGGCGAGGTGCTCGGAAACACCGGGGCAGTGCCCGGGAACGAGTCGACGACGAGCGGCGCGCCCGAAGTCGCGGGCGGCGAGCTGGTGGGAACGCTCGGCGCCGGCCGAGATATCGGCGCGGGACTCCTGCTCTACCTCGCCGTGAGCTACGACAACACCAACGCCGTGCTCCTGCGACCCGGCATCACCTGGAAATTCCACTAGACCGGACGCGCGCCCACCGCGCCATCACCTGATTCACTTGCGCGCGCGCCCGCGCACAGGCGGCGACCTGGGACGCGGTGGGCGTGGTCTCCGCATCCTGCATCGCCATCGCCGCGGCGAGTGCCGCGTTGCCTGCGCTCTCGAGCGTCGGCGGCGGTGTGGGTCCGCGGGGCCGGCCGAAGCCGCGCGACGGTTGCCGCGCCGCCGGCGGAGCGATCGAGTCGAGCTGTGCCCGCCGCGTTCCCGCAGCCGCATCGCTGAGCGCGCGGGCTTCCGTATAGGCTGCGCGAGACCGCGCGGCTGCGTCATACATCTCTCGCGTCAGCGACGCGAGCTGCTGCAGCCCCGCGGCGGGCGTCTTAACGCGCGGATCCAGGCGCAGCGTGAGCGGCTGGGTGTACGGCTTGCCGTTCACGGTGAGGCGAACGGTGTAACGACCCGGCGCCGCCCACGGCGCCGCCGGCGTGTGCTCGCTGCGGTGCGGCACCGCGCCGGTCGCTTCGACTTCGCCGTTGCGCGCGCTGTCGCCGATCGGTTGGTAGCGCATGTCCCAGGTAAACCGATGCAGTCCGGCGCGCGTCGACAGCCGCGCTTGCGGCGCCGGCCAGTAGAGTGGAAGCCCGCAATCCGCCGCCCCGGGATTCTTCTGGCACACGCGATCGTACGACGCCGGGTCGAGCGCCGGATCGGGGTCGACGACCGGATCATCGCTCGAGTAGGTGCGAATCACTTTGCCCGACGCCTCGACGATTTCCAGCTTCACGGGACCCGAAGCGCCGGTTACGAGGGCATAGTCGATGATGGCGCCGGCCGGCGGGTTTTCTCCGGCCGGTAGCTCCGGCGGCCACGGCGTTGGTTCGTTGGTGCCGAGGCGCACACGCACGGCCGTCTGCGGCTTCACCAGGTAGTCGCCGCGGCCGCCAGTCGCCAGCTGCCTGAGCGGCGTGACGTCATCGAGAATCCAGAAGCCGCGGCCGTGCGTCCCGGCGATCAGATCGGCGCACAAACACGTGCTGTCGTCCTTCACCTGAATGTCACGCACCGATATCGCCGGCATGTTGAGTCGCAGCGACTGCCAGCTCGCGCCGTCATCGAAGGAGACCCACACCTGCGCGTCGGTGGCGGCGTAGAGGAGCCCGCGCACGCGGGGATCTTCGCGAATCGAGTTTGCGACCGCGTTGGGCGCGATCCCGGTGTTGATCTCGGTCCACGTCCGGCCGCCGTCGTGCGTGCGCCAGAAATGCGGGCGACTGTCGTCGATGCGCAGGGTGTTCGCGGCGGCATAGGCGGTCAGCGGGTCGAAGTGGCCCGCGTCGATGTTGAAGATGCGCATCCACGGCTGCACACCTGACGGCGTCACGTTCTTCCACGTCGCTCCGCCGTTCATCGTCACCTGGATGTTGCCGTCATCGGTCCCCGCCCACAGTACGGCGCTGCTCCGCGGCGAAGGCGACAGGGCGGTGATCGCGCCACGCGGTGTGGGCGTCACGCCACGCGCATATCGGCCCGCACTCGTGGGAATCGCCCAGGTCTGCCGCGCGAGGTCGGGGCTGATTCGGGTCCAGGTCTGCGCGTGATCGGTCGACTTCCACACCGCGTTGGACGTGTAGTACAACACGCTCGGATTCACGGGCGACCAGATGAGGGGCATCGTCCGCACATTGCGGCCGAAGCTGTCGCCGCGCTGGACGACATCGGGACCGACGGGCGTCGTCTGTCCGGTGCGCCGGTCATACCGCGAGACACCGGTGCGCGCGCTGCCGAAAACCACCTCGGGATCGCGCGGATCGGGCGCCCCCATCCCGTATTCCTGAATGTTGGCCGGATGCCAGTCGTGAAACGTGATCTGGCCGTCGTCGGAGCGGCTCGCGACGCACAACGACCCCGAGTCCTGCTGACCGCTGCAGACGCGATACGGGAACGCGTTGTCCGCCGTCACGTGGTACACGGCCGCCGTGGGCTGCGTGTACCAGTTGCTCCACGAAGCGCCACGGTTGGACGAAATCACCGCGCCCTGATCGGACACTGCGAGGATCAGGTTGGGATCGGTGGGATGAATCCAAATGCGCTGATAGTCGTCCCCGCCGGGCGATCCCCGTACCGCTGACCAGGTCGTGCCGCCATCCTCGGTGCGCCACATCACGATCGACGCACTGTAGATCACGTTTTCGTTCTTCGGGTCGACGGTGATGGGCGGCAGATCGCCGCCCCCGATGCGGCCCAGCGGCCGCGGATCGGCGGCCGCCGCGGTCGTATCGCCGAGCGATGCGGACGACCCGGGGATGCGGGTGCGCAGAGTCCAGTGCGCGCCGCCGTCGCTCGACTTGTAGAAGCTGACTGGCCCCGATCCCCCCGCGGGATTCACGGTCGCCACCATCGCGTAGATCACCTGCGGATTGCTCGGCGCGATCGCGATGTTGGCCTCGAGCACGGGCGGCAGACCGTTCGTGAGCTGCGCCCACGTCGTGCCCCCGTCGATAGACTTGAAAATCCCGCCCGAGCTCGGCGTCGTCGAATCGGGACCGAACGTTGCCGCTTCCCAGAACGTCTGCTGCTGCGGCCAGAGCGTGGCGTACACCGTGTTCGCATTGCTCGGATCGATCCGCACCTCGTTGCCGCTGGTGTACTCGTCCTTGTACAGCACCTTGTCGAACGTGCGCCCGCCGTCCGTCGAGCGGTAAATGCCGCGCTCGGCGTTAGGGCCGTAGGGATGGCCGAGTGCCGCGACGAACAGTCGATCGGGATTGGTCGGATCGACGTCCACGTACGCGATCATCTGCGTCGCATCCAGACCCAGATGCGTCCATGTGCGCCCGGTGTCGTTGGATCGATAGATGCCGTTGCCGGTCGCGAGATCGGGCCGAATGATGCCGGCGCCGGTGCCGACGTAGATCACGTTGGACGCGGATTGAGCAACGGCGATCGCGCCGATCGAGCCTGTCGCTTCGTGATCGAAGAGCGGCTCCCAGTTCGAGCCGTAGTCACTCGAGCGCCAGAGGCCGCCGTTATCGAAGCCGATGTAGAACACGGTCGGATGGCCCGGCGTACCGGCGAGCGCGCGGGCTCGGCCGGCGCGGAACGGGCCGATCGTGCGCCAGCGGAGTGCGGTGCCGAGGTCGGGAGCTTGAGAGGTCGCGCGAGCGGGGAGGAGCGCAAGCACGCTGAGGACGACGATGGAAATTCGCATGCGCGGATTATGCAGCCTCCGCGCGCGACGTGCTACTTGAGTTGTGCTACTCGCTGAGGCGTTTCGGCGCGCCGCCTTGCGGCATCGAGCGTGACTGCGGCGCTTGCGGCTGGGACGGTGGCGGCGGAGGCTCCTCGATCGAGCCGACATCCTGCAAGCCCCGCTTGAACGCCTGGATTCCCTTGCCGATCGAGGCCCCGATTTCGGGGATCCGCTTCGCGCCGAACATCAGCGTGACGACGGCCACCAGGATGAGAATGTGCCAGATACTCAGGTCTGCGAGCATGCTCAGAATATAACAGCCTCGGCGAGACGCCGTTGCGCGACTGTCGCATTTGGTAACCGTTCGATTCGTACGGTCGGCCGCTCGAATCCGGCGACGATCACGGTCGCCTCGAAGGGGGTCGATCGCTGCACCTGCACGCGCACCGTGTCGCCGATTCGCAGGCTTTGCAGCTTCGCTCGCAGCGCAGACCAGGTGCGCA
>Ga0209488_10002960_pt1 | contig 13771 bp, 15 predicted proteins | sample Rivendell_Oct201_8_FD_188349 | JGI IMG/M metagenome (GOLD analysis project Ga0209488, IMG submission 188349) | Vadose zone soil microbial communities from the Eel River Critical Zone Observatory, Northern California, USA -... | ecosystem: Environmental > Terrestrial > Soil > Vadose zone >...
GCCCGCAGCCGCCTTCGCCCGAACGGCGGCTTGACGCCGCGGGCGGGCTTCGGCGGATGAGCCAGATCGCGTTCTTCACGCGAGATGGCGATATGCGGGACCGGCGGCCCCGGATATCGCGCCCCATCATGCGCGTAAACGCGCTGATGGGGGCGCTCATCCGGGCTACGGTCCTTGACTAACCCCTACGAACGGCGGTCAAGCCGCCGCGGCTTTGCCCTTGGGCTGTACTTCGGCGGTGTAGTCATCCATGAGCTTCGTGGTGATCGCGCCCGGCGTGAAGCACCAATGCGCAATTTCGGAGACCGCGGTGACTTCGGCGGCGCTGCCCGTGATGAAGCATTCGGAAAATCCGGTGAGTTCTTCCGGCACGATGCGGCGCTCGACCACTTCAATGCCGCGCCGTCGGGCGAGACTGATGACGGTTTGCCGCGTGATGCCGTCGAGGAAGCAATCCGCAGTCGGCGTATGAATCTTTCCGTCCCGGATGAAGAAAATATTTGCGCCGGTGCATTCGGCAACCCGCCCCTCCCAGTCGAGCATCATGGCGTCCGCGTAGCCCAAGCGCTCGGCTTTGTGTTTGGAGATGGTGCAGATCATATAGAGGCCGGCAGCCTTGGCGCGCACGGGTGCGGTTGCGGGATCCGGCCGCCGATAATCGGCGAGCGCGAGCCGGATGCCTTTGAGCCGTTGCACCGGGTCGAAATAGCTCGGCCACTGCCACGTTGCGATCGCCAGGTGAATCGTGTTGTTTTGCGCCGACACGCCCATCTGTTCGGAGCCGCGCCAGGCGATCGGCCGCACATAGGCATCCTTCTGGCCGTTCTTTTCCAGCACCAGCCGCTTTGCGGCGTCGATTTCGGCGACCGTATAAGGGATTTCGAAATCAAGCGTTTGGGCGGAGCGCTTCAAACGTTCGGAGTGCTCCGTACACTTGAAGATCGCGCCCCCATAGGCGCGCTCGCCTTCGAAAACAGCGCTCGCATAATGCAGGCCATGCGAGCATACATGGAGCGTAGCATCGCCCCAGGGTTGGAGCTTGCCGTCATACCAGATGACGCCGTCGAGCCGGTCATAGGGTTTGTCTGCCATTGCAACACCCGTTATGTTCAGTCTGATCCTTCAAAGCGCAGTGGCTAAGATTGGCACAACGGTTCGCTGGATCGAACGGTATTCTGAATAACAACCTGGCTGAAATATGTCAATATGGCTGACCTAACTGCTCCGCTCATAACCGATCATCAGCCACCCCCGGCGGCACGCGCTGCGTCCGGCGATGAGCCCCTATGGGATATTATTGAACTTCTGTTCTTCGCCTATCGGGATTTCGTCGGGGATCCGGACGAAGTGCTCAAGGAGTTCGGGTTTGGCCGCGCTCACCACCGGGTCTTGCATTTCGTCAATCGCAATCCCGGAATGAAGGTCGCGGAACTCCTGGATATCCTCAAGATCACCAAGCAATCGCTCGGCCGCGTCCTCAAGCAATTGGTCGACGAGGGCTATGTCGAGCAGCGGGCGGGCGCGAATGATCGCCGCCAGCGGCTGCTCTTTGTCACGCCGAAAGGTGAAGCGCTGGCGATGCAACTGACCGGATTGCAAACGGCGCGGATATCCAAGGCTCTGTCGGAACTCGGAAGCGATGCGCATGATGGCGCACGGCGGTTTCTTATTGCTATGATCAATGCGAAAAATCGCAGTAGCGTTCAGCGTTTTATTACGCGTGCTGACCGCGCTCGGCGATAGTTCTGGGGTCGAGGGGTCATGTCGGCAAAGACCGAATCTGCCGCGCTAGCGGATGATGCACCGCATTTGCTCGTCGTCGATGACGACAGCCGTATTCGTGAACTCTTGTCGCGCTATTTGCGTGGCGAAGGGTATCGGGTCACCACGTCGGAGACGGCGGCTGATGCGCGTGCCAAGCTCGGGGGATTGCATTTCGACCTCATGGTGCTCGACGTCATGATGCCGGGCGAAACGGGTTTCGCTTTTGCGCGTTCGTTGCGGGCTTCGTCGAACATTCCGATCGTCATGCTGACAGCACGTGGCGAAGCGGAGAGCCGCATCGAGGGCCTGGAATGCGGCGCCGACGACTACCTCGGCAAACCGTTCGAGCCGCGCGAGCTCTCGCTGCGTATTTGCAATATTCTCCGGCGCGCGCGCCCCGCAACGCCGCCGCCGATCGAGTCGGTGCGGTTTGGCGAATTTCAATTCCACCTCGCGCGCGGCGAACTGCGGCGTGGCGAGGAGATGATCCGCCTGACCGAGCGCGAACGTGAAATGCTGCGTGTCCTTGCTGCGGCGCCCGGCAAGACCGTGCCGCGCATGGCGCTCGCCGGCAGTAATGCCAGCTCGATCAATGAACGGGCGATCGACACCCAGGTCAACCGCCTGCGCCGCAAGATCGAAAAGGATCCTGCCAACCCGCTGCTGATCCAGACCGTGCGCGGCTCTGGCTACCGGTTGGCAACGACATGACGGCGCTCGATCTTGGAAAGGCGAAACTCCGCACCGCCGCCACGCGCATCTCCGACCTTTATGACCGGTTTGGATTTTCGCTGCGCAACGTCATGCCGAAGGGTCTATATGCCCGCGCCCTGCTCATCATCATCGTGCCGATGGTGCTGCTGCAATCGGTGGTGGCTTTCGTATTCATGGAGCGTCATTGGAATACGGTTACGCAACGCCTCTCGAACGCCGTCGTGCAGGACATCGCGGCGCTCATCGAGGTCTATGGTTCCTATCCACAGGACTCCGATCATGCGCAAATCCGGCGCATTGCACAGGACAAACTCGGACTTGCTGTCGATTTTCTCCCCGTGACCGACCTGCCGCCGCCTGGACCCAAACCGTTCTTCGGGCTGCTCGACCATGCTTTGTCGGAAGGCATCAGCCGGCGTATCGCCAAGCCATTTTGGATCGACACGGTCGGACGTTCAGCATTGGTCGAAGTTCGCATCAAGCTCGATGATAAAGTGATGCGCGTGTTCGCGCGTCGCAGCGCCGCCTATGCGTCGAACTCGGAAATCTTCTTCATCTGGATGGTCGGCACCTCTGTGGTGCTGATCACGGTTGCGATCCTGTTCCTCAATAACCAGGTTCGTCCGATCCTGCGGCTCGCAGACGCGGCGGAAAGTTTCGGCAAGGGGCGTGAGGTGCCGGATTTTCGCCCGCGCGGCGCGCGTGAAGTGCGACGTGCGGCGGCCGCATTCCTTGAGATGAAGAGCCGCATCGAGCGCGCCATGGAACAACGCACCACGATGCTCGCAGGTGTCTCACACGACCTGCGCACCATATTGACGCGCTTCAAGCTTGAACTGGCGATGCTAAAGGACCGCCCCGAGGGCATGAAGCGCGACGTCGACGAGATGGCGCGCATGCTTGAGGCCTATCTTGCCTTCGCGCGCGGCGACACCGGCGAGCAGTCGGCGCCGACCGACATGTCGGCGCTCTTGGGGGAACTTAAGGCAGATGCCGAACGCAACGGCCATCGCACCACGGTCGTCTTCCATGGACCACCGGTTGTCACAGTGCGGCCGGCCTCATTCAAGCGATGCCTTGCCAACCTGATGTCGAATGCGGCCCGCCACGGCGACACGATTTCAATCAGCGGACTTTGCGACACGCGCTGGCTGAGCGTGACCATCGACGACGATGGCCCGGGCATTCCCGCCAACATGCGCGAGGAAGTGTTCAAACCGTTTCTGCGGCTCGACGATGCGCGCAATCAGGACGAGGGCGGCACCGGACTTGGTCTTGCCATCGCGCGCGATATCGCGCGCTCCCACGGCGGCGATATTACCTTGTCGGATGCGCTCCCTCATGGCTTGCGTGCGGTGGTGCGGGTGCCGGTGTAGCGCCGCCGGAACTCGGTCAAGGGAGGTTCCGCTTCGTCGCCATCGACCTTTCATAACAAATGACGGCCTGCTATTTATCATGTGGCGTTCGCCACATGATGTACTCAAAAGTATGGAAGTTCATATGCGCAAGATTGCTCTCATGTTGGTTCTAGTCGTGTGTATCGGTTCGGCCCAGGCGCTCGCCTTGTCGCAAATGCCTTATCTCAGCGCCAGCGATGCCGACTTCGCCAATCTGCTGCCGCCTCCGCCTGCGGACGGTTCTACGCTCGACAGGCGCGACCTGCAGGGCGTGCTCGATCTGCAAAAAACCGTCACGCCTGCCCGCATGGAGAAAATCCAGGCAGATGTTGAGCAGACCGTCTATCGCGTGGCCGGTGAAGTCCTTGGGCCGACATTCACCAAGGAGCGCTTTCCGCTTGCCGGGGAGTTTTTTACCAAGGTCAACCAGGCTTCCGCCGCCGGCGTTCGCGACATCAAACAGAAATACAAGAAACAGCGTCCCTTCCAGGCCAGCAAGGAAGTCAAGGTTCCGGAGAATATCGAGCGCGCATCGCAGGGGCCGACCTATCCGAGCGGCCACTCTACATTTGGCGCACAGGTCGCGCTTCTGCTCTCGATGATGGTGCCGGAAAAGACCAATGAACTCCATTCCCGCGGCCGCGAATATGGCGAGCAGCGGGTGGCGAGCGGCGTTGCCTATCTGTCGGATTTCGAGACAGCGCAAATCGGTGCCACTTTGATGATCGCCCTGATGATGCAAAAGCCGGAATTCAGGGAGGATTTTCAGGCGGTGAAGACAGAAGTACGAAAAGGTCTGGGATTCGCGCCATAGAGCGGCGTATGGCAATTCGAGTTTGGATTGAAATCCGGATTTGGGGTGCAGGCGAGAAAGCGTCTGCGCCTCAAATTATTCACTGTTGAAACCAAGAGTCGCGTGCGATGTTTTCGTTGAGCAAAGGATCAGACATCTGGACCTTGCATTTTGATGTCGATGCGGTGTCTCGCCTGCTCTTTATTGCGGCCGGTTGCGCCGGTATTGGCTTTGGCGTTTTCCAAGTTGGGCGCGTGCACGGATCTGAGTTCTCCTTAATCGTATTGTCCGTGCTCGGTTGTGGCGCCCTGATGGCCTATTGGACCTTGTCCGACGAGCCTACGACGACGGTGTTCGATCTGACGCAACGGCGCATCACGGTAGATTGCAAGCGGCCTTGGTTCGGACCGCCGAGAACGTTTAGCTTCGACGATGTGGCGGCGCTAGATGCCGTTCGTCGTTCCGGCAAAGCGTCGTCCTCGTGGGAGGCGCGACTTGAGCTTCAGAATGGCAGCAGTATCAAGCTTGGACGAGAACCCGCTGGCCGCAACGAACACATCCGCGGTCTGCTCGATGAAATTCGGCGAGCGACCGATATAGGTGGAGCTTAGCTCGCTCAGATGCTGAGCCAGTCGCTCGATTATCTTAACCTTGCGATTGTGCTGGCCGGCGCCCTGCTGGCCGGCTTCACCTCGGGCTTCGCAGGCTTCGGTACCGGGCTTGTCGCGGCCGGTTTCTGGTTTCATGCGCTTCCGGCCGCAATGGTGCCGCCGCTGATCGTACTTGCTGGAGTGGCAGGACAGATTGTCGGATTGTTCACGGTTCGCAAGGCGTTTCATTGGCCGCCCGTGATCCCTTATCTCGCGGGCGGCGTCGTGGGGGTTCCGATCGGCGTTGCCTTGCTGGCGTTCGCTTCCCCGCAGTCCCTGAAAACATCCGTCGGAATATTTCTCGCCGTCTACGCGTTGATTGGGCTCTGCGGCAAAGGCCTGCCCGGGATCGGAACTTGGGGCGGCAAAACGGCGGACGGAATGGCCGGCCTTGCCGGCGGGGTTTTGGGCGGCTTCTTGGGTTTGTCCGGGCCACCGCCGATCATATGGCTGCAACTGCGGGGCGGGACGGGCGATCAACAACGCGCCACCTATCAACCGTTCAACCTCGTCGTTCTTTTGCTCGCGACGATTGGGATGTCGATAAGCGGCCATATCACGACAACTGTTCTTTGGACTGCTTTCGTTTGCTTGCCGGCCACGCTCATCGGTGCCTGGATCGGTGTACGCGTTTATCTTCGCCTGCCTCGGGCCATTTTCCAGCGCGCGGTATTCTGCCTGCTTCTCGTGTCCGGCACGATCTTGATCGCGCAGGCTCTCGTGGTTTAAACCCTGCGGGACCTATGCGGCGGCTGCGTCCTCATCTGCCTTGCGGCGCAGCCGCGGGCGGGCGCGGCAGAGCCGCGCCGGAATGCTCAAAATGTCGTCGAGAAATGCGGCCAGGCGCTGGCCGCGGCCGAGCGCGCGATCAAGCGCCGCCATGGTGCGGGCATGGCCGGGATCATCATCGTTCAGCCAGGTTCGCAACACCGATGCGAACAGGAGCGCGAGACCTTGCGCGCGCACCGCGCCCTTGGGTCCAGATGTCGAAATGTCGGCCGCAGCAAGCATCCATTGCTGCGAGCGTACAGTCAGCCCGTTGAGCGCAATCGCCAAAGCGGGATCGCGCGTGGCGGAGTTCATCAGCGAACGGATCGCCGCCTTGTGCGGCTCAAGCGCTTCGATCCGTCGCATCAGGACATCGAACAACCGCTCGCGTGGCGGTTCGTCGACCATATCATCAACAGAGCCATCGACGGCACCATCCAGAACCGCGCGATCGATTTCCTTCACCTTCGCGGCGAGGATAGCAAACGGAGAGGAGAATTCGGCTCGCAAATCCGCGAGCGAAACATCGGCGCGCTTGGCGATTTCTGTTCGCTCCATGCTTTCGATGGGCTTTTCCGAAAGCAATGCCATAAAGGCGGTCATGATCCGGTCGCGCGGGGACTGGACGGGCGATCCTGTTTCCGGCGTTGGTGCGGTTTCTTCGGACATGGCATGTACTCCCTGCTGTTCCGGTTCATGTATGACGACAAGCGGGCCATTCCAAGGCGTACGTGGCCCAGTTAATACATGAGTCAAGCAACCTCAGACCATCCTGGCGTAATGGTGAAAATGGTTTTGAATCAAATACGTTCCAAATGATCGCGGGCGATCGCCATTTTGTATGGGAACCAGCCATCTGATCGGTCGGATGCTCGCGCCGATGGCCGAAGCCGGCATGCCGATGCAGCATCCCGGACTATGTGTCATCAGTGTGTAAGGACACTTTCAACAATAACCGAACCGTACGACTTTGTTCGTAGTTCCGCCTTTACGGCGGCTTCGCCGCGGGCGGTTCTTTCTTCACGGCACGCGATTCAAGGCCGCGTAAACGCGGAACTACGAACGGCGACGCTCCAAATCGTAGCACTTATTGTTGAAAGTGTCCTAAGCGTGCTTCGAACGCGCGATCCGGGCTACGACATCGGTCTTACCCCGCCAATTCGCGCGAACGCCTGGTCGCTTCAATGACGGCCTTCGTTAACACCGGGTCGAGACCATCGGGTCCCATCAAGACGGCGAGTGCTGCCGCCGTCGTGCCGCCGGGCGACGTCACGTTCTGCCGAAGCGTTGCGGGATCAAGCGGCGAGCGATGCAACAGCTCCCCGGAGCCAGCCACGGTGGCGCGCGCCAATCGGCTAGCCAGTTCGGCCGGGAGGCCGGCGGCCACGCCTGCGCGCGCCAGCGCTTCGGCAAGCAGGAATACATAGGCTGGCCCCGAGCCCGAGACCGCCGTGACGGCATCCATCAAAGTCTCGTCGGTGATCCATTCGACGGCGCCGGTCGACGAAAGCAAGGCATGAACCAATTCGCGCTGGGCCGCCGACACGCCAATGCTCGGAACCGCGACCGTGATACCGCGTCCGATGGCGGCCGGCGTATTGGGCATGGCGCGCACGATGGCGGTGTTCTGGCCGAGCCAGGAATGCAGGAAGCCGAGCGGGCGGCCCGCCATGATCGAAACCACGGCTGTCGCTGGTCCAAGGTAGGCGGCCAGTGCCGGCACGATATCGGGCGCAACCTGCGGCTTGACGGCGATGACGATTGCGGCGACGGCGCCCACTGATGCTGGCGTGGGATTGATCCGCACGCCGCGTCCCGCAAGCATTGTGATTTCGCCGGAAGGCTGCGGCTCGATGACGACGACGCTGTGCGGGGCAAGCCCAAGCGCCAGCCAGCCCTCGAGCATGGCTCCGCCCATCTTGCCGGCACCGACCAGCATGATGCTGCCGAACGCTTTGTCGAGCGTCAACGCGCCCGAGGAAGATGTCGTCGTCATGGTGTTGTTGTACTAAGCCCGCCCGGCTGTCTCAAACATAGCAGCATCGAGCGCCTCGCGCGCTGACCTGCCGGCCCACAATACATACTGGAACGCCGGAAAATAGCGTTCGCACGATTCGAGCGCGGTTGAGAGCAGGACCTCGCATTGGCGGCCCGAGGCCGCCATGCCGCCGGCGAGCACCAGGGCGTGCCGGTACATGAGCAGATTGTCCTGGGCCCAGAAATCGAAATGCCCCACCCACATCTGCTCGTTCACCATGGCCACCAGTTGTTGCACCTCCGAGCGGACGTGTTCCGATGTCTTGAATTCAAACGCACAGGCAATGTGCAGGGCCTCGATGTCGAACATCCATGTGAATGAGATTTGATAATCGGACCATTTACCTTCGACCAGCAGGGTGATCTCGTCTTCACCGGCGCGTTCGAACGACCAATCATGGCTCGTTGCGATCCGCTCGACGATTTCAAGCGGATTGCCGCGAGTCTGTTGCGAAAAATCCATAAGAGACATGTTCCACCTGCCGCTCGGTTTATGGGTGCGCACGCTTTGCCTTGGTACGCACACCACGCCATTTTTCTTCGACGCGGCCCCGGTGGAGCTCGTCTACTGCTCCGGGGCGAATCACTTGACGATTCGAATATAAACGGCTGATTCCACCGGACAAGTTCTATTGGGGGTCACAAACGTTAAGGATAAGTGGATATCCGCTAACCGAGTCCGGCTTCTCCACAAGTTCGATTCAAAGAGTCGCTAGACCGGCGAAGGAGAGAGTCAAAAATGACTCGCTGGTCGCTGCGGAGCCGGTGGTAGTCCGGGTTTTACCGGATCGGAATCTAATCAAACAGACTCGAAACCGACTCTTCGGTTGCAGTTCGCGAGATTGCTTCGCCGATCAGTGTGGAGATCGACAGGACACGGATGTTCCGCGCGACCCGCACGGCCTGTGAAGGCTGGATCGTGTCGGTGATGACCAGCTCCTTCAATCGTGACGCCGTGATGCGGGCGACTGCACCGCCGGAGAGCACCCCGTGGGTGATATAGGCGTAGACGTCGGTCGCCCCCTTTTCGAGCAAGGCATCGGCGGCATTCACCACGGTGCCACCGGAATCGATAATGTCGTCGACGAGAATGCAGGTATGACCCTCGACGTCACCGATGACGTTCATGACCTCGGATTCCCCGGGCCGCTCGCGCCGTTTGTCGACGATGGCGAGGGGGGCATTGATGCGCTTGGCGAGCGCGCGTGCGCGGGCCACACCGCCAACGTCCGGCGAGACCACGGCAAGCTTGGAAAGGTCGAAGCGCTCCTTGATGTCGCGTACCATCATGGGGGCCGCGTAGAGATTGTCGGTCGGGATGTCGAAAAAGCCCTGGATCTGGCCTGCATGGAGGTCGAGCGTCATCACCCGGTCGGCGCCCGCATGCGTGATCAGGTTGGCGACGAGCTTGGCGGAAATGGGTGTCCGCGGTCCCGGTTTGCGGTCCTGCCTGGCGTAGCCAAAATAGGGCAGGACAGCTGTAACCCGGCGCCCCGACGCGCGTCGCAGCGCATCGATGATGATCAGGAGTTCCATGAGGTGGTCGTTGGCGGGAAACGACGTGGACTGGACGACGAAGACGTCGGCGCCGCGCACGTTTTCCTGAATCTCGACAAAGATTTCCATATCGGCGAACCGACGCACGACCGCCTTGGTCAGCGGGGTTTCGAGGTAGGCCGCGATGGCTTCGGCGAGGGCGGGGTTGGAGTTGCCGGCGACCAGCTTGATCGCCCCGTTGTTGGCAGCCTTTCCCCTTCTTTCGGCCGCCATCATGCTCTCCGTTCGATCCTAAACATGGTGCCCTGATAACAAGGAGCGACTACGGCTGGCAATATCATGCCTCTGGCTTTCCAGGGTTTTTGGCGGGGTAATTAGGACTAATCGATTAACGCAATCGCGCTGATATGTCGCCCGTAATCGGGTTCCGCGCGATGGACCGAGCGCCGATAGCTATAAAACGTCGCGGGGTCCCCATAGGTACATTGGGCGGTATCTTCGATTTGTCGAATGCCAGCCCCGGCAAGTCGCCCCGCAATATAGCCCGCAAGGTCGAAGAGTGCATGGTCGGGCCGTGCGGCAGGCTTGAAAAAGCGCCCGTTGGTCTCAGCGGCTCCGCGAAACCGCGCGACGAATTCGGGACCCACTTCATAATTGGGCTGGCGGATCAGGGGCCCGATCGCGGCCGAGATGCGGTCGCGGTCGGCCCCGCACCGTTCCATCGCCGCGATGGTGGCCTCGGCGACGCCCTCGAATGCGCCGCGCCAGCCGGCGTGCGCTGCGCCGACGACCCCGGCTTCGGCGTCGGCGAAGAGAATCGGGCCGCAGTCTGCGGTGGTTATCCCGATTGCGAGGCCCGGCACCTTGGTAACGAGGGCATCGGCCTTCGGTCTTGCGTTCAAGTCCCACGCCCGCTCGATGGTTACAACCTCCGGAGAGTGGATCTGGTAGAGCGTGAGTAGATTTGCGGGTTTCACTCCCATGGCGGTCGCCATGCGGGCACGGTTCTCGGCCACGAGCTCCGCCTCGTCATGGGAGCCGATGCCGCCATTGAGGCTTGCATAGATGCCGGCCGATACGCCGCCACCGCGGGTAAAAAAACCATGGCGGATCGAGGCGCAAGCGGAAAGCGACGCAGCTTGCAGCATGGAGGCTTTCGGCATGGAGGCTTGCGGCATGGAGGTCTGGCGGTTCGGCGCAAGGGTCACGGTTCAAATCCCGGCAAGGGGCCGAACCGCACGGGGGCGAACCCGATCGCCTTGAACAGCCGGCCCATGCCGGTGCGGTCCTGGCTCGTCAGGCGCTTGAACGCAAGTTCGATCTCGGCGATGCGTTCGGCCGGCACCGCACCTTTGAGTGCTTTGGCGCGCGTTTCGATGCCCAACCGGCGCAGGAATTCGCCCTGTTCGATCGGACCGTGGATCGCCGCGTCCATGCTGGCGGCCGCTTCGGCTAGCGCCTGAAAGTCCACATGCGCGGTGAGATCGAACTGTCCCGGCGTCGTGAGTGGCTTGGCAAATTGATGGCCACCGACAGCTTGCAGCGTGTCTCCGATTGAGCTTTGCAGGTGTCCATAGTCGAGGATGAGCGCAGCTCCCGGTGAGCGTACGACGCGTCGGCCGATCTCCAGCGCAATCTGGTCCGCACGCCACTCGAATATGTCGCCAATTCTTGCGCGTCCGATCGAATCCGGGAGCATTTGATCAAACAGCGGGATCGGGTCCCGACCGTTGGTGAACGCAAGCCGCTCGTTTTCGTCAATCTTGATGACGCGCTCATGCCAACCGTCGGCGCACATGACGGCCTGTTGCACCGGCAGTGCGTCGAAGAACTCGTTGGCCAGAATGATCGAGGGCCCAGGTGGAACCTCGTCAAGCGACTTGTGCCAGGTGACCGGAATTTCGCTGGATTCGAGATTCTGGCGTTGGCGCTGTTCCAACACCGGGCTGATCTCGACCAGGTGCAGCTCGATGGCGTTGCGGAACCCCGGCATCGATTTTGCGGCCCGCAATGCATCGAGCATCATGGTGCCGCGCCCCGGGCCGAGTTCGATCAGGCGCACGTGTTGCGGCGAATCCATCTGCTTCCAGACGGCGGCGGCCCAAAGGCCGATCAATTCGCCGAACATCTGGCTGATTTCAGGTGACGTGGTGAAATCTCCGGCCGTGCCCAAAGGATCACGCACCATGTAATAGCCGTGTTCCGCGTGCGTCAGGCAGAGATACATAAATTGGGCGACCGGCATTGGACCGGCAATTGTGATCCGGCGGCGGATTTCCGCTTCCAGCGGGGGCTTTTTGTCAGCCATCAGGTTATCAGCCATCAGGTGGGCTCGAGTTGTTTGCCGCGCCGCGCCGCCATCATGAAGCCGAGGCCGGCGACCATCAATGGGATTGACAGCAACATGCCCATGGTTAGGCCACCCCACAAATATCCGATCTGTACGTCGGGTTCGCGAAAGAACTCGCAGGTGAAACGCGCGATGCCGTAGCCTAGCGCGAAGGCGCCGGTAATAAAACCCGGCCGGCGCAGGGCGCCGACGCGTATCAAATAGCCGAGCACAGCAAGCAGGACGAGACCTTCCAGTGTCGCCTCATAGAGTTGGCTTGGATGCCGGGGCAGGGAGCCGCCGTTGGGAAAAAGGACGGCCCACGGCAGATCGGTTGTACGGCCCCAGAGTTCGCTGTTTATGAAGTTGGCGAGCCGGCCGAGAAACAGGCCGATGGGGGCGACCGCGCAGGTAACGTCGCCAAGCGACAACATGGAGATGCCGCGGCTGCGGGCAAACAGCACGACCGCGATCACGCAACCCGTGAAGCCGCCGTGAAAAGACATGCCGCCTTTCCAGAGCTGGAAGGCTTCCGTCGGGTTTTCGATAAAATAACGAGGGTTGTAGAACAATACGTAACCAAGGCGGCCGCCCAGGATAATGCCCAGCGTCACCCAAAGGATGAAGTCGTCGAAATCAATGACCTTCATGGGGGCGGGCCCGCCCCAAGGCCGTTCCGATTGAAGAAGCGCGCGCGCGTAAAGCCAGCCTGCCAGGATGCCGACGATATAGGCAAGCGCATACCAACGGATCGCAAAGGGCCCGATACTGACGAGGATCGGGTCGAAGCTTGGGAATGGAATGGCGAGAGCGGGCATGGCGATTTTTCCGGCAGCGGCCGCAGTCACGAAGCGGGTACACGAATCGGGTATAAGCCAATTCCAGCCAATCTTGGCAATTTTCACGGATTGATGCGCGTGTCTCCGATGCGCTGCAGTACGATGTTTGCAAGTGAAGACGGGCGTAAACGCCCTGACGAGGCGGCGCTGCGCCCGGGACACGCAATCGATTTAAGCGATTCCTCAGCCGGCCTTATTGCAGGCGTCGGCGCAAAAGACCATTTTAGCATCTGATCCGGCCGCGGTCGGTGCCCCAAAGGTGAAATAGCCATGACTCAAACCACCAATCGCTTTTTCGACGAGGTCGCGCGACTGATGAACGACGCCGCCGGCGTAGCCCAGGGGCTCAGGCGCGAGGTCGATACCCTGTTCAAGACTCAGGCCGAGAAGTGGTTGCGGGATCTCGATTTGGTCAAGCGCGAGGAATTCGAGGCCGTCAAGGAGATGGCGAGCCTGGCGCGGGAAGAAAACGAGGCTCTCAAGGCCCGATTGGCGAAATTGGAGGAGAGGCTCGCGGGCCGCGAGTCCGGCGTGCCGCCTTCAGGGGAACCGACGACGTGACAACCAATTCAATAAGCATCAGTCCGAAAGAGCGTCCTTCAGGGCGCGCCAAAGATCGTCTCCTCGATAAGGTTTCTTGATCATCGTGATGTTCTGGAACGATTCGTGGCGCGTTTTCAGGTCGGGATAGCCCGACGTCAACAGCACTTTTAGATTGGGCCATTTCTCGCGGGCGAGGCGAGCCAGGTCCACCCCGCTCATCCTTCCAGGCATCACGACGTCGGTAAAGAGGAGGTCGAACGGTTTATCCGCGGCAAGGATTTCCAAGGCTTCTGCCGCTGAACCAGCCTCGATCGTGGCATAGCCCATGGCGGCCAGCTGCAGGGTCACGACCTTTCGCACCGCGACGTCGTCATCAACGACAAGTATTGTCTCTCCTCCTGGCGCGAGCGTTGGTGCGGATACGAATTTGATTCCGGTTG
>Ga0209488_10002961_pt1 | contig 13768 bp, 13 predicted proteins | sample Rivendell_Oct201_8_FD_188349 | JGI IMG/M metagenome (GOLD analysis project Ga0209488, IMG submission 188349) | Vadose zone soil microbial communities from the Eel River Critical Zone Observatory, Northern California, USA -... | ecosystem: Environmental > Terrestrial > Soil > Vadose zone >...
GCCGGCGGTCGTCGACCGCGCACTCGCGGAAGCGGGACTGGCGCCGTCGGCAATCGACGCGGTCGCCGTCACCGCCGGTCCGGGGCTGGCCGGTGCACTTCTGGTCGGCGTTGTCTATGCCAAGTCGTTCGCATACGCCGGGGACCGCGCGCTGATCGGTGTGCATCATATGGAAGGCCACCTCTTCGCGCCGGCAATCGAGGATCGCGATCTCGCGCCGCCGTTCGTCGCGCTGCTCGTGTCGGGCGGCCACACCATGCTGCTCGACGTGCCCGCCTGGGGCCGGTACCGGCTGCTGGGTGAGACGCGCGATGACGCCGCGGGTGAGGCCTTCGACAAAGTGGCGACCCTGCTCGGGCTCGGATATCCCGGCGGCCCCGAAATCGAGAGGCTCGCGCGTGAAGGCGACCCGAGCCGGTTTGTCTTCCCGCGCCCAATGATCGCGGAGGGATTCGAGTTCTCATTCTCCGGCCTGAAGACCGCGGTCCTGCATGCGGTGCGCGCCTCCGATGATCTGGATCGCGACCGCGCGCATCTGGCGCGCGGCTTTCAGGACGCGGTGCTCGACGTGCTCGTCACCAAGCTGGAGCGCGCGGTGCGCGCCACCGGTTACGCCACGGCCGTCCTCGGCGGCGGCGTCGCGTGCAGCCGAGCGCTTTCGGCGCGGGCAGCGGAGCGCCTGGCGGGACTCGCACGCGTGGCGGTCGCGAGCCCGCGTCTCAATGCCGACAATGCAGCGATGATTGCGCGCGCCGGGTGGCACCGGTTGCGCCTGGGTGAGCGGAGCGACTGGACGCTCGACGCCCGTGCCGATCTGCCGCTTCCCGGTCTCGAAACTGCCGAGATTACGACATGACTGTTTATCCGTTCTCGATACACCTGGGGCCGCTGGAGCTCACCGGCTACGGGCTGATGATGATGGTGGCGTTCCTGATGGCGGGGTGGGCGATTCAGCTCGACCTGCGCACGCGGGGCCTCGACGAAGACTACGCCGCCGACATCATCATCGCCGGCGTCATCGGCGGGCTGGTCGGCGCCAAGCTCTGGTACGTGCTCCTCACCGGCGACTCGGACATGCTGTTTCGCCGCGGGGGCTTCGTGTGGTACGGCGGCTTCCTGGGCGCGACGGCCGGCATTCTCCTGAACGGCTGGCGCCGGCGCGTGCCTGCGCGATTCACCGCGGAAACTTGCGCGGCGCCGCTGGCGCTCGGCTATGCGCTGGGACGCGTCGGCTGCTTCCTGGTGAACGACGACTACGGCATCCCCACGAGTCTCCCGTGGGGGATGAAATTTCCCAACGGATTGCCACCAACGACCGTCGGAAATCTGCAGGCGATGGGCGTCCACTTTCCGCCGATGACCGATCCGAATACCCTGGTCGCGGTGCATCCGACGCAGATCTACGAGACCGCCGCGATGCTCTTCGTGTTTTGGTGGATGTGGCGCCGTCGCGACCACGGTCATGCGACCGGCTGGCTGTTCGCGTGCTACCTCGTGCTGGGCGGACTGGAGCGCTTTCTGGTGGAGTTCGTCCGCGCCAAGGACGACCGACTGCTGGGGATGTTCTCGCTGGCACAGGCGATGAGCGTGGTGCTGATCCTGGTGGGAGGATACCTGATGCTCAAGTGGCGCGAGCCGGCGGGCCCGCAGCCGCTGCCGGAATCACTGCGACCGAAGGAGATCGCGCTCCGAGGGAGCCCCTGAGGGCTTCGCTTTGGCGCGCATCGCCCAGAACAGGGCAACGAGCGCGAGCACGAGCAGCAGTCCCTGCACGATTAACGACTCCAGCGTCGGGTAGATCCCGAACACCGGAATGCGCGGCGCGCCTTCGATCACGGTCAACGGAATGATCGCCGCGCCCTGCAGCTCGGCGATTCCCTTCCCCGCGAAGACGAACGCCATGTAGTAGAGCATCACCCCCGTCACCGCGAAGAACGGCTTCATCGCGACTCGTAGCCCGAGCTGGTTGACGAGTAGATAAATCGCGACCAGTCCGACCGAGCCGGCCGCGATTCCTCCGAGCACAGGGACCGTGCTGGGCCCCGCCGACGTGAAGAGCGCCTTGTAGAACAGGATCGTCTCGAAGCCTTCGCGGTACACGGCGAGGAACGCGACCGCGCTCAGGGCGATCCCGGAGCCGGAGGAAAGCGCGCTCTGCATCTTGCCGCGCACGAATGTGGTCCACTTGTCGGCTGCGATCTTGGAGAGCAGCCAGTAGCTCACGTAGAAGAGCACGGCGGCCGCGACCAGCATCGTAATCCCCTCGACCATCTCGCGCTGTCCCGGCGTCACCTGGAACAACAGCTCGACCAATACCCAGGTGATCAGGCTCGCCACGACGGCTGCCCATGCGCCGCGCGCCACCTCGCGCCGCCGCGCGGATGCGCCCGCTTTGGCGAGGAACGTCATCAGCGCCGCGACGATCAGGATCGCCTCGAAGCCTTCGCGCAGCAGCAGAAAGAATGACGCGACGAACAAGCTCATCCCCGACGGACGGTCCGCGACGACGCGCTCGGCCCGCTCGAGTCCGGCGAGCAGGCGTTCGCGAATCGTGTGGCGCTCGGCCTCGTCGGCCTTCACCGCGCGCGTCCGCAGCCACGCGAAGTTTCCTTCCAGCTCGCTCGCGAGCCCCCCGTTCTTGGCGCGGATCGCGGTCTCGACCTGCTCGAACGTCATGTACGCGTCGACCGCCATCTTGTCGGAGTGCTGCGCGAGCGCGGAGTCGATCTGACGGCGCACCGCCGCGAAGATGGCGGCCGTCGCCGACCCGCCGTACTGCATCGCCGCGACGTGCGCCGCGACTGCCCACCGATCCTCGGCCGAAAGGTCTTCGGCAAACTCCGGCATCGCGGTCCCGGGAGTGCCGACCGCGATTCGCCGGAAGATGTCGAGCAGCGACTTGTTGCCCATGACAGACGGATCGGTCAGGTTCGCCGGCGGGGGTCCCTTGAGCGATTTGGCCTTCGGGCCGTCGCCGCGTCCAGTTTCCCCGTGACAAGCGGCGCACCGCTCGCGATAGACGACGGCGCCGCGCTCGAGCGATGGAGGCGTGGAGGGCAACGGTTCGACGACTTTGGGTCCTCCGGCAGCTGCCGTGATGAGCGCGACCAGGCTATCGGTGACGCGGTTGACCGATTCCGGGGGTGCCAGAGAGTCGAGCATCTGCGATATGCGGGTCAGGGTATGCCGGGCCGGGCCTCGCGCGCCCCCCGGCAGCCCCGCGATGTCGAACTGCGCCTGTTGAATGAAGAGCTTGGCTTCGTCCACTTCCTCGGGCTGGGTGATCTGCCCGCCGGCCGGTATTACGCCGAGGGCGTACTCCTTGGCTGCCAGGGACGCGGCGGCAACGACCCGCCGCGCCAGGGCCAGAGAATCAGGCGCCTGCCCTGCGAGTGGCTGTGCAAGGCAGGCGGTGATCAAGAGGAGAGTTTTGGACAACCGCACGACAAATACTAGAGTAACTTTGTCGGAATTTCAATCTGTTGATAGGACTGCGATTGCGATCGCCGCCTCATGGGTATGCGAGAGGGACAAGAGGACCCGGGTCACCCGGAGCTCCGTGGCCCTGCGTTCGGCGAGGCCGGTGAGGACCACGTCCGGGCGGCCGTCCGCCGCCCTTGTGACCTCGATATCCCGCCATCCAATCCCGCGGGCGGCATCACTCCCTTGCAGCGCCTTGTAGACCGCTTCCTTTGCCGCCAGCCGGACCGCCACATGCTCGGCGGGGTCGGGTCGGGAGCGGCAGTACGCGGCTTCAGCGGGTGTGAGAAGCCGATCGAACACGTGCGCGCCCTTGTCCGCGAGCATCGATCGCGCACGCGACACCTCGACGAGATCGACGCCTACCCCGATCGCGCTCACGGAGCCGGGCGCGCCACAAAGAGGCGCCGCCGGTAGCGGTGTCCGTCCACTTCCACGACGATGATGTACGCCCCATTCACCACGCGCCGCGCTCCTCCACCAATCGTGAGGTCCCAAACATATTCGTTCCCCGGCGCCGGCACCGTCGCCTGGTACAGCCGCTCTCCGAGGAAGCTGAACACGGACAGACGCGCCGCGCCGGTCCCCACGGGCCACGCGATCACGACCTGATCGCTCCGCACCGGGTTCTCCGATACTTCCGCGCCAGCTGTCGCCGCAAGCTGCTGGAATGCCGAGCTCGCATCGGTGGCGAAGCCGACCGCATCCACCCACCACGTGAAATTCTGGGAGATGAACCGCACGCGCGCGCCACGCTGCCCCTCTGCCTGCGGCAGGTCCACGCGCATCGGGTACCAGCTCGGCCCGTCGCCGAGGATCATGGCGGCATCGCTCCACGTCGCTCCGGAATCGGCGGAGAACTGAATGAGGCCACGTTGCGTCGGCGTGAACATCGAGCCGTAATGCCGGGTCCACAGATGCAGCCACACCGCGGTTCGGCCCCGCAAGTCGAACACGGGAGACGTGAGCGTGTCGGTTCCCGATATCGCCCAGGAGTACTTGCCCGCCACGCGCACGGTATCGCGCCACCAGCCGCCGCGCCATCCGACATCGAGCGGCTCGGCCCCGGCGAGTGACAAGAGCTCCGCATTGATCGGCGTGGCATCCGCACGCAACGCGCGGACGACGTCGAGGTGAAGATCGGTGCGCCACACTGTGCGCAGTGTGCCGCGGCGCAGGGAATCGGTCTGGGAGCTGCGCGAGACCAGCGCGCCGGTTCCCGTGCGCAGCGTCAATAGCGGTCGCGCCGCCGACACATCCAGAGTGAGCCACGAATCAGGCCATAGCGACATGAACCGCTCGGGGGCGGGCACGGCCCCCGTCACGCCGGGCGAAAGCGCCAGGTTACCAGATGCAATGATCAACGCGCGCGCAAACGGAAGATTGTCGCGGAACACCCGCTCTACCCATACGCTGTCGTCCGGAAATTCAAAGCCGTAATACACGCCGTCGATACAGCAACCGCTCGTCAGCTCCGTGGTGAACCCGATCGTCCCGTGCGTGCGGTAGGCCCAATCGGTGTATTCGCCGTTCGTCGTGTAGAGATTCCAGCCTGGGCCGGGATGATAGTGATCGAGGGTCGAGCCGGGGACGCTGTCGATCACCGCGGGCAGGAGATCGGTGCCCGCCAATGCTTGAAAGCGCGGCAAGTCGGGCGGCAGCTCGCCCGCGCGGAATCCCCAAGGATAGAGCACCAGGCCGCTGTAACTGTGATAGGAGAGTGACACCACGGGCGGGTGCGCGGCGTGAAACGCCATCACGGCCTGCGTTTCGAGCTCGGATCCGGGACTCGTGCCGCGATAGGTCTCGGCGTACTGATAGCTGCTCGAACCGACTTCGTCGACGCCCCAGAACGCCGGGTAGTTGCGGTTCGGGTCCACGCCGTAGCTGCCATTATCGTTCGGACGGCGATTCTTTCGCCAGAATCGCTCCGTCGTGAACGTGTACTGGTAGCCGTCCGGGTTCTCGACCGGAATCACCCACACGTCGTGCGATGTGGTGAGTGAGATGCCCGAATCCGCGAGCCACCGAATCAGCTTCATGGCCACCGCGGTCGAGATCCACTCGCGGGCGTGATGTGTTCCCATGAACAGCACATTGGGCCGGCTGGGCGAGTCGTCCGGCGGTCCGATCTTCACGGCGAGAATTGGCCGGCCTTCGTAGGACGCACCCACCGAATCCAGATGCACCATCGGATCGCCCGCGGCCCATGCGGTCAGCGTCGCGCGAATGCCGTCGCCCGGCTTGTCGAACGAATGGAACGTGCGAAACGTGTCGGCCGCCGCGCCCGTCGTCACGCGAGCGGCGCTGAGCGCCGCAATTCTGAAGCCGTGCCGGGCGAGCTGCGATTCCGTTTCGGGAGATACCACGATGACGGCGCGCGGCGTCCCGTCGATCACTCGCAGATCGGCGACCTCGAAGCCGAGGCGCGCGAGCGAATCGAGACTGGCCCGCCCGGCGACAGGTACCTCGACGACGCGGAGCTGTGCCGAGGCCGCCGGCGCCCCGAGTAGCAGGAGTGCTAGAAACCCAGTTTTGCCGCGAGCCATGCTGGGGCGGGAACGTAGCCGCCGAGTATCAGGCCGAGCCACACGAGGATAACGGCGAGAGGAATCCACAGCACAAAGATCGGCCAGAGTGACGGCCGCCACGCGGCGAGCGCCTCGATCTCGGGATTCCAGCGCTCGCGTTCTGCTTCGACTTCGGTCTCGAGCGCGAGCCACGCGGCTTCCAGGCGCCGCGCCACGCCGCGGAGCGCGTCTTGCCAGCCGGCATGCGCGTCCTTCTCCAGCACCGACGCTTCGGCAACGCGCCCCGCGGCTGCTTCGAGCTCGTCGAGCGCCGCGACGAACGGGCCGCCGCCCGTTCCCAGCCGCGCCACGATCGCGCGCTTTTCGGGCTTGGTGAGCAGATGGCGGCGCAGGCGGCGCCGCGGCAGGCGAACCCGCCGTGCGGTACGGGTGATTTCGGCGTCGAGCGCATCGGCGACTCGGGCTCCGGCGCGTCGTACCGCATGATCCCACGCTGCGGCCCAGGCCCGCCGCCCCGTGACGTCGAGCACGCGCGCGCGAGCGTCGCCGTCGCCCTCCCGCGCCGCTGCAGCCCGGCCTTCACCGCCCAGCTCCAGCACACGCGTCGCCAGCTCCTCACGAATGTCGTCGAGCGGCACCCACGGATCGAGCAAGCGGCGGGGCACGATGATGCGCCCGAGTGACGGCGCCAGCTCGGGAACGCGCAGCGGCATCAGCAGCTTCATTGCGCCAGACGTGCGGCCCGTCCCGTGCGCTGCTCGTACGCGCGGACGAAGTGCGCGAGTGCTTCCGGGAGGAACCGGTCGCGCGCCAGTCCGGTGGCGCGCACGGCATTTTCGATCGTCTGCGGCTCGCCTTCGATCTCGACGAGCACGTCCATCGCGGGATACCACTCGATGCGCACCGCGGCGCCGGCAAGCCGGTATTCCGCGATCTTGCGGTCGATGCGCAGCACGACCTCATAGCCGAGGCGCTCGAGAATGGTACGCGCCGCCTCCGGCTGTACGACCTGCGTCTCGTGCTCTTCCCGGTGTTTGTAACCGTCGCGCACACTGACCGGCCCCTTCCATCCGAGGACGCCGAAGGGTGCCGCCCCCGTGTCGGGCCGGAAGACGCGCAGCCGTAAGACCTCGTCGCGCCGCTCCAGCTTGCCCTTACGATCGTAGCGCCGGTCGATCATCGCTCCGCGGAACAAGAGCTCGCCCCCGGCGTCCACGATCGCGGTCTCGAGCGCCGCCGGATCGTCGACCCGCGCTTTCAGCTCCAGCTCATCGGTGGATTGGTTCACGACAGCAATGCGTCGAGCACCGCTTGGGTGTCGCTGAGATCGGCAAACACGTACGTCGCACCGGCTGCGCGGAGCGCCGGCACGTCGTAGAACCCCGTTGCCACACCGACCGAGCGCGCGCCCATCGGCTTGCAGCAGGCGACGTCGTCCGGCGTGTCTCCGACGATCACGATATCCGCCCCGCCGAAGCGGCGGCCGGTGCGCTCCGCGGCGCGTTGGGCGGCGACGGCCGGCAAATCGGGACGGTGATGCGAATCCGAGCCGAACGCGCCGACCACAAAGCGCGCCGGATCCAAACCCGCCGAACGCAGCTTCAATCGGGCGCCATGCTCGACATTGCCCGTGAGCAATCCGACGAGTGCGCGGCCCGCCGCCTCGTGGGGCTCGAGCGCGCTGAGCAGCTCCTGTATTCCAGGATAGATCTTCGTCGTCTGCGTGGGTTTCTCGAGCTCGGCCGTGAGCAATTCGACGTAGCGGCGGCACACCGCCGTCACCTTGTCGTGTGAGCTTGCGTCCGGATGTCCCGCCAACTCCAGCAGCTCGCGGACGATTTGCGGATCGGTCTTGCCGTCGAAGCGGTACCCGTCGATCGGGCCCGCGGTGCCTACTTCATCGAGCAGGGCGCGATGAATGGCGCGCCGGCCGGCGCCGTTGGTCCACAGCAGTGTGCCGTCTATATCGAAGAGGATTAAACGCATCACGGAAAATAGGCCCTCAACCGCCCAACCGCCTCACTCCGACGAGGCTTTCCCGCAACCGTACCATGCGCGGCTCGTCACCAAACACATGGTCACCGCCCACGCCGCCGCGCGACAGCGCCGAGTGCACGATGCGTCCCGCTCCGGCCCAGAGCGCCACGTGCGACACGCGCCCCCGTTCCGCAAAGAACAGCAGATCCCCGGCCTCGTAGCCCGCGCCGTCCGACGTCATCGCGATCTCCTGTCCCTGGCTGAACTGCTGATCGCTGTCGCGCGGCAGCTTGATTCCGCGCGCCGCATACACAGCTTGCACGAGCCCGGAACAATCGATGCCCCATTCGGTGCGCCCGCCCCACAGGTACGGCGCGCCAGCGAACCACTTCTGCGCGAGCTCCGGCAGCGCGAGATGTCGTGCCTCGACGCGCAGCTCCTGCTCGCGGCGGACGTTGCCGGCGGCCACCGCGCCGCGCTGCCCGTCGGCAAGCTCCACGACGCCGCGCCGCAACGCGACGCGCGCGCCGGTCGGCAGTCTGCGCCGCCCGTCGGTCGTCAGGATGTCGGCGCTCAGCGAGCGCGCGGTTGCCCGTTCGGTCCAGTCCTCGGCCCAATCGGCGGGACCGGTGGCGACATATCCGGCATTGAGCCAGGCGATGTAGCCGTCGGGCGCGCGTACTCGCAGCCACCCGTCTCGATCCTCCACCACGTCGAGCGCTTCACCGTGCAGCACTTCGCTTACGCGCGGGGCCGAGACCCGCGGCTCGCCGAGCAGCGGCGCGAGTGCTGCCGTGACCACCGCCGCGGGCTCGGGAATACCGTCCGGAATCAATTCGACTCGTTCCGCGAGTCCCGCGTCTGACGCGAGCCGGCGCAACGCATCACGGGCATCGCGGCTCGACGTGACGCCACCCAGCCCCTTCGGCAACAAGGAAATCTCGAAGACCGTGAGCCGGCCGTCAGGCGCCCATTTCCGCCGGATGTCGTCGACCGCACGCTCGATCTTATCCATGCCGGACCGCGCGCTCCACCGCTTCGGGCACGACGAGCGCGGCAATCGCCTCGACCTGCATCGGGGACTTCGGTTTCACCGTGGCGGTGCTGACCGCGAAGATCACGTCGCCATCGAACAGTGTGCCGTAGGGCGTTATCCGCCGGGCGAGCGCGTCGCTGCCCGATTGCGCGAGCGCTTGCAGCTGCACGCGATCCAGGTCCGCATTCGTCGCGATCACCGCGAGCGTCGTGTTGCGATTCAACCGCGCGGGGTCGCCGAATGGCGCGCCGCCTTCGGCGAGATACCGGAGACTGTCGACCTTGCCGGCGATGATCTCGCCGCGCGCGTTTCTCACATCGCCGACGGCGTTCACCACGACGAGCGCCGAGACGATCACGTCACCGAACTGCACCGCCCACGACCCGATCCCCGTCGGAACCATCTTCTCGAGTCCCGCCGCCTTCCCGCACGTGGCACCGCGACCCACACCCACAAGCCCGTCCTTGTAGTCGGCGCTGGCATTGTCGCACGCGCGGTAGGCGTCATCGGGACTGGGCCAGCCCATCGGTTTGCCGGCGTTCCCGAGATCGAAGATCACCGCGGAAGGAACGATCGGGATCGTCCCCATGGGCCCGACCGGCAGTCCGCGGCCGCGCTCGCGCAGCCAGCGCATCACGCCGTCTGCCGCGCCCAGCCCGAGCGCCGATCCGCCGGTGAACAGGATCGCGTCGATCCGCTCGACGAGATGGCGCGGATCCATCACATCGAGCTCGCGCGTGCCGGTGGCGCGGCCGCGCACACAGGCCGCGGCTCGCAGCCCCGTCTCCGGCGCGAGGACCACGGTGCAGCCGGTGCCGTGATCTTCGATGGTCGTGTGCCCGACGGTGATGCCGGGGACCGCGGCGAGATTCGTGCGTGACGTGCTCATTGACGCGCCAAGATAACGTCGGCAACGTTGACGGACATGACACTGCCAACCGTACCGGCCTCCCCCGGCCCCGCCGATCGCACGACCGTGCTCGTCGTGGACGATGAGGACGGCATTCGGCAGGCCCTTACCCGCTTCCTGGGTCGCCTGGGCTACAACGTGCATGCGGCGGCAAATGCCAACGAGGCGCTGCAGCTCCTCGCCGCGCACCACCCGCAGGCGATGCTGTGCGATATCCGGATGCCGGAAACGAGCGGCGTGGAGCTGCTCCCCAAGGTGCTCGCCCAGGATCCCGATCTCGCGGTCCTCATGCTCACCGCGATCGACGAACCGCGCACCGCGATCGAATGCCTCAAGCTCGGCGCCTACGACTACCTCATCAAGCCGGTGGATCTCGAGGAGCTCGAGTTGTCGTTGCAGCACGCATTGCGGCAGCGTCAGCTGGAGGTGGACCGGCGGGAGCTGGAGCAGTGGCTGGCGCGTGAGGTCGCGGTGCGCACGCGCGAGCTCGAAGAGCGGTCGGTGGCGATCGAAGAGGTGGCGCTCGATGCATTGGCGGCGGCGCGGGACTGGGAGGGGACCGAGGCGGCGCTCACCAAACTGGCTGAGGAATTGGGCGCGCCACGCGAGGAGCTCGCGCTGGAATTGAAGCGGCGGCGCGCGGGGGCTTAGGGTCTCAGGCCTTTGCGGCCTTCGCCTTTTCCTCGCAGGCCTTGCAGCGGGTCACGCCGCGGAATGTGCAGATCAGACAGATGAAGGTGCCGCAGTCCGAGCAGGGATAACCCTCTGAGGCCCGCTCCTCATTTCCGCAGGCCCTGCACTGCATTCCGTCGTGCTCCTTGAGCTTGGGCTTTTCCATGGGCCTTAATGGTAGGCTGTCTCCCTCCGCCGAGCCACCCGCGACCCCGAATGGCATGTGGAAACCATTCGGAAATAAGGGGGTTTGAAGGCAGCGAAAGGGGGTGCCTCGGTGGGGGTTTCCTTTCTCTGCCCCAACTGCAACAAGCCGGTCGATCCGCTGTCCGCGAACGCAGCCATGCACGCCGCGACCAAGCGGTGGGAGCACAAGGACTGCGCGATCGAGCCGCTGCGAAAGGATCCGCCGCCACCGCCAGCGGTGGAGCGGCGGCGCAACCCGCGTCGCTAACGCGCGTGCGCCAGCTGGTCGATCATTCCGTGCAGATGCGCCGCCGCACTCTCGATGTCCGCATGCTTGTACTGGCCCGCTCGGCTCTCCGCCGACAGCACCGCGCAGCGGTGCAGCTTCTCGAAGTCTCCGTACGGAAATTTGTAGTGGCCCTTGGTGTCGACGGCGGCCGAATCCTCGACGCCCAGGTGCCACTTCCCGTATTCCCGTAGGCCGTGCTTTTCGATGAACGCGTTTTCCTGTGTGGTGGACGGCTGGTGTTCGCTCCAGGCATCCCGGTCGTCGGCGACGACCTTTCCTTCATTCGCAAGTTGTTTGGCGTGCTCGAAGCCCGGTTTATAGAGTCTGACTGCCATCGCAACATCTCCGGTCAGAGTATCAGCGAAACCATACCCGTGGGGACCGGTCGATGACAGGCATCTGCATCACACCGAGGATTAACCTTAGAGATTCAGACTGTAGGCTTTGATTTTGTTGATGAGCGTCGCGCGTGAAATCCCCAGCTCGAGCGCGGCGCGGGTACGATTCCCACTGTGATGGCGCAGCGTGCGCTCGATGTGTTGCCGCTCCACTTCGGACAGCGACTGCGCCGTGTAGCGCCGGTCGGTGGGGGCGCGTTGCCGGAGATCGGGCGGCAGCTGCTCGACGCCGATCGTCGCTTGCCCGCGTCCCAGAATCATCGACCGCTCGAGCACGTTGCGCATCTCCCGGACGTTGCCCGGCCACGGCGCAGACAACAGGCGATCCAGCACGTCCGTCGTGCATTCGCTCGGGCAGCCGGGCAGCTGTGATTTGAGGTCCGCAATCATCCGCGTGATGAGGTCGAGACGATCCTCCCGCGAGCGCTCGCGCACCGGAGGGAGCACCAGGGGCATCACGTTCAGGCGGTAGTATAGATCCTCGCGGAACCGCCCCGCCTCCACCTCGCGCACGAGATCACGGTTCGTCGCCGCGATCAGCCGGACATCCACAGTCAGCTCGCGCGTGCCCCCGAGCCGGCGAAATTTCTTCGTCTCCAAAACCTTGAGCAGCTTGGGTTGGAGATCCGGCGTGAGCTCGCCGATCTCATCGAGGAAGATGCTGCCGTGATCGGCGAGCTCGAACAGGCCGACCTTTCGTTCCTTGGCGTCGGTATACGCGCCTTTTTCGTGGCCGAACAATTCGGAATCGAGGAACGTCGCCGACAGGCCTGCACAGTTGACCTCGACGAATGGACCGGCGGACCGCGGCGAGAGATTGTGGATCACGCGCGCGGCCCATCCCTTTCCCGTTCCGCTCTCCCCCTGCAACAGAACGGTCGACCGCTCGCTCGCCGCCAGCAGCTCGATCTGTCGCGCCAGCTCCTGCATCCCGGGCGAGACGCCAAGCGAGCCGATCCCTTCGGCCTCGTGATCCAACGCGCGCAGCCGCGCGTTCTGCCGCGACAGCCGCACCTTCTCGGCGACGCGCGCGATCGCGGCCGACAGATGTGTCATGTCCACCGGCTTCGTGAGGAAATTCTCGGCGCCGAGTTGCATCGCTTTCACCGCGGTCTCGATGTCGCCCTGGCCGGTCAGCAGGATCACCGCCGCGCCCTCTCGCCGCAGCCGCTCGAGCACGACGAGCCCGTTCGAGTCCGGAAGGTGGAGGTCGAGCAGCACCACGTCGGGCCGCTCACGGTGGAATGTTTCCATCGCTTGCTCGCCGGTCCCGTCGCGCAACACCTCGTAGCCGATGCGCTCGAAATACTCCCCGATCGCGCGCAGCACGCTGGCGTCGTCGTCTACGAGCAGCAGCGTATCAGCCACGATAGGCCTTGAACCCGGCGCCGACGAGCACCGCGAGTGCGCGGGGCATGAGTCGCGCCTCGAACGGCGTCTTTCCCGTCACCTCGCCGTCCAGCTGGACGGGACGCGCAGCGCCCTCGGGGACCTCCACGCGCACCGTGCGGCCGCGCCCCCACCAGACGCGGCGGCCCATGCCGTCGCCCTTCCCGTTGCGCAGCAGCAGCTCGAGCACCGCGCTCGCGCTTTGGAACACCCCGTCAGCATCGAGCGCCACGATATCGAGCCAGCCGTCATCGGGAACGAGATTGGAGCGCAGGTTGAGAAAACCGGGAGGCAGCTTGCCGCAGTTCAGGACGAGCAGCATCGCGGCGCGGATTTCGTGGACTCTGTCATCGACGGTCACGCGGTGTGGCGCGCTCCGCACCGAGGGCAGCGTGAGCGCCGCGCGCGCGACATAGGCGCCGACCTTCCAGCGACGCTTTTCCTGAAGACCGGTATCCGCCATGAGCTGTGCGTCGAAGCCGGTGCCCGCGGCGACCGCGAAGTAATGCGGGCCGTCCGCGCGCTCCACGATTCCCAGATCGATGGTCTGGCTGCGCGCCTTGAGGAGCGCGCGTGCCGCGCTGGCGGTGGAACGCGGCAAGCGGAGGTTGCCGGCGAGCACGTTCCCGGTTCCGCCGGGCACGAGACCCAACGCGATCCCGGTGCCGGCGATGCCCGCCGCGACCTGCATCGCCGTCCCGTCACCGCCGTGGCTCACGAGGACGTCGAATCCCAGCGTGCGAGACTCCTCGGCGATGCGCCGGGCGTCGCCGGGTCCGGTGGTGGACCGAACCTCGACACTCCAGCCGCCGCCTTGCAGGATGTCGCGGATCGCGGTGACCGCCCGGGCGTGCGCGCGCGCTGCAAACGGATTGGTGATCAGCAGCGCGCGGGTCATCT
>Ga0209488_10002964_pt1 | contig 13765 bp, 13 predicted proteins | sample Rivendell_Oct201_8_FD_188349 | JGI IMG/M metagenome (GOLD analysis project Ga0209488, IMG submission 188349) | Vadose zone soil microbial communities from the Eel River Critical Zone Observatory, Northern California, USA -... | ecosystem: Environmental > Terrestrial > Soil > Vadose zone >...
CCTGCAGCGCCACCGCCCGGTTGTCGTTGACGGCGAGACTGAGGCGCCGCTGCTGCTCCGCGGGTGCGCTCGCGGCCGCGGCGAGGACCCGCGTGCCGGACAGGTCCGACAGCCACGGCGCGTGCAACTGCAGCGGCACGTCCAGGCGCTGGTGGAACAGCGGGATGCCGTTCTGGCGCAGGAACCCGACATCGAAACCGATGCGCAGCACCACCCGGACCGGCTCCTGCACGTAGTACGTGGCGCGCGCGGCCACGACTTCGACGAACGCATGCGGATCCGCCGGCGCCGCCTCGCCAGCCGGTTGCTGCAGAAAGGCTATTGCGCACAGGCACGGGAGCAGCAGGCCGTTCACCAGTCGCGCTCCACGCTGCCGTCCGGCGCCTGCTGCCGGGTGCTTCGCAGCGCCAGCTTCTGCTGTTCCTTCGCTGCCAGCTTGTCGAACAGCTGCTGCAGCTGCTCGGGCGACAGTTCGGTCAGCTGCGGCTCGGGCTGCTGCTCCTGCGGCGGCTGTGGCTGCGGCTCGGGCTGGTCCGGGGTCTGTCTGCTCGGCGGCCGGTTGCGCTCGGCCGCCGCCTGCTGCTGCCGCAGTTCGGCGATCTTCTGCAGCGCGCGCTCGGTGTTGCGGCGCGCCTCGGGCCAGTCGGGCCGGCTCGCCGCCGCCAGTTGCCAGCCGTTGCGCGCCGTCTCGGCCAGGGCGATCGCCGCGTCGAACGCGAACGGTTCGGCCTCGGGCCCGCTGGCCTGCAGTTCGGCGCGCTCGCAGCGGATCCATGCCGCGTTGCCGCGCACGAAGTCGCGCAGGCCGGCGAACCGCGACCCGCCGCGGGCCGCGGCCCTGGCCGCCGCGGCTTCGGCCTCGCTCGGCCGCCCCGCGCGCAGCGCCGCCAGCGCCAGATCGTGCAGCAGTTCGGCCGAGACGGCGATGCCGGCAGCCTGCTCGGCGGCGGTGAACGCGGCGAACGCGTCCTGCCAGCGGCCTTCGCCATAGGCGCGCACGCCGGCATCGAAGCCTGCACCAGCCTGCGGCGGCGACGCCAGCGGTAGCAGGCACAGCAGCAGGGTTCTCATCGGCGGCGTTCGCAACACAGTTCCAGCATCCAGAGCAGCAACGCGGCCAGCAAGGGCCATTGGAACCGGTTCTCGCGCTCGCCCATGCTCCGGGCCGCGAACGCCCGGCGCGCCATCGGCACGATGCGCTGCTCGTACAGCCGCAGCAGCGGTTGCGCCTGGGCGCTGGCGTCGACGAACACGCCGCCGGTGGCTTCGGCGAGCGCGCGCAGGCCGTCCGCGTCCATCGCCGACACGACCTCGGCGCCGCTGCGGTCGCGCAGGAACGTTTCGTCGCCGGCGCTGCCGGCGACCGCGATCTTGCTGCCGAGCGGTGTACCGAAGCCGATGCAGTGCACGGGGATGTTCTGCTGGCGGAACCGTTCGGCGATCTGCCGGCCGCGCTGCTCGTGGTCCTCGCCGTCGCTCAGCAACAGCACCACCTGGTGATCACTGTCCTGGCCGGCGAGCGCCGCGAGCGCCCGTTCGAGCGCCGCGCCGAGGTCGGTGCCGCCGCGGCGCACCGACAGCGGATCGGCCAGCTCGACCATCGCCATGAACGCGTCGTGGTCCTGGGTCAGCGGCACTGACAGGCGCGCCTCGCCGGCGAACACCAGCAGGCCGAGCCGGTCGCCGCGCGCGCGTTCGGCCAACGCCCGCAGCTCGCGCCTGGCAGCGAGCAGCCGGCTCGGCGGCAGGTCGCGCGCCAGCATCGAGCGCGACACGTCGAGGCAGACCAGGATGTCGTTGCCGCGCTGTTCGAACTTGCGCGCGCCGGCACCGAGCAGCGGCTGCAGCACCGCCAGCAGAGCCAGCAACAGCCCCAGCGCCGTGAGCGCACGCCGCAGCCGCCGTTGTTGCGGCTGGCATCCCGGCGCCAGCGCTGCGCTGCGCGGGCCGACCACCGTTGCCAGCCGGCGCGCGCGCGCGCGGTCGGTCACCGCCAGCAGCAGCCACAGCAGCGGCGCCGCGAGCAGGATCGGCCACAGCGACGGCCAGGCGAAGTACTCGCGCAGGCTCATGGTGCGGCTGCCATCGACGGCGTCGTGGTGGCAGCGATCACGGCGCCGGCGCGCGTGCCGCTCACGGCAGCACCGTGAGCCAGGTGGCCTGCAGCAGCCGGCCGACCAGCACCAGCGCGATGGCGACCAGAACGAACGGTACGAACCGTTCTTCGAGCAGCCAGGTCGGCTCGGCGAACTCCACGGTCTCCAGCCGGCCGATCTCGGCGTACACGCTGGCCAGTGCATTGCCATCGTGGCTCGCATAGAACCTGCCGCCGGTGCGCTCGGCCAGGCGCTGCACCTGGCCGGTGTCCAGCGGCTGCCAGACCCCGGCCGGGCCGGGGTTGCCGCGACCGGCGGCGATCGTGTAGACGCGCACGCCGAGCTGCAGGCACAACTGCGAGCTGTGCAGCGGCGCGATCTCGTCCGGGGTCTGCGCCGTGGCGACGTTCTCCTCGCCATCGGTCAGCAGGATCACCACCTTCGACCGGGCGGTGCTGGCGCGCAGCACCGCCGCCGCGCGCGCCACCGCGGTGCCGATGCCGGTCGCATCCTCGGGACTGTCGCCGGCGACCACCTGCACCTCGGCGAGCAGTTCGGCCAGCGCGCGATGGTCGAGCGTCAGCGGGCAGCGCACGTCGGGGTAGCGCGCGAACGTGAGCAGGCCGATGCGGTCGGTCGGGCGACCGGCGATGAACTGCGCCGCCGCTGCCTTGGCGACCTCGAGCCGCGGGCGCTGCGGGTCCAGGTCCCGGCTGGTCATCGACGACGAGGTGTCGAGGCACAGCAGGATGTCGATACCGGCGGCCAACGGCGGCAGCGGCGCGCGGTGGACCGGGCGCGCGAGCGCCAGCACCAGCAGCAGCAGCGCCAGGTACTGCAGCGCCGGCGGGATCGCCAGCAGCCGCAGCCGCCAGGTGTGCGGCAGCCCGGCGGTGAACTCGGCAGGCGCGAACCGGACCGCCGGGCCGGTGCGCCAGCAGCGGAACGCGAACACCAGCGGCACCAGCAGGGCGAGCAGCAGCAGCCACGGGTCGAGCAGCGTGAGGCCGGTCAGTGTCTCGAACAGGGCGTTCATGCCGTTCCGCCTGCCGCCGGTCCGGCGGCTGCGCCCGATCCTGGATCGCTGCCAGTGCGCGTCTGCTGCACGAAGCTCTCGGCCGTCTGCAGCAGCCGTTGCCGTTGGTCCGCGCCGGGTTCATGGCGCGCGAACTTCACCAGGTCACAGGGCAGCAGGGTTGCGGCGAGCGGGTCGCGTTGCGTTCCTTGCTGGGCCGCCAGCAACTCCTCGGTCGTCATCGCCATCGCCCGCACGGCGAACCGGGCGGCACAGTACTCACGCAACAGCGCCGCCGCCTCGACATGGAAGGCCAGCAGCTGCTCGCGCCCTGCCGGCTGCTGCGCGCGCAGCCGGGCGAGTCGCTGCAGCGCCCGTTGGTGTGGCGCCATGGCGGGCACTGCCGCCGGCATCACTGCCGCCGACATCGCGGCCGCCGGTCGCGGCCGCGAACGCAGGTACCACCCGAGCACCGACAGCACCGCGAGTGCCGAGGCACCGAGCAGCGACCAGCGCAACCACGGCAACGGTTCGAGCAGCAGCTCGCCCGGCAGCTCGACCGCTCCGCCCGCCGAAGGCCCGAGCGCCGGCCGCACCTTCAACCCCAAAGCAGCGCTGGACACCGCGCGTTCGCCGCCGCCCTGCCGCGGCCGGGCCCGGAACGACACTGCCGGCACGGTGAGGTCGCCGCGCGCAAACGCCCAGGCGTCGTAGCGGCGGGTCTCCTCGCTGTGGCGATCGTCGTCGCGGCGCGTCGCGTCGACGAGGCGCAGCACCAGCGGTGCCAGCGCCTGCTCGCGGAACGCCTCGGGCAGCAGATCCCGGCTCCAACTGCGCACCACGGTGAGCCGGAAGGCCTTGCCGAAGTCGACTTCGGCGGCGCCGGCGTCGATGCGCAGCGCCAGGTCGGTGTCGGCGATCGCCGCGCCACCGTCGCAGCCGGTCACCAGCAGCACCGACAGCAGCACGGCGCCGCGCGGGTTCATCGCCTGGCCCAGCGCCGCTCGCGCATCTGGAAGAAGTCGAGGATCGGCCGCGCCACCGCGTCCTTGTCGGCGGCGCGCGGCACCGGCACGTCCATCCGATCGACCTTGGCGCGCTGCAGCGCCGCCGCGGTCCGTGCGCGCCAATCGGCCGTGCGCGCGCGGTACGCCGCGCGCACCCGTTCACTGCTCCAGTCGACCACGGTCGTGCGCCCGCTCTCCGGGTCGCGCAGCCGCATCAACCCGGCAGCGGCCGGTTCCAGTTCGGGGGCCAGCAGCCGCACCGCGATCACGTCGTGCCGGCGCGCGCAGCGGGCCAGCGCGTCCTGCCAGCCGCCGGCGAGGAAGTCCGACACCAGGAACATGGTCGCGCGCCGGCGCACCACCCGCACCGCGAACTCGAGCGCCGGCGCAATCGCGGTGCCGGCGGCGTCGCCGGGCAACGCCAGGCAATCCCTGACCACGGCCAGCACGTGGCCGAGGCCCTTCTTGGCCGGCACGTACTTGACGACCTGCCGGGCGAAGGCGATCAGCCCGACCTTGTCGTGGTTCCGGTGCGCCGACAGACCGAGGCACGCGCACACCCGCGCCGCCATCTGCCGCAGCGACCAGGCGCCGAAGCCGCCGGTCATCGACGCCGACAGGTCGAGCACGAACAGCAGCGTCAGCTCGCGTTCGTCGACGAACTTCTTGATGAACGGCCGGCCGGTGCGCGCGGTCACGTTCCAGTCCACCGCGCGCGGGTCGTCGCCTTCGGCGTACTCGCGCACTTCGTCGAACTCGATGCCGGCGCCGCGGAACACCGAGCTGTAGCCGCCGGCCATCACGCCCTTGACCAGCCGGTTGCTCTGCACCTCGATGCGGCGGACTTCCGCGAGCAGCTCCGCCAGTTCGACTTGTCGTGCGTCGGTCATCCGCTCGCGCGCGGCCAGGGCGCCCACCGGGTGGCGGCGACGCCGGCATGGCGTGCGTGCTGCAGAACCGTGCCGTGCACACGCACCGAGGTCGCGGGTTGGTGCTCCATGACTGCGCGCGGAGACTATCCGGCCGCAGCGCCGGGGCGAACCCTTCTCCGCGGCGTGCGAGCTGGTGCGCGGCGTTCGCCGGCGCCGGCCAGCGTTGTCGTCACCCCGTCGGCACGAAGTTACGCCCGCCGCAGTGCTGCTGCGCCATGCGAACGGGCGATGCGCGCTGGCAGCGGCCGCCGGGCGGCAGCGGCGATGAACCACGATTGCATCCGCGCCACGGTGCGACTCGCCAGGGTCGTTGCCATGCGCTACGTTCGCGCGCCTGCCGAGTTGCGTGTTCATGAACCGACCCTCTTCGCTGCCGACGCGGATCCTTCTCTGTCGGCGCCTCGGCGCCGGCGCGCTCGGCCTCGCCAGCATGATGGCGTTCGCCAGCGCCCAGCAGGGTGCGCCGCCGGGCCTCGTCCGCGAGCAGATGTGGTTTGCGCCGACGGCCGAGGACTGGCAGCGACCTTGTCTGGTCGCCTGGCAGCGCACCTGGGACGACGCGAAGGCACTGGCGCACGCGACCAGCAAACCGATCCTGGTGTGCGTCAACATGGACGGCGAGATCGCCAGCGAGCACTACGCCGGCGTCCGCTACCGCCAGCCGGAGATCGCCAGGCTGTACGAACCGTACGTGTGCGTGATCGCCTCGGTCTACCGCCACACGCCGCGCGACTTCGACGAGCAGGGGCGGCGCATTCCGTGTCCGCGCTTCGGCACGGTCACCTGCGGCGAGCACATCGCCATCGAACCGATCCTGTTCGCGAAGTTCATGGACGGCAAGCGCATCGCGCCGCGCCACATCATGGTCGAGCTCGACGGCAAGCAGACCTACGACGTGTTCTACGCCTGGGACACCGACTCGGTGTTCCAGGCGATCCGCGACGGCATCGAGCAGCGCGCGATCAAGCCGGTGCCGGTCGTGCGCGGCGACCGGTCGCTGCTCGAGCGCGTGGCCAGCAAGGACAACGCCGACCGGACCGCGGTCGAGGACGCCTATGCCAAGGGTGACGCGGCGCTGCGGCGCTCCCTGGTCGAGGCCGCAGTGGCGCAGGGCGGCGATGCGCCGGTCGATCTGTTGCGGCTGGCGGTGTTCGGCTTCGACCGCGAGTTGAGCCAGCGGGCGCGGACCGCGCTGGCGAAGTCGAATGCCGACGGTGCCGTCGACCTGATCAACGAAGCGCTGGCGGTGCCGATGCCCGCGGGCGAGCACGATGCGCTGGTCGCGGCGCTGCAGCGGCTCGGCGACCAGTCGCCGCGCGCGCGCACGCTGGCGGTGGTGCACCAGGGCCTGGCCGGCCGTTCGACCGCGGTCGACGTCGACCAGTGGGCTGCGGCGATGGGCTCCGGCAGCTACGCGCCAGCCAGCGACCCGCAGGCGATCGCCGCGCGCATCGACCAGCGCATCGATCAGGGCATGGCGGCGGCCAGGACCAGGCCGCAGGACGCCGCGGCGCGGCTCGAACTCGCGGAGGCGCTGCTGGCGGAGGCGGTCGATCCGCGCACCGCGCCACCCGACCCGCGCACCGCGGCGAAGTTCGAGCGCCTGCGGTTCGAGGATGCATTCCACGCGGCGACCGAGGCCGAGCAGCTCGGCGCCAATGGCTGGCGCGTCGACGCGGCGCTGGCACTCGCGGCCGCGCGTCTCGGCAAGTACGACGAAGCCTATGGGCGCGCGGAGAAGGCGGTCGGCGGGCTGCCCGCCGAGGCCAACGGCTGGAGCGCGATGGCGGTGCTGGCCCTGTTCGCCGAAGCGCGGCAGGAGGCGATCCGCAAGGCGGTGATCCACAAACAACCGTGGCCGCAGCAGTGGCTGACCGACGTGCACGCCGCCTATTCGGTGCTCGCGCGCCACCCGCTCGCCACCGACGCCTACGTGCTGCACCACTACGACTTCCTGAAGTTCTTCGGTGCCGCGGCACCGGCGGAGCACGCGCTGACCGAAGGCCTCGCCCGCTTCCCCGATTCGCCGGCGCTGCACGAACGGCTGCGCGCGCGCATCCTCGCCGAGCAGGGTGCCCCAGGACTCGAGCCGGCCTACGCGGCGATGCTCGCCAAGGCCGACGCGCCGCCGAGCTTCGAGTGGTTCGCCGGCTACGCGTCGCTGGTCGCCGCCGAGTTCCAGCGCCGCAGCCGCGACCGGGCCGGTGCGCTCGCCGCCTACGACCGCGCGATCGGCCACTACGAGCAGTACTGCACCAAGAACCCGGACCACCGCGACTCCGCCGACCACTATGTCGCCATGGCGATGGCAGGCCGCGCGCGCCTGCAGCTCGAAGGCGGTGACCTCGAGCATGCCCTGGCCGAGATCACCGCGGCGTTCACGCGCAAGCCTTCGGCGGCGGCGAGCCTCGACGGTCTCAACATCTCGGCGGTCGACACCGCGAAGATGCTGCTGTCGCGGCTGCAGCAGCAGCGTGCCGATCTCGCCGCGCGGCTGCAGGGGGAGCTGGACAAGCTCGACCCCGAGCTGCTGCAGCTGCCGGCGTACGAACGCGATCCGGCCGGCATTTCGCCGCCGCGGCGGCGGCGCGGCCAGTAGCCGGCGTCACGCGGGTTGCTCGGCGACGCCCGGTCTGCTCGCATGCGCGCGATGCCGCCGAACCCACCGGTCACGATCCACAGCGACGGCGCCTGCCTCGGCAATCCGGGGCCCGGCGGCTACGGCACCGTGCTGCAGTCCGGCGCGCACCGGCGCGAGCTGTCGGCCGGCTTCCGGCGCACGACCAACAACCGCATGGAACTGCTCGGCGCGATCAAAGGTCTCGAGGCGCTGCAACACGCCTGCACGGTGACGCTGTTCTCCGACTCGACCTACGTGGTCAAGGCGATGCGCGAGCGGTGGCCGCACGGTTGGCGCGAGCGCGGTTGGCTCACGGCGGCGAAGAAGCCGGTTGCCAACCAGGATCTGTGGCAGCGGCTGCTGGCCCTGGCCGCGGTGCACACGATCGAGTGGCGCTGGGTGCGCGGCCACTCCGGCAACCGCGACAACGAGCGCTGCGACGAGCTCGCCAACGCCGCGGCGCGCGGCAAGCAGCTGGCGGTCGATGCCGGCTATGACCAGCAGCCGGCCGGGTAGCACCCTGCGCGTCACTTCGGTTCGCCGCGCGGCCAGGTGACCGGGCCTGTGCATTCCAGCTCGCCGTCGACCAGGACCTCGCGCACGAAGATCTCGCTGCCGAGCGCCGGATAGACGCAGACCGTGCCGGCGAGCTTGCCCTTGGCCGTGAACCACAGCCGGTCGTCGACCAGCACCAGGATCTCGCCGGCCACCGCGTGCAGCGCGATCGTGTGCTCCTGCCCGGTCACCAGCGCCGGCGGTGCGGTGACCTGCCGCGTGCCCCTGATCCACAGGTGATTCTCCGGCGCGACTTCCCAGTTGAAGATCACGTGAGCGTCGCCGGCGGCGAGCCGGAAGTTCTGTCCTGCTTGCGAGCGGATGCCGCCGCGGATCAGCAGCGAACGGATGGTCGCGAAAGCGTAGCGATGGGTGGCGAAGTTGGTCTCGCCGTCGCTGGTGCCGACCAGCACGCCGTTGTCGATGCGCCATTCGCCACCGCCGATCGCGAGTTGCGGCAGGTCGGCGGCAGTGCGGAAGCGCAGTCGGGTGATGCCGTCCTGGTCGGCGAGCAGCGTCGTCACGCTGGCCAGCTGGCGCGCCACCATCACGCGGGCGTCGTCGTTCGCCGCCGCGCGCCAGCGGTCGGCCAGCAGCTGCCGGGCAGCGAGCTGCAGGTTGCGCCGGACCATGGCGTTGCTCGCGTGCTGCGACAGCTGCAACAGGCGCTCCGGCCCGGCATCGGCGACCGTCCTGCTGGCCAGCTGGTCGTCGAGCGGCGCCGGCAGCTCGCGGCCGAGTTCGCCGAGCACCACCGGCGCCAGCTGTTCGGGGAACAGGAACAGCTGCCCGAACAGTTCGCGTTGGTGCGGCGCCGGCGCCGGGTCACCGCCGCACCAGCGCGACCAGCCGGCGTGCAGATCGCGTAGGCGCGCCTGCTGGCCCGTGACCATCGCCTGCAGCCAGGCGTCGCCGCTCGCGCGTGCGGCGTCCTGGGCGAGCTGCTGCAGTTGCTGTTGCGGGTGCTCGTCGGCGCGCAACGCCGCATGGCCGGCCTGCCGCAGCGCCGCACCGGCGATCGCCGCCGGCGCACTGCCCTCGCGCATGCGCGCCAGCAGTTCGAACGCCAGCTGGTCGGCATCGATCGCGAAGGACAGGGCGCGCATCGCCAGCGCATCGCACGCGAGCGCCGGCGCGTGCGCATGCTCGGCGATCGTCGCCGCCTGCTCGAGCAGCGCGTAGCGTGCGGCCGGGTCGCGCGCCTGGCTGGCGGAGTCGAACAGCTGCTGCTGCGCTTTGGCCAGGTCCCCGCCGCACAGCCGCAGCAGATGGTCGGCCAGCAGGTCGAGAACGTGGGCGCGCGCTGCGGCGATTGCCGGTGCGCCTGGCACTGGCAAGCATTCGTGCAGTGCACCTTCCTGGGCCGCGAGTGCGGGCGCGAACAACAAGCCGGCGAGTGCGTAGCGGCGGACGGATCGGGCGTTCATCGGCACTGCCGATCGTAGCAGCGGCGGCTAGCGCACGCGCACCAGCCGCTCGCGCGGAAGCGCCAGCCTGAGTGCATGCGGCTCGAGGTCGGCCAGGAAGCGGTGGCCGTCGACGAAGTAGCCGGCCGTCGGCTGCAGTCCGGGCACGCGCGCGCAGAACCAGCGGTTCATCACCTCGACCATCAGTTCGCGCAGGTACTTCGCATAGCAGCTCGCCAGCGCGGTCGGGAACGCGCGGTCCTCGCCGCGCTCGGCGAACGTCACCTGGATCGTCACGCCGTCCTGGTGCAGCAGGTAGACCGACGATGCCGGCGCTTCGCTGACGATCTCGACGCGGGCCTGCGGCCGCAGCCGGGCGAGGTCGGCGCGGTAGTGCATGCGGCCGCCGCAGCGGTCGGCGACCAGATGGCCGCGCCCGGGCAGCGCCGACAGCAGGCCGCCGAGCACCTCGGCATAGGCGTGGAAGTGCGCGCGGCTCTTGTTGTCGGTGTCGGCGATCAGGCCGTTCCATTCCTCGACGTCGACCGGGCGCACGGCGATGCGCAGCAGTTCGACGCCGGAGCGCTGCATCGCCCGGGCGATCAGTTCGGCCTTGAGCTCGATCAGGCCGGGATCGGCGAACAGCGGCAACGGCAGGTCGAGGTCGGCGTACCACGGGCAGCGCCGCAGCGCCGGCAGATCGGCGCCGAGAACCGCGAGCCAGTCCTGCAGCGTCGCCGGCAGGCCGCCGGTCAGCACTGTCCAGAACGTCAACGCCGTGGCCTCGAGGTGCTGCACGCCGTGGTCCCCGGTGTTGACCTTCTTGCTGTCGGCGACGCGCACCTTGCCCTTCTCGTGCCGGCGCCGGCTGACATGGGCCTTCAACAGGCGCCAGGGATCCTGGCCGTCGGGGCCGCGCAGCGCCACGCCGCCGACCACCAGCGGTCCCAGGATGGGACCGAGACCTGCTTCGTCGACACCCGCCAGACAGTTCACTGCGATGCCCTCCACGGTCGATAGCAGGGACCGCTATGGAAGTCCTGCTGGTGGAGAAGAATCCTCTCGTGCGCGACCAGGTCAAGGTCGGACTGCAGCAGTTTCCCGAGTTCGCCGTCACGGTGGGGAAGGGCTACCAGGGCATCAACGAACTGCGGTCGCGCAGCTTCGACTGCGTGTTCCTGGGCGTCGATCCCCGCGATGCGGAGACCGTGCGCCTGATGCAGCACCTGCGCTCGTTCGACAAGACCACCGAACTGGTGGTGTTGACCGAGTCGCGCAACGTCCGCGACATGGCCGTCGACAAGTCGAAGTACGACATCCACTCGTTCCTGCAGACGCCGATCGACGTGAAGGAATTCTTCGGCTTCATTGGCCGGTTCCTCGAACGGCGCACCGACCGGCCGAGCGGCAACGTCCGCCGCGGCGGCAAGTCTGCCGCCACGCCGATGCGCCGCTGACCTGCTGCCGCTTCAGGCGGAGCCGCGCCACCCCTATGCTCGGGCGGTGACCGAACCGCTCGACAACCGCCCGCCAAAGCGCCCGCGGACCAATCTGTACCTGGAGTCGCGCTACCGCAAGCTGCAGCGCGGCCTGCCGCAGACGATCTTCTGGTGCCCGGTGTGCAAGGGCGACAAGCGCCGGCGTCGCGGCTGCACCCACTGCGAGGGTTTCGGCAAGCTGACGCGCGAGTCGGTGCAGGAGCTGATCGGCCGCCGGCTGATCCCGGCGCTCAAGGCCAAGGCCGGCTACTTCCACGGTGCCGGCCGCGAGGACCGCGACGTGCTGATGCTCGGCCACGGCCGGCCGTTCGTGTTCGAGCTCACCGGTGTGCGGCAGCCCGACCAGGACCTCGAGGCCCTGCGGCTGGAGATCGTCGCCCGCAGCGAAGGCGCGATCGAACTGCAGCCGTTCCAGCGCGTGCGCAAGGAGCGCATCGCCTACTGGAAGCAGACGCATGTCGACAAGATCTACCGCGCCGAGGTCACGCTGGGCGGCGAAGCCGCTGCCGCCGCGCTCGCGGCCGCCGGCGCGTTCGCCGGCGTGATCGTGCAGCGCACGCCGCAGCGCGTGGCGCATCGCCGCGCCGATCTCGACCGCGAGCGCGCCGTGCAGGTGCTCGAACTGCGGCAGCTGGCGCCCGACAAGCTCGAAGTACGCGTGCTGTGCCAGCACGGCACCTACGTGAAGGAGTGGATCTCCGGCGACGAAGCGCGCACGACGCCGTCGCTGGCGTCGCTGCTCGGGGTCGGCTGCACCTGTACGCTGCTCGACGTCGAGGAAGTGTTGACCGACGACATGCCGGGGCCGCGCCTGGTCCCCGCCACTGCGCCGGCGCGAGAACAGCCGTGACCGTGGGCGCCGCCCTGCCGCGGCAGCCGCTGGTGCACCTGCGCTGCAGCACCACCGACGTGTTGCGTTCGCTGCTGCTGCGCCGGCCGGACTGGCGCACCGTCGGCCCGGCGCACGAGCGCATGGACGGCGATGCCGTGGTGTTGTCGTACCGGCTCGACCCGCGTTCGTTCGCGATCGAAGTACGTCTGCGCCGCGACGGCGACACCTGGCGCGAACACGACTTCGCGATCGTGCCCGGCGCGCAGGTGGCCTTGCAGCTGGTGCTCGATGGCCTGCGCCCGACCGAGGTCTCGTCCCTGCTGGACCTGGAGCCGACGCACGCCTCCATCCGCGGCGCCGCGGCACCGCGGTTGCCGCGCGGCGATGGGCTGTGGCGTCATGAAGTGCCTGGCGAAGGCCAGCCCGAGGCCAGGGTGGCGGAGCTGCTGGCCGTGCTGCACGCGCGGCCCGGCTGGCGGCTCGTGGTCGCCCACCCTGGCGTGGTCTGGGCCGGCATCGCCGTGCACTTCCACGGCTGCCAGGAGCAGATGGGTGGCTTCGTGCTCGACCAGGCGGTCGTCGAACAGTTGTTCGGCCTGTCGCTGCAGTTCGACGTCGAGGTCAGTGCGGACTGAGTCGCTCCTACGCCTCCAACTCCACGACGTCGCCGACCCCGATGCTGCCGCCGGCGAGCACTTCGCAGTCGAGCGCCAGGCGGCCGCCGAACCGCTTGACGATGTCGCGCAGCACGCCCGGATCACGCGCCTGCGTGTCGGGATCGTAGGTGGTCATGATGCAGCGCTGCCGCAGGCTGCGGATGGCGATCCGGACCGCGCCGATGCGCAGCGTGCGTCCCGGCCATTGCCGTTCGCCGAGTCCCTCGACGCCAGAGACCACCAGGTTGGGGCGCAGGCGGCGAGGGTCACGGCCGAAGGCGGCGAGTGCGCCGTCGGTGGCGATCAGCAGCGGATGGATGTCGAAGCGCGCCGTGGAATCGTCGCGGACCAGATGCGCGTCGGCATCGACGTCCGCGCGAACTTCTTCCGCCACCGCGGGCGAGGACCATGGTCTCGCATCGACCAGCGCTTCGCCGTCGGCACCGAGCGTCGCCAGGTGCCGCAGCAGCCGCGGATACTGGCGCGCCGTCACGATCTGCCCGGCCGCGTCTTCGACATGGACCAGGCGATCACCGGTGAGGCCATCGTCGCGGACCAGAACCTGGTCGAGCCGTTCGCCGGCCATCGACTTCACCGGGTAGCGCCAGATCTCGAGCAGGTGCATCGCCGTCACACTATCGGATCGGGCATGCGCGCGAAGCCGCGAGCACCGAGGTGCACGGCGTCGATCCCGGCCGCCTGCATGTCCTCACACGCAAGGCGCGGCAGCCCCATGTCGAACAGGAGCCGGATAAAAAGGCGCTGTTGTCCAGCGGGATGGTGGTGTCCGTCAGCAATGCAGCCGCGCAGCCCAGCGCCTGCCTGATGCCCGGCTCCTCGGGTTCAGGATAGCCCGCGCGCACAACAGCAGGCCCTGCACGAAGTGCAGGGCCGCGTAGTAGATTCTCGACACCGCGTCTCGGTGGAGTCCCGCGGTCGACAGCGCCACCGCGGCTTGCCGTGCCTCCTCGGCGCGCAGCAGCGCCTCGCGGACGTTTTGGCGGCGAGCCGCATCGCTCACAGAAGGATCCCATCCCGGTCGATTTCGCGGACGATGAGCCGTTCGCGATCGCGGAGGCCCTGCCAGTACGCGCTCGAAACGAGCAAGCCCCCGACCATGACGTCGTGATCGGTCATCAGGTCGCCC
>Ga0209488_10002967_pt1 | contig 13751 bp, 12 predicted proteins | sample Rivendell_Oct201_8_FD_188349 | JGI IMG/M metagenome (GOLD analysis project Ga0209488, IMG submission 188349) | Vadose zone soil microbial communities from the Eel River Critical Zone Observatory, Northern California, USA -... | ecosystem: Environmental > Terrestrial > Soil > Vadose zone >...
ACGATCCCTCTTTGTGGACACAATCAAAAAAGCATCCACAGAGGCCATCATCCTCACTCACACACTCGGAGTACACACGGTTAGGACCGTACGCTTACCATCTAAACGATATTGATGCCGAAGAAATGCGCGCACCGCTGCAGATCTTCTCTCTTTATTGTCCGAAAATCCCGTCTCCGCAATCCATCTCAAGAAATCGGGTCCGGTCATCAAGTCTGGATAGACCCACTTGAGCGACCAAGCGCCGTCAAGGCGCCGATTAATGTCGTTCCGCCACCAACATTGAAATGGAATTCCGAGGTCCCGAGATACCAGTTTGTGCAGGCGATCGATTGAACCGGTATCGAGATGCGCTGTACCCGGGATATTGGTCAGGAGAAGATAGTGAGACGCACCTTGAAGAAGAAGACGCTTAACTTTTGGAAGTTCTTCTTCCATTATTGCGACAAGCCATTTATGCGGATCAGTTTCGCTGAACGGGTTTCGAGCAAATTTGACCTGAAAAACTGTAAACTTTTCGCCCTGATCATCCGAATAGAGCGAAACCGCGTCACGACCTCCGTCGGGCTGAGCGACAGGAAAACACTGAACTCTTGGAAACTCCTTGGCGACTAACGCTTGGCACAAATATTGGAAGCGTTCCGGTCCGAGATTTTCAAGGGGGTAATCCAATTATTCCGCTCCTCTCCCGCGAATCGATGTTCATGTACAGTTTACAGGTGCGGTAATTAACTACCATAATGTGCACTGGTAAGCAAAATAACGAAAGGATTTCTTTCAAAAAGTTCGTACTTTACGCAGGAGGGCAGTTTCATACCCTCCTATCTCCTATCCCGACGACGCGTTGACGGGCGAAGAGAAAGCGGCAATACTGGCGAGCGATGATTGGACAGCTTCGCGGCAGGCTTGCCGATAAACGCCCCAACCAAGTGATGGTCGATGTTGGCGGAGTGGGCTATTTGGTCGCTGTGCCGCTTTCCACGTTCGCCGCGCTCGGCGAGCTGCATACTGAAGTCACTCTGCTGATTCACACTCACGTTCGCGAAGATGCGCTTTCGCTCTATGGATTTCTTTCTTCGCGCGAAAAACATTTTTTTGAACTACTGCTCGGCGCTTCCGGCGTCGGCCCGTCGTTGGCGCTGAAAATTCTGTCCGGGATGAGCGTTGAAGAACTCGTACCCGCAATTCGCACCGGAGATCTTTCCCGGCTCACAAAAATTCCTGGTGTCGGGCGCAAGACTGCCGAGCGTATGGTCGTCGAACTCAAGGACAAGCTTGAAGCCGTCACCATTGCCGAAGAAAAATTTCCCGCTTCGAAAGCCGGAGTGGAAGCCGATGTGGTCTCCGCGCTCACCAACCTCGGTTACGATGGCCGGGCCGCCGAAAATGCCGTCTCGGAAGGTAAGCGCGCGGTAGGAGTTTCCAGCTTCGAAAAACTATTGAAGGCCGCGCTGCAGGAATTGAGCGGCCCGCAAGGGAAGCACGTCGCTGCCGGAAGTTGAATTTTGATGGCAGCAATAACCGGGCGCGCGAGCCTGGATCAGAGGATTTGTGGCGGACGGAACCGCAAAACGTATGAGCTCCTACAAAAATAAGGACGACCTCGGCCGTGCGGACCGATCCGAACGCATTGTTTCTGCCGCCGCGCACGACGAAGATCTGCGCCTCGACGCCAGCGTTCGCCCGAAAACTCTCGACGAGTACATAGGCCAGAAGCGCGTGAAAGAAAATATTTCCATCGCCCTCGAAGCCGCGCGCAATCGCGGCGAAGCGCTCGACCACGTGCTGCTTTACGGCCCGCCCGGCCTGGGCAAAACCACGCTCGCACAAATCATCGCCAATGAACTTAACGTGCCCATCACGACCAGCGCGGGGCCGTTGCTTGAGCGCAAGGGCGACCTCACCGCCATCCTCACTTCGCTCGATTTGCGCGAGGTTTTCTTCCTGGACGAAATCCACCGCCTCCAGGCAGCTGTCGAAGAAGTTCTATATCCCGCTATGGAAGATTTTCGCGTGGACCTGGTCATTGGCCAGGGTCCCGGCGCGCGCATCCATCCTTTTCATCTCAATCACTTCACGCTGATTGGAGCTACCACTCGCGCGGGCCTCATCACCGCGCCGCTGCGTTCGCGCTTCGGCATCGTGCATCGTCTGGATTTTTATGAGCCGGAGGATCTGCTGATCATCATCAACCGTTCCGCAAAAATTCTGAACATCCAGATGGAAGAAGGCGGAGCCGAAGAGATTGCCGGTCGTTGCCGAGGAACACCCCGCATCGCCAATCGCTTACTCCGCCGCGCGCGTGATTTTGCCGAGGTGCGCGCCGCCGGAAAAATTACCCGCACTGTCGCGAAGGAAGCTCTCGCCATGCTAGGCGTGGACGAAAGCGGCCTCGATGAAGTGGACCGCAACCTCATGCTCGCGTTACTCGACAAGTATTCCGGCGGTCCCGTGGGCCTCGGCACTCTTGCCGCCGCGTTGTCGGAAGAGGAAGACGCCATCGAAGAAATTTACGAACCGTACCTGATGCAGATAGGGATGATCGATCGCACACCGCGCGGCCGCGTCGCAACTCCACGCGCCTATCAATATTTTGGCAAAGAATTGCCGCGTCGCCAGCCGCGTTTATTCTAGAGAGCACCGGCTGACGGACTAGGATCCGCTGCCTTTCTTGGTAGCGGGTTCGCGGTGCCGGAAAGTGCAAGACGCCTTTGTACATTTATCTTTCGCTCGGCTCGAATCTAGGCGATCGTGCCGCGAACCTGCACGCCGCCATCGCCGCGCTGCCCTCGGCAAATCTTCATGTGCATAAAGTTTCGTCCTTCTACGAAACCCAGCCTGTCGATTACCTCGACCAACCCTGGTTCCTCAACGGCGTCGTCGAAGGTGAAACCGATTCGCAGCCCATCGAACTCTTGCATGCCCTCCGCGCCATCGAGTCCCAGCTTGGCAGCAGAAAAGCTTTCGCCAAAGGCCCGCGCCTCCTCGACATCGACATCCTTCTCTTCGGCGATCAATCGATCGTTACTCCCGAATTGCAAATCCCGCATCCTCGAATGCTCGAACGCAAATTCGTTCTGGCGCCTCTCGCCGAAATCGCGCCGCAACTCCAGCATCCATCCTGGCCGGCAACCGCGAGCGACCTGCTCGCGCGAAGCACCGATACCAGCATCGTGCGGCTTATTTCATAGCTGGCGCCGTCGAAACCTTAAACTCTTCACTCGCCAGCCTGCGGTAGATATCCGTTTTCTTGGCATCCTTCAGCCATCTATCTAACATTCGAATAATCGGGTCGGTTGATGCGTTTCCGCAGTCATCCTTTGCGGAGTCACAGAGTGAGCGCTTGAGAAGTTTTCCCCCGGGCCAAGCCACATGTGCGCAGTGCGGCTACCAGATTGCCGACGCTCGCCTCTGCTCGAAGAATTCGCGAGCACTCATACACCAGGGTGAGAGGCGGGATGCAGGTGATCTTGAAAGGACTCCACGTACTGCATCCTTTGCCACTGGGTCAAGCAACGCGCTCTCTTCCTTTGGCGCCGGATATTCGCCGACGCCATCGTGCCGCCAACTGCGTGATAGTCCTTCATTGCGATTCGACGGCCACAATGTGGCCAGCATGTCTCCATCTGCATTTTTCCGATAAGACGCCAACGAAGTCTGCCAGTCTCGGCCAAGGATTGGTTGCTCGCCATCGACTCGAAAAAAATGATATCTCCCAGGCCGCTGCTCTGGCGGGTGGAAACCAGCACCACGTCTTGCCGTGAATCGATATTACATCGGCGGAAAGCAGTTCGCCGGACTGAAACGGACCAAACTGGCTCAATATCTTTGAGTCGTCGCAGCAATCCTTCGGCGCGCCGCGGCTGGAGTCCGTCCTTCGTCCGGCCCCGGAGGGCAACTGTAATCGCATCCACGTATGTTGGGGATCGCCCATATAAAAGCGCGGCACTATGGTCAGTCGGATGAACAAGTCCGGTTTGTCATCCTTTCCTTAGACACCTGTTGCCAGAAGCCAGTGCCGTGTCAGGCGAAAGTGCCTGAGTCTTTCGTTCAATTCGTGCGGTGAATCAGGAGCCGGTGCAGCGTCATCACTTCCGGTTCTAGCGCATCCAGTTCAATCTGTGACAACCGCCCTTCGTTGATTTCCCGCCAACGGTACACACCCGGCTCCGTTTCTTCATGGATACGTCCGTTCAAGCGCCGCAGAAATTGTCCTGCGTCCTCCCGGGCTGCAACTTCGCGATACCCTGGCCTCGTCAGCGCTTCCACCACATAGCTGCGCAACAATTTCTTCCAATACTGCCGGAACAAATCGTCCGAGGCGAAAATGTCGCTCCATGCGACTTCACTTCCGTAAGCTACGACCACGCCGACCAAGTGTTCGCCTTTTAGTCCGGCAGTCTGTCGCGCGAATTTTCGTTGCAACTCATCCACATACGTGTCCACGGAACCAGTCACGTTGCGCGATTTGTAGATTTTGTTGTACGACTCCGTCGGCGCCTCTTCCTGAATGGCTCGTGAAATGCGTGCCTCAGCAAGCGGTGCCGCCGCGGCATTTCCGCCACTTCCAACTCCCATCGGTGCCCCGGCAGATACTTCCGCCGTCGTACCGCTTCGCACCGCGCTCCATACGCGAATCTGATCCTGCTGCACGGCCGCCTGTTCCCGCACGCTTGGATGAACGATGGTCTTCGCATCCGTAAAATTTGCACCGGCCGACCATCTCCCATGCTCCACGCAAAACACATCCAGCGGCAGCGGCTCCGATCCTGCCGGCACCAGCCTGTCTTTGCCGATAATGCGGTCCTGCTTCCCTCCGCTTACCAATTCACCTGCCAACAGCAACAGCGGCCGTTTGCTCCGGTTAATCAGCACCAATTGGTTCACCGACGCGCCATTCGAATACGCGGGCCGAATCCCACCATCGCGGTTTCGAACCATTCCCTCGGTACCCTGCTCGCGCACTTGTACTTCGCCGCTTGCCAGCCCGTCGTCCAGCGTCAAAAACCAGCTTGTGTCCGTCGAATTCGCACTGGCCACTGGGAAAATACTCAAATTTTCGTATGTGACCGGTTCCAGCAGTCGCCATCTGCCGTCCGCTTTTCCGGGCTCCACTGCTGCCGTCCCGCCATAGACAAAACCCAGCGCTCCCAGCAAAGACAATCCCAACAATTCGCCGACGAAACTGCCCAGTAAATTACGATCCATGAAAGACCTCCTGTGCTTGCGCGTCAGCCTGCAATTGGGCCGGCCGTGGCGCGCCACACAGGTGGAACGTTGCCGCCGCAAAATCTTGCGGCGCTAAACGACATATTTAATGAAACGAAGCTACCGGTTGGGATCGCCCAGGTTGGTGCGCAGCTTTCCCCGTTTGTTACGCGAATTTTCTGACTCTTGTTTCTCGTACTCGGCAATCTCCTCTTCCGAATACGAATACGAATCCCGCGAAGCAAACATCGAAGTGGTCCGGCTGGCTTCCCGTTTTTTCTTCCGCAGCCCGCCAAACTCGTATCGTACTTGCCGCAGCGGCGCCGCAATCGCGTTCACTTCTACCAGTAGATCGCTTACTTTTTCCAGAAAATCGTGCAAATGATACGGTCGGACCACATACGGCAGCCGCGCCTTTTCCAGTGTGCCGACAAACTGGCTTCCCGCCATTTCCGGTACAAGAAACAATCCGCGCACTCGCCCGCCTTCTTCCGGCGGCACGCTCGCCAATTCCCGCAGCGTCAAATAACCCGGCGAGTCCGGTCCCAGCAATGCAATGTTTGCAATCACCAACGACCATTCACCGGTTTTCAATTCGTTGAGCAGTAATTTCGACTCGCCAACAATCCGCACCCGCCAGCCCTCGGAATCCAGAACCTGCCGCAGCGCCGTCGCGCTAGGACCTTCCTGGTCCAGCACCAGAATATTCACGGGCTTCGGTTCTACGGGGAGAGGGGACGCCATACTACAAGTGTAGTTCTCGCGCCTTGCGGCAACCGCAGCTCGCTGCGCGCGGCACCCAAAGCGGCACCTGTACCAAAGGGCTGCTGCCGGGGTTGGTGCTTCGGTCCGCTCGATTGGCCTTCCACCATTTGCAGCAAAATATCCGCTTTCGCCGGATTGCCCTGGGTAATCACTCGATACGTCGTCGTATTCATGAACATCAGCTGCTCGTTTACGGTGATCCGCGCGCTCAAAGCGTACATGTGCTTCGGATCGATTTTGCTCGAGTCATAGTGCAGTTCGAACGGCAGTGGCACCTGGTGTCCCGCAAATGTGAATTTCTGCTCCGCGATCACTTTCGCCGGCGCATCAGCCAACGAAACGTCCTGCAGTTGCATGTTCAACACCGCATTCTCTGGCATCGCAATCCGCTCGCGATAAGCCACCGTCCCGCTAACAACTCCCGCACTGGCTGCGATTGCCGCCTTTTCCAATTTGCAGTTGTCAGCCAACCGCACCGACTGGCCTTCCTTCGCCTCTTCTTCCAAAAATCCTTCGTCGCCCTTGCTCCGCCAAACCATTGTGCCATCCGAATATTTTGTTCCCGATGCCGCTTCCACCTGTTTCATCGAATATGATTTTCCCGCAAATACCACCCGCACATTTCGCTCTCGCAAAAACACCGTCACTCTTGTCCCGCCATCACAGTTGTAGGAGAACTTTCTCACCATCGGCATGCGATGTGATTTTGGAGCCGCCGTTGCAGGCGGCATCTCTTGCGCCTTTGTCGTTAGCGACAACCAGTACGCTCCCACAAACACCGCAGCGCACATCGCGTTTCGCATCCACATGGTCAAACTCCAATTTCACTACTCTCCGACAACCAAATCGCTCCCCGCGCGCACCCTCTTGTAGCCTGACCCATCCCAGAAAACCCTGCAAATCACTGGTGCCTTTTCTCGATTTGTGAAAAAAATCTGAATCGCGTCGCGCGACCATTCCGCATCCTGCGCAAGCACGTTTGCCGGCGTCACGTCCACTCTCCGTTTCGATTTCAACTCATACAAAAATGCCGCGCCGCCCATCCCGGTGCGCGCATCGGTCGGCATCCCTGCTTTCGGATGCGAAACATATGCTGTCACCATCAACAAATCCGGATTTGCAGGATTCGCGCGAATGGTGTCCGAACTCATCACTTCATACGCATCCCCATACACCTCGCGAATTGCCGTCGAGATCGGCGGACTCTCTGTTCGCAAGAAATAAAGTTTCGTGTCGTCAGACGCCAGCACCGTGTGCGCATCAAGCCATCCATGCAGCGCCCAAACACTCCCGGTACTCAACTGCAAAGCTTTTTCTGGCGACCCAGCCGGCATGCTCCACACCGTCCAGTCCGGTCCGCTGGATCTCATGAGCGCGATGCGCGAATCGTCCGGTGACCAGAACGCCCGCTGTACTAATCCCCGCATCAACTCGGTGATCTTCCCGCTCACCGCGTCGTACATCATGATCGTGCGATCCTTGCCTTGTTCATCGTGTGTGAAGAGCAGTCGCTTGCCGTCGTGCGAAAGTGAAAGCTGGTATCCTGCGGTTGCCACAATTTTCGTTACGCCGCTTCGCACCAACACCACCTTTCCTGCCGCATCGATAAACGCCATCGCCGCCGGCGCTTTGAATCCCGTAATCGGCGGCGGCAGCACTTTCTTTTTTTCCGGATCCTCATCATCCAGGTTCTTTTGCTTGAACTCCGGAAATTCTTCCGCAGCTATTTTCGCGCAGCCGTTCAGAATCCCGATCTGTGCGTGTGCCACCTCCGCTCGAAATGAGTATTTGGTCTGCGCCGATCCTTCTGTGCACGCCTCCCGCGACAATCGCACCGTCACGTCCCCACCAGTTCCCGCATCCTTCGCTCGATATGTCCAGGCCGTCCCCGAATCATCGGCCGAGATTTCTCCCGGCTCCAGCGTGATCGGCGGATAGCCCGCACGCTCCAATCGCTCCGCCCCCTTCATCCCAATTCGCACACTCCACTGCGGTTCCACCCCGGATGCGACCAGCAAAATCGGAAAGTGCTTTGATTGCGGCGCAGCAGGCGCAGGAGCAGCCTGAGGAACTCCCGGCTTTTTTGCGCCCCCACCAGCGGCCGGAGCTGGCCCTGTCGGCTTCGCGGGCGTCTGCCCCAGCACGGGGATCGGATTGGCTAACAGCACCATCCAGACCCAGCGCAATCGTCGAATTTTTTCGCGGAACATGTTGGCCTCAGGTCGCTGGCGGTCGCTCGACGAGGGATTACAGCAGATGCCTTCAGCGAACGCAATACAGCCCATACGGAGTGCGGCAGCCTGCTGGCCGCAGGCAGGCCCAGCTGCCGCCTTGCCGTGCCAAGACTCTGGCGTTTGTCATTCTGAACGAAGCGAGAGGACTTTTTTCTTTCGCTCCCGCGAAATCGCCGGACCGGCGCAGTGAAGCGCTGCCGCTCCGGGCGGCCTTTGCGAGGAGAAACTCCTTCCGTCTTCGAGGACGAAGTCCGCCGCCGCGACTTGCCAGGATGCCCAGGCGAACAAAACACGAAAGTGCTTGACAAGGCGAAGAAAAAGCGAAATACTCAACGGGCATCGAGGTGGGCTATGTCTCCAGTTCTTTCCTCATCTAAATCGGCGGGCTTTCCTATCCGCCGCCGCGCTCCATTCTCCTCAGCTTCTCTCTTTCCTGTTTGCCCTGATCATAGCCCTAACACACGGACCAGCGAGCGTGCCCCGCTCCACGGTCCGGGCAGCATCGCTCCGGATACTCCTAACAAGGGCGGCTCGGATTGCCCTCCGTCTGCCATTCCTGCCTCTTGCGGGGACTCTCTCCGCAATGCGCAGGATTTCCGGAAGGATGCTGTTCTTGCTGTACCAGGCGCTGCACGCAACACCGCAGCGCCGCTGGTCGGCATCGCCCGCCTCGCTTCCATTTCTCCTGCCGCTCCTACGCGCCGCATCTCGGGCGAACGCCCCGAATATTTTCTCCTCCCGGTGAAATCCATTCTCAACAAATGCGAATCCGGCCGCGTCCCTTTCGATTGGACCATCAATCCCTATCGCGGCTGCGAATTCGCGTGCAAATACTGCTATGCCCGTTATACCCACGAATTTATGGAACTGGACGGTCTGGCCTTCGAAAAAAAGATCTTCGTCAAAAAAGACGCCGCAGTTTTGCTAACTCGCGAGATCGCCACCAAGTACTCGTTCGCCGCCGGTCGCGAGGGCGCTCCCGAACACATCTGCATCGGCACCGCCACCGATCCCTATCAGCCAGCCGAAAAAGAATACAGCGTAACCCGTGCTTGCCTGCAAGAGCTCGCTCGCCACCACGGTCTTAGCGTTTCCATCATTACCAAATCCAATCTCGTTACTCGTGATATCGATGTGTTGCGGGAAATCGCCAAACACTCCCGCGTGTACGTTGACATAACCATCACTACGCTGCGTCCCAGGCTAGCCCGCCTTCTCGAACCGCGCGCTCCACGTCCCGACCTCCGCCTTGCCGCCATCAAAAAACTCAGCGAAGCTGGCATCGCCGTGGGCGCTTTGGCTTCGCCGCTGATTCCCGGCATCACTGACTGCGAGGGCGAACTCGAAGCCCTGGCCCAAGCTGCAAAAGAAGCTGGCGCCCAATGGATCGCTTCCGGCGTCCTTTTCCTCATGCCCTCATCCGCCGAACAATTCTTGCCGTTCCTGAAAGAAAAATTTCCCCGGCTCACCCGCCAGTATGATTCCTGGTACTCGCGCAACGCCTACGCTCCGGAACCGTACCGCCAAAAAATCGCTGCTCGTCTGGCCCGCATCAAATCCCATCTGGGTTTCTCGTTTCGACCCTGGGACCAACTCCGCCACCCCGTGTCCCCCTCTCCCCAACTTTCGCTAGCCCTGTAATTTGCGGCACAGCATCGTCGCCTTCATCCCGTCTGCGGCTCAAGGAATGACGATTCGCGGCTCTTCCGGTTTCGGCTGCTCCGACTGCGGGAATTGTCCGCGTAAAAACTCAATAAATCTTCGCGAACGTGGTCTGCCATTCGATCGCAAACTTCCCATCCGGTACAAAAATACCGCAACATAGAACACACTGGAGTCTTTCACCGCGGCGGAATTGCCTTTTTCAATCGCTTCTTGTTTGACTTCATCCAGAAACTTCATCAGCGCCAAATACAAATCCCGCTGCATCGGAATTTCCGGCACTTTTTCGTACAACAAACCGCTTTGCAGGGTCTTGTACGTTGCTGCGAGCGCCGCAACCGCTGCGAGCACATCCGGATCTGTCGCGGTCGGCTGGCCGCTCGCGAACTTCGCAATCTGGAACGCCAGCAGGCTCATCAATTGCTGCTGCGAATGCAAAATATCCTGCGGCAATCGTTCTTCGACGAACGGGGTGTCCCCGGGCAGCGCGCGCTTGTGTTCGTCTTGATAGCGGTGCGCCGCAATCAGGTACATACAATCCGCCGGGCAACTGATAGTGACTTCGCGCTCCGTTCCGCAGCACAGCGGGCAAATCTGCTCGCCCTTCGCCGGACAAAAGCGCGTAGCTTTGCGCTTCCCACAAATCGGACAGGTCACAATTTCTCCTCTGCAATTGTTTAGCGACTGGGCAGCATACTCCGCGGATCGACGAAACACAAAAACACCCACAAATGTATTAAGGATTAGTTTTTATGGCGCGGAATCTATGTCCGCGTCTTTCTTTTGGATTTTTCCCCGCGTCCGCTTGTGGCCTTGTGCACAAAAGCCTCTACGCCATGATGACTTTGTTCTGGAATCGTCGAGCGGCAATCACCAACAGGATGGTCCCCATGGTGAAAAGAGCCAAGGCATCCGGCCACAAATGAACGATGGTGGCGCCGCGCAGGATCACGCCGCGCGTGATATCTATAAAATATCGCGCCGGAACAAAATAGCTCAAAGCGTAGAAAAACTTGGGCATGGTTTCCAGCGGGAAAATGTAGCCGGAGAAAAAGATGCTCGGCAGAATGGTCAGAAACGCCAGCTGCATGGCTTCCGATTGCGAATTGGCTTTGCTGGAAATTAGAATTCCCAGCGACAATGAAACAAAAATATAGGGAAGGGAAAGGAACGCCAGCAAAATTACGTTGCCATGAATCGGCACGCGAAACGCGAAGCGCATGAACGTCAAGATCATACACAGTTCAAAGAATCCGATTCCCAGATATGGCAACAGTTTGCCGAGCAGCAACCCCATCGGCCGCACTGGGGTAACGAACAGCTGTTCCAGCGTGCCGCGTTCTTTCTCGCGCACGATGGAAAACGCCGTCAGGAACGTGGTCACATTCAGCAGCAGAATCGCCGTAAGGCCGGGAAGAAAAAAATTCGGCGAACGCGAATCCGGATTGAACAAGAGCTTCGGTCGCATGTCCACAGCAAAAGTTTCGTTGTTCACCAGCGCGCGCCGCAGCGATTCATCCAGACCGATCGCCGTGGTCACGTTGATTGCTTGCCCGGCCACCGACGAATCCGATCCGTCAATCAGCACCAGAACCTGCGCGCTCATCTTGTGCAGCAATTTATCGGAGTAATCGACGGGAATCTTGATGCCCACGTGCGCCTTTCCCGCGATGATCATGTTGTTCATTTCCTGATCGCTGTTCACGTAGCGGATTACGTGAAAGGTATCGGAGTTTTTCAGGCGGTCTAGAAGTTCGCGACTTTCTTGCCTACCGTCGGCATTGAACACGACGGTATTAATCTGCCGGATGTTGGTATCGATCCCGAAACCCAGCAACAGCATTTGCAGCAAGGGAATAATCAGCGAGAAAAACAGCGTTCCGAAATCGCGCCGCACATGCAGCGTCTCTTTATAAAAAACAGCGCGAAATCCGCGGAACATTTCACGCACGGTTGGCCTCGGTTTCTTTCGCGCCATTTGCCTGGTTTTTGTAGGTCAGCTCGACGAAAACATCTTCCAGGCTGGGCGCCAGCGGACGAATCTCCGCAACGACGATGCCTTGTTTTTGCAACTGCTCGCGCAAATCATCAAGGTCGAAGTGCTCTTCGATCAGCGCATGAATCGATTGACCGAAAATGGTAGCGCTGCGGATGCCGGGAATCTGCCGCGCAAGTTTCAACGCGCGAGTCACTTCCGGAGTGGTTATCTCCACTCGAATGGTCCCTGCGGGCGTCACATCGGGAAGTTCGCGCAGCGAATTCGGAGTACCGTCGGCAATCAGTTTCGCGAAATAGATGTAGGCAACGTGGCTGCAGCGTTCCGCTTCATCCATGTAATGTGTAGTCACAAAAAAAGTGATGCCGTGACCGGAAAGATCGAACAGCAGATCCCACAATTGCCGACGCGCGACCGGATCAATTCCGGCTGTAGGCTCGTCGAGGAAAAGGAGCTTCGGTTCGTGCAGCATGGCACAACCCAGCGCCAATCGTTGTTTCCATCCGCCGGAAAGTTGCGCCGCAAGGCGATTCAGATACGGATCGAGACCGTTCATCTGGATGATGTCGTCCATCCGTTTTTTCAGCCGGTCCGGACGCAATCCGTAAATGCGCCCGTAAAAAGTGAGATTTTCTGTGACGGTAAGATCGGGATACAAACTGAAATTCTGCGACATGTACCCGATACGTTCGCGTACCCGCTCCGCATCGGTGCGAACGTCCAGGCCTTCCACGCTGGCTTCGCCGCCACTGAGCGGCAGCAGCCCAGTCAACATTTTGATCACGGTGGTTTTGCCGCTGCCGTTGGGTCCGAGGAAACCAAAGATTTCTCCACGTTTCACCGTGAAACTCACATCGTTCACAGCGGTAAAGTTTCCAAATTTCCTCACCAGTCCGCGCGCTGAAATCGCGGGATCCGGCGCATCCCCTCCGCTGTACACTTCCGGTTCGTTGTTCGCTTTGGCACCGTTTGCGGGCATCGCTATTTCTCGCCCAGAAGTTTTACGTCCGCGGCCATTCCTGGCAGCACGCGGTGCGATGAGTCGTCGATGCGAATTTTTACGCCGAAAACCTGGTGCACTCTTTCTTCCCGCGTCTGTACGTTGCGCGGCAAGAATTCCGCTTGCTGGTTGATCTGTTCGACCGCGCCGCCGAAAACCTGCTTGCCCACGGAATCAACGGTGATCTGGGCTTTCTGGCCGACGTGTACGCGGTAAATTTCGGTTTCGGGGATATAGATGCGCACGTAAATTTCATCGCGCTCGAGTAAAGTTGCTACGGGCGTGTTGGGCGAAATCAAATCGCCGGGGCGCACATCGAGAACTTCCACGGACGCGGCACTGGGCGCGAGAACTTGACGTTCGCGAAAACGCGCTTCGTCGTATGCCATTGCCCCTCTTGCCGCGGCAATGTCTTCAGGGCGGTTGCCCCGCACATATTTATCGAGAGTGGCCTGGGCCTGCAGGTAGCGCGCTTCGGCGCCGGCGATTTCTTCGGGACGGTAGCCACGTTGCAATTCGTCGAGTTTATGCTGGGCGTTATCCTTTTGCGCGACTGCCATTTTCCAGTTTGCTTCGGCGGTATCGCGCTGCTGTTTGGAAACAAGATCTTTTTTGGCCAGCGCGTCGTAGCGCTGAAAATCAAGACTGCTGCGGGTCTCGTCCGCGGCGGCGCGATCGACGTCGGCTTGCGCGGCAGCGATATCCTCCTTGCGATAGCCGTTCTTGTGCATCTCGTAATCCGCTTTGGCCTGCAGAGCCGCGGCGCGCACTTCCTGGATATCCTCGCGGCGGTAACCGCGCTTGGCTTTTTCGGCGTTAGCGCGGGATTGCGCGAGCGAAGCAAGAAGTTCCTTGTCGTCAAACGTCATCAACACTTGTCCGGCCG
>Ga0209488_10002968_pt1 | contig 13751 bp, 13 predicted proteins | sample Rivendell_Oct201_8_FD_188349 | JGI IMG/M metagenome (GOLD analysis project Ga0209488, IMG submission 188349) | Vadose zone soil microbial communities from the Eel River Critical Zone Observatory, Northern California, USA -... | ecosystem: Environmental > Terrestrial > Soil > Vadose zone >...
GCTCATCCGTCCTTCGATTGCCTGTTAGCTTACTATGTATCAGGGGTTTCGCTGTGGTCTTTGCGGAGGATGTGCCAGAGGTGCCTTCGACGGTTTTCCTCACTGGTACGTTCGAGCACATGCATGGAAAGAGCACTCATTCAGACGCATTCCCCACCCACTCTAGCACAATGGGATAACCTTTGCCCCGCTTACGATCAGTTTGCCGGTAACAATGAGAGTAGCAGGGTTGGAAATGTGGTCTCATCTCGCGCTTAGAACCCTATCTCTCGCATTTCTTCTCCGGCCGTATCACTCGGGTCACCTCCCCCACTCTCTTCTTTCGCCGCTCGCCTTTTGACACTGAAGCGTCCCCTCCTTTCTTGCACACTACATTAGATAAACGTGTTCTGCATGCTGGTGTAGTGGTTTTAATCATTTGTCTGAGCTGTTCTTCCTGTGGCTCTATAGTAGGTAGTGGAAGACAATTGAAGTTCGAGTGGATACTTGTTACGAGAGATTCTACGAGCACGAGGCTCGCTTTAATGCTGATAGCGCCAGACAACGGGCACCACGCCTGCATTACTGTATATACTTTCTCCCCCCCACTCGACTTGAATACAGGGCTACCGCCGCCCCACTGCTACAGCCTACAGCTGTACCGAATACGAGGCATCGGTTCCGGTCAGTAGAGGCAAGCGCGGCTTCGCGTGAACTTTCGGTGCAGCGTGGCGGGAGGTAGGCGACAGCAAAGAGAGAACGAGGTGGTGTCAACCCGACCAAAGAGGGTAGACGATAGGGTGCGACGGTGCACGTTGTCGATGGTGCTGAACTGTTGGCAGCCTGTTGCACGAGCTTCGAGAAAGGGGATGTCCTATAATTGCCCTTATCGCGGCTACTCATTATGACTGAATCCCACAGCTGTTGGGTGGACACGCGGGAACGATGACCGGGCGAAGGTGTGGGCAAAGGCGGTATATGTGCGCGTCGACTGTCCTACCAGTCGCGGGCCGCAAGCGCCTGTTTAGCTCCCGCTGGTGGCCCAGTGTCGGTAGTACTGGGGCCGTGGCGGGAGTGCAAGAGGCCGTGGACGTACGGGAGGTCGTGGTGTTCTATGAGGGGAGGGAGGAATGGTCTGAGGCGGTCGGTCGACTGGTGTGCATGCTGAGCACTGCAACTAGCCCGGGATGTGTCTTCGGCGTGCAAGGTGGTCGGGGCGTAAGGAGATTAAGGGGGTACAAGGGAGAGTGGTGTACATAATAAATTGTGTTGGACAACCGATGGTACCCGTCCAATCATCTTAACACCCGTCGACAGTCGTGGACGGACAAAAGCCGGGTACTAACACGGAACCGTCCGGCCCGTGACGTACGGTGCGCACCCCTAACCACGGTATTAACGGAACTTACTATTGTTGGATTACTGGACCACAACTGTAGTAATCACGTGATCTTCCTGTGGGACCTTCCAATTTTTTAGCAAAAAGAAAGCAAATCAACATCGTCAGACGGACTCACACACCACACACACTGACACGCAATTTTACTGCTGTGGCCAAAAAGGAGGTCTATCTCTGCCGTGACTACTTCTTGCCTGTTACCAGAGCAGCTTCCAGCAGAGCGGACTTCAAGTTTCTCATAGACGCCGGTAACCGTCAAACCCAAGTTATGTTTTAGTCTAGCCGAATTATTTAATGTCGATGGTTCTAGTCAAAGTTCTATTGAGCGCTTACTGGACGTCTGGCTGGGAAGCAAAGCATTCTTATCCGATAATTTACTCTGTAGCAATTTACCTTCCCCAAACCATGCACACCAAGGATTTCACACTCCGTGGGCACCTTGCCCCGGTGGACGGGCGTCAGGTGTGTCTCCCATACTCTTTTGACTCGGAAAGGCGACATCCCGTAGCCGCCCTGCGTATAAAATGCTTCTGACAGCAGCCCAACTCAACCTAGGCTCCCCCGGCCTGTGGTCTACTATCTTTCCTTCCTTTTTACCTATACTATCATTATCATGCGCTCTTTTACTTTATCTATGCTCCTCGCCGCTCTCGTGGCGAGGGTCTGTGCTGCCATAGGCCCAGTTGCCAACCTCACGGCCATCAACTTGAACATCGCTCCCGATGGATTCATTCGCTCGTCAGTCACTTGTGGTCATTGTTACTTAGGTGATCACTGACCTGTGTCTCTTCTCTATTAGCGCTTCTCTTGTCGACGGCACTTTTCCTGGCCCTTTGATCACTGGAAACAAGGTAAACCCCTTGAGATGTACCCTTGACCATTTTAAAGCCCTGCCCGTCAGGGTGACACATTTTCGCTTAACGTATACAATGGATTGACCGACTCAACCATGGACTTGGTAACTTCTATCGTAAGCATCTCCTCGTACCTCCAAGCGTTGTGGTAACCGGTCGCTTATTGTTTGCAGCACTGGCATGGTATATTTCAAACACATACCAATTACGTCGACGGTGGCGCTTTCGTCAACCAATGCCCAATTATACCCTTGGAGGACTTCCTTTACAGTTTTAACCCAGGGGAACAAACGGTATCCCACCTCCCGATCTTCACAAGTCCTCGATACTCATTCCGATTTTGTAGGGTACATATTGGTATCACAGCCATTACAGGGCTCAATATTGTGATGGCATGCGCGGGGCTTTGGTCATCTATGACCCAAATGACCCTCACGCAGGTCTGTATGACTTTGACAACGGTGAGATAGATACAGCATCATAGATGGCGCTCTAGATTCATTTCTTGCAGACGCCACTGTTATTACACTTGGAGATTGGTACCACTACGTTTCAACCGAGGCCCCACTGATCGCGTGAGTGCCCATCCCTCTCGTGACTTGCTTGGCTGACAATTTTGGAAGAGTGTTCAATTCCACTTTGATTAATGGGCAAGGTCGTTATGCTGGTGGCCCGAGCGTTCCTCTTGCTGTGGTGAATGTTGTGTCTGGCTCACGGTCAGTACTACGGTAGCCTCATCGGAACGAGAGAGAACTCAGACACACGGTACTCTTATAGTTATCGACTCCGCCTGGTCTCTATCTCTTGCGATCCTGCTTACGACTTTTCGATTGATGGCCACCAGCTGACTGTCATCGAGGCTGATGGTGAAAACGTTCAGCCTGTGACAGTCGATTCGCTTGAGATCTTTGCGGGTACGGAACTTGAATCAGATTCTCAATTTATCTGCTGATTCCCTCCCGCAGGTCAACGTTACTCTGTTGTTGTAAGATGAATTAGCCTGACGTTCACGCAGAAAGGAGTATCTCACTGCCCATGCCGTTTACAGCTCAATGCCAATCAACAGGTTGGCAATTACTGTAGGGCCTTTTATTTGGTTTGTCGTGAGATTGTTGATCTGGCTAACTTGGTTGCGTAGGGATTCGGGCTTTACCCAATATCGGGGACCGGACCTACGAGGGCTCTACTAACTTGGCCATTCTTCGCTATGCTGGAGCGTTGCCTCAAGATCCATCGAACGACCCTACAAAGAACATTCCAACTAGCGTCCTGCCACTCAAAGAGACGGATCTTCACGTGGGTTTCCTTTTCTTATCTCCCGTTTATATAGCTTATTCTGCATGTGTAGCCATTAGAACCAACTCCTGTGGTACGTCTTTATCGTTTGCCGTATATTTTACATTCATCGAGGTCACTGCGTAATGGAGCCCGGTCGCCCCGTCCCTGGCGGTGCTGATATCAACGTCAACCTGAAAGTGACACTTGTAAGTAGGATTTCCCCAGAGTAAGGCATAACTACTAAGATAGAAAATTCTAGAGCGATGATAACACAAAATTCCTCGTAAATGACTTCTCCTTCGAAGGCCCCGAGGTCCCCATACTGCTGCAGATCCTAAACGGGGCCAACTCATCAGAGCTGCTCCCTGCAGGGAGCATCTACCCTCTCGAAGGCAATAAGAGCGTCGAAATTACCATGCCTGCGGGTGTTGCTGGTGGGCCTGTGAGTTTGCATGCTATTTTTCGTGTTTGAGTAGATAGGAGTCTGACATCCCCCCTCCCTCCCTTTTTAAAAAATCGATGTAGCATCCCATGCACTTGCATGGACATTCATTCCATGTTGTCCGCAGTGCTGGTAGCTCGACCTACAACTACGATGACCCCGTCATCCGCGACGTCGTGAGCATGGGCGAGCAGGGCGATGTCGTCACGATCCGGTTCTTCACGGATAACCCTGGTCCGTGGTTCTTCCACTGCCACATCGACTGGCACTTGGAACAGTAAATCGCCCAACTCATTCGTCTTTCGATTGCCTGTTAACCCGTTTCTGTTTCAGTGGTTTCGCTGTGGTCTTTGCGGAGGATGTGCCAGAGGTTCCTTCGGCGGTTTCCCCGAATGGTACGTTCGAGCACATGCATGTAAAGAGCTCTCATTGAGACGCATTCCTCCCTCTCTAGCCCAATGGGATACCCTTTGCCCCGCTTATGAGCAGTTTGCGGGTATCAACGGGGCTAGCAAGGTTGGAAATGTGGGCTCAAAGGCAAAGGATCACCCTCACGCTTAGAACCCTATCTCTCGCATTTCTTCCCCAGCCGTATCACTCTAGTCACCTTCTCCCTCACTCTTCTTTCGCCGCTCGCTTTTTGACACTGAAGCGTCCCCTCCTTTCTTGCACCCTAGGCTACATTACATAAATATGCCCTGCATGACTATGTGGTGCTTTTAATCGTTACCTTGGTTGTTCTTCCTGTGGCTTCGTTGAATGAAAATCAATTTTCGTGTATCCCTTGCTCATGGGCACCCCACGCACCCGGAGCCAACGAGTCGTAGAGACCCAGAAAAAGCTCCACTCATCTCATGTCGAAATGGACAACCGATCGACGTTCCACCCGAGACAGAACGTACTGTAAGTACTAATATGAATCTCTCATCTCGCGGAAAAGAGTCCAGTTAGTAGACTTCATCTACAGGATTATCGTCATTTCATATACTCCTCCCTCGGAATGATTTTTAATATGTTGTGGCGCCTCCGAGTCATTCTAGTGTTTCATGAAATGAACTGAAGAACGAACGTGGACTAGTACCGTAGTGAAAGAAGAGGAAACGGGCACTGCAAGAACGGGAACCCAATTCGAAGCGCCCATTTGCCATGAAGGATCGAGCGCCCATTTGTTCCCCAACTGAAGGTTCCCCCCACCAAATACCACAAGTACCGGTAGTTCTGCACTCACCCCTATCCCAAGACAAGGACGGCGTGCGCAGGCCGTACTAAGCGAGCTTCGGCCGCGCTAATCACGTCCATCTACTCCACCATCTACAACAGCTCTTAGTCACCAGTCCCTAGACGTCCTTGTCGTCGGGCGTGGCATCGCCCGGCCCGGGCCGCCGGGCCTTGTGCTGGTGCTGAATGGAGCAACGCCTTGCGTTCCGAACTTCCGAATTGCCGGGGGGGAGTGGGTGAGTCAACAACTGAGACGCCGCTGCCAGTGCAACCAACAGCAGGCATCTTTTTTTTTTTTTTTTTGATTCGTTTCGTTCTTTTTCGTCGTTCTGCCCGGTTGAGCGGTTCTTTGCATCGCAGAGGTTCGATTCGATTCATTCGCAGAGAAAAGCAAGTCCGAGTCGGATCGAAAATATCGTTGTGGCACTGACTAAGTTAGCAGCAGTTGCACCCCTTCGACATTTACTTGGCATTGTTGTAACATTTGTGGCGAGGTTCTTCGGCGACGAAAGATTTCCGGATCATATACCGATGCGTTTGAGAAGATGGCAGGAGAATCCGAGTGTCCGAGTGTTTAATTGACAGCTTGAGTTGGCTGGGGCATGCTTTGTAATTCGAGTGCCGCTCGTTGGAGTTGGAGAGACGATACATCGCGCGGTTCGTGCGGCCACGTTTTCATCGCGCTGTGATGTACGGTTGTGGGTGACTCTACGTGGACGTTGTAGAAGCCTGTCCACAAACGAAAAGAAGCACGGTGACTTGGCAGTAGCAGTCGATTGCGTTCACCTTCCGCTTCACCTTACCCTACTAAGTTAGAGTTAGTAATCGTGGAAAGTCGGTGCGAGTATGTGTGTTTATTTTCGATGGGTTCTATTGTTCATACATACAACAAAGAGGAAGAGATGGAAGAGAAGAGCCTATCGTGGAGAGATTCACAGAGTTGTCGTTATAGTCTACAGAGTGGAAAAAGAAGAAAGTAAGAGTGTACAATGATCGCGCCCACGGGCGGCACGAGGCGCGGGGTTATACACGATTCATGATCCGTATCCACCTCTGCGGGGCCTAGGCGCAGCGGTGAGAGAGCGGGTTCTTTTTGTGCATTGATGATTGAGGTAAGCCAACGGAGGGGTAAGAAGAAATGTGGATGCGTGAGAAGTTTCGGAAAAACGTGTGGGGTGGTGCAGAGAGGTTGTAAAGGGAATATTTTTCCCAAGCAAGACGAAGCAGAGGGCGCCTGAGCAACGACAACAATAATGACAAAAACATGAGACAACAACAGCGGTGATACGCGTGAGTGGGGAGTACAAGGCAGGTGCGTGATGATTGCGATGTGATGTTTGATGAGATGAAAAAAAAAACATGACAAAAGTTCATTAGAGAGGGGCGGTGGAAAGGTGGGCAGAACGGAGATGAAAGCGCATAGCGATTGTAGCAGAGCAGTCTAGCGTCCACAAGCGTCCACGTTCTCGCGACCCCCGAGAAAAATGACGAATATAATGTAACCCAGACATCTGGGCGACCGCCGCGCACGCATTTCTCCAAAATCACAAGTCACAGAGGGAGTTCCACGAATTAGCGCCGTGAGCCGCGCCATGAACCTAACGATCCATACGTAGCGCTGGCATTGCTATGTCCGAATTGCGGATGGAATATCCGTTGTAAGAGTGGTCGTTTTTGCGCTCGTGGGGGCGGTGGTAGAGGTGGTGGAGGTATGTAGGGCCCGTTTGCTGAACGGTGACTTTGTAATGCTGGGGTAGACTTGGATGCCGGTGCGGATGTCGGTTCGGCGTAGAGCCCGTTCATACTTGTTGGAGGCTACGAGGGAAGCGAAAACAATAAAAGATCTGATGGTGGTGTCCAACAAAAAGGAAATATGCTTACCACAACCTTAATTTTCTGTCCTGGACTGGGAAGGACGTAATACGTACTCCCAGAACTGAAACTCGCACCATCATCGACCTCGTCGCCACCGCCGACACCACCATTACGTTGCTTGCGACGTGATTTGTCTTTCTGCAATTTGTCTTTCTTCGATGACACTTTGGCACGAGCACGAGCTGTAGTCGGACTAGGCGTACGTGAAAAGTTCTCAAACAGGCGTCCACGTGTGCTATTTCGGCCAAGCGAGCCACCTATTGGTGTCGGGTCGGATATGGACTGAGCCATCCGGTGCGCGTGATGAGGAACTGGCGCATACATCGTCATGGAAGGAGGTGGGTGCGACGTTATGATGGGGGGGTTATAGATGTACGACGAGGACTTTGCTGAGGGCGCGTAGATGATGGAAGGCGGCCCGTGCCGTCGCGAAGACGAAGTGCTGTTGAAACTCGAGCCGATGTGCGAACCGTTTTGCGACTCTGGAAGAGGAAACTGGGTAGCATCTGGGTAAGAGCCCGCACGGGATGAATGACGACGGGGGCGTTGCGCCGACCCGGAAAGGTACGAACTGGGTGGCCCAGAGTTTGGCAGCTGTGGGGCCGGAGGGTGGGGATGGGAATGATTACTCGAGTACGAGTGTGTGCGGGAATGCGACTTGGAGCTCGTCGGCGGAGCAGGTTGTGGGTGCTCATGAGCTGAAGCACGAGATGGGAAGCCATAGACTGGAGAAGGTGAAATGATCGGCGGCGGTGGTTGCGGTACCGGCGGGGGCGGCTGTTGGGTGGCTTGAAAGGCCTCGCCTGTCGGTGACACTGGGGCACTGTGCGAGTGTGAGGAAGGTGCAGGTGGGGGAGGAGCATAGATCATTTGCGGTGGCGCAGGTTGAGGTCGGGAAGAGCGCTTGGACTTTGAGCGGGAAGAATTAGTCGGGTCTGTAAAGTACGTGTTGGAGCTCTGCTGAGTGCCAGGGCTTGTGGGGGAAGGGCGGACGTGGATGGTTTCTGGATGGGTGGCAATCATGGGTGGCGGCGGGGTGACGTACAAAGGGACGGCATTAGAAGCGGGTCGAGAGTGTATGTTGGGATTCGATGGGTGATGACCATGACCGGGCTGGGGACGACTGTGGTGGGTCGGGGAGGTGCCAGAGAGTTTATGAGTTTGTGAGGGCCATCGAGTGTTGCCCGAGACGGCGACGTCTGGTCGGCCGTCGGGATATCGCAAGATCATGCGGGGAGGGAGGGAATGGCTGCTCTCAGCATCAGAATCTTGAGAGCTGAGACCATCGTCGGTATCGCTGACTAGAGAGGGGGCCGCGGAGGGAGCAACGAGGGTTCTACCCGACAAAGAGTCGACCCAGTTGGCGGTGCGGGTGCGAGCGGCAAGATAATGAGCGATGGCGTCGGGATCTGTGGTATATTCAGTCATTATCTACAAGGGAGGAAAAAGAGGCAGGGAGGGGCCAGGGGTGACCGAGGCCTTTATAGATATCTCTAGAAATATCATTCGACATCTGCAAACTGAACGTGAACGTGAACTTGACCGTTTCTCCGAAAACGTGTTTGCAACGAGGAGTTGAGTTCTCACTTCTCACCTCTCAACTCGTTGCTCGTCCTTTCACTCTCATACGACCGTATCATCAAGGGTCACATTGAAAACACACCTGACACGTCAAAACTGACCACTGATTTTCTCTACGAGGTACTATCATTTCTCGTTGTAACACCTCTCCACATCCACCGGCTCACGGACCTGCGTTCCGGTCACAGCCAACCTCGGCGTCTCACCCTCCTCCATCCTTTGGATATAGCTACCGTCTTACGCATCTCTCTCATGCACATCGTGACATAGTGAAAACGAACCGAATGTCAGACCAGCTCATCCAATCCAAGCTGCGCGATATTTTCATTTTCCGTAGTCTCTCCGATCCAGTCATCCCTTCACCGACTTTCTAGCGACCCGTTTTCCTCCTCAGGCAGTCCGTATGGATAGTCTGGAGTGGAGTGCCCAGAACCGTTATCTCAAAGGTCACCTTCCTCCACCATACCTCATAGTCCTAGTACCGGAACTCATCAACTGATTCCTATCTGAACCCCGTAATTAATGTAGTAGCTCCTCTAGTCGCCACTCTCTGCAATCCCAATACGTGCTGCCCTTCACCACCGCTCGTTCGAGGCCAGTCACCACATACCCCCTAGATCTGAAGCCCAGACTTGTCCCTAGCGCTCATACCCCACACTTACCCCATGATCGGATCTTCGGCCAAGCGCCGGGATCTCTGTCAGCTGGCGCCGATCCCTCCCTTTCAAGTCCCTTTATACGCCTTACAAGTCATATCCCACTTGCTTTTCTCCCAAAATTTCATGAAAAGACTGTATGTTAACTGCGGTGCCTTCACATGTACTCTACCATTAAGGGCTTAGTCCAGCGGAGAAGAGTATCAAAAATGGTCAGCCAGCGTTTCCCTACGGATCAGGATACTCACGCATGACTTGGGAGGTGGATTGTATGCCGGTGAGCATCAGCTGTCATACCTCTGATGCAATAACACACGGCGATGTTGGGAAAGGGCCCAGAGTTACGGCTCCTCATACGCGCCAGTGCTACTCCAACAAATCCAGTCTCCCTGGTTCGAGTCATACGGCGTCCTGCATTAAGCATTACCTTCTGTGCCGTGCCGTCATTTGCCTCACGCTCGCACGCCAGTTTTACAAACCCCGATTCTAAATCAGGTGTATTATCCTCTTTCGGCGTCGCGTGCACTTGGTGGCAACCCATACGCTGACCTGCCCCTCAGAGTAGTTGACCTGGCTAACCCGCCTGCATTCGGGGCCTCTCTCTGTTTCAGAATCATGGATTGAATCAGTGCACAATGATGATTGCCTTCTGGAGATTGGAATATCTCTATGCTTCCCTTTGAATCCCTTACAAGGCAGCTGATGACTTGGCAGCACAGCGAGATATACGATATGGAAGTCTAACTGTGATTTCTGTGCCAATTAGCCTACCTAGGTTCCGCTGACGTCGCACCTGATAAATGAACTCCCTTCGCAGGGTTTGCTGTCCGCTTTCGGTTTCTCCAGACAGTCCACTATCACTGATATCAGACTGTTTCTCACTGACTTTTGTCATCATACCCATGCGTGTCTTCATATCATCAGAGGCCTGTTTTCAATTGGCCAAACCCAGGCTGAAGTTATGACCCCCGAATAAGCCGGTCATCAGGACTTATGGTAAGCCATCAGCCCGACGACGACGGTGTTGTCATTGGCCGCACTCCTCCTGCCTCCGAGTGTTGTGATGACGTACAGTGCGCTCGATCACGCAGAGCGTGACCTCTTGGGGCACACCGCCATGACGGCTCTCTCTCACGCTTGAGCAAATGTGCGCGCCAGCACATGTCACAGCTACACAAAACACACGATCGTGACTGTGCCTTGCACGCCTTGGACATGTGGGGGCTGCGCTGTGGCCCGAAGCGCAGGGGATGAAGAGGTATTGTGAATGGCCAGGACCCGCCCTGCTCGTAACTCGCAACGCGGAATACGCGAGACACACGCGCCCCCAACCGACGTCTCTTCTCGTAAGAATGAAAACCACGTTGGTGCTGCCGTCTCATAGAAATTGGCGGTGGGGAAATACCCGAACACGTGGTGGCCAGCGTTCCCCATGGCTGAACCCGAACAGGAAACACCCACGATTCCCCGTTGTTTTTCTCCCTCTTCCCCCCTCCCCATCCCTCTTATGCCCGCAGATCATAACGCTGCAGGGTCGTGCCAGGGCATCGTGGTTCTCGTGGTTGCAAGTACTACCAACACATGCCTGTGAATACAGATATTGCCGTAGCACATGCATATTGAGACAGGAGCTCCTGGAAACGACTTTGCTTTTCCATTCACGGGGTGGCACCTGATCTTGATGTTCCGTGACCCGAACCGTTGTAAGGAGTAATGATCAGACGAGCGGGGATTTGAAGACAACCCGTTGTTGATAAATGAACGCATGTTTCCGTCCGAAGCCTGCTTATCGCGGTCGATCTGGATTTTGTGCCTTGGCGCCATTGGTCCGCGTCGACCCGTTGAACCTCGAACCAGACCACTGGCAGTCTACTCCAGTTCAATCTTTCATAGCGCAGCCTGGTTAACGATCGGTTCTGAGGCGGTGCCCCACTCATATCGTAAAGCATTCAGGGGAGGAAAAAAAAAACAAGAAAAAGGCGCGAAAAGCACCGGGATACCCGACGCATGTTTTACGTATGGCGTGGCATGAACCAAACTTCAGAGTGGGAGTCTGCGGGTTAGGAACTACGGGACCGCAATGGTTGTATTTCCGGGTAGCGCCTACGAATGCCATGAACGGCGTTTGTGCGGTTACACCAAGCGCTGAAACAGAACAAGGAAAAAGGACAAACAGAAAAAGGAGAGCCCGAGCATGTGAGCATCACACATATACACAACAAAGACAAGGTCAGTCGGCCAAGACTTCGACACGCCCCACGACAGATCGAAGCACTGCACCTAATCCGCCCACACCCAAATGTTTCTTTTCATCATCATCCCGGTGAACCAGCTTCGCCTGCTGACAGGGCGGCCACCCGTGGGTGTGCGGAAGCCCCGTCGCATCGCGCAGCGCAAGGAGTAAAAAAGCAAACCTTAAGCAGTTCAGCGCCGTAGCCAGTGTCAATATATGGTTTAGAGGCCGTTCTTGGAACAATAGCCAGCACAGTGCACATGACAGACGCGTTGGGAAGCCAGGTTGCACCCTCGCAATGCCTCGAGGCGAAAAACGGCCGTTTTCGGGGGGAACCATGCCAAGGAGATCACATTCGCCCATCACCATCAGCTGTTAAGGGAATTAACTTAAGCAATTATGAAAGGCGTGATGGTCTCGTGCAAACCTGACGACGTACATGTAACAGTTGGGGCAAACTCGTGCCTGACGAGATCAGAAGAGTCGGCACGTTTGCCTTGTAGTACGGTAGGTGATCTTGGGCCTGGGTCGTACGACACCACACTGTCCTTCTTTCTAGACATGTGACCAGAAAGCGAAGCGCAGCTTGGGCTCCGCGTGAAAGTGTGAGAGAAGGTGGTCAATGCAACGCCGGGGCTGGAAACAAGCAGCCCAGCACCCAGAGAAACCTCGCGTCTGGAACAACGCGCAGCAGGGTGCCTATATAAAAACATGTGTGGGTCTAAGCATTATGGTGTTTCACACAATCCGTAGCCACCAGCTAGTTCCGCCGTGAGGAAGCACTCTGGGAAAACATTTGATTATAAACGTGGCTATCAGGACTGCAGAACCACAAGGTGCGCATGTGCCACCATGGCCCAAAATGTGCTGTCTCCGAACGCCCAGAATGGCCCATAGATAAGCACCGATGCGAGGATGTGGCATAGCTACCCATGTGGAGCGCATGTGAATCACGCAGAGCGCAGAAGACCCGCGTCATGGTAAAGCACAGCAGGCGTTTCCGAACCAGACGTGAGAGCGCGAACAGAGCACCTCAAAGAAGGGAGTCAGGCATCCCGCAGAGGATAAGACATGCGGCCTACATGTACATTGCGACGGGACAAACCTCACGCACCATCGCGTTGATAAGGAAAGGAGATGTACTGATCAACGTTGCACAGTTTAGGTTGCCAACCCAACAATTGGGGGTTACAGCACGCATAGAGCAAGGGGCCACAAACGTCATGTGTGTGGAAACCCGTTCACAGCGAAGCAATTGCTGCGAATCGCAGAGCTCATTGGCCACGAAGCATCCGTAGATCGTTTCTCACGTGCCGAAACTGAAGAAAGAGAAAGACATACCCAGTAGTCTGGCCGTAAAGCGTTCGCCACATAGCGCACACGTGTCAGCATCAATCGGAACGCACCCTGACACCGATCCCAGTCCGACGAGTTAGATATGCGTAGATTCGCTCCGCGAATCTATGAGGACGTGGCGGCAACCCGACAAAGCCGTTGTATGACCGACGAGACGCCGTAGAGTTGCAGCCCAGAACTACTTGCTGTACGTAAGCGCCTGATAATGCTGGCATGAAGCGGACATTCGTCACCGGTCGTCCTTCGGAGTTTCTCAGAAACAGCCCTCGATGAAGTAAATGAGTAAAAATCTGGGGCGAGAATTAGCCGGTCCATGAAGAGGATTCGAAAGGGAACTGCAGTGAAGAAAAACAAAAAAGAAAGTTCAGCGGAGGTAGATGTGCTCAAGGATTTGGCTCACTTTGATCAATAAAATATCAGTCCCTTGTCGTACGAAGAGAGAATTCCGTCATCGAGCACGAAATTCTTGCGACGCACCTCGATCATAATGTCATCTCGAGAACTATGCTCCGCCGAGAATCTGGTTGCCGGATAGCGATGTTGTTTGAGGTAATCTATTGGCAGGAAACAAAACCACCGCCGAAGTCATTCGTTGTCCTCGGGCTTCTGTCAAACGTCCTACTGTCCATTATTCCGTACACCTGAATCCGCTATTGAGCCGATCTATCAGGTGCAGAAGGTAGAAGGGTCTAGACATACCTGCTCAATACGACCGCCAGGAAGGTCCCGGAGCGGCTGAGCAGTTGATTGAATTCGTCCTACAGATCCGTAGCACCAAGATATCCTGGCGTTAAGGGCAGACCAGGTGAAAAAAAGGTACTTCAGAGCGGGCCAGAGGGGGGTGAATTATCACGAAATAAGAAGTTTGCCCGACGATCGG
>Ga0209488_10002969_pt1 | contig 13751 bp, 5 predicted proteins | sample Rivendell_Oct201_8_FD_188349 | JGI IMG/M metagenome (GOLD analysis project Ga0209488, IMG submission 188349) | Vadose zone soil microbial communities from the Eel River Critical Zone Observatory, Northern California, USA -... | ecosystem: Environmental > Terrestrial > Soil > Vadose zone >...
AGTCCTCCTTTCCACAGCGGTCGCCGCGGGCCTTGGAGCGTTCACCGCTACTCGAGCGACTTCCGGGGACCTGCGTAAGGGGCTCGCCGAGGGCGAGCGCGGACAAGCGGGTTCGCCAGGCAGCCAGCGCGTAGGCCGGGTAATCGTGGCGGCGCAGATCGCGATCACGTTAGTTCTGGTGGTCGGAGCGGGATTGCTCGGACGCAGTCTGATGAAAGTGCTCGAAGTGAATCCCGGGTTCCGCGTGGACAAAATTGTCGCGATGGACGTCTCACTCCCGTGGGTGGACGATCCCAAGGTAAAGGCAGGTCAGGCAATCTTCTTTTCAAACCTGATTGACCGGGTTAAGCAAATCCCGGGCGTGCGCAACGTCGGCGCGACTAGCGTCCTGCCGATGGTGGATGGCGGCCTTCCCGACGGAATGTTTCTACTGATGACACAGAATGAGATCCCTAAGACCATGGATGGTCTTGGCGTGCTGTTTCAGAAAAAAGAACGCGTTGGCAATGCGGACTTCTGCGTCGCCACGGACGGATACTTCCAGGTTCTCGGAATTCCGCTGATTCGAGGCCGAATCTTCGACAAGCGCGATGGTGCGAATTCGCCGCACGTTGCCGTGATCAACGAATCGCTTGCGCGCGACCGGTGGCCGAATCAGGAACCGATCGGCCACACGATTGAGTTTGGAAACATGGATGGCGATTTGCGTTCGCTGACGATCGTCGGGATCGTGGGCGACACTCACGAATATGGCCTCGATGCCCCGCCGCGTCCGACCGTTTACGTGAATTTGTTCCAGCGGCCGCTCGCGGCAATCACCTTAACGATGCTGAGCGATGCCGATACCCGGTTGGTCACATCGGCAGCTCGTGGAATCCTGCAGGACCTCAACTCCGAGATTCCGACGAGGTTCCGGACGCTTTCGCAAGTCTATTCCGCTTCGCTGGGCTCGCGGAGATTCAACGTTATTCTCATCGGATTCTTCGGAATCAGCGCGCTGCTGCTGGCCACAACCGGAGTGTTTGGCCTGATGGCCTATTCGGTCACCCGCCGCACGCGCGAAATTGGCGTGCGCGTCGCTCTTGGGGCGGGCTCCGGCGATGTACTGAGGATGATCCTGGGCCAGGGGTTGCGCACGATATTCATCGGTGTCGCGATTGGGATTGCCGGTTCGCTAGCACTGACACGCACCGTGGAGTCGCTGCTCTTTGGCGTGACTGCCACTGATCCGGTGACTTTCGGCGCGGTGACATTGCTCCTTGTTGGGGCAGGGCTGCTTGCTTGTTACATCCCCGCCCGGCGCGCGACCAAGGTCGATCCGATGGTGGCGCTACGGTATGAGTAGGAAGGCGAAATCGAGTAAGGAATGGTGAACTGAAATGAACGGCTTGGTTCAAGACTTCCGCTATGCCTTGCGCCAACTGCGCAAGAGTCCCGGCTTCACCGCCGTTGCCGTGATTACGCTGGCGCTTGGAATTGGCGCGAACACCGCGATCTTCAGCGTCGTGAACGGAGCCTTACTGCGTCCGCTGGCATTTAGAGAGCCGGACCGTCTGGTCCATGTGTGGCATACCCCCCCGGCAAAGAGTTTTCCCGGCATGACCAAATTCGCGGTTTCAGCGGCGAACTACCTGGATTGGCAAAGTCAGAACCAGGTTTTCGAGAACATGGCCATTTACACCTATTCGGGCTTCACGCTCACGGGCGGCGAGAAGCCGGAGCAGATAGACGCCGGCGCGGTATCGTCCAGCTTTTTTGAGACCCTGGGCGTTCAACCAATGCTGGGCCGCGTTTTTCTTCCGCAGGAAGATCAGCCGGGCCGCTCCAACGTGGTGGTTCTTAGTTATCGATTTTGGCAGGAGCATTTCGGGTCAAATGCTGACGTCGTCGGACACAACATCAGCGTCGACGGTCAGAGTTTTTTGGTTGCCGGTGTCATGCCGCCCTCGTTTCGCTATCCGGACATCGCACAAGTTTGGACGCCGATGGCCTGGACGGATAAACAGCGCGCGGTCCGAGGAGAACATCACTATGCCGTCGTCGCGCGCCTCAAGCCCGGCATTTCCCTGAGGCAAGCCCAGGCCGCGATGAATACTATCTCCAGCCGCCTGGAGCAGTCGTATCCCGGCGACAACAAAGGATGGGGCGCGGTGGTCGTGCCCTTGCACGACGATCTGGTGAGTGATGTGCGCCCGGCGCTGCTGGTTCTGCTGGGCGCCGTGGCCTTCGTTCTTCTTATCGCGTGCGTCAATGTCGCCAATCTCGCGCTGGTGAAGACTTTGAGCAGGCGAAAAGAGATCGCCGTCCGAACCGCGCTCGGCGCCTCCTCGGCGCGCGTGCTCCGGCAAATCCTTACCGAGACGGTGCTGCTCGCACTTGCCGGGGGAGCGATCGGCTTGACCTACGCTCACTTTGGCGTTCGCCTGATTATGGCTTTCCTGGCGGACAAGTTGCCGCGATCGGTTGACATCAGGCTAGACCTGCCGGTCTTGGGATTCACTGCGCTCATCTCCATACTCACTGGCATCATCGCCGGAGTCCTTCCCGCTCTGCGCTTGACCAGGGCGGACGTGAGCCAGGCGCTTAAACAAGGGCTAGGTCGAACCGATAGCGACTCCGGTGGCCACCGCACTCGCAGCGTTCTGGTGGTGGCGGAGGTCGCGCTCTCGCTTGTCTTGCTGATTGGCGCTGGGTTGATGATCCGAAGTTTTCAGCAGCTCCATGGGGTGAATCCAGGATTTGAATCCCACGGAGTTCTGACCATGACCGCTGCCGTGTCGCGGGCCAAGTTTCCTTTGCCAGCGCAGCAGATCGGCTTCTTCGAACAAGTGCTGCAGCGTGTTCGCACATTGCCTGGCGTCGAATCTGCCGGTGTCATTGATGACATCCCGCTAAACGGGAACGGATCACACCAGCCGATTGCGATCGAAGGGCGTCCTGTCGTCGCGATGTCTGAGCAGCCGGAAGTCGACGTGCGTCTCATTAGTTCGGGATACATGGGTGCCATGCATATCCCGATTGTGCGTGGCCGCGATTTCGCCGATACCGACGTCGCCGGGAGGCTGGCGGCCATCCTGATCAGCGCGTCCATGGCCGAGCATTACTGGCCTGGCGAAGATCCGATTGGAAAGCGCCTCACCCTGACTTTTTTCCCCGATGTGGTTCGCGAGGTTGTGGGAGTTGTGGGTGATGTGAAGCTTGACGGTTTGGATCAGGCCCGTCTTTCAACAATTCTGTACATGCCTTTAGACCAGGCTTCGGCGTCCGCGACAGGAGGATGGAATTCTTTCCCGATGACTCTGGTCGTACGCTCCACTACCAACCCAACGGGCATAGTCTCCGCCGTGGCGAACGCAGTGCACGAGGGCGATCGCGAAATTCCGGTGCGCGACATTTTTACTATGGATGATCTGGTCACCAATTCGATGTCGCAACAGCGATCCAACATGCTGCTGCTGGGGTCGTTCGCAGGACTCGCCTTGCTGTTGGCTGCAATTGGGATCTACAGCGTGCTCTCGTACAGCGTGAAACGGCGGGTGCAGGAAATCGGAATCCGTTTGGCCTTAGGCGCCCGCATCGAGGATGTGCTTCGCATGGTCATTGTTGAAGGCATGAAGCCGACCCTGTTGGGTGTGGTCATAGGCGCAGTCGGTGCCTTGGCGATGGGGCACGTTTTGTCGAGCCTCATCTACGGTGTGAAGCCCACCGACCCCGTTACTTTCCTGGCGGTGGCGGTTCTACTCGGAGCGATCGCGCTCATGGCCAGCGTTATTCCAGCGTACCGCGCCGCGAAGGTCGATCCCATGGTGGCGCTGCGGTATGAGTAAGGAGTTGAGAAACCGATGAACGGCATTCTGCAGCATTTTCGCTACGCTCTGCGCCAACTACGCAAGAGTCCCGGTTTCACGACCGTTGCAGTGGTCACGCTGGCCCTCGGCATCGGCGCCACCACGGCCATCTACACCGTGCTGTATGCCACTGTTCTAGCGCCCATGCCGTATCCGAATCCCGAGCAACTGGTCATGGTGTGGTCCAAATTGAACGGGGAACGCAATGTCGTGTCGGCCGCAGATTTTCTCGACTGGAAGCGGCAGAACACTGTGTTTCAGGATCTTGATGCTTGGAACGACGGCATGTTTAACTTGGCCACTTCCGACCGACCCGAGCATGTTCCTGGTCAGCTGACCACACCTGGGTGGTACCGAATTCAGGGGTTTCGCTTTTTCCTGGGGCGCGACTTCGTGCCGGAAGAGGGCGAGCCAGGGAAAGACCGCGTTGTGATACTGGCTCACAGTCTTTGGGAAAGGCTGGGTGCGAACCGCAGCATCATTGGCCAACAGGTTCGTATCAATAGCGAGCCTTACACGGTGGTGGGCGTGTTGGCGCCTGGCCTCGGAGACCGGCTGACTGTGCAACTGGCGGTTCCGCTGGCGTTCAAACCGGAGCAAATCGATCACAGCTTTCGTTCATTAACCGTGCTTGGTCGCATGAAACCGGGAGTGTCCATGGCTCAAGCCCAGGCTGACATGGACGTGGTCGCGCGCCGCCTCGGCCAGGACCATCCCGATTCGAACAAGAATTGGGGAGTGAGCGTCGAACCTCTGCGCAATGACTTCCTTCCGCCCGTCACCTTGAAAACTCTCTGGCTGTTGATGGGTGCAGTCGGGTTTGTGCTGTTAATCGCCTGCGTGAACGTCGCCAATCTGCTGTTGGCTCGAGGCACAACACGGCAGAAAGAAATTGCCGTACGAGCATCGCTGGGCGCGAGCCGCTCGGAATTGTTTGTTCAGTTTCTTGTCGAGAGTCTAGCTCTGGCGAGCATTGGAGGCTTCTTCGGTGTTGGTTTGGCAGAGGCTCTGGTTAAGGGAGTGATGGCGATCATGCCGCCCTTCATAGTGACATCAGAGGCGGATATCCGAGTCAGTCTGCCAATCCTTCTGTTTACGCTGGCAACAACCATGGTGGCTGCCGTCGGATTCGGCTGCGCCCCAGCCTGGCAGGCAGCGGGCGTCGATCCGAATGCTGCATTGAAGGAAGGAGGCCGTGCCGGAACCAGTGTCGGCACGCGCTCTTTGCGGAGGGCGCTGGTCGTGACCGAATTTGCGCTGGCGCTCACGCTGCTCGGCGGCGCGGGGTTGGCAATCCATAGTTTCTTGAACCTCACGCGCGTCGACCTCGGGGTTCGCAGTGACCACATTCTGACCTTCACGCTTCCTGTGCCACGGATTCGGCTCACGCAGCCAGAGCAGGTTGTTGCGTTTTACCGCCGTCTCCTGGAGAAGCTGGAATCCATTCCAGGCGTATCGCGCGCCGAAGCGGCAACTGCTACGCCGGTGCGAGGCAGATGGTTCGGCATGGCTTTCACGATTGTCGGCAAGCCGCCCGTGGATCGCTCGTTGCGACCCGATGCCGGATTTCAAATGGTGACACCAGGATACTTTGACACCTTCGGCATTCGCGTCGTTCGGGGTCGCAGCTTCACCGAGCAAGATACGAACGAAAATGTCAGGGTGGCAATGGTCAACGAAGACTTTGTCCGGCGCTACTTGCCGGGCCTGGACCCGCTCACACAGCGCATCGCCGTCGATCAGCTTGTCCCAGGCATCGCCCGGAACGGGTCGACGGTGATATGGCAAATCGTGGGCGTCTTCCATAACGTGCGGACCGGCGACCTTCGCGAGGACTTCCCCGAGATTGATGTCCCCTTCTGGCAGTCTCCCTGGCCCCAAGCCGGAATGGCGGTTCGCACTTCTGGCGATCCGGACGCAGTGACCAAGAGCGTGGCCGATGTGGTCAAGTCCATGGACCCCGACTTGCCGCTCGCCGAAGTCCGGACCATGGAGCAGATCGTGGTTGAGTCGCATTCATACGAGCGCTTCGAGACCGTGTTGTATGGCGGCTTTGCAGGGTTGGCGCTTCTGCTGGCAGCGGTCGGAATTTACGGTGTGATGGCGTTCGCAGTGGCTCAGCGAACTCACGAGATCGGATTGCGCATGGCCTTGGGCGCGGGGCGTGACGCGGTGTTCGGCCTGATTTTGAAAGAGGGCGGGGTCTTGGCTCTGGTTGGATCGATAGTGGGATTGGTCGGTGCCTGTCTGGTTGGTCGCACGATGAGAGGTATGTTGTACGGCGTAGGGACGATTGATCTCACCGCATTTGGGACGGTCGTGGTCGTGTTGTTAGCGTCCGCGATCCTGGCGTGCTACCTTCCCGCACGCCGCGCAGCCAACGTAGATCCCATGGTGGCATTGAGATACGAGTAGGAGGAGTCGAAAATGAACGGCATATTTCAGGATCTTCGTTATGCGGTTCGGCAAATCCGAAAATCACCGGGATTCGCGTTCACCACGCTGCTCTCTCTCACGTTAGGAATTGGGGCCACGACCGCGATCTTCAGCGTAGTGTACGCAGTCCTGCTCGATCCTTATCCTTATCGAGACGCAGACCGCATGGTGCATGTGGAGATGCGCGATAAGAGCGACCGCGGAGATTTGCTTTTCGTCAACGGCACGGAATATCAGGAACTGTTGCAAGCGGCTTCGATAGACGACGTCTTCCTGATGATTCAGCGGCCAGCCACGCTGACCGGCCGCCAGTTCCCAATCTCCGTCAGGGTGGGCCAGTACTCATCCAATCTGTTCACCTACATGGGCGTGCCTCTGGCGGTGGGGCGCGGGTTCACACCGTCGGATGCGCCCGGAGGCAAAGTGTCTCCGGTGGCGGTGTTGAGTTACGTTTTATGGCAGCAGCAGTTCGGCGGAAACCGCAACCTGGTGGGGCAGACCATCGAGCTTGACCATGCCCTATATTCGGTCATCGGCGTAGCCGCTCCGCGATTTACCTGGGGAGACTCCGACATATACGTGCCGGGAACGCCGACTGCGGATCCGCACGACTACTGGATGTCATTCATCAAGCTGAAGCCGGGCGTGAAGCACGCGGCTGCCGCGGCTGAGTTGCAGGTGCTGGTGAATCGTTTTGCTAAGGACGATCCCAGGGATTTTCGACACGATAAAAAGGTCGCGATCGTGACGCTTAACGAAGAGGTACTGGGACGCTTTTCCGGGAAATTGGTCCTGCTGTTCGCGGCAGTAGTCGCGCTCCTGGTGATCGGTTGCGCCAATGTTTCTATTCTGCTGCTGGCGCGAGGAATTGCGCGGCAACACGAGTTGGCGGTTCGGGCTTCGATTGGCGCCAGCCGCAGGCGCCTGATCCGGCAACTGCTTACAGAGTCGGTGCTGCTTTCTGTTGCCGGTGCGGGGCTTGGGGTGTTGGCGGCCTACAGTTTGGTGGGAACATTATCTTCCATGCTTCCGCTGTACTCGTTTCCGCACGAGGCGGCGATTCGCGTGAATGGCGCTGTGCTTGCCTTCAGCGCGGCGGTGGCTGTGATTACCGGGATCCTTTTTGGTATTTCGCCCGCGTGGCAACTATCGCGCCCACCCATCAGCGAGCTGATTCAGGCAAACAGCACGAAGCACACGGGAAGCGCGCGCAGCCGCAATACACATCGGCTTCTGATTGCTGGACAAGTCGCCCTCACTCTGCTGTTGATGGCGGGGGCTGGCGGGGCAATGAAAGCATTCGTCGCCCTGACGCACACGCCGTTGGGCTACGATCCCGACCACGTTTTTGGGTTGGATGTTTTCATGCCGCAGGGAGCGTATCCCACATGGCAGGCACGGCTGAATGAAAACGAGGTAATTCGTAAGGCTATCGCCGAAGTGCCGGGAGTGGAGAGTGCCACTATATCGACCACATGGTTTCCGCCTTTTGGAGGATTCACCGCAAAAATCGACATCCGGAGCAAACCGTCGCTGACAGGCGCGGAAGCGCTCCTGGGGCTGGTGAGCCCGCAGGAATTTTCCACGCTGCGCGTTCCTCTGCTGGCGGGACGGATTTTCAACGATGTGGAAGTAAGCCGCGCGGCCCATCTGGCGCTGGTGAACCAGGCATTCGTGAAACAGTTTCTGGGCGGCGCGAACCCGATTGGCGAGGGCGTGCGCAGTTCCATGCTCAAAGTAGAGCGGCCCGACCTGCTGGTAACGCAAGCCCCGGACGATTGGCTGGAAGTGATCGGAGTCGTAGGAGATGCGCTTAATGACGGGCTGGATCGTCCGACGAAGCCAGCCGTGTTTCTTCCCTACAGCTTCGTTTTGCCGCCGGACGAACCGCTATTTGTGCGCTCCGCCGGCAATCCAGAGGCGGCACTACTGGCGGTAAAGCAACGGCTGCGCCAACTCAATCCCGATTTCGTCGTAGGCCAGGACCACACTCTCATGTGGTTGTTGGAAACGCGAGGATGGGCGCAAGGGCGTTTCATCGCAACTCTGTTCTCACTCTTCGCGATTCTGGCGCTGGCGCTGGCTGCAACCGGACTTTACAGCGTTGTCTCGTTTGCGGTGACGCAACGCACGCAGGAGGTTGGCATACGGATGGCGCTGGGCGCTCCGCGCACTAGCATTCTGCGATTAGTGATTACGTCGACAGCCTTAATGCTTGCGGCAGGGATTGTGGTGGGGCTTGGGCTCAGTGTGGCGCTTGGTCGCGTCGTCGGCGCATGGGCGGGTGGCAGTCCGCGCGACCCACTCACATTGCTTGCAGCGGCAATGATTCTGATTCTTGTCTCGGTGGTTGCGTGCGTCGCCCCGGCATGGCGCGCCGCGTCCGTCAATCCGGTGGTGGCGCTGCGATACGAATAAGAATCGAATGAACAACATTATCCAAGACCTTCGTTATGCGTTGCGGCAATTGCGGAAGAGTCCGGGATTCACCGCCATTGCATTGCTCACGCTTATCCTTGGAATTGGGGGGAATACCGCGATCTTCTCCGTCGTACACGCGGTCTTGCTCAAGCCGCTTGAATACCGCGATCCGGACCGGGTGGTCATCGTCACCGAGGGAGCGACGCCGGTGAGGTTCGAGGAGTTGATGGCGGGCAGCCGGTCCTACACGGAACTCGGGGATTTCGCTGTTGGCTTTGAGAATATGGCGCTCTCCGGCGTCGGCGAGCCGGAAATGTTGAAGGGCGCACGCGTTTCAGGCAACTTCCTCCACGTTCTAGGAGTCAGCCCTTTGCTGGGACGCAGTTTCCTCTCCGAGGAAGACAAGCCCGGCGCGCCGGCAGTGGCGATGATCAGCGCGGAGTTATGGCAGCAAAGGTTCGGCGCAGATCGCTCAATCCTCGGCAAGACAGTGACGTTGGCAGGGATGCCGTACGGAATCATCGGCGTGTTGCCGGCAGGATTTCAATTCCCGCTCGCAGGTTCGCAGGTGTGGGTGACGAGGCCCTCGGAGTGGTCGGCGGTCCCACCTCAAGGCAGGCCTCTCAGTCCAATCCTGACCGTGTTTGGCCGATTGAAACCCGGCCTGCATCTTCAGCAGGCAACCGCCGAGTTGATCGTGTTGAATCGCCAATACGCCGCGGATCATCCGGGAATGCTTGACGCCAAGCCCGACTCGCCTGAAACCGTGCGGCCCTTCAAAGACCAACTGGTTTCCGACGTCCGTTCGGAACTGTGGATGCTGTTCGGTGCGGTCGGGTTCGTGTTGCTGATAGTGTGCGCGAACATAGCAAGCCTGCTGCTGGCGCGCGCGACTTCCCGTTCACGGGAGTTTGCTGTGCGCGCAGCGATTGGGGCTGGACGCGCGCGGATCGTCAGGCAACTACTTGCTGAAACCATGTTGCTGGCCTCTCTTGGAGGCACGTTGGGCATTGGGCTGGCTGCGTGGAGCTTGAGGGCTATCAGATGGATAACTTATGTCGATCTGCCACGTGCTGGAGAAATCCGGATGGACGGAACGGTGTTCGGATTCGCAGTGGCCCTTTCGCTTGTCACGGGCGTGCTGTTCGGACTGGTTCCTTCGCTGGCTGCTTCCAGAACGGACCTCGCTGGCGCCCTGAGGGGAAGCGGACAAGCGACCAGCTTTGCAAGCTCAACCACTAAGTTCCATTTTGGCCCGCGAGGGCTGTTGGTGGTCGGGCAGGTAGCACTGTCGATCGTCTTGCTGATCGGTGCGGCCCTGCTGATCGAGAGCCTGGCTCGTGTGTACCGCGTAGACCCGGGATTTCAGACCGCTCACCTTCTGACGATGAACATCGCGTTGCCGCCAGCACGCTACGATACGGACGAAAAGAAAGCAACGTTCTACGAGAAACTGGTGGAACACGCAGAGTCGCTGCCCGGTATTCGCAGCGCCGCGATAACGCTGAACCTCCCGATGACCGATATCTGGGTGGGACAGCCGGTGCAGTTGGCTGGAAGACCACCACTTAAACTGAACGAACGCCCCATCGCGGTCTTCCAGGACATTACGCCAGAATATTTCCGCACCCTGGCAATTGCGCTGAAGCGTGGACGTAAGTTCACTGAGCACGACAACGCCAGGTCAGTTCCGGTTGCGATCGTGAATGAAAACCTAGCGCATCTGTTTTGGCCACAGTACCCCGGAGGTACGAATCCTGTCGGGCAGCGCCTCCTTATTGGTAACGATCCTCAGCCGGTAGAGATCGTCGGCATTGCACCGAACGTGCGTCAATATGGCCGAGATGATAATCCGAAACCGGAAGTGTATCTGCCCTGTGCACAGAAGCCTCCTCTGTCGGCAATGCTTGCAGTGCGAACGGACGGTAATCCTCTGTCGTTCGCCAACGCGGTTCGGGCTCAGGTACTCGCGATCGATCATGACCAGCCAGTTTCAGCGGTCGCATCGATGGACGAGTTAGTCGAAGCCTCCGAGGGGCAGCTTCGACTGATGATGACGCTGCTGGGAACATTCGCGGGTGCGGCTGTACTGCTTGCCGTGATTGGACTTTACGGCCTCATCTCGTATTCAGTCATTCAAAGGACAAAAGAAATAGGGATTCGGCGGGCATTGGGTGCGCAAAGAAGCGACATTCTTTCCCTGATAGCTGGACAGGTCGTCCGTCTAACGCTGACCGGCGTTTTACTTGGGGTCGGCGGTGCCTTCGCCCTGACTCGATTACTGAACGAACTGCTGTTCGGGGTCAAAGCCACTGACCCGGCTACGTTCATCGGTATTTCAATGCTGTTCGTTCTGGTCGGAGTGTCCGCCAGTTATATCCCCGCGCGCAGGGCGGCGAAGGTCGACCCCATGGTGGCGCTGAGATATGAGTAAGACATATGAATTGAGAGTGAAATGATCCAACTGAGAAATATCGAACGCAATTACAAGACCGGTGCTGGATATACCTGGGTGTTACGCCGGGTGAATCTCGACATTCAGCAGGGTGAATTCATCACCGTGATGGGACCCTCCGGAGCAGGAAAGTCTTCCCTGCTGAATGTGCTGGCGCTTCTCGACGACCATTGGACAGGCGAGTACTGGTTCCGCGAGCTGGCTGTTCACGATCTGAAACGCAAGCAGCGGAGCGAACTGGCGAAGAGGAATGCCGGAGTGGTCTTCCAGAGCTACCACTTGCTTGACGATCTTACCGTTCAGGAAAACATTGATCTGCCGCTTTCTTATAAAGACATTCCGCGTGGTCAGCGGCAGAGCTTGGTAGCCGACACTCTCGATCGCTTCCAAATCGTGGCGAAGAAAGATCTGTATCCCAGCCAGCTTTCCGGCGGCCAGCAGCAATTGGTGGGAATCGCGCGCGCCGTAATCCACAAGCCATCGCTTCTGCTCGCCGATGAGCCGACGGGAAATCTGCATTCGGGCCAAGCCAAGGAGATCATGGAACTCTTTCGTGAACTGAACCGACAAGGGACAACTATCGTGCAAGTCACCCACTCGGAAGCGAACGCGGATTACGGAAGCCGCACGATTCAACTGCGCGACGGATGGCTGGTCGGCGATACGGCGAATCCGGCACTTACTCAACCGACGGAGGTCAGCGCATCGTGAGGTTCCAGGGTTCTGGTTTGTGGCAACGGGGAATCGCGATGCTCTGTATATACGGGACCTTGGTCGGGAGCATTCGGGCGCAGGTTGCAACGTCGTCCCAGACGCAGGGTTCAACTGCATCGCCGCTGAGTGCGGTGCCGCTTCGCTTTGATATGCCGAAATCTCATAATCCACTCAATGCCTACTCACCCGACACCGTCCCGGAGCCAGCACTTGCGAACTCGGCGCGTCTTATGCAACTGATCCGGGATGGCAAGCTTTATCTTTCGCTGAAAGACGCGATCGATCTTGCCTTGGAGAACAACCTCGATTTAGCGATTGCCCGCTACAACCTTCCCATTGCCGACACCGACATTCTGCGCACCCAGGCTGGCGGATTCTTCCGCGGCGTAAACACCGGAGTGGTACAGGGAACTCCAGGTGGTGGTGTGGGAGGTTTTGGCACGGGGGCTCCGGGAGCAGGTGCCGGCGGCACGTCGAGCGGCGCTGGTGGCGCGGGTGCAGGCGCCTCGGGTTTGGTTCAATCCACGCTCGGAACTGGCACTGCGGTGTCGTCGTATGATCCGGCGGTCACTGCCTCCATCGGAGCTGAACATCAAACCACGCCACTTGCCAACCTGAAAATTTACGGAGTGCCATCGCTCCAGCTGAATACTGGTCAGGCCACATTTGGTTACGTGCAGGCGTTTTCGACAGGTACGAGCATTTCCTTCCAGTTCAATAATAATCGCCAGTCGACCAACAGCCCTTTTCTTTTTCTATCGCCCGCCACAACCGGGATGTTTCGCTTTACAATCCAGCAGGAATTGCTGGCGGGCTTCGGGTTTGGCCCCAATCTTCGTTATCTCCACATCGCTCGTAACAACAAGAAGATTTCCGACATCGCCTTCAAAGATCAGGTTATCGCCACGGTCACGCAGATCCAAAACATCTATTGGGACCTCGTCAGCGCCTACGAGCAAACGCAGGTCAACGAGCAATCTTCCGCCTTCGCTCAGCAGACTCTCGATAATGCCAGGAAACAGTTGAAACTGGAGAGCATTCCTGAGATTGATGTAATGCGGGCAGAAGCCGAACTTTCAAGACGTGATCAGGATTTGACAGTGGCGCGCACAAGCCTGCAACTGCAAGAAACTCTCATGAAGAATGCCGTCACCAAGAGTTTGTCCGATCCGCTTCTGGAGGCAATGCCCGTCATTCCTACCGATCGCATGCAAGGGGACCAGACCCAGGTGATTCCACCAATTCAGGATTTAATCGCTGAAGCCTTACAGCAGCGTCCGGAGCTTGCTGAAACCGATGTGGACCTGGTAAACCGCCAGATCAGCCGCAAAGCTGCACGCAATGCGTTATTGCCATCGCTCTCGCTGGTAGGTTTCTACGGAGGCTCAGGGCTGGCGGGGCCACTGAATCCTCTTTGTCTGCAGCAGTCACAGCAGAACTGTACTTCCAGCGTGCCCGTTGACGCTGCGGGAGGGTTGGCAAATACGTTTAACAACACCTCTCCAGACTATTATGTAGGTTTGAACCTGAACATCCCCATCCGGAATCGAGTTGCCAAGGCCGATCAATTTCGTTCTGAGCTCGAGTATCGCCAAGCCGAACTGCGCCGGGAGCAACTGAAGAAGCAAGTCCGCATTGAGGTTCGCAATGCGCAATATGCACTCGAACAAACCGGTGCTAGGGTGGATGCCGCGCGCAAGGCACGAGACTTGGCGCAACGCACATTCGACATCACAAAGAAGGAACAGGAATTGGGAGCGGGATCGAGCTATCAGACGCTCACCGCCCAGCGCGATCTTTCGCTGGCTGAGTTGGATCTGGTCAGCGCGATGACCATCCATGAGAAGGCCAAAGTCGAACTTGATCGTGCTACCGGA
>Ga0209488_10002971_pt1 | contig 13747 bp, 19 predicted proteins | sample Rivendell_Oct201_8_FD_188349 | JGI IMG/M metagenome (GOLD analysis project Ga0209488, IMG submission 188349) | Vadose zone soil microbial communities from the Eel River Critical Zone Observatory, Northern California, USA -... | ecosystem: Environmental > Terrestrial > Soil > Vadose zone >...
AATTCCTTCAGGAGACGCTTCGTGAGTCCGGCCTCAAGGCGAACGCTCACATCCTGGGTAGTGACGCCTTCAAGGAGTTCTTCCGCAAAGTACGTCATCTACTCTGACATCCTTTCATTCAAGAGCCAAACGGTCCTTCCCTCGAAGGTGCGTTCGACGGGCGAATCGCCGTCGACGGAAGATATCATAAGCGTCGCAAAGCTCTTCGACGACGACCTCACTCTCGACAACCTCTCGCGTCCGCAGCTGACCTCGATGAGCCGGTACATGGGGCTCAATGCATTCGGGACGGACAACTTCCTACGCGGTACAATCCGGTCGCGCTTGTTGCAGCTCCGTCGAGATGATCAAGCGATCTTTGCCGAGGGTGTCGACGAGCTGAGCACTGCCGAGTTGCAGCATGCGAGCCAAAGTCGAGGTATCCGTACGTACGGCGTGAGTCCTGCGCGCCTGCGCGAGGACCTCACGACGTGGATTGACCTCCACCTCAACGAACGCGTCTCGGGCGTGCTGCTCATCCTCGGGCGTGCGTTTGAATTCGACCGCAAGCCCGGAGAGGACGAGACCAGCAAGTCAGCCGTCGTGCAAAGTCTCGAGCACGTGCTTAGTGGACTGCCAGACAACCTTGTACGCTGATTCTCCTTGCCTCGTTTCCTGGTGTCGTGGCTGATGAGATCCTAGCTGAACGAAGCGGAGCTGGAAGTCGATTCGGAAAAGGCATCGTACAAGCAGCGACTTGAGGTCTTGCAGCAGCAGGAAGAGCTCATCGAGGACGAAGAAGAGCAAGAACAAAGAGAGGAGGATGCGCGGCGGGCGAGACGCGAGGCGTCAGAGCGTTCGAAGCGTGAGGAAGAGGCACGCATGGCCGAGTCCTTGCTGCCTGACTCTGAAGTACGTTTCGTGCAGCCCATTTTGTCACGGGGAGGGATACTGACGAACGTTTGGTGGTAGCTGCGCTCTGAGCCCTTGGAAGAAGATACGCGCATGACGACAGAGCAGTTGAAAGAGTTTGTTGAAGTGCTCTCTGTGCTTTCCACAAAATCGTCCGTGCTCAAAGAACGCGACGAGTTGCATCACCTTATGGAGGAGAACCAACAGGCTGCGAGTGAGGAAGCCGAAGTAATACTTCTTCTGAATCTGGTCATTGCGAACGCTAACTGTCCCATAAATAGGACCCGAAAGCGGCTGCACTTGTGAAGCGCATTCGTAACATGCTGACAAAATTAGATAAACAACTTGAAGAGTACGATGCACGTGTGGGCAGCTCGTTGCAGCTCATTGCGTGTGACGCGGCAGGACGAATCCCGATTCGAGACCTTGCCAAGGCGTTGTCGATGATCCGGCACCGACCAGAGGAGGACGTGGTTGCGCATGTGGTTGAAAAACTAGACGTCGACCACGACGGTTATGTCGAGCTAGAGCACGTCCTTGGGCTCGCACGCGAAGAAGGGCTGGGAATTGTCATTGAGAACGAGCAGACGGATGCGCGGAACTTGTTAGGTGAAATCAAGGAGTCGAAACCGCGCAAGGAGGACATCGTACAAGAGTAACATCGAAGCCATGCTACATAATCTCCACTCTCCTTATATATATACACACATATATTTCTTGTGCCGCCTACCTGGCGATCCGCGAGTGACGTACTCTAATTCAAGCATCCTTTGCGTATTTTGAGAGAAAAAAAACTCCACGTCCTGCGTTAAGATATAACAAGAAAGATGACCCATGTACCACCAGCCCTCATGTTGAGGCAGTCGTCAGCCCCACGGCGACATCGCCCTGCCGAGTGGTCCTAAATTCTGGCTTGTGGCCTTCCTTTTCACCGCCGCCACGAGCGGACGCGCCGAGTGCCTCGGCGGCGCTCGCGTCATCGTCTGCGCGTTCGACCCACCACCTGCCCGCCTGCAGAGCGAGCACGCCGGTAAGGGCGACGCTGCAGACGAGGTGGCTGGATGCGAGTCCGAGTGTTGGAGTGCGCAGGTCGGAAGGGAACTTGGCACCGGGGAGGTGTGGTGGGAGTACGACATAATTGGCGAATATGCCTGGTATGAGAAGTGAGCGAGAGACGAGTGAGAGAGGGGAAGCAGGGATCGCGTACTGGGAAGTACGGACTGCACGTAAACGGCAATGGCAGTGCTATAGAGGACTAATCGGGTTAGTTAGGCTAGCTGAGTGGGGGGTGGAGAGGAGGCGGCGAGGGACTGCTGCAACAAACTCACAGATGCTTCCGCCGTCGAACATGAGATTTCCTGCTTCGCCGTCGCGCAGACTCCAGAGAATCGTCACGGCACCGAGCGTGGCGGTAGCGACGACGACATAGCCAATACCGGGCGCCCCCTTGGTGACCACATGGTAGTATCTAGCCGCGATCCACAGATGGGCGTCGGTGACGGGCGCCCTCCAGAGAGTGAGCGAATCCGCAATCCAGTGGGTGAAGAGCAGGCCTGTTCACGGCATGATTGAGTGACATCGGGATAGAAAACAAACAACAAAGTTTTGGAAAAAAAAAAAAACGGGACATACCGAGGAGGATGGACGTGGCTGATACGGTGATGGCGGCGCGAATGGCCATAATGATCGCTGGACGTTGATGCTGAGTGATGGACTGGGGTCGAGTCCAGCAGCACGCTCTCCTCTTGGACGTTCGGAACGGGTTTTGCAAGGGGAAAAGAAAACCACCCTTACGGAACTTTTTCTGACGTGGGCGCTGGCCGTGGCGCTCGTCCATGGCTCACGCGACCAACGGAATAGAATGTTGAGGACTGTTCTTCCAGTGTTCATCCGTTCATCCGAATTGTTCTAGGCTTTGGGAGGTCAATGCTCGCTGTCTACAATCGTGCCAACCCTCTTGTCGTTACAAAACTGCCCGTTTCTTAGGGCGCCTCTATCCATCTCAACTTTGGCCAACTCCCCGGGTGGGTGACCAACTGGTGACCGCAGCAATGACAATCGTGCGGGAGACTTTCCAGTATTGGGACAATACCGTAATTGATTGTATTGCACCGACAGGCCTTATCCCTGGACTTCTCGTCGAGCGGGTAATGTCACCCCTTCCATACAAGTGCTCCATTACTGTCACTGCCAGCTTCTAGCATCTAAACTATTTTGTAAGTAGGCGGGGTTGTATCTCTAGGGGGCAAAATCGGGTCCTCTAAGTATACCACCTCGCTCAGAGACGACTGCATGAATGAACGTGACTGTCGTAAAAGATTTTTAACGTAATTGCTCACTTTCTTGGCCGTATGAAGGGAGTGAGACGATTACCATAGTGAACGATCGCCAAAGTATCGCTCTCGTGCCTGTGCACTAAGAATATGAACAGCAAACTCGCCAGCGTCCACCATGGCCCAACCGTCATGGATCTCTCTCCGAGTTTTCTTTGCAAGCTGGAGGGGCGGGTCCACGGATAATAGCTGCACAGAACTTGAGTATGGAATGCGGCTGAATAGACTGACTTCTCTCACGCACCGTCTTTCGGACAATCCTTACAAGAGACTCGATCGATCCGCGCTTCTCTGTCCCTTCCTTCACCTGCACAAGACAAGACATAAACGTATAAACGACGGTTGGACTAGGGATGACAAAAAATAGGATCTTGCCTGTGCCAAAACGATCCAATTCCATAAATTGCCAGGTTCAAGAAGACTTTCACCCGCATAGGTGCCACCCCGTTTGCGACGACCTCTCGGAGTAGATATCGGAAGTGGAGGGCCCGGTGGTTGCTGGATAGGGTCGCGCACGAGCAATTTGGAGGGGTCAAGGAACGGGGATTGGACTAGTTGAGCATGTAGGTTTTGCAACGCAACGGGTACGCCAGATGGAAGAGGGGGTATCGTCGCTCTCTGAGAGGAGGACTGTGGAGTGAGCGACGCCTCGGAGGGATCGATGAACCATGGTAGGCGAGAATGTAAAGAGGACAAGTGCCTCCGAGTGGAGCACCGTGCGGCTGCGTGTTGCCACATGATCATAAGAAGTAAACGAGCATCAGTAATCCGTCCGGGGCACAGGCAATATATAAAATTCAATACTCTAATCTCGATAGCTGCGAATCCACCAATGTCCTATCCCACGAAAATCAAAGCCATCGGCATCAACGAGACGGGTGGTGTCGAGGTCATTCAGAACCTCGAGGTACCCTTCCCAGAAGTGAAGCCGGATGATCTCCTCGTAAAGGCGTGTCATTCCCCATTGTCACCCATCGTCGGCGCGATGAGAATTGTAATTTGTAGGTGGAGTGGGCTGGTGTCAACTTCGTCGACACGTATCTCAGGTGAGCTACCCTAGGATTAATCCCATGTGACTATATTATCCCCAGGTCTGGCCTATATCCGACCCAACTGCCCCTCCCTATTGCTCTGGAAGTATCTGGAATCATTCTAGAGCTGCCTTCGAACCAGTCTGTCCTCGAGAGCTCAGATTTCAAGAGTCGGGGTTTCAAGAAAGGGGGTCGTGTCGCAATTGTGAGTTCTCCGGCCCTTCTTCGTGCCCGTTACTCGTCATCAACATCCACTTTCATCAGGACCGCTTGGGCTCTCTCCAGGAATATGTTGCAGTTGGCTGGAACAGTATCATCTGTGCTGTACCAGACGAGATCCCTACTCGTCTCGCTGCGGCCGCCTTAATTCAGGGCCTCACGACCCTTGCACAAGTGACCGAGTCATATTATGTAGATCACGGGGATACTGTCCTCATCCACACCGTGGCCGGTGGTGCTGGGCTCCTGCATGCTCAGCTAGCCAAGGCCCGCGGTGCGACGGTTATCGGTACCACCTCCACTCCAGAGAAGGCGGCCCTGGCCAAGGCACACGGCGCCGACCACGTTATCCTCTACAAACAAGAGAATACAGTCCAACGCGTACTTGAACTCACCAATGGCGAAGGGGTCAACGTGATCTATGACGGTGTAGGGAAAGTAACGTGGGTAGTGGCTCCTGTAGTTTAGGAATTTGCTTGACGGGCTCCAGATTCGACGACGACTTCAAGATGATCAGGCGTAAAGGCACGATTGTGTCTTTCGGCAATGCGTCTGGCCCAGTTGAGCCCGTGAGCCTGTCCAAGCTTCGAGAGAAGAACGTCAAGCTGCTTCGTCCCTCGTGGGTTCCTTGCTTTCAGTCCCACACGTTGCACACCTACTCAACACGTCTGCGCCACGTGGTTTCAGGCTAAACAATTACCTGGTGACACTCGAAGAGTGCAACCGTTACACCAAGGAGCTCTGGGCTCTGGTGTCTAGTGGGACTCTGAAGATCAACATTCACACCGAGTACCCTTTCACAGCCGAGGGTGTCCGTCAGGCACATGTTGATCTTACGACGGGAAAGACGACTGGCAAGCTTTTGATCAAAGTTGCCGGCTAGCTGGATTCCCTGACACGAGGCTTAAATGAGGCTGCACGTTCGGCAGCATGTATGTATCAACACCGCCTGCAATGTACAGCTTGCATGTTTTTTACCTCGAGGGTGGCGTCAGTGTCCGTGACCACCTGTCTGCTGCTTGCGTCCCTCTACCTTACAGGGGTAGTTCCCTCTGCCCCGATGGCCCGGGAGAGCCCCGTGGTCAATGCGTGTCGATGACATTCCCTTTGGCTTATAGCCTTCCAGAATCCCTGCAGGCTTCTTCACAATCGTCATGTCTCTACTTCCCGTTGCTGTTGTCGTCGTCGCCTTTTACGTCCTATTCAGAATATTAGGCGGAAGGGCCGAGAAACCCGCACAGCCACCAGCCCCCCAATCTCCGCCACCTCCCCAACGCAGACAGAGCTCAGAACAGAGCTCGAAGCCTGTCCTAACGGATGGGCTGGCGTCATTTCACTTTGTCGAGAGCAAGCCCTATTCCAAGCCTACACCTAGCACACCTCCCAGACGTCACCCCTGCCGCGTCTGCGGAATCCCTTCCATCAGGCGCTGTATTCACTGTCGATCGGCGTATTACTGCTCGAAAGAGCACGGGGCACAGGTACGTTTTCGCTGCTCGCACGTAAAAGGCCATGCCCCCCTGATTGCCCTTGACACCCACCCTTGAACCCTGAAGGACTGGCGTACGCACAAACCGCACTGTTTGCCCAGCTTGTCCCGCAGTCGCTCGCCGTCGCGAACGCGGCCCCTTCCCGACGCCGCCGAGCGCGGGCGGGGTCTTCGCCCAGGCGACACCTTCAAGGTCGCCGCGTACTTTTTCGGTGTCGACGCGGACGAGCCGCGCCTCGTCCACGTCACATGCACGATGAAGGAGCCGGAGGAGGAAGGCTACATGTGGCACAGCCCCAACTTCAGGGAATACGCCCAGTGGCCCGCACTGGGGTACGTTGGCGTGCGGCGCGCGACGCCCACGCCGGCGGCGCCGATGCTCCCCCATTCGCTGTCGCTGTTCTTTCATGAGTTCGGGCTCTTTGATGACCAGCGCCCGAATCGGTGCGTCGAGAGGCTGGTTGGAGGCCCGGGGAGGACGTACCAGCAATGGGTTGGGGACATCATGCTTTTCCGTGACGAGGTTTCCGATAGGTATTGTGATGTTATGGAAGAAGACTTGGCGCCTGCCATCGAGTATTTCCGGGATTATGGTCGCTTGTGATACGTAGATACATTACCCTTTTACTAGCACTGATGCGGGAAGTAGAACCCTCGTGTATTGCGTTATGAATATTCTCCTGACCCAATGTTCGTTCATCTGCAACAATTTGATTCATGAATGAAGAGTTCATGAATGATATAATAATACAATTGACCTTTGGACACGTTTATGTGTCGTCTGGGAAACATTCACTTTCTGGCTGCTGGCTGCCCGGGGCGCCTGCGTAAACTCTGAAAATCCATAAGCGGATATCGCGAGCGGGGACGTTCGTTCGCTACGGACAAATAGTAACTTGAGCGTATCCATGTCACTGTAGACACTGACAGTGTTTGTGTCAACAACATCGTGAGCCTGAGCCTGAGTTTGCGCATTTTCAAAGAGGCACAACAGCAATGCGCCACGGGGTAATCAGTTGGATTGGAACTAGGAACAGATCTCAGTGCCTTGACTTACAATTCACTTGGCACTGGGAAAGAACTTCATGTGAGGTCTGTTGGAGATTCAGCCACGTCGAGGCATGACCCACTCGCACCCGAGTTAGGAAATGGTCCTCCCACTTTGGGGAGGAGTCTTAGTTCTCTTTCTTCTCTAAAGACTGAGGTTAGTACTCCATTATCCTTACATATGTGTGCCTGTACTTACTCCCACTCAGTCCGCATTCACGCGGCTTTAGGTCCACGTTCACGCGCTAGCGGAGGTTCCCGCGCCCTCGCCCTTCGGGGTCATGGGGCCGACCGCTCAAATTGCAACAAGGTCTTCTACTCGACAGGAGCGTCATCACACCAAAGTGAGATCGGAACTGTCATCATGATCTCAAGTAACGATCCTCATCAGCACCCATACCAACCGGACATCCATAAACCTGAAATGCCAAAGGGGTCACACACCTACTTTATATGTTGACCATGACACGACACAATGGTGGCAGGGCGATTATCAGTCATAACGCGGAGAGTATATTTGTCCTGCACAAGCAGGGATCCCCAAGACGGTGCAATGTCTTTATGCAGACCAGGGCTGCTTACTATACCGTACCGTACAAATCAAGCCCGTTGGCATAATGTTACATAACACTGTGCTTGTCGTGATGCGACGACCTTGATGGATGTCCGATGTTCCAAGATCCGGCCATCGTCTTGGCGCCAAGTCGTTGTCGTGGGTGTTGTCGCTCCATCAGTTCAATAAGTGCCTCTGACAACGTCCCGGCGGTGAACGGCCAAAGCTGTGTCGAGCACTAGCTGTGGGTTGCCTCGGCTCGCGTTGATCATCTAGGGTAAAAAACCGATGCGTGGTGATGAGGGCAAAAGGCGCCGACTAAAGAAAAAAGAACTTGACCAGAGCAGTCAGGGGGCCAGCTATCTTCGGTTGAGGTCAAGTCAGTAAATTTCGAAACCACCCGAACAGAGTCTCGGCTCTTTTAGCCTGTGAGAGTGGAGCAAAAATGACAACCAGTGAGTGGAAGATCACTGCTGGAGAAGTAAGACAGTGCAACACAGAGGGAAAAGGCCACGGAGTGAGAACTTGAACAGGTCACGATATGGAGGCCGCAGCTCAGTGCAACGGTTTCTTTTGCCCGGATGTGCACCGTCCCTGTGTCAGAGTCGTACGCAATGATTCGATCTTGGATTTATTGTGCGAGTGGCAGTGTGCTCCATGGTGTATTTACTTGCCACTCTTGTTTCATCTGCGTGCATGCGCTCCGCACGTTCTCATTGGCCTCTTTGCAAGAGAAAACGTGCCCAAACCGTCGATCGAGTTTTCATCGCTTCTACGCGTATATTTCGTTGCTTCCGGAAGTGTGATGGGATCTGCACTAGTAGTAATTGATATCCAACGCAGCGTAGCGTAGAGTCAACTGATGGTGAAAAGGACCGGCCCTCGAAATGGGATACCCTAGTACTAAGTGTCGGCAGAAATCCTCTATGTGTGGATGAACTGCGCTCACCAGAGCTGTGATATCCTTGCTATCGTTGCGGATTGGATCAGAAAGAATGGGCGACACTGTTGAATGCCGGGCCAGTGAGGCCATCATGCAGCTTCTCACCGAAGGGCCTTTCTTGAGCCTTTGGTTCTAGGTCCAATAGCGAGTACAATATTAATGTTAGCATTAGTCGCTCTACAGTGCTATCAGGGCTGTTGTGTATGAGAGAATAGCAATCCCGGAGGGTCAATCCTCCCATTACCTCTGGCCACCCTGAGTGCCATCACTGGCACAGCACCAACCGGGCCCAGTGGCCGCCACTCTTCCCACCCACGGACGCACCTCACACTGACACCCCACAGGTACCTTTGATTTACATGAACTCACCTCCAGTTTGTTGTACAGAATACACTCGACTCCCTCATCCATACCCTATAAAGCGCATCTTCATTCTGTAGGTATACATGGACGGAAATTTTCACATCTGCAAGAGCCCTGCCTTGTTCATGATTAGCCATGTTTCCGCACCATGTTTCCCTGAAACCTATTCTCATCCTCTCCGAAGGGGTATGGATTATGATGGAGTCGACTGTAGCGGCGACCACCAACTAGAATCACTCTCGTTCTCTCCGAAGTCTTCAGTCTACTCGTGCTTCTTTACTTTCGCAGTAACCAGTGTGACAATACAAGACAATCAGAACTGCAAGAACGGGAGCAAGGTGAGTTGAGACATGTAACAGTCACACACACTATGACCCGGAGGAGATAGATGATTGCCACGTTGACCCTCGTAACTGTGCACGCGACGTTCTTAGCAACCTGAAAATAACCTTCAGACACCGTTCTGCACTGGCATGTCCTTACACCAGCTGCGTTCTCAGGCTTCGACAAACGTCCTTCCCATTTCGACACAAGTTACGTGGTCATACGACGAGCCGAAGACAAGACAACAAGATTTGTATCATACTGGTGATGCGCGATATCGCTTGCTCAATCCCCTGCTGGACCCCGGGGCTGACGGCAACGACGGTTGACGCGGCCATCTCCAAAGCATCACGATCTGTTTATTTCTGCGGGCATTTCATCTCACTTGACGATCTCAGAAGCCATGCCAATTAATGAAACGAGAAATCGAATTCTGCAACCCAGATTTACTCCATTGGCGATCCGATTGTGAATATTGATGGCCCCACCACACCGATCTCCGTCTCGCCCACCTAAGCACCGCCTTTACGAAGAAGGCCAATCATTCGCGGTCCCTCTCACATAAAAAGTTTGAGTAGGCGCTTTGCTCGATTTTGCCCGCTTGCGGCGTCAAAGGTCGTCAAAATTCCCATCCATTCTCCTTCTATCTTAACCATGCTTGATCCTTCGAGCCAGCTCGCTATCACAACTCCTATGTCTCCCTACGAAGGGTCATACCGTCTACTCTCTTCTAGTTCGATAGCCTCGAACTCTTCATGCCCGCGGTTTCCTGCTGTTTACTATTGTGCTTCGTGTTCTGCCCTCATGACCCCCTTCGGGCCATCCCAAACTCGAAGTCCGACCAGAGTGCCTCGACGTCTTCCCATCCCCCCGAGCTATGCTCCACCTTCACCTTCACCGTCATCGTCGAGCTTAACACCGTCGTTACCGTCGGGTTACGCCTCGTTGTCGTCATCATCTTCGAGTCTGTCATTACCCTCGCCCGCACTTCCCCCCTGCCGCTCGCAGTTCGTCTTCTTTCTTTGAGAGATTTTATGTCACTGATCCCACCGTGACTTATTCCGCAGGGCCAGCCGTCCTCTTCCAAAAATGCCAAAGTCTTCCCTAGTCCTCGAACCTCCGAGAGGTTCTTTGCGAACAGACGAAAAGTCGACACCTCCCACGAGTCCAGCAACCTCTATAGTGTCATTCACTGTTCCAAGACGCCTGGCCAATGTCGAGGAAATTCGCCGTGGAAATTTGTCCAAGCTTCGCCGTCACTTGGGAAATTCTATCCCTCCCGATCTCGTTCCCCCTAGATGGGGTCTAGACGAGGAATCCGACGGTTCGAGCAGCGATGAAGAAAAGTACAGTGACCTCCCAATCTCTCGAATCACGTCTGAGTGCGTCTCTGAGCTTACGAGGGCCATCTCTCCGATCCTGGAAAAGACGGGAGGAGAAAGGTATGAAAATTTGATCAAAAGATACAGCCGCAGATGGCTGCGGGAGAAGAAAGGGCGACGTTGGGTAGAAGAAGATTATGCTGTCATTTTACAGGGACTGAGGGAACTTCGTCGCTAGACGTTAGAGGAGATTGTGTACTTGCTTAGTCATCCACGGAGTTTGAAAATGTGGCCATTGCCGCCCGCCCGCCCGTCCCTCTTTCTCTTCCTCCTTGTCTACATACCATGTCCAGCAGAGCTGGTGGCCTCTATGGAGGCATTCAGTTCTCCTCTACCTCACCTTTTCTCTCACACAGCCAACCAGAGCAACCACCCTTGTCTCAACAAGAAGTTCCTGCTGCCAGTGTTCCACCACCGCAGCCAGAGCCTGCACAGTCTGTTGATGACACGGACGCCGCGAACCAAGAAGCTCCCGCGGTTCCTAGCAAGCCAACAGCTGGTACCTAATCTGCTGCCAACGCTATCTTCGAGCGTCATTATTGAAACTTTTGTTCCACCTAATCCGAAGGATGGTCCGCGTCCCTTGCTTTTGCACCAGTCAAGCGCAAACCCAAGCCATCAGCTAACAAACCAACAAATGTTGCCGCACTCGCCGCGTTCTCCCAGGTCGGCATGATCAGCGCTCCGCCAACGACTATTTCTGCCACCGCCATCGTTGCTGCCCCCCCGACTCTCGTTGATGTGTCCACGTCGGCCATCCCAGACCCAATCCCTGTTCCGGGTCCTGGCTCTAGCCACAAGTCAGGGTGGGGAAAGAAGGTTAAGCCCCCATCGATGGTGTTGGATGATGACGTCAACGGCTTCCGAGGAAATACAAAACGCAAAACCGGTGCCGGTAAGAAGAACAAGAAAGTGGGTGCAATCATCTCCCACGATTCCATGCCGCTAACTTCGTTTAGAATAAAAATGTCCTCCAGCAGCTTGTAGTGTGGGATCCCTCCGAACCTTACGACCCAAGCCGACCGAATGATTACAATGAATACAAGGTTTGGAAACATCGGGAACATGAGGAACGGATCGAGCGTCTCGCCAAGCAACGCCACATGGAAGCTCAGAAGCGCCTCCGGCGCAGTAGCTCTCAAAGTGATTACACCGAAAGCGATCCAGAAGACATTCGACCCAAAAAGACAGGTATTATATCATTGTAAGCTATTGTTTCGAACATTCTAACAGTTCCCTTCAAGGACGATATGGAGACCACGACGAACATTGGTCCCGCGAAGATGACGACGAATACTCTCAAGCTGGCATCGGCAGCGGCCCCGTCTCAAGGCCAGCTCCTCGGGATTTGCAAATAACAGGAGAGGAGGTCTACCAGCGCCGCCTCGCTATGTCCACCAACTTCAAGCTAGCATTGCAGTCTCCAGCCTCAGTGACTGTAACGAACGATACCGCTCGCACTGCTGCTGTAGAGTCTCCTGCACCTCCTGCCAGAGTAGAAACAGGAGAAGAAGCTTACCTTCGACGTGCTGCTATGTCGCAGGGCTTACTGCCTTCATCTTCTCAGCCGTCTCCCGCGCAGCCTCCCCCGCACGAAGGTAACGAAATGCACCAGCACTCCACAGAGATCCAGCAAGTGCCCCATATTCCACCTCAGCCTGAGCAGGAACCTTCTGAACCATCTGACTCGTCGGAATATAACCCATTCGCACCCCGGTCTCCGCCACCACCGCCACCGCCTTCCTCTATTCCCAGCACTAGTTCTCTCGGTAACCTCGCCTCTGACTTTGAGGAACGTGTGCGCAGCAGCCGAAATGCTGCAGCGGCCATAGCCGCCAAGTTCAGCGCGCTTGCGCCTCCAGCAGAAGACAAAGATTCATCAGAACCAATATCCGAAGGACCGCCTGGGCCCTCTACGCGGTGGGTTTCATAAAATTTCTGTCTACCGCTCCACCCCTAATATTCGGGATGCACAGACCCGATCCTCAGGGATTTGCGGCCCGTCTCATGGCAAAATGGGGACACAAAGAGGGGCAAGGCCTCGGTGCGGACGGCAGCGGTATCGTACACGCACTTTCCGTCGAGCAAATAAAGAGTGGCAAGGGTGCCGAAGGCAAGGGAAAAGGTATGGGCTCTGGTCGCGGCCGCATCATTGATGCGGGGGCGGATGCTCGCGCAAAAGCGGAAGCAGAAAGATTTGGTGAACCGAGCCGGGTGATTGTGCTCACAAACATGGTTGGGCTGGAGGACGCCAGTGATCCGGATCTTCCAGCTGATGTCGGTTCGTAGCCGTTTTCCGTTTTGCACTCGATAGGCATGCGCTGATAATCATGGATTATTGAAAGGTGACGAATGCTCGAAAAATGGTACCGTTGAGCGTGTCGTTGTGCATGTTGTACAGCCTCCGCCGCAGGATGAGAGAGATGCGGTGCGCATCTTCGTGCTATTCGCTGGGCCCGCAGGCGCGTGGAAGACTGTGCGCGAACTCGACGGCCGATTTTTTGGTGGTCGCACTGCGCGTGCTCGATATTTCCCAGAAGTGTTGTACACCCGGTTCGCTTTTGATGGACCATTGTCGTAGCTTTTTTCGGGCCAGCATTACCATCACAGGTGGTTGTGCTTGACGCGTTCTCTGGCCAATTCATCTTTCTTGATTTGGTTAGCTGTTCCTGATAGATTTTAAAATGTTTGACCTTCCAGTTGACTTGTGCTGCTAAAATCAAGCTCCCGTCATTTATTCATAAATAAGCGAGCCAAGGCTCAAACCCGTCGTTGACGAATGAGTCAGTGTCATCTGCGGGATGAAGGATGATTTACTATCGTTAAATGCAAGAACTGAACTGAAGTCTGAAGCACTGCACAATTTGATCTTCTCACCTCATATTAGTATGCCAAGGGACATCTCCATCACCATGGTGAACCTTATGTGGCACATGAAAGGTTCGTAATCCTTTGCCGGGCCACCGATCTGCCGTCGTATGGTATCCTTGCTTAGTGTTGCACGAGAGTTGAGTTGAGTCGAGTTGCAACTACGACCAACTCCGCTTCCCGGAGTTGCACTCGAGTTGATTCTGAGTCACACAGAGTTGGCAGGATAGCGGTCCGGCCAATCCACCAATCAGATTGACCACGCCAAAGTAAGCATGTGACTGACGTGTGACACTGGTGACAG
>Ga0209488_10002972_pt1 | contig 13746 bp, 14 predicted proteins | sample Rivendell_Oct201_8_FD_188349 | JGI IMG/M metagenome (GOLD analysis project Ga0209488, IMG submission 188349) | Vadose zone soil microbial communities from the Eel River Critical Zone Observatory, Northern California, USA -... | ecosystem: Environmental > Terrestrial > Soil > Vadose zone >...
TGTCGCCAATTTCTCGAGTCTCGTTAGCGCATCCTCGATATCCGCTCTCCCTACAATCTTCTTCACAAACGCTTCTGAGGGACGATAAGCCCAAGAGCCACGATCTATCACCAGGGATTAACTCACTTGCGTTGCTCTGTTTTATCTCTTTTGTCGCGATGGCGAGGATACCAAGCACTTCAGCCATGACCTTCACAATAACGTCCTTCATGCCCGCGGTCAGGGGAACATCGATATAGGTCTCAAGCCGCCTAAAGACACTTTCTATGCGCTCAAAAAGGTCAACGAGTGCATCTTGACTGTCGCTAACAGCTTTAGCGGCCTGGAAAATGGGGCTGTTAAAATTGCCCGGTAAATGGAAGGGGAGGTACTTACAGAGAAGAGTACTCCTATGCCCGTAATTACCAACCACGCAGGTGGGTATACCTTCAAGAAGGATATCCGAGTCAGACCGCCGGCCCTGGACGGGTAGCCTTGAAGTCCTCGAGACGTACCAGGCTAACACCCCCAGAAATGGTTGTCGAGAATGCACCAAGTACTTTTACAGTTGAATTTAGCCACTTTGTCCATCTTTTACCGTCGCTCCGAGGTTGAGCGGGCCTGGGGACTCGCTCTCGGAGCAAGGCGATGATATCATTCGGGGAATGGCAGGACTCCAGCCTGCGAAGCAGTGGATCGGAAGTAAGGTCCTTGCCTGTTTTCTCTCTATAGGCCAGCAAAGCACCGTCGAAGATAGATTGATAGTTCGAGATACCAGGAGAGGCCTGTGGCATAGTGATTATGCCAGCAGTTGAGAGATAGCAAGAAGTTCAGTTAGCTCCAGGACAAGGTGTCCTAGGACTCTGGGAACATGTGATACGCGACGTGACCTAGAAAGTAGGTGTCAGCCGGCGAAAGGCGCTGTCAATTATCAGGGCTCGGAATTTCTTGCGCCCTAATACAAGTGCAGTCTTAAGTGATGGAATGGCATCCACGGCTATGCCCGAGCAAGGAACGCTTTGGCGTCATCCCAAAGGCGCGCGACTTCTGACTCGGAGTCTCAGTGTAGTACAGAATGGACAACATCAGTGGCGAAGAGGCGAAGGACTGTGATGCAGCGACACGCCGAAAACTCCTGTCAACCGCGTCCGTAGTTGCGTGACAGACCACCCTTTCTTTTCTTTGACCCCAGGGCACTTTTTTTGTCAAAAAAAAGGATTGGGTAATGTACTAGAGTGCGTATACAAAAATTTGTGGTGATTGATTGAGAATCGAGTGAGAGTCCGAATGGGGGGCCCGTCCGAAGGTAGGGCCAGGGTTAGTAAAGGGCCATCTCTTAATGAAGGACTTGAGGTTGTAGAATAGATGAACTCCCCCTTGAAGACTGGAGGAAGACGCCCTCCTTAAGGGTGAACAAAGCGGCGCGGGTCAAGGAGCAACATAGTTCGAATAATCATATCTCGCGCTCCCAAACCTGGTTCGACGTCGTCCGGTATCACTACTGATATCCGAGAGCGTATCCCGAGCATGCTGCACCGCAGTGATGCGCGAACATACCGCCGAAATTCACATGTTGCGGACCAGTTCCCCGACCCAACAAAATTGAGTGGGGTGTTCCTTACACGCATCGAGGTTGCAAGTTACTGTTGACTGCACTGCACAAAGGAGTGACGTGGTGTCATGGACGGCTACAAATCCTCTACAGATTTCGATGCCACACGGAGCTGCCAAACGCAGAAAGATCTAGCATGTTCTACTGTTGCGTAAAGATGAGGAATCCCAAGAAAATCTCGTTCAAATGTGAGGAATGCGCGTGAAGGTTGTAGTGGTCGTTAAGAGTGGTATGGAGCAATGTCACGTCACGTGCAGGCTTCAGAGCTCTTTCTTGACCGTTTTGTTCGCAGATGTCGACCGCTTGGAGTAAATCATGTTGGTGAACGGCCTGGGCGGCATCAGCAAAGCGTGCGCGACGATGACGGAAAGAAGCAGCGCACCCTTCAAACTTCAGAGCGACAGTGTACACGACGTACACGTACAACGTGATCAACAGACCAGCGGGGCGCTCATACCTGCAAAGAAGAAAAAAAAATAACGTCAGTCTCATACCACGTGGACAGCTCTCGCTCGCAAACTAAAACTTCTATGGCGAGCGCTTGTACGCACCACAACGCCGCCGCCGCAAAGCACATCGTGCTGCCGACGTACATGGGATCGCAGAGCACGTTGAACGGGAATCCCTCGACGCGCTGATCCATGAGGATGCCAAAGTAGTCACCCAGGAACGTGCCCGTGATACCGAGCGCCCAGGTCGAGGTCACGACGAAGGTCTGCCCGAACGCGAAGAGCACAGCGGGCACGAGCGTGTCGAGCGGGGCTGGGAGGAGGCGCGCGCGCGGTTGGTCCAGGATTGCGCTCCGGTATCTGTGAGGGCCACGTGTGTGAGTAGCCTGCGTCGATAGGCGCGAAACGGAACCGAAGACTCGGAGCGGGAAAGGGGGAGAACGGAAAAAAAAAGCAGAAAATAGAGGCAACGCACAGGTGGTCTCGTAGGATCCCCGCGCCGAAAATGCACAAGGCGAGGAAATAACAACCCAGACGAGGGTTTCCGCCAAAAAGACGGGTGATCGTTTTGTTGCGGTGTTCTTGCACATCGATCAGTCAGGCGCTAGCACGGGTTGAGATATGTGAGATAGGCCTGGCTTACCGTTTCTCGCGACAATATTCCACGCTGTAGGGTTGAACGTTATAGATCCGAGTGAAATAAAGAGGGACGTTTTAGATACATCGAGAAGGGCACTCATGATTGCCAAGTTGTGGTTGACAAACCGACAGAACGTGGCATAAATTACGCTCGCTGTAAAAAATAAAATTCTAGCTATTACGTACAAACAGCACACGACACCTCTCCGTGCTGTATCCTGCTGTAATATTATGACATCTACTACATAATCGAGCATGTAGATTCAAGTAAGTTAGTGCACAGCACAGTACGCTCAGCGCACATCATAACACAGCGACCCCGCACGACGGAAGAGTGCATCTACGGGTATCCTCGATTCGGACATCAAACCATTCCGATCCCGCATAAGCGCCCGTCAGACGCAGACTAATAAGTTGTCAAGGCCAAGCGAGCGACATTACGACTCTACGTCCTCCGCGTCCAGTTGAATATAATCAACGTAGCCTACCGGACTGCAAAACAGCACAAAATAAGCCCGTCACTCACCACTTCGACCGACTCATGAAGCGAATCACGGGACTTACTATCCGGAGCGGCAGCTAAAACACCAGGACGTAGAGCCCCTCGGGCGTGGACGCGGGCGACCCATCGGATCGTCCGTAATGTAGGTCTCGAAGTCTGGGCGGGTGGAAGTGATGAGGTACACGATAGTCGGGGCCTCATGCATCTGGGCTCCAAACCCATGGTGCGGAAACGCAGGCGCCGCCGCACCGAACCCGCCACGTTGGGGAAACGCAGGCACACCTGGCACTGGCAACAGTGAGGGGCGCCAATCCTCGACTTGATAGTCGTCGATGCGCAGGGATCGCGTAACTAATTAAATCGTGATGACGGGCGCGCGTTCTTAGGCCCGTACGTTACAAAGAGGGTTTCTCGTGACTTACCAAGGATGAGATCCTGTGGCTTGACGCCGTGCGAAGAGGCGAGCGACGCGCCGCGCGCGATGAGGAATCGCCAGGCGTCGTTGACGGAAGTCAGCTCCATCTCGTGATGCACGAATACCGTCGCATTTCCGCGCGATGGCAGAGCAACGGGCCAGCACTCCATCTCATCGGGGATCATGAACGGGTTCGCCGGCTGGCGTTGCGGGAAGCCGCCGTGGCGGCTGGTCCGCACGAGCATCGTGCCGTGCGTCTTGCCAACGACGTCTATCGCTTCCTTTTCCTTGCCGTCTTGGCCGCCCTGGATGTTTCCAAGACGTACAAAGTTTGAAAAGTCGGTCGAGCCTCCTGGGACATACCCATAATCACCCGCCACAAGGGAACCAACTGGAGCGCGGGCATGCCACGTTTGTTCGTGTCGCGATTGCTCTATGCTGAAGGCCCGCAGAGCGTGAAGTGTAAGCGGGTCGTCTTCGTCAGCATCATCGAGAATATCCTCGAGTTCAGGGTGCAGGGCAGGGCCTTCTCGACGCCGTGGCAGCAGGGAATGCAAAAGACCCTTGAGCTGCCTGTATTTCTGAGGGAAAACTCTTCAGCCTATGGCGCTTGGAAACCCACGACGCGCTTACGAACATTGAGAGTCGCCGACGTCTGACACGATCCGGCTTGCAGTGCAGCTTCTTCTGCATTCATGAGATCTTTAAGATACTGCAAAAGCGTTTCTGGGAACTCAATTATAACGAGGTGACGGTCAGTCGCACCTGAAGCGCTCTCTCCGCGAGTGATTCTTCGAGGCCATAGCTGCGTGCCGTCACCCACCCCTCCCGCGGTGGTGGCAACCCGACAATGGTGTTGTTGTCGCTGTCGACACTGTAAGTTGCATGCTATACAAAGTAAGCAATCGATACGCAGAAACCATCAAAACGTCTCACGTCAATGAAGTCCTGAGCATCATTCTCAGACAAGGACAGCTGCTGCTGGGTGTGCGCTATGGCTGACTAACGACGTGTCAAGGCGTGTCAAACCCAGCAAGAACACAGGTAGACTGACGGCAATGTCCCGATACTGAGCCAGCTTTCAATACCCGGCAAACATACAGAGAGAATAGACATGCTTACCGTCTTCAGTATGAAGCGAGCGCAGTCGGCCAAATTGCGTGTGGTGAGCGCTGAGCGCATGGCCGAAGCAAGATCACGACATTGTACTGCAGTACGGTCGATGAACCAGCTCACGTGTGAGGTAGAGATCTCTAGCACGTACCACTCGCCAACAGAATAAATGGTGTTTGTGCCTTCCCGTCAGAGTAGCCAAGGATTTGGGGCAGATTTTCGTGGCTAACATATGGCGCATTAGCGACATATGATATGAGACGACGACACGAAGACAAACTGGAGATTCCTCAACATCTTTATGTCTCTCACCCAATGCTGGTTTTCAATCAATCAGCCCTCGCGTAAAACGCACACATAAATCTGACAAGCGCACCCTCAAAGCAAGGTCGTTCTCCTCATCGTATCTCTTGATGGTCATCTTCTGACCACTTGTCTGTGCCTCCGACGTTCCAGTAAACCAGCCGACGGCTTTACGATTTGCCTTGCGGATGATGACGTCGGACTGGTGATATCTGCGGAACTAGGTAGGGCTCGTGTAAACCAGAGGGCAGCCCGAGACATAGACAACGTGGTCGCACTCCAAACTCATCAGTGTCTCCGCTCATGTTGGCGAGAAATTCCTCTTCTTCCGTAGGCACGGCAGTCGACTCGGAGGGCGGCGGCGGCGGGTTCTCGGACTCGAGTTCCGGAGCCTCCGGCGAGTCCGCTTCCACGAGTGTGAAGAAAGATGACGACGATCCGGTGGAACCGCGAGGGTGCTTCACGAACTCGAAGCTCGAGACCGTTGTCGATCCGGCCAAGGAGGGTGGGACGTCAGGAGACTCAATCGGGCTTGTGACAATATCTTCGTCGGTGATTCTGGGGCGGTCACTCGAGGAAGCGCCACTCCTGATGCCCAAAGCATAATGTATCTCTATCAACGACGAAACCTGATCTCTCCGACTGGTCAGCTTCGCTCCCTCCATTGAAGGAAGAAAAATGCCGGACGACGTACCTGGAAGGACATGGCCGCATCCCGAAGCTGCTGGTCATACAGTATCAACGCGTCCTGTATGCTGTTCTTTGTCACAAAGCGGTTGATCCACTTTGCCTGCGCGGCCTTGAGCATAAAGTCGCGGATTGACAAGAGCGTACTGAGTGAGAGTCAGACCAAAGGAGATGAGATACCAGCCCGCGAGCTGAGCGAGCGACACTCACGCCTCGAACTCGCGTATGTTCTCCAACAGTGACAGCGGCGCGTCTTCCCACTTTCCCTCCATGCGCCGTCCAAGGGCCATAAGCAGGCGTGCAGCCCGCTGAGCAAGGCAAACGCACTCATGCTGATTCGTCCTGACGTCCTGACGTTTTTTGCATGTGAGCAAAGAAAGCGCAAGAATGGGACTCCGAGTGGAGGAGCAAGTGAATTTGTTACTCACAGCGATGATCTGGAGGATGGAGAGGAGGACGGTCGTCGCCGCCATCGTTGGTGGGAACTGCAACATGCATGAGACATTGGCGGCTATCTGGGCAGACGTGACTATCCAGCCAAGCGCATTGGTGCCCGTGCTACGTTTGATAGCCCTAAGAGCCATGAGCCTAAGCCAGAGAATAAGTGACGAAGCGCTCTCGCTCCAGAATGCGGCGGCTCAGAGTGTTATGCAGAGATTGACAGGCACACATATCATCCGAATTTTCCCTGAACAGCGCCGCCTAACGGAATGGAATATCTCAGGGCTGTCAGAAAACCAGAAAGCCGAGTCGCCCTGGTGACGACGGGGAGGCATCCTGTCTTTCGGTCCGAGCCGGTGCGGCTTGCTGCGATTGAGTGAAAGACCGCGGACTGCTCAAAAAAATGAAAACCTCCCTCTCAAATCTTCGTCTTCGTCCTTCTGCGTAGTGATTCTGTCCTCATCGAACTAAAGATCTTTTTAATCAACTCCAACATTCCTCAAACAGTCTCTCCTCCTTCTCCATTCGCGCAACGTAATCACGCGCCTCTTCCTCTCCCATGTGTCCTTCCTCCCGCGCGATATCCGTCAACGCAGCTCGGACGCCCGCGGGCATCTTATTCGACGAACTATCAACGACACAAGTCAATTATACGCTCGCACGCGAGACCAAGAGGAGGGGGGAAAGGAGGGAAGCACACCCGGAAATGTACACCCAAGCGCCCTTGTCATGTACGAGCTCCCAAACGCGCTTCGCGTCCTGCCTTATGAGGTCTTGCACATAAACACGCGGCGTGCCTTCAGGCCCGTCCCGCGAAACGGCGACGCGATACGTGAGGTTCCCAGATTCCGCCAACGCAGTCCATTCACGCGAGTAGTGTGCATCCTTTCCCGAAGCGCGGTGTCCGAAATATAGCGTGTTTTCACTCGCACCCAGACGCACACGAGCTTCGAGTACAGCCCGAGCAGGCGCCACCCCTGTCCCTGGCGCGACACAAATCACAGGCGTGGACAAGTCCTGCGGAAGTGCGAGCAGGCCCTTTGTGATACCAATCCTCAGCTGCACACCTACACGAGGGGGTAACTAGACGTTGAGCGAAATGGAAAATGGAAAAGAGATGGAAAAGGGGGATGGTACCTACCAACGGGGAGTGAGGCAAGATAGGACGTCCCTACGCCTCGCCTGCGCGCCTTGAGTTTGGTCTTATAGTCGATGATCGCAACGCACAAGTGCACTTCGTGCGGATGAGCCAGGGACGCACTCGCGATCGAGAACTCGCGCGGGCGGAGAGGCGGGAAGAGGTCGAAGATACGGTCACGCGGCACACGCACGGAGCGAAATTCACTCAGAACCTCACGGATCGTGCGGCGCACTCGCGTTGTATAGTCGTACAGCTCCTCCTATTCATCCGTGAGTAGAGGACAATCCCAAATGGAAGTAAAACTTACCGCGCCTTGGGGCGAACAAAACTCTTCAAGCTTCTCGCGCTCCCGCTCATCCGTGGCGAAGTCCTTGAGAACGTGGAAGAAGGACCGCTTAGGGACTGAATTGATGTCCAGGTGGCGTGTAAAAAGGGCACGAAGAGTCGAAACCCGGGGAACATGATCGGGAAGACTTTGGTCTGTGGTTGAATGATAAGCAGCAAAACATACTAACGACGGGAAAGTAAACAAACCCTCAAAGTTATGTTGTATTCGTATAGGATCATCAGCGGAGTTGGACCACCCCATGCTGGTGAGGAAGAACTCGACGTCTATGGGAGATGCTTCCGGATGAATGACGACAACGTCCCCTGGGTCATAGCTGTACTAATTGGGTTGACCTCCATCGCACACGCCAAGTGGTGGTTGGCTTACGCGATATCATCCTGAGATCGAAACTCGAAATGCCGAACATCTTGATACCAGTCGTCAGCAGATATCCGTTCGTTTCTAGTGAGTCCGAATGTGTGATATCTATCATCGCCGAGTAATGGATCTGGTTCATCCTGAAGTTCCTCTGAAGTAGCTGGGAGGAGAGTCACACGAGGCGGTATCTCTTCGGAAAGCAATGACGAAGGATGTGGATATAGTCTCAACAGGGTATCTCTTAGGTTGGAGACCCAAGGTTCAAACATGCCATCAGTCCTGATGGATGGTCAAAAGCTACGCCATGATAACCTGTTCGAAAGAGTAGACGTACCCGTGTGTGTGTTGGGTATCCCCTTCACCACGAGAGCAGATAGCCGTCGCACCGAGATGTTCAAGACGCCTGCTTAACTTCTTTGCCGGCCAGCAGAACTTTTCATAGGAAGAGTCTCCGAGGCCAAAAACAGCATAATGCAGCTCTTCAAAGAAGTCGCGGGGGAGATCGGAGCGCAAGAGGCTCTTCCACAGGGGTGTCATCGTCCGCGGCTCCTTTCCAGTTCCAGATGTAGACACGACGAATATGACGACGCCTTCTGACACGACCTCAGACTGGACTGACAAAGGTTAGCGACGCGACGATGGATGCCGGGAGTCCATACGAGGGGATATCTATCGACGTCGAAAACGCGGCATTGGAAATGTGCCCTCCGACAGTGATGAGCGACTCTTCCGGCGTAGTCTTGAGCGTTCCCCGTCTCTGTGGCGAAGATTATGGTGAGCGTGGGCGACAAGTCATCTGTAGCGTGGCTAGGGGAAGAGCACGAAGTCATCTAAAATAGCGGCGGACGACGGAGCAGCGCGGCGGTAGGCCCAGTTCCGGCCCGTGCTATTCCGATCTAGGCGCATATTACTCTACAAGTGTACTACCTCGAATCTGCACATGTTATTTTATGTGGGCCCATATCGGAGACGTTCAATGTGTCCTTTGTACATGAGTGAAACATTACGGTCATTGCGGAAACCGTGGCTTTTCGGCTCGATCGGATGGTACTGTAACTTAGTCGCCATGCGCACGGTTTACGAACAGTAGCCGACACCCGTGGATGGGCCATAATAAGTTATTCCCGCCATCAGGTGAGATTGTTGATACATCGGAGGGTAGTCGTCTTGTCGAGAGATCACACGGGTATCTCCTAAATGGGTGCTTGGAAGGGGTGAGAGCCTCGTAAGTTGTGATAACTTAGAACGAATCGATTTGGAATGGACACATGATCTACTCAACGTTGACATGAGAGGAAACCTGGAACAATGTCAATAAAGTTACAGGCTAAGGTGCTTTTGGTGGTAGGAACAACATGAAATAAGGTCTCGCTCCGCAAGAACTTCCTTCAGTACCACAGTACGAGCATGAAGGATGCAATCCGAAACTGGTCAACTCCGTTGGTTTGATGTCCAGTTTCCAACTGTTTCATCAGTGCCGAACACGGCCGCCGTGGTTTTTGTCAGTTGACCGCGAAGGAAGACGCCTGGGAAAGTACCGTGACAAAGAGACAGTCTCATTCGTTTGTGTCAGGACTCCAGAGGATCCAGACCACTTTGATCAAGACACCGTTTCTCATACTCGCGTAGACCCATACTTACTGAGATTACATTGAAAGGGAGGGGAGACCCTGGAAGAGGAATCGTATCTGAAATCTGGTGGCTTAGCCCATTACGTGTCCGGTCTCCGAGTCCTATGCCGTCGCTCCCACGATTGCTACGCCTTCAAGTTCAACTTGTCAACTCAAGTATCAACTCATACGCCGCTTTTGCTCCTAGCTCAAGCAACACGGCGTCATCTGGTCACCGCGTCCACGGTGTGATCCGACCCTACAACCCCACATTTCCCTAGTACCGATGGGCGCGTCACCACATTTATGGTATGCAGCGCCACAATCGCAAGCTTTCTCGATAAGATATAGCGGCATCATTTCTTGGCTAAGGGCGCTAGGTGGCGAGAACTGTCGTCTTGAACGTTAATTTGTAACAGTATGCGGCAGCCCGTGGATACCTGTTGGACGAACGGGGACCAGTCAACCTGAGAATGCAACTACGAGTTACCATGCTGCGGCGGTACTGCATTGCATAACGGCAAAGTTTTGACGCGTCACGCTTGGCTGCAGCCTCAATCCGGAAAGGGACCAGGGTTGTCTATATAATTGCAGTACGACCGAGTGTTATATCAAGCAGCGCCGTTACCCCAAACTCATACTACCGATCCCAAGGCCGAACCGTCTCGTCCAACTCGTTCCAGGATGGTCAACTTTCACGATCCTGCCGTTATGGCAAAGGATTTCTGTGCGTAATTCGAGTCTCTGCAATTTTATTCCAAAGCACAGAATTCTTGCGTTCGACAGTGGTGGCCGTGAAGCTCTGGCACGCTCTTTACGGCCTCTTTTTGTGAGTGCGCCCCGCCGTAGACGCTCCCCACTCATACAGAAAGTTCACCTTCCGCTCATAGCTGGGAGTTTATCACTACTCTTGATTATGAGTGGAAAGTCTTCCAAGGCCGTCTCCCTTACCGGTGGACGATATGGGTTTACTCGCTCACACGCATCGCCACTCTGGTTTATATTATACTTGTCCTTGTTCGTCTGGACATTACAGAGTTATACCATTGCCAGGTACGTGGTATGCTCCACGTTTACACTCTATGTCAATATCTGACTATCTACCAACCCAAGGCCGCGGCCACGACCAAATTTGTGAGCGCCCATCTCCGATATCTCTTCTCCACAAAGGAAAAGCTTCACATGCTCTTTGATCTTTTTTCTAGCTACTCGGCTATGTGGCTTTTGCCGCTGCCTCACTTTTAATCGTTCTTCGCGCGTATGTTTGCTTCGTTGCGACTTTTGTCCCGGCACCTGCACTCATGAGCTGTCTCCAGTATCGCCATCTGGAACAGAAAGAAGGTCATTATGGTGATTACGCTTGGCTTATGGTTCACCAACCTTGCATTCCTCATCCAAGGCAAGACCCTCTCCCCCTTCTGCAGTTCATTAGGAGTCTCATACCCAATTGGTCACAGTTACCGTCAGGGTGAATACTAAATCCGTGCGGTCCACCACCAGGCTTATTTCATCCATGATAGGTCCGCTCTGTATGGGTACCTGCCAAATCCTCTTGCGTCGTGATGAACGTACTAAGCACCAAACCTAATATTTTCGCAACAATCGTTACCGACATCTGCTTGCTTCTCATAATGCTCCTTGGCTTGTTCCGCATGGGTTGTGACGGAGTCGGAATGTCTGCTTTGGCCCGCTTCATATGGAAACAGGTGACGTCGTCGTGTTGCTCCTTGGCTATGGTGCTCTCGATTTGCTGACCCGCTGACCGTCCATCAGGGCGTGATTTGGCTCTTGATTGCCATCGTCGCCGAGGTCCCGCCCCTGGTAAAATTGCCCAATTTTTTTTTTATTTGTCCTGTTTTCTCACTACTCGTTTCTGTCAAAGGTATTCATTATCTTGGATATGAACGGTATCTATTTTGCGTCTTGGATCTTCCTAATGACGTGATCTGATTGGGCTCAATTCTTTCCTAAATATTAGATCCACTCAATTTTGTACGTCTCGTTGACCTCTAGTTGGGAGAGGTTACCTTTATCAATGCCCTTCCGTGCCGCAGATGTTCCAACCACCCTCGGTGATCATAATGTCGATTGCTGCTACGAGGATATACCGTTCCCTTGCAGACTTCGTTTATGGGACCTGTGAGACGTATGGCATTCTTTCCTGTCTTTCTTTCTCCGCGCTTAGTATTGCCTATGTCGGTGTAGCCCATCTGACAGTTCTCAAGGCCATAGTCCGCCAGTCCCGAAGACCAAGCGGATCTCCGCCCCACGGGCTTCGCTCAGCCAGATGCAGGTCGCAATTCATATTCCCAGCGAGGGGTATTCGGGGTCATGGACGAGCCCTCACGGTTCATATGTCGACTCGGATGCGGAGCGGCAAGACCAATTAACCAAGCAGATCATTAATGATCATGACCGAGAGTGTGATAGGGATGAAAGTGTTATGGTATAAACAGGCCTATATATATTCTTTTTTTTCTTACTGCCTCTTTACTCTTTATCTTGTAACCAATTACTTGCACAGGATTGGCACTTAGCATGTTTCTATTTCCTTTTGCATGGGTTCACTTCATATGAACTGCACGTGACGTATAAAGTTGACGCCCATTTGCGCTTTGCCTGGTTTACCTTTTTGGGTTGCTGCGCTTCACATAACAGGCGCTGTCACATTGCAAAATGGATCCCTCAGTCGGCGTCGAATCCCCGTGTTCCCGCGCAATTTGTGAACGAACTGATACTTTCATCTAGCAAATCTCACTGCGAGAGCGCCGTGCGCTGCGCCCATAACCAATTCCGACACAGCTGCCTTCGGCATAGCATCATTTCAATAACGATATATGAAAACTTCCCGTCCGAGTCGGGTTCCTTGCGTCTTATCTGTCCCATGCAATGACAGACTCTCTGCGTAAATTTTCAATGCATGGTCCCCAAGGGTTCGATATCTTTCTGTGGTCTATTGCCTCTACCGGTAGAACTTATTCGTCTTTTTGGCCGACATCGCCTTTCCCTTTTACACCGCAGTGGCGGAGCATCAGATTCGATGGCGCGGGGGCGCAAATCAAAGTGCTTTGTTTACTGTGGGCACACTCTGTTCATGTCCGATGATCCCGAGTATTAGCACACGGAGCGGCCGAATCAGCTGTCAGTGTTGCTCATTAGGACAATCATATGATGATAATGTGATGGGGCTTTCAGCGCAAAGTGAGTTGCTTATTTGTACGCAATGGAATAACATGCCAATGTTATAAGAGGTCCTTATGTCCGGAGCCCATCAGTGTACCTGACCTACAAGATGGTTAACTTCCGCGACCCCTCTGTAATCGCACAGGATTATCGTGCGTACTCTATTTCGACCCGGCTTTCGAGTTTGTGAAGCCTAACTAAACTTGTTTTTTTTATAGTTGCGCTTGTCAAGTTGTGGCACGCTGTGGATGGCATTTACATGTAAGTCCTACTTGTGCACAGTCCCGTAGCTCGCAACACATCATATGAAAGAACTCAATCCTTTACTTTCAGTTGGGAATTCATTACTACTATCTCCTACGAGTGGAGCATCATCCAAGGGCGCCGCCGTTACAGATGGACAATATGGGTTTGTGATGGCCTCCCTTTTGGGGCTCAAGCATTTGGGCGCGACAAGTTTATTTTCCACCTTTGATAGATCTACTCCCTTACACGCGTAGCTGCTCTCACAGCTGTGATCTGTAACATTTTTAGTGTTGACATTAGTACCTCAATCAACTGTCAGGTATGTCCCATATCATGACCTCACGTCTGCCTCACCCCTGTACTCTGACCTGCTATGATCCCAAGGCCTTGATAGTTACTCAATTTGTGAGCACAACCTCAAACCTCACCTGAAAACAATACCTTTAACGCCTTCTCACCTCTTTCTAGACCTCCGCCTACTTTTCCCTCGCTGCAGCGTCGTTCTTGGTCGTACTTCGCATGTGCGTCCCCTATTCCGAATTCCTACAAACAAGCGCCCATGTGAGGTTCGGGGCCTAGCATCGCCATTTGGAACAGAAATAAGGTAGTCACGGCGAGCGCAGCCATTCTATGGGTCACTAACGTCTCATTCCTTATCCGAGGTGAGCTCACTTTCAGTCGATGGAACACCATTCAAACTTATCTTTGAGATCAGGTATC